>Ga0180009_10008494_pt1 | contig 10163 bp, 12 predicted proteins | sample OS_PC_MetaG_FD_123537 | JGI IMG/M metagenome (GOLD analysis project Ga0180009, IMG submission 123537) | Groundwater microbial communities from the Aspo Hard Rock Laboratory (HRL) deep subsurface site, Sweden - OS_PC_MetaG | ecosystem: Environmental > Aquatic > Deep subsurface > Groundwater... | reverse complement strand
TCACCCTGTTGAATCGGCCCTGCCATCCCGCACAGCGGGAATTCAACAGGGCAGGGATGAAGCGCAACACAGCAGAATGATTTTTTACAAAGCCGTCAAATATTATAATGCTGCTATGCATTTAATTTCGATGCATGCGCCTTTTGGAAGGCCGCTTACTTCAATGACTGCGCGAGCAGGCTTTATGCCCGGGAAAAACGCCTGGTAGATTTTGTTGAATTCCGAAAAATTACCCATAGACTTCAGGAAAACATCAACGGAGACCACGCGGGAAAGATCTGATCCTGCTTCAGTTACTATTTGCGACAGGTTCATTAATGACTGTTTTGCCTGAGACGTAAAATCAGGTCCCGCAAGCTCTCCTGTTTCGGGTTTTATACCGATCTGGCCGCTTACAAAAAGAAGGTTACCCGAGACTATTCCCTGGGAATACGCGCCAATTGCAGCAGGCGCTTTATCGGTCTGTATCGCTTTGAGAGCCATAAATATTCCTCCCCTGACGGCTTCGTAAAAAGTTATTCTGCTGTGTTGCGCTTCATCTTTCGTCATTGCAGCGTACCAACATGTACGCTTCATTCCTCAAGATTAGCGCGCCTTGCATAATGAGCTTTTTACTTTGCCGTCTGAATTATGAAGGTTTCGTAAATAGTCATATATTTTTTAAATATTGATGATTTTGTCGGCAGCCTGTAAGCTTGTCACAATATCAAGCATGTTCGTAATTATACCAATTCCTTTCTTATCAAGCAAGGAATAATAGTCGAGGCAGGTGCCGCAGACAAGGATGCTGACGCCCATGGTTTCAAGCTGAGTGAGCGCCGGAAGGGCCGGTGAATCTTTTACAGAAAGCTTGACGCCTTCATTTAATAAAACAAGCCGCCAGAGGGAGTCTCCTATTTCGGGAAGGGTTTTAAGGAAATTTTGCATGAGCTTTTCGCCGAGAGCTCTTTCGCCGTTTCCTATGACGTCGTTTGTAATCATGATAAGAATTTTTTTGCTTTCCGAAGGATCAGATGGCCTGCATTGAACTTCATCTCCTTTAACGCGTGATCCCTCAATTTCAAAGCCATTTTCAATACTTGTAATACCGGCGGTAAATCCGGAATTTTCAAGAAACCGGACTATATTTTCTGCGGCAGCCCGGTTGTCGACAACAACAGTGACGCTGCCGGCGGCAGGATTTTCTTGAAGATATTTTCTTGTAATCAGAACAGGCTGCGGGCACGCAAGCCCTGTGCATATCAGTTTATTCATATTCACCTCGGTATATTTATGAGTTTATTCTCCCAATCCCTGAATCCTTTGAATCCCCGAACCCTCTGCCCTCTGCCGTAGGTCCGCCAATCGGTATGGCGGAACCCCTTGACCCCTGTCCTTACAATAACATCTACTTGTTTGCGGTGTCTAATTGATATTTTCTATGAGAAGGCCTAGTCCTTATTGAAAATATCTCTTGCCGGGCTGATTATACTTCCTCTATTTTCTTAATTCCCCGCAGGATTCTTTCAATCTCACTCAGCAGTCCACCTTAAATAGTTTCCATTCGGAAACTATTTAGTTATCCTCGTCTAGTTTAATAATATTCTTAATTGACGACTTCAGGTCAGCATAAATCAATATATTTAAACTTTGCCTTGACAATGGTTTAAAAATATGGCTTTTTGACGACTATGGGTACTAAAAATAAGACAAAAATAAACCGACTCATAAACCAGTGGACTACAGGCGCTCCCGGCGCTACTTCCTACCTGAACGCTTCAGGTTTCGGACGGGATCTTCTGGTGAAGTATAAAAAAAGCGGCTGGCTGGAGCCGTTTGGCAGAGGAGCATACATACGCTCCGGGGATAAGGTAGATTGGCTGGGCGCTCTTTATACCCTTCAAAACCAGCTTAAACTTCCTGTTCATGCCGGAGGAAAAACAGCCCTTGAGCTGAAAGGATATGCCCATTATTTGCCGGCGAAACAAGATAAGGTTTTTCTGTACTGTCCCCAAGGTCTGACATTGCCGGCCTGGTTCAAAGGAGACCGTTTCGGCGTAACGTTTATCCTGACCCGCACGAATCTATTGCTATTCGATTATTCACAGGGGTTTTCAGAATTCAGGGCACATGACTTTTCCGTAAGAATATCGGCCCCGGAAAGAGCTGTGCTGGAAATGCTTCATCTGGTGCCCAAAAAAGTTGGATTCGACGAAGCCCAATTGATCATGGAAAACCTGGTTACGCTCCGGCCTGATGTTGTGCAGGTTTTATTGGAGACATGCCGCTCGATAAAGGTGAAAAGGCTGTTCCTTTATATGGCAGAGAGACAGGAACACGACTGGTTATCGAAGCTGGATTTATCCCAAATCGATATAGGGAAAGGAAAGCGGATGATCGTACCGAATGGACGGTTTGACGTGAAATATCAGATAACCGTTCCTTCTGACCGTGAAGGAATGCCTGCGTGATCGATACCGTATATTTCAGACAAGCCGAATTGCTCTTGCGCATCCTGCCGTTTATCGACAGAGAAGCTGTCTTCGCCCTGAAGGGCGGGACGGCTATTAATTTCTTTGTCCGGGATCTTCCGCGCATCTCCGTCGATATTGACATAGTATATCTTCCCGTTGGTGAAAGAGATTTGTCTCTCCGAGAGATAAGCGCCGCCCTTGTCCGGGTATCTCAGAGCATCGGAAGCAAAATTCCAGGAGCAAAGATCTTTCCCCGGAAAATTATGACAACAGGTTTTTTAGGCGGATTGTCGGTTCAACGACAGGATGCTATGGTTAAGATCGAGTCGAATACGGTTATAAGAGGCTCCGTCTTTCCACCTGAACGAAAGAACTTGTCCCCGAAAGCCAGGAGCGTTTTTGAGGTTTCCGTGGAATGTCGTACGCTTTCGGAAAATGAACTATACGCCGGGAAAATCTGTGCTGCGCTGGATCGCCAGCACCCAAGGGATCTTTTTGATATCTATATGCTTTTCAAATATGGCTGCTTCAGTGACGCCATGCGAAAGGCATTTATCGTTTACCTGATAAGCCATGACCGGCCAATGGCAGAGATTCTTAATCCGGGGTTCATAGATATCAGACCTGTTTTCGAAGCCGAATTTAAGGATATGACTTTGGAAGAGGTGAGATGCGAGGAACTGGAAAAGACGAGAGAAGATCTGATTTCAACGATAGCGGGAGAATTGACCATCCAGGAAAAGCAATTCATTGTTTCAGTAAAAGATGGAATGCCTCAGTGGGATCTGTTAGGGCTTGAGGGGGTTGAGAATCTGCCTGCCGTCAAGTGGAAGCTCTTGAATATCGACAAAATGAATCCATCAAAGCATAAGCAGGCCGTTCGCAAGTTGAGGGATTATCTGGGAGTATAGATTGTCACTTCCTTACTGAAAAGCGTTCACAACCCACAGCCAGCCTCATATCAAAACCGGAATACAAAATTAACATAATGATATCCAAAGCAACCTGCCTTCTCCAGGTTTAATCAGTTTCCAACCGGAAATGGCCCTTTTGTGCGATCTCTATTCCATGATAATTGCCCTGATAATTCATTGACAAAACAGGCATAATGTGATTTTTTGGTCTCGCATTACAACAGTCACGTCGAAATCCCCATGCGTCCTGCCGGACGCATTACATATGCGCATTAGTTTGTTACCCAGAAATTGTTATCCATCATCGCCGCGGCAAAGGCGGGTTATACAGGCCGAAAATCAAAATCCGCGTCTTATGCGGATCAATCTCAACATTGTTGGGTGCTAAAAGAAGGAAATTAAGAAATGCTGATAGAATGTCATTCTTGTGAGGCAGTTGTTGATGCTAAGGAACTCTGTACGAATGACGCGGAGAGCCAGTTTATTACGGATATAGCTGTCGGTCTTTATCAATGCCCTTCCTGTCACACAAGTTTAGTCGGCATCAAAGCCGGAGAGGAATCCTATCCTCCTAAGGTAGAAAGAGTCTGGCCTGAACCTAAAAATAAATTTCATGAATCCATCCCAACAGCAGTCAGGAAATCACTTGAAAATGCTAAACGATGTTATGATGCCAAAGTATATTCTGCGACAGCAGTAATGTGCGGGAAGGCTATCGAGTTCATAGTTTCAGACAAGACAAACATCAGTAATCTATTTCAGGGTTTAAAAGAACTCAAAGCAAAAGAAATTATTGACGCAAGGCTTTATGAATGGAGCGAGGCATTGAGAAAAGAACGTAACATCGGTGCCCATGCAATTGAGACAGAAATCAACCGCCAAGATGCGAACGATATTCTAGATTTCGCGGTTGCAATTTGCGAATATGTTTACGTGTTAACTGATAAATATAATGCCTATCTATCGCGTAAAGAAAATAGCGAAAAGCAAAGTACTTAACAATTAACCAGGCCGGGCTATAAAACGCCTGTCTGGTCATCGATACGATATGGCTAAAAAGGGCAAAGTGAACAGAGGAGCGTTTTCGTCATGAAAAACGACATCACGCGAAGTAAAACACCTGAAGAGCAGGAATTTAGCAGAAAGCTATCCGAATTGGATGAACTTGAAACAGAATTGGCTCAACGTGAATTGGATTTAGCAACGTTTCAGGCTGAGTTGCACACTTTCGAAACAAGATATCTCCGAACTGTAGGCGCGAGATATGCTGAACTCGATGAAATTCAGGCACAAATCGCCGAAGCGGAGACCCAGATAAAACCTAAAGATAAAAAAATTCAGGAACAAGCAGCGCAAGCCCGCGCCAAAGCAAAGGAATCGGCTCAAGCTGCTTGGATTACTGAAGAACCAAGAGAGGAAAAATTCAAGCCTTCAGAGAGTCTGAAGAAACTTTATCGCGAACTAGCCAAGTGTATTCATCCAGATCTTGCAGTAGATGAAAAAGAACGTCTCCGACGTCAGAAACTAATGGCCGATGCCAACCGCGCTTATGAAGAGGGTGATGAAGTCAAATTGAAAGCTATTCTTGCTGAATGGGAAAGTAGCCCTGAATCCGTTAAAGGTGAAGGAATAGCAGTAGATCTGGTTCGTGTCATACGGAAAATCGCCCAAGTAAAAAAACGACTCGGCACCATTGAAACCGAGATTGCCCATCTGGGAAAATCCGATCTTTATAAGCTGAAAACAAAAGCAGAGAAGGCAGAAGATGTGGGACGAGATTTGCTTGCTGAAATGGCATTACGAGTGGACAAAGAAGTTGTCTTGGCCAGTAAATGTTTGACTGAAATGACCAGAAGAAGAGGACATACATGAGCGATAGAAGCTATCCGAATGCGGGTGAGTTGATTCTATCAAGAAACCGCAGTTTGGCAATCAAGAGATCGGACTTGGTAAAACGGGGGCTTGCACTTGTAGATGAGCTCAAGAGACGACAAGTGAATGTATTAATAGGCAATCATAATTATGATGATCTGACAGATTTGCTTCGTGGATGCATCGAAAGAAAATTTAAAGACAGATATGATCTAAAGTTCAGGTCGTATAAAGATGACGAGGAAATATGGGAACTTGCCAAAAATGGTGTGGTTAATATCTTCGTTTTGGTTGCGAATAATATTTTTTTATCTGAAGATATCCAAGAGCGCTTGGAAAAAGTTTTGCAACTCATCACTCAAATCAAAACGCCATATGAAAGACCCGTGATAGCTTGTTTGGGCTGGCTAGAAGATCCCTCTCTAGTAGCGAGAATTAAACTATCTGCTGATTTCTTCTTTCCATTGCCTTTTAGATTCGATGATTTTTTGGGGGCCTTTGAAAAGTGCTTGGACATGCTTCCTGGCTTTGATGAAGTACCTCTAAAGAGGTTTGAAGGAAGAGCTGGATATAAAACCACATAACATCTATAAGGCCTTCGGCCGCCAAGAAACAATTTTCCACAGATCGGAGGGTTAGAGAAAAAGTGAAATTCGTTTTTTGTTTTGCCCCCGTAGATAGCTTTCATGTATAATGCATGGTCAAGAACGAACTGGATTTTATTGCGACACATTCGACTCTGATAACGATGTCGTCGAGAAATGGGAAATCGACTATGCCTTTACCGTGGAAATGATATGATAATAGAACAATTGCATGCACTTGACCATATTCGTGAATCATTCAACGGTGCGATAAGCAGAGCTGATCGTTTTGAGATCGGTCAGTTTCTGACACCTGCCGCTATAGCCAGGTTCATGTCTTCCATGTTTAAAAGCGGACCCCGGGAGGTGAGGATTTTGGACCCCGGTGCAGGGACGGGCGTTCTTTTTGCGACGACCGTGGAAACCCTGCTTTCGCAAGAGAAACGCACTCTTTCTATTGAGGTGGTTGCCTACGAAACAGACAGCGCGATCCTTCCGTATCTGGAAGAGACTATGAAAAGATGCCATTCGCTTTGTATCTCAAACGGTGTTGAGTTTCATGGAATTATAAAGCGCGAGGATTTTGTCTCGGCGGCAATCGAAGAAACAAGAGAATCCCTTTTTGCCGTTCCTGTCGCACGATTTACCCATGTCATTCTTAATCCACCCTACAAGAAAATCAATCGACAAACTGCAATGAGCAGATTGCTCTATTCCTCTGATATAGAGGTGGGAAACCTCTATGCGGTGTTTGTCTGGCTGTCAATGCTCCTGTTGGAACCATGCGGGCAAATGGTGGCGATAACACCACGGAGTTTTTGCAACGGTCCTTATTTCAATAAATTCCGTGCCGCGTTCTTAAATATGATGAGCTTCAAACGGATTCACCTCTTCGGATCACGCAAGAAGGCGTTCGGCGACGACAACGTGTTGCAGGAAAATATCATCTATCATGCTATCCGGGGCATTGAAAAACCAAAATCTGTCACAATCTCCACCTCCGAGGGCCTTGATTTCAATAAAGTACGTTCCTTTTCCGTCCCTTATAGTCGGGTTATTCACCCCCATGATCGGGATATGTTTATTCATCTCGGAGTTGATAATACCGATACAAGCCCGGCAGAGCGAATGAAAGGCTTTAGCTCCTCTCTCAAAAAGCTAAACGTGAGTGTTTCTACCGGGCGTGTCGTCGATTTCAGAGCCCGGGAACACCTGAGGCAGCACCCTCAACAAGATACAGTTCCGCTGATCTATCCGTGCCATTTTGAAAAGGGTTTTGTTACCTGGCCGGTTGAGTCAGGAAAGAAACCCAATGCTATCGAGTTATCCGCCGAGACATCCGATCTTCTTGTCGAAGCGGGATTCTATGTTCTCACAAAAAGGTTCTCGTCCAAGGAACAGAAGAGACGAGTCATGGCAGCTATATATGACCCAGCAAGAATCGATACACGCCTTGTAGGGTTTGAAAACCACCTTAACTACTTCCATAAACAAGGCAAAGGACTACCAGTGGACTTGGCGAGAGGACTTGCTCTATATCTCAATTCCACAATTGCCGACCAGTATTTTCGCCTGTTCAGCGGGCACACCCAGGTTAATGCTACCGATCTCCGGAAGATGCCGTATCCTACCCATGAGCAGCTTTTACGCCTCGGTGCTTATGTCGAAGAGACAATGCCTAATCAGGAAACCATTGATGCCATCATAGAAAAGGAGTGCTTGAACGGTGACCAATAAAACAATCAGGCAGAAAGCCGAAAAAAAGATCAGGGAGGCTCTTTCGATCCTAACCAATTTAGGTCTTCCAAGGCAGCAACAGAATGAGCGATCTGCCCTGACTCTTCTATCATTGCTGGGTCTCAAGCCTGCCGGCAAATGGGAAGATGCAACCGATCCGTTAATGGGTATTACTCCTATGATGGATTTCTTTCAGGAACACTATGGAAAGAAATACGCACCCAACACCCGCGAAACGGTACGTCGCCAAACAGTGCATCAGTTTATGCAAGCGGCTTTGATTGTTGCCAATCCAGATAAACCCTCAAGGCCGACAAACAGTCCCAAAGCGGTTTATCAAATAGAGCCATCCGTGTTGAAACTGCTTCGAGGATTCGGAAAGCCGGGATGGGAGGGGTATCTGAAGAAATATCTTCGGACAGTGAATACGTTGAAAAAGATGTATGCACGCGAGAGAGACATGAGACGACTGCCTGTCAATCTGGCAAATGGTGAGGAAATCAGGCTTTCCCCGGGCGGCCAAAATGTCTTGGTTAAAAAGATATTGGATGATTTCTGCCCCTTGTTCACACCGGGGAGTTACGTCATTTATGTCGGAGATACTCAGTTAAAGTGGGCATATTTCGATTCAGAGGCCTTGAAGCTACTTGGTGTTCAAATTCAAGAACACGGGAAGATGCCTGATGTCGTTGTGCACCACGTAGAGAAAAACTGGCTGGTTTTAGTTGAGGCTGTGACCAGCCACGGGCCTGTAAACCCGAAACGGAGGCAGGAATTGAAGGAATTGTTTTCCGGATCGACCGCCGGTTTGGTTTTTGTTACTGCATTTCTTGATCGAAGGGCTATGCTCAAATACTTGAATGATATTTCATGGGAGACGGAAGTCTGGATTGCCGAGTCTCCAACACATCTGATCCACTTTAACGGAGAACGTTTTCTCGGACCTTATGATGAATAAAAACTGACCCAACATCTATATTTCCTTAAATTGTCAGGAAATAACTTATCCCATAGATCGGAGAGTTAGAGAAAAATGAAATACGTCGTTGTACTTGGCGTTTTGAAAAGTAACCCGTTTGTTCCGAGAGATCAGGTGGTGCACTTACAGCTTAAACCGCAATAGCAATTCCAGCTGCTTGCAGCGGGGAGCTTCAATTGTCGTAGAGGATCGCCCAACAAATGAATTCAGACAGATTTCACGCGCCGCTTTGCTCTGGATGAAACTGCTGATGCCCAACTGTACGTTTTGAATTGAGGAGCAATCTTATGACAAAAGAGATAGTTCAAAAATATGGCAACCGTGTAAAGTACTCTGAAAAAGAATTGAGAACACTTCATGAAGGTGGTCACAGGATCAGGCATATTGAAAAAATGTCTGAAGCTGCGCCTCTATACTCAATAGAGGCCGAAGTAGTTAAATCATGTAATTGCAATTCCGGTCATGTAGAAGGACAGAAATTCGTTCTGGATATTGATGGTAACTTAATAACCAAATATTGCCCTAAAAGAATGTGTGTATATCTGCTTTCGCAACTGACGGTTCCTGTTGCCGTGATAAATGAAAGACTTAGCGAAGGCCTCAATCCGAATGATTTTCATTTTATGCGTTATGTGCGTTGCCCGGATGCAGGAGTTGACTGCATGGGTTATGGTGAAGTAATGCTGAAAATTAAGGTTGTTCCAAGAATAAATGACAAAACTGCCGTTTAATATATTTAGAACATAACTTCGGTCTGCTGCTGACTTGCTTCACTCTTTGCAGAGACCCGGTGATAGACATCAGGAGAAATTATCATGCAAATGGCTGACATTCCATTTGGAATAACCGACTGGGCGTCCATAGAGCGAACTGAGCATATGGGTCAGACAGGTGTCGCCTACTGGCGTACCCGAAGCTTTGGCGGCATCTGCGTCCGGATGGTCGAGTATTCGCCGGGTTACCTGGCTGACCACTGGTGCGTGAAAGGACACATTCTCCTGTGTACCGAGGGCGAACTGCACACCGAGCTCAAGGACGGCCGGAAGTTCGTTCTCAAACCAGGCATGAGTTATCAAGTCGCCGACAATGGTGAGCCACATCGCTCCTTTACTGCGGTTGGAGCAACACTTTTCATTGTCGATTGAAAATCATGCCTGACTCTATATGTCCTTCGGTTGTCAGGAAATAACTTCTTCCATAGATCAGAGAGTTAGAGAAAACCAGAACTCCGCGTTTTATGCGGATCAATCTAAACAGTTGGAGTCATGAAAAAACTACATGATTGAAATTGGAAATTATCCCCGGGAAATCAATGAATTCAAAGATAACGATTCGGTTTGTTACTGCTTTGAATATACGAGGAAAGATATTGAAAAAGATTATCTGGATAACGGTCGCTCAGTGATCTTTGAAAAAATTGCATTTGAAAAAAAGGCCGGGGGCTGTAATTGCGCTGTGAAAAATCCTAAAGGACGCTGATGTTTGTCTGATGTCCGCCAGGTGGTGGACAGACTTTGAAGCGCCCTGCCGCAAGTCCGCCCGCCATATCCGCCATAAAGATTGGCGGACGTGCCGCTGGCGGGACCTTCGGCGAGTAATGCGCTCGCTGTTTCGATTCAAAGAG
>Ga0180009_10008493_pt1 | contig 10163 bp, 7 predicted proteins | sample OS_PC_MetaG_FD_123537 | JGI IMG/M metagenome (GOLD analysis project Ga0180009, IMG submission 123537) | Groundwater microbial communities from the Aspo Hard Rock Laboratory (HRL) deep subsurface site, Sweden - OS_PC_MetaG | ecosystem: Environmental > Aquatic > Deep subsurface > Groundwater... | reverse complement strand
CCTGACCGTTGTCACCGAACAACACGTTCGTCGACGGGGACGGCTCCAGGTCCACGGACTCGAGGTTACGCAGGTCCCGCACCTCGAGCCGACGGATGGAAATGGAAACAGGGTCGCTCAGTGGTGTCAAATCCGCATCGGCATGACGACGCCGATGAAGCTTCGGTCGTCGGGTTCTCCCGAGGGTCTGACCACGGCAGGATCCAATTCGCCGGATAGGAGCAAGTCCACTTCCTCGTCGTCCAGCACGCTCAGAACCTCGAGCAAGTACTTCGCGTTGAAGCCGATGACCATCTTCTCACCGGCATACTCGACAGGCACTTCGTCGAACCCGTCCCCGCTCTCGGGGCTCTCGCTGGTGATGCGCATGGTGCCCGACTCGATGCTGAGCTTCACACCCCCGGTTCGGTCACTGGCGGCCAGCGAAACGGCGCGAAGCGCATCCACCAGGGCCGCTCGCGGCGCACGAACCGTCCGCTCCGACGTCTGCGGGATGACTTGCTGGTAAGCCGGGAACTGTGCATCCACGAGCTTGACCGAGAACCTCGTGTCTCCAATGCCGAAGAATGCGTTGGGCCCCGATTGCGCAATCGTCACGATGGCGGGCGCATCGCTTTTTCCTTCAAGCGCTCTGGATTCATCCGCCAGCTTTCTCAGCTCGCCGATCGCCTTGTACGGAATCAGCATCGTCGCGGTGGCCTTGCGTCCGGGTACGTCCGCTTCCACTTTCGTCAACCGATGACCGTCGGTTGTCACCATCCTCACGCGATCGCCGTCCCACTCGAACAACGCACTGTTGAGGTGCGCTCGGGTCTCGTCCGTCGAAATCGAGAACTGCGACTGGCTGATCAAGCGAGAGAGCAGGCTCACCTCGAGCTCGAGCGTAGGCGCATCTGGACCCGGCTCGGGAAGCGGCGGGAATGAATCACCTGGTAGCCCATGCAATCGGTAGCGACGTGGCGACGTGCCCGACTTGACCTCCGTCGTTCCACCACTTCCAACGCTGATGGTAATCGGGCCATCAGGCATGGCCTTGATGCGATCGAACAAGTCACGTGCCGGCACGGCCGTGCTTCCGCCTTGCTCCACTTCTGCGGCGACCTGACCGCTGATGGCCAGGTACAGGTCCGTCGCAGCCACCCGAACCGCGTTGGGTGTGTCGACGTTGATGAGCACGTTCGCGAGAACGGGCATCGTGCTCTTCTTGTCGACCACGCCCTGACAGCGAGCGACAAGGCGAAGCAGGTCCTTCTTCGGTACGGTAATGTTCATGTGAGGTATCGCGAGTTTCGTACCAGTTCCACAGGGGGCAAATCTCTATCTGGTCCTTTCTCATTAATAGAAGAAGGTGTCGATAGGGGCTGTGGAACCTGGGGAATGTGTTGTTTTATAGAGTGAAATCATATCGTTACGAGCGTCTACCCTGTGGAGGACCCTGGGATCGAACCCAGGGACAACAGGTGGAGGGATTGGTTACGCACTGCGTTATCATCCTACCCAAGCCCACAACCCCCGATCCTTGCCACGATTGTCCCCATCTTTCTCCCCAGGGTTTGTGGCCTAGGAATCGTGCTTGGATTGAGTGGGCTTGGGCGCGGATTTCGGGGTGGGCTTGGGCGCGGATTTCGAAGATGCGAGCAGGCGTGCCAATCGATCGACCAGGACGCCTCGCTCCACTTCATATCGGTCCTGTTCGACCTCGCCCTTCGACTTGCTTGCTTCGAGCTCTGCGATCGACTCGAGGATGGCCTGGCGTCGCGAGGTGCTGTCGGGCTTGGACCGCCCTGGTTTGGATGGACTCTTGCCCAGATGGATCGCTCCGGCCAGACCGCCGGCCATGGCGAGCACGGTGATCATGAGGGCGATCCAGCGTGCACGACCCCCTGCGGGCAGGCCGGTGAGGGTCATCCTCAGGTCTTCGATCTGGTCGCCTCCCGGAGCGACGGCGCCGCTGGCGACAAGGAGACGCTGACCTTTTTCGTTTCTGCCGGCTGAGGACTTCAGACCGTCCACCCGCAAATCGAGGTTGGGCCCCACCGCGGCCACGACGCGGACGGCACCCACCCGTGGCGGCATCCCCAAGTCGAGCTGCATGAGTTCGTCCTGGGGATAGGGCAAGGTGTATTGGAAAGAAACCTCGGTGACGCCCGGGGGCACGACGCCTTGGAGCATGGCGCCTTGCCCAGCCACAGCGTGGACTTCAAGGGGACCTGAGCCTTCTCCCGTTTCCAACCCTTCGGCGCGTGGGGGCAGACGAAGCGGGATGGCATCGCTTCGCCAGGTCGATTCGCTCAGGTTCGCGAAGCGAAACATTTGCTCGACGTGCAGCGAGTGATCTTGCGGCTCGACGTACGCGAATGCCTGCACACCAATGCGAGCGCGATCGATGTCGGTGGTAATTTCGTACAAGCGAACGGGAACCCGTTTGCCGGCGTCGCGGTTCAATTTGAAAGTGGGGGAGGCATAGGGCACGCCTTCATGCTCGATCACGACACGGTACAGCACCCCTCTTGGCTGACTGACCCCAACGAATCGAGTCGAGCTCGACGCGTCCAAGTGCTGCGTCGTGATGATGCGCACGGCGGTGTCATCCTTCGCTCTGCGCAATTCGACCAGGGTTGCTTCGAGCGTTTGGAGCACGTCGGGCGCGAGTCCTTCTGCCTCGACCAGCACGGTCCCCTCCGCCAACGAGGCGTCATCCGTGCCGCCCAAAGCCATTCCCGACATACCCCCGGCGGAACCTGGAGCAGCTCCATCCACAGGGGGATGCCCTGGGGGCAGCTCTTCCATCGAAGCGCCGATGGGAAGCGGCGGAGGCGGGTTCCCGGAGGATGAAGCCATGGCGGCTGCCGCCGCAGACCCCGATGCAGAGGGGGCGACGGTTTGACCGGTCGCGTTGTTCGCCACCAGGCTCCCGATTGCCAATACGAGGAGAGAGGTACGCGTTCTCACTGACTTCCCCTCCCTTCGTCTGCGCCTGTGTCCTCGTCTGCGTCCGATTCGGAGGCCGGGGGAGGCGAGGTGGTCGAAGGACCCGTCAGCCCTTGTTCCTCGAGGTAGGTACGGACGATTGACTCCGCTTCCTGGCGCAGAGGATCGCCAGCATCTTCCCCGGCGAGCGCTTGTTTGGCGCGCTTTCGATACTGCTCCCTCAACACCCGATAGTCCTCATCGTCGATCTTGCCCACGCTTCGTTCGAACTCCAGATCGTCGAGCGCGCGCAAGAGGAAAGCCTTTTGCTCCTCCTCGTACGAGGGAGCGTCGGTCTCCGATTCCGACGCGGTCGCTTCTGGCTGTCCGGGACGGTCCCCCGCCACGAGCTGGAGGCTGACCCACAGGTTCCAGATCCCGGTGAGCAAAAGCGTCCCCCCGATGACGATGAGACCGGTCGGGAAACCGTAGACCACGCTTGCGACGATGGAGGCGAGCAGGCCGAGGAGGGGAATTGCCTCGAGCAAGCGCGTCGGGTCGAAGTCGCCTGCTTGCGGCTCAACCGGTCGAAGCGGAGCGTTCTCGGTGGAAGCTTCAGGGGGCATGGACATCCATCCCTGCGGGTGGGGAGGTGGTCGAAGGCGAAGCGGGAGCGGTCGCGTTCGGAAGGATGCGACCGGACAGGCTCGCGAGCAGCAGCGAGAAACCAACGGCCGCCACGAGGCTCGTGGCGAGCTTGAGGTAGCGCATGACGCCGACCGGTTTGCCGGTGGACGCAGGCCACAGCGCGACGCCGGCGCCCAGGATGAGCACCAACACACCGAACCAGATCCAAGAGACGAGCGGGTTGATGTGCACTTGGATGGCTGCTCTTCCCGTGGGACCCGTGAAGTTGCCGAGCACGACATAGAGGTCGTCGCGAACGCTGTTGAGGACCGCCACTTCACTGGTCGGCTGTTCGCGATGGCTCCGGTAGATGAACTTTGCCGGGGAAACGACGCCACGTAGTCGACCGTCCTGGTCGGTGACGGAGAAGTCGGCGAACTGCATCTCCTTGCTCGCGTCGGCTTCAGCACGAAAGCGCTCGTAGCGCAGCGTATAGCCTTGGAGCTGGTAGGACTGTCCGGGCACGAGGGAGGCCTGTCCGGATACGCCCCAGGCTTGGCCCAGGAATCCGATGAACATCATCGCGATGCCGAAGTGAACGATGTAGCCGCCGTAGCGTCGTCGGGACTTCGCTACGCAACGAGCGAGCGCGACGGCTGGATTTTCGTGCGTCCGAGCTCGTCGGGCCGCGGCACCGCGCCAGAATTCCTGGACCACGACGGTGATGTTGAAGGCGGCGAGGGTGGAGGTGATGATGGGTACGATACTTCCCAGGTAGCGTAGGGCGGCGCCGACGGCGAGGAAGCCCCCGACGACGACGTCGCCGCCGGGATCGGGCTCGCGCAGGACGATCGCGGGCATGTTGAACCGAGCGCCGAGGATGGCGTGCAGGATGGCGACCACGACGGCGACCGAGATGGGGAAGACGAATCCGCGGCGAAAGGCGCGAGCGCTTGTTTTTCGCCATCCGAGCAGGGGGCCGAGGCCCATGAGGGCGAAGATGGTGAGACCAACGGGGGTCATCCACCGGTTGTAGAACTCGGGGCCGACGGTGACGGTTTCCTTCAGGATCGCTTCGCTGATGATGGGAAAGGTGGTGGCGACGGCGACGAAGACGGCGGCTCCGACGAGGGCCCAATTGTTGAGGACGAAGGCTGCTTCACGGGAGGAGGTGGTTTCGATGTGATCATCGGAGCGGAGCTTGGGGAAGCGCCAGATGATGAGGCCGACGGTCACGGCGATGAGCAGGCCGAGGTAGTACAGGAAGTAGGTGCCCAGGTCGGACTTGGCAAAGGCGTGGACGCTTGCGATGACGCCGGAGCGTGTGAGGAACGTCCCGAAGATGGTGAGCAGGAACGTGAGAGAGATGAGCACCACGTTCCACAGTTTGAACATGCGTCTACGTTCCTGGATCATGGTTGAGTGGACGTAGGCGGTCGCGGTCAACCACGGAAGGAAGGCGGCGTTTTCGACCGGGTCCCATCCCCAGTATCCGCCCCAGCCCAGCTCGACGTAGGCCCAGATCATGCCGAGGGCATTTCCGAGGGAGAGAAACAGCCAGGCGAAGAGCATCCACTTGCGCACGGCGACGATCCATTCGTTGCCGAGTCGGCCGGTGATCAGCGCTGCGATCGCGAAGGAGAAGGGGATGGTGCAGCCCACGAAGCCCAGGTAGAGGGCGGGTGGGTGGATGATCATGTAGATGTTTTGGAGCAGCGGATTGAGGCCCCGGCCGTCGACCGGGGCGCCCGTGAGAATGGTGGTGAAGGGATCCGCGGCGAAGAGGGTGATCAGCCCGAAGAACACGATCACGCTCAGGAGCGTGGCGATGACGTAGGGCTGCAGCGCCAGGTATCGACCGCGCAGCCAGTAGATGCATGCGCCGGAATAGATGGCGAGCAGGAACATCCACCACAGCAGGGAACCGTCCTGTCCACCCCACAAGGAGCTCATCAGGTAGCCGAAGGACATGGACCGGTCCGAGTACCTGGTGACGTAGCTAAGACGGAAGTCGTGGGAGACGAACGCGTAGGCCAGGACGATTACCGCGGTGCCAACGAGAGCGACGGTTCCGTAGGTCGCGCGGCGTGCTGCTCCGAGCAGGTGGGGACGGGCTGCCGAAATCGCTGCGAGCGCAAAAGCGTAGCCGGCGCCCACGAGCGAAGCGAGCAGCAGGCCCGTACCGAGTTCGGGAATGGACTGCCACATGGTATTTGGTCTTTCGGTTGCCCGGGCGTGGACGGGAAATTTCCCCTTGTGCTGCAGGGGGCGACGCCCGGGAGCGCCTGAGTCTCGCTCGAGCTTGCGAAACCTAGGGCGGTGGGCAGAGTTGCGCAATCCGCCGGTCTCAATTTCGGCGGCGGGCCGCCGATTGCTTTCCCCGGGTAGCGCGTGCTAGGTGGACCTCAACATGTTCCGTTTGCACCCGATGCATGAACGAAGGCTAGGCGCGATCGTAGCGGCCGCGGTGATGGTGCTTTCCCTGGGTTGTCGGGAGGAAGCCCTTCAGCGGGGTCCCGGCGACGGAGGCAGTCAGGCTGCGGGCCTTTCCCCCAAACAAGCGGCTCTGGTTCTGGCCAACGTGGGCGATAAGCCGATCACCCTCGGTGAGTTCGCCGCCACGTTGGAACGCATGGACCAGTTCGATCGTCTTCGATACAAGACCCCAGAGCGTCGCCGGGAGTTGCTCGAGGAGATGATTTCCGTCGAGCTGCTTGCGCGCGAGGCTCAACGCCGCGGGTTGGACAAGGAGCCGAAGACCCAGGAGGCGCTCCGACAAATCCTGCGCGATGCCATCCTTCGTGATGCGCGCAAGGGAGCCCGTGGCCCCGTCGAATTCACCAAGCAAGAGGTGAAGGCGTACTACGAGGCCAACAAGGATCAGTACCTCGAGCCCGAGCGCCGCCGCGTCAGCCACGTGATCGTGGCCGACAAGGAGAAGGCGGAGGCTCTGCTCACCAAGGCGAAGGAGATTTCCGACCCTGCGTCGTGGGGCAAGTTCGTCCTCGAAAATTCCGACGAGTACAAAGGCAAGAAGTACGCTGGGCCCGTCGAGACGGCGGGAGATCTTGGACTTGTCGGACCGCCCGGCGATGGTCGGGGCGCCAACCCGCGTGTTTCCGATGCCGTCCGCCAGGCCGTGTTCCAAGCGACCAAGGTCGGCGAGGTGCTGGACCGCGTGGTCGACGACGGTCAGGGTGGCTTCCACCTGGTGCGGCTCATCGGTCTGACGAAAGCGCATGCCCGATCCTTCGAAGAGGCGGAGCGCAACATCCGCATCATCATGTCGCAGCAAGAGATCGCGGCCAAGGAGCAGCAGCTCGAGGCGGACCTGCGCAAGAAGTTCCCCATCACGATCGACGAAGGTGCGTTGGCAGAAGCAACGATCCCCAAGCCGACCGCGCCACCGCCCGCGCCTCCGCCGACTGAACCCTCACCGCATGGCCATGCGCCGCCCCAGCCCCCTATCCCCAGTGGACACGGACACGACCACGGTCACTGACGCCTGGTCCGATGATTGGCACGGCCAGCTGCGGCGCGCCATTCGAACTCCTGCCGCACTTGCCCGCGTTCTGTCACTGACCCCGGAGGAACGACAAGGCGTCGAGCTCGCTCGGCAAGCGGGGATGCCCCTTCTGATCCCGCCCTACTACCTTTCGCTCTGCGACCCGCACGACGCGTCGTGCCCCATTCGGCGACAGTGCGTACCGAACCCGGCCGAGTCCGTGCGCGTGCCCGGAGACCTGCTCGATCCGCTCGGAGAAGCGTCACACGAGGTCGCTCCGCGGTTGATCCGACGCTATCCCGATCGCGCGCTGCTGTTGGTGACCTCGACGTGCGCGGTCCACTGTCGTTTCTGCACCCGCTCCCGGATCGTCCGCGCGGAGGATGGCTTCGTTCCGTCGGCCGAGCTCGAGCCGGCGTTCCTCTGGCTATCGCAGCACCCGGACGTTCGCGAGGTGTTGATCAGCGGAGGAGATCCACTGGTGGCCTCCACGGGGCGATTGTCCGCGCTGCTCTCACGTCTTCGGCGAATTCGGAGCATCGAGGTCATTCGTATCGGGACGCGCGTGCCGGTGGTCCTGCCCATGCGTGTCGATGACGAATTGGTGGCGATGCTCCGGGAGCACCAGCCGATTTGGATGATGACGCACTTCAACCACCCCAAGGAGCTGACGTCGCTGGCGACCCGAGCTGTCGAACGGCTGGTTGATGCGGGGTTGCCGGTGATGAACCAGACGGTGTTGTTGCGGGGCGTCAACGACACCGAGGACGTGCTGGCTTTGCTTTTCCGCGGGCTGGTACGACGGCGGGTGCGCCCTTACTACTTGTTGCATGCGGACGTGATGGAGGGCACTGGCCATCTGCGTACGGCGCTTTCCCGCAGCATCGAGATCTTTGGACGCCTGCAGGGCCGGTTGTCCGGCCTCGCGCTTCCGAAGCTGATTGTCGACACGCCTGACGGCAAGGGGAAGGTGCCCGTGGGACCGGACACAATTGTTTCCATGCAGAACGGTCGAACGGTGCTTCGTACGTACCGTGGCGAAGAGGTGACCATCCTCGATCCGCAATGAGCTTTGCGCTATCGAAGATGGGCGATCGTCATGGGTAACCGAAAGAGCACCTCCCACCGCGGTGGCCCCTCGTTGTTCGAGGCGGCGGCGGCGCAGGATCCCGAGCGGCAGAAGGGCTCACCCCTGGCCGATCGCCTTCGGCCCCGTGACCTCGACGAAGTGATGGGGCAGCGCCACCTGCTGGCGGAAGGAAAGCCCTTGGCCCGAGCCATCGAGACCGATCGATTGCCGTCGATGGTGTTGTGGGGACCGCCGGGAAGTGGAAAGACGACGGTAGCGCGGGTGATCGCGGCTCGGACGCGCGCACACTTCGTTCCCTATTCGGCGGTGCTGGGGACGGTTGCCGAGCTTCGATCCCATCTGCAGGAAGCCAAGGAGGCGCGGCTGTACCATGCGCGCCGCACGATCCTGTTCGTTGATGAAATTCACCGGTTCAACAAGTCACAGCAGGATGCGTTTCTGCCCTACGTCGAGGACGGCACGGTCACGCTCATCGGCGCGACGACCGAAAACCCTTCGTTCTCGGTGAACGCCGCGCTGCTCTCGCGCTGCAAGGTCTTTCGCCTCGAGCGACTGGACATCGATGCGCTCATCGCGTTGTTGCGGCATGCGCTGGAAGACGAGCGTGGGTTGGTGGGCCTGAAAGCGGACGACGAGGCGCTGGCGGGGATCGCGCGATATGCGGACGGGGACGCGCGACGGGCTTTGAACACGCTGGAGATGGTGGTCGATCAACGCGATCCCGAATCCGAGCCGGTCTTGACGATCGATGCGGTGGCGCGCGCGACCGAGCATCGGCCGTTGCTGTACGACAAGTCGGGCGATGAGCACTACAACGTCGTCAGTGCGCTCATCAAGTCGATGCGCGGGTCCGATCCGGATGCTGCCATCTACTGGGCGATGCGGATGTTGGAGGCGGGAGATGATCCGCTGTTCGTGCTCCGTCGGCTCCTGATCTTTGCGAGCGAGGACATCGGTAACGCGGATCCCCGAGCTTTGCAGGTCGCCGTCGCGGCGGACCAATCGTTTCGCCGCATGGGCATGCCGGAGGGCCTGTATCCGATTGCCCAGGCGGTGCTGTACTTGGCGTCGGCACCCAAGTCCAACGCGGTGGGCAAGGCGTTCACCGGGGCTCGTCAGGCTGTCGAGGAGCACGGGAGCCTGCCGGTGCCGACCAAGCTTCGCAATGCTTCGACCAAGCTGATGAAACAAATGGGGTATGGTCAGGAATATCGGTATCCCCACAGCGAAGCGGGGCATCACGCAGAGGGGGAGACCTACCTGCCCGACGAGCTCGAGGGTGCGCGTTACTACGAACCGACGGATCAGGGGTTGGAGAAGGCGATCGGTGAGCGGCTTGCGCGTTTGCGGCAACGGCGGTGAACACCTGCAAAACCGCTGACAGCGGCATTCCTCCAGCGATGTCGGGACGGCCCACAAGCTGGACCTTTTGCACCTCGCGTTGTACCTTTTTTTGATGAATCCGTCGCGCGAGGAGGCCGCAAGGCCCATCCTCTCCCTGGGGCGTTACGCCCTCTTCGGGGAGCTCGCGACCGGTGGTATGGCGACGGTGCACTTTGGTCGGATGAGTAGCCTCGGGGGCTTCAACCGAACCGTTGCCATCAAGCGAATGCGTCGGGACATCGCACGGGATCCCGAGTTTGTGGCGATGTTTCTGGACGAGGCGCGGCTGACCTCGCGCATCGAGCACCCCAACGTGGTTGCAACGTTGGATGTGGTTGCCGAAGCCGGCGAAGTGTTCTTGGTGATGGAATATGTCCGAGGCGAGTCGTTGCAGCGGCTGCGTCGCGCCGCCAAGAGCCGTCGTGAACGGGTGCCGGTGCCGGTGGCGATCAGCATCATGGGTCAAGCGCTCGCTGGACTTCACGCCGCCCACGAAGCTGTTGGCGAGGACGGGGTGCCGCTGGGCATCATCCATCGCGACGTCTCCCCGCAGAACATCATGGTGGGCGAAGACGGCATCTCGCGGATCACCGACTTCGGCATAGCGAAGGCTGAGAGTCGCCTACAGGTCACGCACGAAGGTCAGAT
>Ga0180009_10008492_pt1 | contig 10164 bp, 12 predicted proteins | sample OS_PC_MetaG_FD_123537 | JGI IMG/M metagenome (GOLD analysis project Ga0180009, IMG submission 123537) | Groundwater microbial communities from the Aspo Hard Rock Laboratory (HRL) deep subsurface site, Sweden - OS_PC_MetaG | ecosystem: Environmental > Aquatic > Deep subsurface > Groundwater... | reverse complement strand
GCGACGTCATCTGTGGTGCAAACCAGAGATGCCAAAATCTCTGATTTTGCGCATAGCCACTAGACTACGAGCCCATAGGAAGAAGAAGGATTTTTGGCTGTTTTTAAATATTTTGGTGTTTTACCTATATTTCTTCCTCGCGGCATAGAATCCCAGAGCAAAGTAGCATGCGCTTATGAGGAAAAGGACAGAATATACGGTTGACAGGAATTCCGCGCCCATGTTCCACTTGTAGTATGTCTGTATCATGTATGCTATGAAATAGGTGAACACTCCGTTTGATATGTACCAGATTGGTGTCCTTATGACCCCTGCTTTCATGCGCGGGTGCACGACCAGCGTGAATATGAATATCAGCGAGACCATGACAGGGTAGAAGTAATAGAGCGCCCGCACTGTGACTGGGTATCCTGTGCTGTTGGGTATTATCGCCATGACAAAGAGGTAGTAGAGCCAGATGAACACTCCGCATATCACTCCGAATATGAAGACAGGCTCTTTTATGTGGAGCTTGTGCATCTTCGCTGTCTTGTACCAGAAGTAGTCGAAGCCTATCGCGAGCGATGCGAAGCTGAGCACAAATAATACGTCTGCGACAGTTATCCTCGCGTACCTCCCCGACACCATGATTATGTTCTGCGCCAGGTAGGCCAGCGCCATCGAGGTTATGCCTATCGCGAGCCAGGTGAAGACTGATTTTTTCACCTGCATTATCTCTTTCTTGTGCTTCTGCCTGTGGAATCTGCGCGCATCAGCTATCGCGAGCCATGCTGCTGATATCAGCACTGCTGTCTGTATCCAGCTGATTATGCTCGCTGCTGTCCATTGGTAGCATCCCATCTTTCACCTATAGCTTGAAGTCCCCGAGGTCTCCGAAGTCGTCCTTGGCTTTGCCGCCTGTGCCTCCTTTGCTTTCGCCGAATCCGCCTGTGCCTTTGTCCTCACCGAACCCTCCGAGTCCTTTGTCCTCGCCGAATCCTTTTTCTCCTCCTTCCTCTTCCATGTCCTCGACTACTGCCTTAGGGTTTGGCGTGTACCTGTCTATGAGCTCTATCGCGAAGTAGAAGAGTGGGAAGAAGAGTACGGCTCCCACGAGGTGGTTGAGCGTGAGCGGCATCTCATTGTACAGCACCGGCACGAACATGGCGAATGCGTACGTGACTTCGCGGACCCTTCCGATGTACTTGATTATCTTGTTGCCTTTGAGGCCGAGCACGACGATGACGACGCCGTATGCGAGGATCGCTGCTATTATCGCGAACCTGGACATTATCTCCAGTGTCGATGTGAGCACTCCTGACCCGATGAGCTTGACCGTCTGCCTTGTGCAGTCCACGCTTCCCCATATGACTACGACTGCATTGGTTATCGCGTTGCCCATGGATGTGCCGTGCTTCTCCTGGAAGAACTCTGCGAAGAACCATGCTGCCCATACAGGGACCAGGAGCCATAGCATGTCTGCGGTCTTGAACGGGGCTATGAATATAGTGGTTATCCATGTCTTGAAGAGTTCCCAGAAGTACATGCCTATGCTAACGTACCAGACCAAGCTTTTTTACCTCTTTTTCAGATGTTTGCCATCAGACCAGTATCCTGCGTTTATAAATATTTTGTTATATTTCGCAGCGCAACCGCCATTTTCTCCTGAAGCAAAGTCCTGACCGTAGCCGCCAATTAGCACGCCTTCAACTACATCTCAAGAACGATAATCAGGTACGCCTTCGGCGAAACTTGACAATACGTACTTAGGCGTGCGTGGCGGCACGGAGGCGAGCATAGCGAGCCGAGTAGGGCAGGACTTTGCGTCTTGCAATCAGGTGGCGCTGCTGAGGGTTAACTTTAAATAACTACTGCCTATCTCTCCCTGGATGCCTTTCATACACAACTTCAACCCCACTCTTGTGCATCTCGGCCCTTTTGAGATAAGGTATTATGGTCTTGTGTATGTTCTCGCGTTCGTGATTGTGTATTTCTACTTCAGGCACCTGATGAAGCACAAGAGGCTCAAGCTGTCTGAGGAGGAGCTTTACGATTTCATACTCTACAACATGCTTGGTGTGCTCATCGGCAGCAGGCTGATACACATCATATTCTGGGAGCCGATGTATTATCTCCAGCAGCCGTGGAAGGTGCTCTATGTCTGGGAAGGCGGCATGGCTTTCCATGGAGGGCTGATTGGCGTGGCTGTCGCGACCTATCTGTTCTGGAGGAAGATAGGCAGGCGCATCTCGTTCGCCAAGCTGGGCGACTATCTTTCCATGCCTGCGATATTCATGCTCGCGATAGGCCGCATCGCCAACTTCATCAATGGTGAGCTTCCGGGCAGGGTGACTGATGTCAGCTGGTGCTGGTATTTCCCTGGCTATGATGGCTGCAGGCATCCGCAGCAGCTCTACTCGGCAATCAAGCGTTTCATCGTGTTCGGCTGGCTTGTGTTTGTCAACACAAGGAAGCATAAGGACGGTTTCGTGCTCTGGAACATGGTCACGTTGATCGGGATAGGCAGGTTCGTGATCGACTTCTACAGGGATGACCCGACGCTGCTGGGCCTGACCGCAGGGCAGTACCTCAGCATGGTGATGTTCGTGCTCGGCGCTTATGTGCTTGTGAGGTACTACATGGATGATGTCAAGAGGCTGTTCGGAATGAAGGTGTAATCGCATGAGAGGCATGAAAATCTCCATCCTGTTCTTGGCTGTGCTGCTGTGTGTGCTTGCAGCTGGCTGCGGCAGCAGCGGCGCCAGTAGCGCCAGCGGCGGGCTTGATGTCTCTGACAGGCAGGGTGTGATCTCGACCATGCCTGCTGTGGAGTCAGAGAATGAGGGAATCCCGACGACAGTTTCTGAGTTGAAGGAGGAGCTTGCTGAAGACCAGGGCCAGTTGAGGATCGTGTCTATCAACGCCTACCAGTTCGCTTATGAGCCTGACAGGGTCGAGGTGCATTATGGTGATGACATCCTGCTGACCGTGACGAGCCTTGATGTTGGGCATGGCTTTGCCCTGCCTGATTTCGGCGTGAATGTGCGAGTGCCTGCTGAGGAGTCTGTGCAGGTGCGCTTCAAGGCAGATAAGATGGGTGAGTTTGATTTTTTCAATCCTGTGTATTCCGGCAAGGGCTGGAAGGACATGAAAGGCAAGTTCATAGTGGAGTGAGGACGAGTAGACAGCATAGTGCTTAAGAGCAAAAAATTTATAACAAGAGGAGTCTGAGGTGTTTCCATGAAAAAGAAAGAGGTGGATGACACTACCATCGAGCATGCCCTCCACAGGGCGGTCAGGTCGAGGAAGAGGGAAGTCTCCGCGAGGCACAGCAAGGCTGACCAGATGGTCAGCAGGATAGAAGACGCGAACAGCCTTGTCGTGTTCCTTTCTGTGCTTGGTGCGTTGATATCTCTGTACATGCTCTGGCTCTCTTTCAGGGGAGAAGGGAAGAGTTTCTGTGATGATTGCCTTCTTGTCGCGCATAGCGGGTACGCGCAAGTGCTCGGGCTGCCTGTCGCTCTTTTCAGCCTCATATGGTATGTCGCGATAATGCTCACTTCATTGAGCCTGATGAGCGGGTTCAGCTGGTCGTGGATGTACAGGAAGTGGAAGCCATGGCATTGCAGCGTCGTGCTGGTGGCTCTTGCTGCTGCAGGTTCTTTAGGCTCGCTGGTCTTCTTCTTTGTCCAGCTTTTCGCGATAAAGGTGGTGTGCCTGTTGTGCGTGGTATCGCTGTTGGTGATGCTCTCCATCGCTGCCGTGTCTTACCTGTCATATCGCTATTGCTTGAGGTGCAAGGGAGGGTTCAGGCCCGGCGGCAAGGATAGTGATAAGTTCTGCAGGTACTGCTGAGGTGGGCTGGTGAGGATTGTCTGGAAGCTGGTCTTGGTCGCTGCGGTGCTCTCGCTCATGGTGCTTTTCCTCAGCGGCTGCGCTGAGAGGAAGGGTTATGATTCGTTCGCGCAGTGCATCACAGGCAATGGTGTCGTGATGTTCGGCAGTGAGACCTGTCCGCATTGCCAGAACATGAAGGAGAGGTTCGGGAATTCTTTCAGGTTCATAGAATATGTAGAGTGTAACGAGTACATCCCTGGCGCGGATCCTGATAGGTGCGTGACAGAAGGGATAGGGTATCTTCCGACTTTCAGGTTCAGTGACGGCTCGAAGCTGGTCGGGGAGCTTGAGTTCAGCATACTTTCGCAGAAGACAGGCTGCCCGCTGCCGTAATCCTGTATTCTGCATGTCTTTGTCGCATTTCCTGCAAAAGATTATTATATCATTTCTTACTCCCCTGCTGGTGAGGTTAGGGGATGTTGTCAGGTTCTGATTTTAAGCAGCAGGGCAAGGAGGCGCAGCAGCGTTCTATTGAGGATAGGATAGCTGGCATTGTGAGCGGCATGAACAGGATAGCCCGCCTTCCTGCAGGGGACGCCGAGTCCGTGAAGCTTCTGCAGTATTTGGGTGAGGAGAGCCTTAATCCTGCTGTTGTGGAGCTTCTGAGGAAGGGGCGCGGCTACTCTCCGATTGTCGTCAGGAATCCTGATTTTAGGGATGCGAAGACAAGGGTGCTGGTCAGGTCAGGCGAGTCTGTGGAGCTGCTCGTGGAGAATTCTTATCTGGAATCAGTAGGGGTCTCGCCTTCTGATAAGGAGCCTCTGCATTACCTCAATTACCTGAAGGTCGCGGGCTATGACCTTGACAAGTATGTCAATCATATAAGGCATCTTACTGTCGGCCAGAAGAGGTCTTTGAGGTTCTTCATCAAGAATTATCTACTGCCTGTGGCTTTTGCAGGAGGTGCTGTTGCTGGCGTCGCCACCGGCAACTGGGAGCTTGGAGGGATTTCTGCCGGAACTGGATTGTTATACTTTATGGGCCAGCAGGGTTGGGACACGTTCCAGAAGGTCTGTGCATACGACAACATGTTGAGTTTTGCTGATGGCGAGGAGCGCAAGACAGGCCTTTCAGCGCTGAGCAGGGCGTTCAATGCAGGCAAGCCTATGTTCCATTGATGCAAGAAAAAAGTGGCTCTATGGCCTCATCTTCTGCGAGCATTCCTTTTTCTTTTCCCAGAAGTACCAGCATTTACCCTTGAAGTCTTTCCAGTTCAGGCAGTTCTCGCATATGTCCTGGAACTCCTCAAGCGTGTGCATGTCATAGTCCTGCTCGCGTACCATGCACATTTCAATGACCTGGTTGTATTTAAACTTTTTCAAGAGTCTCGGCAGAAAGCGTCATGCTTCGCATGGGTGCCGCCGGCTCGCTCCTGAGGTTGCTTAGTGATACCTGGCCTTCCCCCGTAAGGGACATCCCCCTTGCCGGTGCGCGTATAATGCAGATAGAGCTCGCAGATTGGCGGCACCGCCGCTTTCTGCTGAGTCATTTCAAGCAATACATTTAAATATGGCTTTTGTTTGGGTTTATAACGCAGACTCGCTTAAACAGGCGAGTCTGCGGAATTGCGAATAGTGCTATTCGCAATAAACAAGATTGTAAAAGAGGTATTATATGATATTCTGGCCCAGTAAAGAGGAAGTGAAAAGGCTGAGGCAGATAGCGCATGTCCTGTTCGAGCACCAGCTAGGCTATTATCTTAGTGTACTCAAGCTAAGGAGAAGGCTCTCTTTCGGCAAGCGCATCAAGGCAGACAGGACCCGCCCGATGGAGGTGACGCCCCAGCTCGTCCTTAAGATATTCGAGGACCTTGACGGCACTTTCATAAAGCTCGGCCAGCTGTTGAGCCTGAGGCCTGACCTGATACCTGCTGAGTATTGCGAGGAGCTTTCCAAGCTGCAGGATAAGGTGAAGCCTTTCTCCGGCAAGGAGGCTGTTGAGATAATAGAGAAGGAGCTCAAGCATCCTTTGAAGTCATTGTTCAGGGAGTTCGATGAGGTGCCTGTCGCTGCCGCATCTATGGGACAGGTGCATCTTGCTAAGCTGAAGGACGGCACCAGGGTCGCTGTCAAGGTGCAGAGGCCTGGCGTGCAGAGGACTGTCAAGATCGACATCAAGCTCCTGTACAGGATCGCGGGCCTTGCCAAGAGAAGGTACGGAGATTCCATCGTCGATCCTGTCGAGATCGTGCGTGAGTTCGAGCGCTACACAGAGAACGAGCTGAACTACCTGAAGGAGGCGCACAACATTGACGTGTTCCACAGGAACTTCGCGAAGTCGCAGACCATAGTCATACCTAAGGTTTTCTGGAGCCACACGACCGGCAGGGTGCTCACCATGGAGTACATCCCTGGCAAGAGGCTCACAGACCTGTCGAAGTTCAGGCCTGCTGAGAGGAAGAGGATAATAAGGACGATAATCGAGGCTGAGTTCGAGCAGATGTTCGTGCACGGCGTGTTCCACGCGGATCCCCATCCTGGCAATTTCCTGGTCAAGAGGGATGGAAAGATAGCCCTGCTTGATTTCGGCATTGTCGGCAGGATGGATTACGTGATGAAGGAGCACGTGACTGACCTTTTCATGGGCATGGTGGATGCTGATGTCGACGGCATGGTCGATGCTGCTGTGAGGCTGGGCGTGACCAGGGAGGGCGCTGACCTTGACAGGATAAGGTCTGATGTGCATGAGCGGCTGTCAGCATACTATGGCACGTCGCTAGATAGGCTCCGCATGTCGCAGGCTTTCAATGACCTGATCAGGCTTTTCAGGCAGAACAGCATCCGCGTGCTGCCTAACTTCGTGCTCCTGACCAAGGCCACTGTGACCATCGAGGGGCTCGCGTCGAAGATGGACCCTAAGATGGATTTCGTCGAGGTGGCCCGGCCTTTCGTGAAGAGGATCGCCCGCGAGCGCCTCCATCCGAAGCATATCGCTGAGAGGGCCAGGCGCAAGGTGGATGCCATGCTTGAGTTCGCAGGGTCTATCCCGAAGAAGACGTCTGCGCTGATATCCAATCTCCATGATACTGACAGGGACTTGAGGAGGATAGACCAGGACATATCTGCGCTCACTGTCGAGATCGACAGGTCGAGCAACCGCGTGACCCTTGGTTTCCTTGCAGGGACCTTGTTCATCGCGTCAACGATACTGCTTCCTTTTCAGACACTGAAGATTTGGGGCGTTCCTGCGTTGTCATTCATCGGTTACGTGACAGCCCTTGTTGTCACTGTATCCATCTTTTTCTCGATGCTTGGAGAGAAAAAGATATAAACAATAGGGTTTTTTGAGTGTGAGGTGATTTGTCATGAAACATCCGGTCAAGAAGGCGTTTTATCTTGGTGTTTGCGCTGCTGCTGTCACTAAGAGGTTTGTCGAGGCAGAGGTCAAGAGGTATCTTGACGCGGGCCACATCTCTGAGCAGGAAGGCAAGAGGATCGTGGACCATGCTATGAATCAGATGAAGAAGGACAGGAAGCAGCTTGAGAACATGCTGAAGAAGGAGCTAAAGAGGACTGTCAAGGAAGCCAGGCCTGCTTTGAAGGAGGCTGGAAGGCTCGCTGCTGATGTCGCTGAGGAGATTGTCAAGGAGGCTAAGGCCACTGTCGCCGGCAAGATAGGCAAGGCGAAGAGGCGTGTCTCGCGCGTGAAGAAAGTCGCGAAGAAGGCCAAGAAGGTCGCGGCCAAGGCGAAAAAGGTCGCCAAGAAGGTCAAGAGGAAGGCGAAGAAGGCTGTGAAGAAGAGCATCAGGAAGGCAGTCAAGAAGAGAAAGGTGAAGGCGCGCAGGAGAAAGGCTGCCAAGAAGAAGTGAATCTTATTTGTTTTCATTTTTTTGTTTTTTATCTTTTGTTCCGGGGGTGTGAAGATGGTCGCGAAGCTTACAGGCGATAATTTTGAGAAGGAGGTCGTGAAGTCAGGCACGCCTGTCATCATCGACTTCTATGCTGACTGGTGCGGGCCTTGCAGGATGATGGGTCCTGTCTTCGAGGAGGTGAGCAAGGATTACGCAGGTAAGCTGAAGTTCGTGAAGCTCAACACAGAGGAGAACCCTAAGGTCTCTGACATGTTCGGCGTCCAGGGCATCCCTTGCCTTATCATTGTCAGCAAGGGCAAGGAGGCCGGCAGGATCGTCGGCTACAGCCCCAAGGAGATGCTTAAGCAGAAGATCGACGATATGCTTGCGAAGATTAAGTGAGGAGGTCTTGTTTATGGTCAAAGTCAATCCTTTTGAGGACACGCTCGGCAGGCTCAAGGCTCTTGCGAAGTACTGCAAAGAGGAAGGTGTCAGGTTCAGGCCTGAGGATCTTGATGTTCTCTCTTCTCCTAAGCGTACGCTTATAGTGAATTTCCCGGTGAAGTTCAAGGACGGCTCTGTCCGTATCATAAACGGCTATCGCGTGCAGTACAATGACGCGCGCGGGCCTACCAAGGGCGGGCTGCGCTTCCACCCGCAGGTCGATATAGATGAGGTCAAGGCATTGGCTCTGTGGATGGCGCTGAAGACCGCTGTCGTCGACATACCTTATGGCGGCGCAAAGGGCGGAATCACTATCAATCCTAAGGAGACTTCTGCTGAGGACCTTGAGAAGGTGAGCCGTGAGTTCATACGGCAGATACATGATTTTGTGGGCCCTGACAAGGACATCCCTGCGCCTGATGTTTATACTAATCCGCAGGTGATGGCCTGGATGCTCGACGAGTTCGAGAAGATAAAGGGAGTGAAGGCGCCTGGCATGATCACCGGCAAGCCTCTTGAGCTGGGCGGGAGCCTTGGCAGGGACATCGCGACGAGCCTTGGCGGCGCTTATGTGCTGAAGGAGGTCGCTGATGTATATGATATTGGGATGGGCGCGTCTGTCGCGATACAGGGTTTCGGGAATGCAGGCATGAACTTCGCTAAGATAGTCTCGAAATGGGGCTATAAGGTCGTCGCTGTCAGCGACTCCAAAGGAGGGGTGTATGATGCTGACGGGTTTGACGTGGCTGCGCTTGTCGCTGCAAAGGAGAAGACAGGCAGTGTCGTGGGGATAGGCAAGGGCAGGAAGGTCTCGAATGAGGAGCTTCTGCTGCTTGATGTGGACGTGCTCGTGCCTGCTGCGCTTGAGAACCAGGTGACGAAGGAGAACGCCTCGAAGGTCAGGGCAAAGGTGGTGCTTGAGCTCGCGAACGGTCCTGTGACGCATGATGCTGACCAGGTCCTCCACAAGAATGATGTTGTTGTCGTGCCTGACATCCTGGCGAATGCCGGCGGCGTGACTGTGTCTTATTTTGAGTGGGTGCAGAACCTGCAGGGCTATTACTGGTCTGAGGAGGAGGTCTTTGCCAGGCTTGAGAAGAAGATGGTGTCTGCTTTCAGGGAGATCCATGAGCTTGTCAAGCGGCTTGACATAGACCACAGGACTGCCGCTTACATCATCGCCATAAACCGCATAATAGACGCTGAGAAGAAGCGCGGCAACCTTAACCAAAAGGAATCGATGTAGTGCAACTGAGCCCCAGGCCGCTGATGCCCCACGAACTGGGCCGCTGAGAATAATTATGTATCTTAAAGTTCGCCGAAGGCGTTAATATGATATCAATCATGGTGAGAATATGAAAACCACAAAAACAAAAAAGAGCGTGAAACAAAAACCACACATAGAGTCAGACATATCCGCTGCTGAGGATGCCAATGCATGCAAGGCGTGTGAGATGTCTCATCCGCTTTCCTGCCCTTTCTGCACAAAAGAGGGGCTGCTCCTGCTCGTCATTGCGATAATACTTATCGCAGTCAATTATGGCTGGACAAAGTATCTTGCGTGGGCGTTCCTGCTTGCTGCGTTCATGGTGCCATTGATAAAGCAGCTCTTCAGGAGGAAATGATTTTCTTTTTAAACAGCACCCTAAACCTTTATAAACAGGACTTTTCTCCCACAATAGCGGTTTATCTGGGTCCGTAGCTCAACCGTGGCAATTGGTCTTGCTCCAAAGCCGAACAAGTTCGGCAGGTTTGCAAGCGAACTTGCAACGATTGAAACGCGCCACCCGGTGCTGTTTCGCTGATGCTCAACAGCACGTAATAATTGGGTCCGTAGCTCAGCCTGGTTAGAGCAATCGGCTCTTAAAGCTTCAAGCTTGGAGTGACCGATAGGCCGGGGGTTCAAATCCCCTCGGACTCATGGGAGAAAGGCAAAACATCGATGAGCTTGCGAGTCGATTTTTTGGCTTTTCACATGCTTAATAATGTCGATGAGCTTGCGAGTCGACATTATTTTTGCATGGGAGAAAATTGGTTTTCAAATGCTCGAAAAT
>Ga0180009_10008491_pt1 | contig 10164 bp, 7 predicted proteins | sample OS_PC_MetaG_FD_123537 | JGI IMG/M metagenome (GOLD analysis project Ga0180009, IMG submission 123537) | Groundwater microbial communities from the Aspo Hard Rock Laboratory (HRL) deep subsurface site, Sweden - OS_PC_MetaG | ecosystem: Environmental > Aquatic > Deep subsurface > Groundwater... | reverse complement strand
GGGTCGTCAATTGATACAACCGGCTCCTTTTTCCTGTATCTGTCTATTATAAGGTTGCTCGCTATTTTGTATATGTAATTCCTGAAATTCTTGTGCCTGTAATAAGGAAGGGATTTTATCGCCCGCAGGAATGACTCCTGGGTGACGTCCTCCGCAGAGTGGCGGTTGCCCGTCATTCTTATCGCAAAGTTATAGAGCGGTTCCTGATATCTCTTTATTATGATTTCCATGGCTTCCGTTGAACCATCCTTTGCCATTGACAGGAGTTCTGCGTCCCCCAGCGAGCCGATATCGTTGTTTGTCATTGTGTTCCGGGCTTCTTCCTTCCGGGCCTCTTTTTTACCGCGTCATTTTCATCGCTCGCCACTATTATAAACGGACATGCGACCCAATTATTGTATTGAATTTTTATTTTTTTGTCAATGTCAAAAACTTTTCGCCGCATCTTGACTGTTTTTTTTTAATTTTGTATAATTGCGGGGATGGAAAGGAAGAGGATACTCATTGTGGACGACGACGAAGGCATTCAGGAGATGCTTTCAGTGGGACTGGGGGCGTATGGTTACGAAGTCCTGGTCGCTTCCGATGAAAAGACATTCAGGGAGCAACTTTCAAAAGGAACGCCCGACGCAATACTCATGGACGTGAGTATCCCCGGGATGGACGGAATAAGTTTGTGCAGGGAGATTAAATACACCCCCGGGTTCAGCAATGTCCCCGTCCTTATGATAACGGCATATTCAGACAAAAAGGCGGCGCACGATGCGTATCTTTTCGGGGCTGACGGTTACCTGATTAAGCCGTTTGACATCACTGTGATTAAGGAAAAACTTGAAAAGGCAATAGAGAGGTGTAAAAAATGAACGCAACTCTTACTGCGGTGCTGGTGGTGTGTCTGGTCCTGATAACGCTTACAAACCTTTTTCTGACGGTGGCCGTGACGGTTATTCTTTTCCGTGCAAAGAAAGTCCTTGATACGGCTGAAAAGTTTGTTAAGATACTAAACGTTATCGGTTCGGGTTGGGCGAAGGTAGCGGGAGTATTGGCGGCTGCGGCAATGGGATTCCTGTCAAAAACGAAGGCGGCTTCAAAAAAGGAATAAAAATTAAGGGGGGGCATGTTATGTCTGATAGAAATTCAGGTGAAGCAATTCTTTCATTTTTACTCGGCGGGCTTATAGGGGCGGCGGTCGGGCTTCTCTTTGCCCCGAAGCCGGGCAGGGAAACAAGAGAAAAACTTAAAGTGCTCATTGATGAATTAGGGGAGAAAGCGGAAGACATTTTTGAAGAAGGGAAGGATAAGGTGGAGGGCTTTGTATCGGACGTGAAAGACAGAGCCGCCCACAATAAGAAGAAAGCCAATCCGTAAGAACAAAAAATTATCCGGGTGCCGCGGTAACTCAGTGGTAGAGCGCAGGTCTGAAAAACCTGGCGTCGTGAGTTCGATTCTCTCCCGCGGCATTCTATCTGTTCTATTTTAACGAGTAACAAAATGCCAGATGCAATGCGGAGTGGCTATAGTTTTAATGTAGTTGAAATACCCGGCTCACTGGAGAGGTGCGTTTGAAAAACCTGATTTTGTCAGACGGTGCTGTGGCATAGGGATAACTTACGGATAGTAAGATAAAAATCCTTCCCATGTTTGAGTTATGTAATGGTACTTTTTGAATCTTTTTCAGCATAAATTGCTGATTTGAGCGAAGTCAAAAACCAATATCGGGTTTAAGGTTTGATTCAAAGAATTGACAAACAAATTTAACTTATGTATAATTTGGACAGAAAAATTCCGCGAATGTTCTGTTAACGATAAGTAACAGTTGTGAACGGCGCGTTATATAACCCGGGGGTTCTAAAAATGAATGAACATGTTTGTAGTGGCAGGGATTTTACTAATTTGGAGAAAATAATAGTTTTTGGATTATCCACATGGTTGCTGTTTTTGTGTATTGGTTCCTTGGAAGGAGCGACTTTAAAAGTTCCTCAAGAATACTCTACGATTCAATCAGCAATAGATGCAGCCGGTTGGGGAGACATTGTTCAAGTATCTGATGGAATATATTCACCCTCAACAAATGGCGAAGTATTTCCAATTCAGTTAAAGAGTGGGGTTTCGTTATATGGAGCAAATGCGGATGTGTCCATATTAGATGCAGAAAATACAAATAGGGTGATAGAGTGTGGGTCTTCATCAACCATCAAAGGATTCACTATTACCAATGGTAATACTCCAGAACACGGTGGGGGAATTTTTTGTTTTGCTTCTGATGTTAATATTATTGAAAACATCATAATTAACAACACGGCTGCATCTACTGGATTGCCCAGGAACGGTGGAGGGATTTATTGTAGTGGTTCAGGTAAGATTACAAGAAATGTAATATCTAACAACCAGGCACAGGAGGGGGGTGGTATTACGTGTTATGGTAATGCTCCCGATATTGTTGGTAATTTGATAAACAATAATAATAGTTGGGCCGGTGGTGGTATCTATGTTCATACTGCATGGGAACAAAAATATTATACAGTTAAGATTTACAACAATATTATAGTTGACAACGCAGCTAGTTATGGAGGTGGTATTAAGGTAACTGGGGCTGACTGGGCATCTGTTTATCCTCAAATAATTAATAATACTATAAGAAAAAACGGTAATCACGGTATATATAATACTTATGCAGACCCAACACTTATTAACAATATTATTACAGAGAATATGGGTTATGGTATTTACAGTTATGTTGGAAGTTATACTGATAGAGGTGTAACTGTTACTTATAGTGATGTATGGAACAACACCTTAGGGGATTATTATGGTTGTCCGCCTGGCGTAGGTTGTATTTCTTCTGATCCTTTGTTTGTAGGAGGAACTCCTTTTAATTATCATTTACAGCCAAATTCTCCTTGTATAGATGCCGGAGATACTGCCCCAGAATACAACGATCCTGATGGTTCAAGAAACGATATGGGATGCTATGGTGGACCATGGGCCGATATTACGGCACCATTATTGGTTTCAGCCAACACAAGAATCACAACAACAATAGAAGTGACCTTTAGTAAAGACATAGATGAAATAACAATAGATTCAACAGATTTTTCTGTAACAAACAATGACACATCATATACAGTCCAAAACGCTCTCGAATCCTCTGCTGGAATTGTAACAATAACACTGACATTAGCAATGCCAACGGATGCTACACCGCTAATTACTATCACTGGGGACTCATTATCAGACCTGGCGGGTAATTATTGTCTTATTGGTTCGTCAGTTCAAGCAGTAGACGGTGTTCCACCTATAATAATATCAGTCACGGTAACTCCTGACCCTGTAGAATCACCCCCAAGTGAATATATTGCGGGTGATATAGCATTTAAGATTGTATTCAGTGAAACAATGGATACATCAATAACACCTTTGGTGAGATATGACCCAGCAGGTGTAATTAGCTGGCAGGATTGCAGAACCAACAGTAGTTGGGCAACAACCAATAAAACCAACGATACTTATATTGTTTATAATGACAACACAATAGACAAAACAACTGGCGATGGGACAGCAACCATAGATATCTCACTGGCACAGGATATCGCTGGTAATGTTATGACAACAGGCACTTCACACGGTTTTATAATAAATATAAATGTTTTGACTCTTACAAATGTCAAAGCAACACCATCTATATTTAACCCTGCGTGTGGTGAAAAAACAACAATATCTTATGTATTATCGGAGCCAGCAGAAGATGTGGATGTAACAATATCTGATGGTGTTACAGTCATAAAGAACTTAGTAGCAAACCAATCTCAGACCCAAGGGCAACATAAAGTAATTTGGGATGGAACAAACAATTTAGGGCAACCGGTTCCATCCCAGGCATACAGTTGTGAAATTTCTGCTCAAAATATCTCGCCTGCGGAAAATGACTTAGAAACAATAACAATAACAGTTGACAACACAAAACCAGTAATAAGCAATGTCTCAGATACTCCAGACCCACTTGCAATAAATGGCACATCAACAATAACCTTTGACACATCTGCCCCCGGGGACAACATTACTCTAAATCAAAAATATGTAATATTTAACAGTGCTGGTGACCTTGCTGATGAAAGTGGTTGGGAAAGTAGCACAGAAGGTCCTGGTCAACAATTCACATGGGACTCAACAGGTTTTGCAGAAGGATTATATCAATATGAAATCAGAGCAAAAATTCCGCCGCCAACAAACATATCAGCCAACTCACAGACAGGCACGATAGTAATAAGGGGCCAAAATAGCCAGACAGCAACAAGTGCTGATAGCAATGTAGAGATATGGCACCAACCCACATTTACAATAAACATAGAACAGGTAGAGGTACCACAAGATGCAGCAAGAGCAATAACAACAGAGGATCCGTCAATATATCTTGAAAGTCCTGTCTACAACATTACAGTAACGGAGGGAACATTTGAATCACCAATAATACTGATATTCAACTATGACCCATCACTTGATGGCAATGGACTTGAAATAAGGCGATATGATGCCGGGACACAGACCTGGACAACAAATGACGTATATCAATATGTAGACTTTGCAAACAACCGCATAATTGCAGAGATATATAGTTTATCGTTAGTTGGAATATTCACAAAGAAACCAGTAATAAAGACGACGGTGAATTTTGACCCTGACACACTGAACTTAAAAAGCAAAGGTAACTGGGTGACCTGCTATATAGAACTGCCTGAAAATTATAACCCAGAAGACATAGACAACACCACAATTCGGATAACAAAAATCAATAATGAAAGAATTAATCCAATATTTACTGAGCAAAGACCTATTTCAATTGGTGACCATGATGAAAATGGAATAGACGACTTAATGGTAAAATTCAAAAGGGAACTGTTGCAAAATGTGGTCTCAATAGGAAAAGCCAAAATAACAGTTGAAGGTGAACTCAAAGATGATAAATCCTTTGAAGGTTCAGGCACAATAAGAGTAATCTTACCTGATGCAATGAATACAGTGGGTTTAAAGGGTGGAGAAATAACAAATACAGCCGGCGCGAGAATACTTGTTTCCGAAAATGCACTTGAAAATGAAACAACTATTGCCCTTGGTCCAGAGTTAATAACCACGCTTGCTGAAGAGACGAAAAAGCAACTTGATATAAAGAGAAAGGACTTGGGACCAATAGGAACCGGCTATGAATTTGAACCAGAAGGAATACAATTCAAGAAACCGGTAACAATAGAGATCCCTTATAATAACAAAGACATAGAAGGTATTGACGAGCAATACCTGAGAATCTATTACTGGAATCCTAAGAAAAACTCATGGGAGGTTGTAGAAACATCAAAAGTGTTACCAGAAGAAAACAAAGTAACAGCGGAACTAACGCATTTTTCACTTTACAAGATAATGGTAAAACTCAAAACCGAAGAAGAAGTTGCTTCTGCGGATGGAACTGGCACTGAAAATAACACAACAGAAGTAATAAACACAGACCCAACATTCAGGGAAGGCGAAATATATGTATTTCCAAACCCGGCAAAAGGTGGCAAACACCCGACGATACACGTAGAATGTGGCATTGCAGACAGGGTAGAAATACGACTATACAACATAGCGGCTGAACTTGTTGGGTCAATAGACATATCAGGAAGTGACTGGAAAATCCTGGATAACAAATACTGTTACGAGTACACCTGGGATGTATCAGATGTAGCGAGTGGTGTGTATGTGTATTTAGTGCGAGCAAAAAAAGGCGACAGGGAAATAAAAACATTGAAAAAAGGCGCAATAATAAAATAGCGATTGCTGTCATAATAGAGAGTAAAAAAGAGAGGGAGAAAATCAATGAAGAGAAACATTATTGAAAAAATTTTTGGGTCAATTGCAGTCGTATTTTTATTCTGTTTTACAGTAACTACTTGTTTGTCAGAAACAACGGGTGCCTCTTTCTTAAACATAGGCATAGGAGCCAGACCAATAGGAATGGGTTCTGCCTATACAGCAGTAGCAGACGATGTGACTGCAATGCAGTGGAATGTAGGCGGTCTTGCACAATTGAGCAGGAGCGAAATCTCTGCCATGCATTCAGAATGGCTCGTTGACACACGGCTTGACTTTATTGGTTATGCTCAGCCAACAAAAGCAGGAGTAATAGGTGGTGGAGTAATCTACTTATCCCAATCAGCGATAGAAGGCAGGAATGAAAACCGCCAAAAAACAGGGACATTTTCTGCAACTGACCTTGCGGTGATAATAAGTTATAGCAGACACCTCCCAGAAATATTATCAGAGACGCTCTCAGCAGGGCTGAACGTAAAATTTATTCAGCAGAACATAGAAAATTACACAGCACAAGGAGTAGCAGTAGATATAGGAGCACTTTACCAAACGCCAGTAAACAACCTCAAAACAGGGCTATCAATTCAGAACATAGGCCCACAGATGAAATTCATCAGGCAGGAATACAATCTACCACTGGCAGCGACACTGGGAATTGGATATAATATTGGTGTAGTAATGGTAGCGCTGGACATAAAACAGCAGGTATATGAAGGAAGAACAATAATTTCAATTGGCACAGAATATTATCCAGTGAACATGCTTGCATTACGGCTTGGCTATGCAGGGAAACTTATAGAAGAAACACTAACGAATAAAGACATCATCCCGGGGCAAACAGGCAATAACAGAGACACCGCAACACTCACTGGTTTTGGAGCAGGACTCGGGCTAAAACTTTTCACCAACTACCAGATGGATTATTCTTTTGTGCCTTATGGTTTACTTGGAGACACTCACCGCATTTCGTTTTCAGCGAGGTTTTAAAATTGGAGAGACTTAATTCTCAATTAAAAATATTACTAAAAGACAAATTTATCTGGCTGATATTTATTTTAGCCTTCTCGATTCGTCTATTTTATTATTTTACCTCAAGAGACAATACATGGTTTAACCTTCCCATTATGGACGATAATTATTATATGGATTGGGCAAAAGGGATTATTAGTGGTGATTGGTTAAGTAAAGGTCAAGGTGTGTTTTTTTTAAGTCCGGGTTATCCATATTTTGTTGCATTACTTTTTGCAATTTTTGGAACTAATTTATTTGTAGTGTATGTGGTCCAATATGTTATTGGAACATTTACCTGTGTCATTGTATACCTTTTGTCTTTGGAATTGTCAAAAAACAGAACTGTGGCAGTATTATCTGCTATCATTGCATCGTTTTATGGAGTATCTTTGTTTTATGAAAGTAGAATCCTTTCACCGACATTAATAAATTTTCTAAACTTGATGATGGTTTTAATGCTTATTTTAAGTTTTAAGGAAAGAAAAGCAAAATACTGGTTGTTTGCTGGAATATTTATGGGATTTTCATCTTTGGTTAGACCGAATATATTCCTGTTCGTTCCCTTTTTGCTTCTATCCGTCATAATTGATAGATTTATATTACATGAAAAATCTTATTTTATTCAAAATTGCCGTAACTTCATAATATTTTGTGTTGGATCTTTTATTATAGTTTTGCCAGTATTAATAAGAAATTATCATTTTGATAGAAAATTTGCAATGACAGTATCAAGTGGTGGGATGAATTTTTATCTTGGTAACAACGAATATGCAGATGGACTTGGAAATGGACCGCCTTTTGTTTTACCTGAACAAGAAAAAATGCAAATAAGTTTTAGGCAAGAAGCGGAAAGAAGATTAAACAAAAAAATTAATAATTGGGCCGAGGTATCAGATTACTGGTTTGGAGAATCTTTGAGATGGATTCGTAAAAACCCATTGAAATTTATTCAATTGGAAATAAGAAAAATTATATATCTTTTCACCGCTACTGAAGCACCGGGTAACTATCCTCTTTTCATGATTGAAGACGCAAAAAAAATGATAGGAATACCTCTATTCCATTGGGGTTTAATTGCTCCTTTAGGAATTATAGGGGCAACGGTCGCTATACGAAAAATCAAGAATATTTCCTGGTTTTTGATTTATGCTTATGCCTCAGTGTATATAGTTAGCAATCTCATATTCTTTATACGTTCTGAGTATAGATTTCCTCTTGTGCCAATTTTAATTATTTTTTCTTTATATTTTATTAATCGGCTCGTAGAAATAATACGGCAAAAGAAGTATAAATTAATTACTATAACAATAGTATTGGTGGTTGCATTGGTCATATTGAGCAATAAAAGGATTCTTGTAGAAGATATGTCTATAAAATATTATAATGATGGTGTCATCTTCGCAAATAGAGGCATGAAAGAAAAAGCTATAGAGTCATATGTAAAATCAATAAAAGCCAAACCAGATTTTACCGCTGCTAAAGAAAATCTTGGAGTACTATATTTCGAAAAAAAACTTTATCAGGATGCATTAAAACAATTTCAAGAAATACTCAAGATAAATCCTTCATATGAGGAGGCTAGATACAATATTGCCATGGTATTTTATGAAATGAAGAATTACGAATCCGCTGAAAAATTGTTTAAAGAACTCATAAAAACAAATAATAAACCTGGACAAGTTTGTTATTATCTTGGAATGATTAATTTTTACAGAGAAGATAACGCTTCTGCATTTACCTATTTCAAAAAGGCAATAGAATTTCAACAGATTAGTGGACGGTTTAATAAAGAGTCATATTTATACCTTGTAAAACTATACAGGGATAGAACCGACTATAATAATGCCATTAAGATAATGGAAGAATTAATAAAAACTAAGTATGTAACAGGAGAAGATTATTTTTTACTTGGAGATATATATAAAGACAAGGGTTCGGTTAGCCAGACAATTGAGTGCTATAGAGGCGGGATTACAATGGAACCAGATAATGCGGATGGATATGTCATTCTTGGTAACTTCTATAAGGATATTCATCAATATGATTCTGCAATTAGAGAATATAAGAATGCCATTAAAATCAATTCATCTCATATTGATGCTCGGAATAATTTAGGTTTAATATACTTTAATAAAGGACAATATAATGAAGCACTAATGGAATACAAACAGTTAATACAGATCTCTCCTAATTTTGACAAAGCACATTTTAATCTCGGGGTTCTCTATCTTATTAAAAATCAGCATGATGAAGCAATATTGGCATTTGTGCGTTCAATAGAACTTAATCCAAACAGAATAAACGCTCATGCTTTTCTTGGAGATGCTTATTTTGCCAAAAGAATGTTTGAAAAAGCAAAAAATGAATATGAATTTGTTCTAAGAGTAAATCCCAATAATGCAGAAATACAAAAAAAATACGGAGACGCTATTGCTCAACTAAGGAAGTAATAATTTATTATATTATCCGAATAACAGGATTACACGGTTTATGATGAACCAAAACACATACACAGGAACTGTCTGAGAGATTGTCATCCCTCATCTTAAAATTTTTGAAAATAAATAAATCCCGCCGGAGAGAAATATTATCATAATGGTCGGGAAAAACTGAATCACTTTATAGACGCAAACAAGGTGAAAAAGGTGGTATAATATAGCCCTAAGGATCCCCAGACGAGAAATAAAAAATATATGCCGATGTAGCTCAACGGTAGAGCAATCGCTTCGTAAGCGATAGGCTGTGGGTTCGAGTCCCCCCATCGGCTTGTAAAGTCGGTAGGATTATTAAAATGGTTGAAAGCACTGCAGTCGGTCATCAAACGAATCAGAGCAACTTACCCATGATTAAACGTCTGGATAAAATAATAAAACACTTCCTGCCGGTGCTTTATTTCCTTATTGCCATATCCTTTTACCTCCGGACGTATGATTCCTGCCAGATTAAAATAACACTGATTCATATCGGCGGGACAATACTCCTTACCCTGTGGCTTATTAAACTGCTGGAAGAGTGGAACACGGAATTCTTCAAAGAGAACCTGGTTATAATTGTCCCTGTCCTTCTTATACTCCTTTCAAACGTCGTTTCTCACCTGCGTTCCCCCCTGAAATATGCCAGCGAGATGGAACTCATTAGAAAAGTTATGTATTTTGGCATAGCACTTCTGGTGATGAAAGAGATAAACTCGGAAGAAAAAATAAAACTCATCATGAAATGGCTCCTCTTTGCAACCTTTGTTTCAACCTTTTATGGGATTGTTCAGATTCTGGACACAAGGTTTTTCCCCGGTGGTATGGGTGAGAGGGG
>Ga0180009_10008490_pt1 | contig 10165 bp, 10 predicted proteins | sample OS_PC_MetaG_FD_123537 | JGI IMG/M metagenome (GOLD analysis project Ga0180009, IMG submission 123537) | Groundwater microbial communities from the Aspo Hard Rock Laboratory (HRL) deep subsurface site, Sweden - OS_PC_MetaG | ecosystem: Environmental > Aquatic > Deep subsurface > Groundwater... | reverse complement strand
CACCCTCCTGCCGCTGCCCGCAAAATGCCCGGAGCTCAACCCGGTCGAGAACGTCTGGCAGTTCACGCGAGCGAACTGGCTGTCCAACCGTATCTTCAAATCCTACGACGACATCCTCGACCACTGCTGCTTCGCCTGGAACACCCTCGTCGACCAGCCATGGCGCATCATGTCCATAGGAATGCGCGATTGGGCTCACGGGTTTTGATCAGAGAGTCTTGGTATAAGCCTCTCCGGGCAAAAGCGCGCATGGGTTCGTTCGGAACGTGGGATCCGGCGCCCGAAAAGCGCGGTTTCAATTCCCGAACATAGATGGTAAGCGGATCGCCTGGTAGAGCTTTGCCGGCCGCTCGAGACGTGAGGTTGAAGCCTCCTGAGCGACTGAAACTGAGTCCAGCCGATTGCCGGAGTATCGGGTTGCGCTTGTGCCACCGTTTTCCTCAATTCAAATAACGGAAATAGTGAAGAGCATGTTCAACTTCAGAAGAATTGCCTGGGCGATCCGAAAACTCAATGTTCCAGTCGGAAAAGGGTTGGTTCTTGACGTCGGGAGCGGTGGCCGACCTTACCCGCGTTCAGATGTGCTGTTTGACAGGTTGACGGGTGCGGAGCATCGCTGCGGCGAAGCCATGATGATCGACGGTCGACCTGTGGCATTTGGCGATGCCAAGAAGATGCCCTTCAAGGACAAGGCTTTTGATTTCGTGATCGCCTCACACATCCTTGAGCATATCTCCGATCCCGCCGTCTTCATCAAGGAAATGCAGCGGGTCGGAAAGGCCGGCTATATCGAAACGCCAAATGCTATCTTCGAGCGTCTTCATCCATACGCCATCCATTGCCTTGAGATTGTCCATGTCGGTGGGCAGCTACGGATCCACAAAAAGAAAGATGCGGTGGAAGATCCCTTCTTCGGAACACAGAATATTTTGGAAACGGACCCAAAGTGGGCAAAATACTTCTTTGAGGCTCCGGATATGTTCCATGTTCGTTACTATTGGGAGGGGGAAATAAACTATGTCGTTCTTAATCCGGAACTCTCTTGTGAATGGATCGAGCGAATAAACGACGAGAGCGATCCCGGTGGTGCCAAGATTTCTTACATGTCGGAACAACGGGGCTGGCGAGAGATTGGCCAGGCCGTCCTAAGCCGTTGGTATGCCTTTTTCCGGGCCCGGCGCCTCAAGGATTTCCGCCTGACGAGCATCCTCGCGTGTCCCGAATGCCATGGTGATTTGAAGGAAGTGGGAGATATGCTGGAGTGCGTTGAGTGCGGATGTGCTTACCCTATGCGTCCGCAGCCGGATTTCACCCCGAAAGCCCAGCGCGCGGATGCGTAACGTTCGCGAAGTCCTTGTTTCGAGGGCGAAATGAAAGTCGCGCTTGTTGATGTAAACTTTGGGTCAAGCAGCACGGGGAAAATCGTCTCGGATTTGCAGTCAGGCTTGTCTGGGAAAGGTCATATCGCAAGGGCGTTCTACGGTCGTGGCGGCGGCGAAGGTGGATCCGGAGCCGCAAAGCGGATCAGCTCCGATCTCGAGGTCGCCTTCCACGCGCTGGCAACTCGAATCTCCGGCCTGACTGATGGTTTTTCTCCTTTTTCGACCCGCCGTCTGATCCGGGAGCTGGAACTTTTTCAGCCGGATATCGTGCATCTTCACGACGTTCACGGTTACTTCCTTAATATTCTAGATCTTTGTAGCTACCTCTCCAGCGCAGGGATGGCGACGGTTTGGACCTTTCATTGCGAGTTTATGTACACCGGACGATGTGGGTACGCCTTGGAATGCAATGGATGGAGGACTGGCTGCCAGACATGCCCCGATCTATCACGGTACCCAAAAACGTGGTTCTTCGATTTCGCCGGCAAAATGTACAGGCAGAAGCGAGACATGTTTGCTGGTTTTCGACGCCTGCGCCTTTCCGCGCCGTCGGAATGGCTAGCATCGCGAATGCGTGAGTCTTTTGTTGGTGACAGGCCGATAGACGTGGTGCCAAACGGTTTGGACATCGATTGCTTTCAGCCGTCTAGCGCGCAAGGCCTTAGGTCTGAGCTGGGCGTTGAGAACAAATTTTGTGTTCTCGCGGTCGGAGCAAACCTCATGTCAGATCGCAAAGGCGGGTATTGGGTCCTCGATCTGGCCAAGCGATTTGAAGTCGATGACGTTGTTTTTGTCATGGTGGGCGTTGACGATGTTCCCGCACAAGCACCCAAGAACGTGAGGATGTTGCCCCGTGTCAACAACCAGAAAAAGCTGGCAGAATTATACTCTGTGGGAGACATTTTTCTCCTTCCCAGTGAGAAGGAAACGTTCTCGATGGTCTGCGCTGAGGCACTTGCCTGCGGCTTGCCCGTGATCGGGTTCGACTCCGGCGCTCCCAAGGAAGTTGCTCCCGCAGGCTTCGGCAGTTTTGTGCCCTATGGCGACATCGACGCGCTTGAAGCAGTGTTGCGCTTGGTCCGGAGCGGAGACGCAAATCTCAAGTCGCCTTCAGAATGCGTCGATTTTGCAAGGTCCCATTACTCGCAGGAGGCTATGGTGACTTCCTATGAGGCCATCTATCAACGGATGATACCGAGTACATGACCATCGAAGCCACAAACCAAGTATGCACAAAGACGGTGCTGGACAGCTCGTACCCGGGGTTGACGTTCGATCAAAACGGGATTTCCAGCCAGTACTGGGATTTCGAGAACGTCGTGAAGCCGAACTGGCATCCGGACTCCAAGGGACGCAAGGAACTGGAGCGTCGCGCCGAAGCGATAAGGGATAGCGGTCGCGGCAAGGAATTCGATTGCCTGCTCGGTCTGAGTGGAGGAGTCGACAGTTCCTATATGCTGCATGTGATGGTCAAGGAGTTTGGGCTTCGTCCGCTGGTCTTCCACGTAGACGGGGGGTGGAATTCGGAACTTTCCGTCCACAACATCCACGTGCTCGTCGATAAGCTTGGCCTTGATCTCTACACCGAGGTTATCAACTGGGAAGAGATGCGCGATTTTCAGCTAGCCTGGTTCAAGGCAGGCGTGCCTCATCTTGACATCCCCCAAGACCATGCGTTTGTCGCCGTGCTGTACCGGTTTGCAGAAAAATACGGCATCAAGACTATTCTGAACGGCGGAAATATCGCTACCGAGTGCGTCGCCATGCCCTCCCAGTACTACTATTGGGGGACGGATATGGTGCATATTCGCGACATCACAAGCAAATTCGGCACGGTCCCACTCAGGACCTATCCATTCAGTTCGGTCTACAGACACAAACTCTATCTGCGCTACCTGAGAGGCGTTAAGGTCTTCAAGCCATTGAATTTCACGCCCTACACAAAGCAGCTCGCGGTAAGTGTGCTGCAACAGGAATATGGCTGGAAACCTTATCCCCAGAAGCATTTCGAATCGCGCTTCACGCGCTTCTACGAAGGTTATTGGCTGCCTACCCGCTTCAATTTTGACGTACGTCGCTGCCAGCTTTCCAGCCTCATCCTGACAGGGCAACTATCGCGCGACGAGGCACTTGGTGTCCTCGAAGACCCGCCATATGACGCCGAAACCGCTGAACAGGATTTCAAGTATGTTGCCACCAAATTGCGGATCACGTACGACGAGCTTCGCGGCTATCACGCGATGCCGAAGAAATACTATTGGGACTACAAGAGCCAGCGCCGGATACTCTCCCTGATTGAAAAGACTGTGTCGCTGCTCAAGATTGGACGGCGAGGTGGCGCGTTTTGACGATTACACTTGTCGATTACGGCCTGGGCAACATCCAGGCGTTCGTGAGTATCTATTCGCGCATCAACGTGCCCGTTGCGATTGCCAAAGACGAACGCACTTTGGCTGAGGCCACAAAGGTCGTTCTACCGGGCGTCGGCGCATTCGACTGGGCAATGAGCAGGTTGCAGGCTTCGGGCATGCGCGAATGCCTTGACGATCTGGTTCTCTTCAAAAAGCGCCCCGTACTCGGAATCTGCGTGGGAATGCAGATAATGGCCGAGCGGAGCGACGAAGGGAATGCCGCAGGACTCGGCTGGTTCGACGCGGCGGTCAAGCGTCTTCCACGGCAGGAGACGAACGAAAAGGTGCACCTGCCACACATGGGGTGGAATGACGTCGAAGAAGCTGACGATTCGCTATTCCGGGGCATTGCCTCTCCCCGGTTCTACTTTCTTCACTCCTTCTACTTCTCACCCGCCGATGCATCCTGCGTTTTGGCAAAGGCAGATTATCACGGGGGTTTCGCGGCGGCCGTCAGGCGCCAGAACATTTATGGTGTACAGTTCCATCCCGAGAAGAGCCATCACTGGGGCGTGCAATTGCTTCGAAATTTTGCGGACCTCTAGATCATGCTTCGACCTCGCATCATCCCAAGTCTTCTTATGCAGAACGGCGGACTGGTTAAAACGGTCAAGTTTTCCAATCCGAAGTATGTGGGCGATCCGATCAACGCCGTCCGGATTTTCAACGAGAAAGAAGTGGACGAGCTCGTCTTTCTCGACATCGATGCCACCGCGCAACGCAGAGAGCCCGACTACGCCTTGATTGCCAGCATTGCCGGTGAATGCCGGATGCCGCTCTGCTACGGCGGCGGAATCAAGACGGTGGAGCAGGTAGAAATGATCGTGAGCCTTGGCGTTGAAAAGGTTGCGATAGGCTCGGCCGCCATCGACACTCCGGGCTTGATTGCCGAAGCAGCAGCGCGCGTGGGAAACCAGAGTATCGTCGCGGTAATGGATGTTAAAAAAACAGGGGTTCTCAAGCGATACGAGCTTTTCACCCACAACGGTGGCAGGAAGACCGGGGTCGCACCGGTCGATTTTGCCAGAAAGGTTCAGGAGGAAGGCGCCGGTGAGATTCTGGTAAATGTCATCGACAAGGATGGCACGATGAGCGGTTACGACATTGCACTTGCTTGTGAGCTGCGCGAAGCGACTCATATTCCGATGTCGATTCTCGGGGGAGCCGGCAATATGGAGGATATCGAGGAGCTGTTCAGAAACTGCGGTGTGGTAGGGGCTGCAGCTGGCAGCATGTTTGTCTTCAAAGGAAAATACAAGGCTGTTCTTATTCAATATCCCGACCAGGGCGAACGCGAAAAGATATATGATCGCCTGGGATAAGGTTTGGAAAGCGCAGCCATGATGAAATAATTCTTGTCGACTGGCTTCACGGAATATCATTGGGATGCAGAGCAGCTGCAATAGAGCTTAGGCAATTATGTTCAAAGAGAAAGTGCTGCTAATCACTGGTGGAACGGGTTCATTCGGGAACGCAGTGCTTCGCCGCTTCATCGACTCGGATCTGCGCGAGATTCGCATATTCAGCCGTGACGAAAAAAAACAAGACGATATGCGCAAGCACTACGCGAACTCAAAGCTCAAGTTCTATGTCGGCGACGTCCGCGATGCGCAATCCGTTGTTGGCGCTATACGTGGTGCGGACTTTGTTTTTCATGCGGCGGCCCTGAAGCAAGTGCCGTCCTGCGAGTTTCATCCACTTGAGGCAGTCAAGACCAATGTCCTCGGCACCGAGAACGTGCTCGAGGCAGCGCTTGCATGTGAGGTCGAGCGGGTCATCTGCCTGAGCACTGACAAAGCGGTTTACCCGATCAATGCAATGGGCATCTCTAAAGCGATGATGGAGAAAGTCGCTGTCGCGAAATCGAGAACCAGCAGCAAGACAGTGATTTGCGCAACCCGGTACGGCAATGTGATGGCCTCCAGAGGTTCGGTCATTCCTCTGTTCGTCGATCAGATCCGTCACGAAAGTCCTATCTCAATCACCGATCCCAACATGACGCGTTTCATGATGACCCTTGATGACGCCGTGGATCTGGTTCTTTACGCGTTCTTGCATGCCAATCCGGGCGATATCTTTGTCCAGAAGGCGCCCGCGGCGACGATAAAAACGCTGGCCACGGCGCTCACCGAGCTGCTTGGCACCCCCGCGCATCCGATCGATGTCATCGGCACGCGCCACGGCGAGAAGCTTTTTGAAGTGCTTCTCAGTCGGGAGGAGATGGTAGCCGCAGAAGATCTCGGCGGTTACTTCAGGATAGTTCCAGATCTTCGCGACCTGAATTACGAGAAGTTTGTCGAAGAAGGAGAGCCGCGGATCTCCACTTCCGAGGACTACAATTCGCACAACACAACTCGCCTTGATGTGGGTGGCATGAAGGAGTTGCTGCTAAAGCTGCCCTTTATCTGTGCCGCGGCTAGAGGCGAGCCGATGCAGCCAAACGAATGAAATGCGCGTTGTAGTTACGGGCTCCCGCGGGTTCATTGGCCGAAATCTCTGCACGCGCCTTTGTGAAACGCAGAGTGTGCAACTGGTTCGTTTCGATCGGAGCGATGAACTCGCCGAACTCGATCGCAGGATAGCGCAAAGCGATCTGGTGGTTCACCTGGCTGGTGAGAACCGCCCTCGGGATCCAGCAGATTTCACCGCAGGAAATGCTGATCTCACGGCGCACGTTTGCGAAGCTATCCGGCGATGCGGGCGGCAAGTGCCGCTGATTTTTTTCTCCTCCGCCCAAGCGGAACTCGACAATCCATACGGAAGAAGTAAGCGCGCCGCGGAACACTGCGTGGAAGAGCTATCTGGCGCCGGAAACCCGGCGGTGATCTACAGATTGCCAGGTGTCTTCGGCAAGTGGTGCAAACCAGACTACAATTCGGTTGTGGCCACCTTCTGCTACAACATTGCGCGCGGACTGGATATCCAAATCACTGATCCGTCTATAAAATTGAAACTTGCGTATATCGATGATGTCGTCGAGGAAATTATCTCGAATTTCGGAAACTTCCGTGAAGGCCTGCGCTACGCCGACGTCGAGCCTGTGTACACGATCACTCTCGGAGAGCTGGCGAGTCAAATCGAGGCCTTCCGGAATAGCAGGCAAAATCTTGTCGTGGAAAGGGTGGGCGGCGGCTTGATACGGGCTTTGTACGCCACCTATGTGAGCTATCTGCCTCCTTCCAGTTTTACCTACGACTTGACCCAGCATGCAGACGAACGAGGTACATTCGTCGAGATTGTGAGGACGCATGACAGCGGCCAGTTTTCCTTCTTCACATCCTTGCCAAGCGTAACGCGCGGAAGGCATTATCATCACAGCAAATCCGAGAAATTTCTGGTAGTGCAGGGGACGGCACAATTTGTGTTCCGCGACATCCTGACTGGAGCTCGTCATCAAATCGTGACCAGCAGTAGTCATCCGCGAATTGTGGAAAGCGTGCCGGGCTGGGCGCATGAGATAACCAACATCGGCGAAGAAGAGATGGTCGTCTTCGTCTGGGCCAACGAAAACTACGATCCAGACCGCTCGGATACGATCTCAAGCAGGGTTTAGAATGAAAAAGCTCAAGGTAATGACGGTCATCGGAACCCGGCCGGAAATTATCCGTCTGTCACGGGTGATCGCGCGCCTAGATGAGTATTGCGAGCATGTGCTGGTACACACTGGCCAGAATTACGACTACGAGCTCAATCAGATCTTTTTCGATGATCTTGGCATCCGCAACCCCGATCACTTTCTGAACGCCGCGGGATCAAATGGTGCCGAAACGATCGGCAAGGTGATCATCGCCGTCGACGGAGTTCTCGAAAAAGAAAGGCCGGAGGCTCTTCTTGTTCTCGGAGATACCAACAGCTGCATGGCCATACTGCCGGCAAAGCGCCGGAAAATCCCTACATTTCACATGGAAGCAGGAAACCGCTGCTTCGATATGCGCGTTCCCGAAGAGATTAATCGCCGTATCGTCGATCACACTGCGGATATCAACCTGACCTACAGCTCGATCGCCAGGGACTACCTGCTTCGCGAGGGCTTGCCGCCAGATCTGGTCATAAAGACCGGAAGCCCGATGTATGAGGTTCTGACACACTCAAAGGAAAAAATAGCGAAGTCGGACGTCTTGGAGCGCATGAAGCTCAATGCGAGCGAATATTTTCTGGCGAGCACGCACCGAGAAGAAAACATCGAATCCGATCAAAACTACAATCGGCTGGTGAACGTGTTGAACTGTGTCGCCGAAGCCTACGGGGTGCCGATCCTCTTGTCCACGCACCCGAGGACCCAAAAGCGTATTGACGGCGCCGGTACGATTTTCAACCCAAACGTGATTCTGACCAAACCTCTGAGTTTTTCCGACTATAACAAGCTTCAGATCAATGCCCGGGCGGTGCTGTCCGATAGCGGTACAATTGCCGAAGAGGCGTCCGTTCTCAATTTTCCTGCCCTCAATCTTCGCGAGTCCCATGAGCGACCGGAAGGGATGGAGGAAGCAGTGGTGATGATGGTGGGGCTGGATGCCGAGCGGGTGCTGCAAAGTCTTGCAATTCTTGAGGATCAGGGACGAGGGACGGAACGCACGCTCCGTCTGGTAACCGACTATGGAATCCCAAATGTTTCGGACAAAGTAGTCCGATTGATTCACAGCTACACGGACTATGTAAACCGGGTGGTTTGGAAGCGATAGCGGCGCGGACATGAGGATTCTCGTCGTCAGTCAGTATTTTTGGCCAGAAAATTTCCGCATCAACGAACTGGTTGCCGAGTGGGTGAAGCGTGGGCATCAGGTTACTGTCCTGACCGGGTTACCGAATTATCCCGAGGGCAAGATTTTTGGAAATTTCCGCGCTGCGCCAGAGACCTATTCGAATTACGCCGGTGCGCATATCGTGCGTGTTCCCGTCATCGCTCGCGGCCGGAGCAAGCTCCGGCTTGTTCTCAATTACTTCAGTTTCGCGCTGACTGCGAGCCTGCTGGGCGCTTGGAAACTGCGCGGCCGGGAGATGGATGTCATCTTCGTATTCGCAACGTCTCCGGTGCTTGTCGGAATACCCTCGGCGTTCTTGCGCTGGCTCAAGCGCGCACCGCAAGTCTTCTGGGTGCTCGACCTGTGGCCGGAAACGTTGAGGGCAGTCGGCGTCGTGCGCTCGAAGTGGATGCTCGAAGCGGTGGGTTGGCTGGTGGGCTGGATCTACGCCCATTGCGATCTCATCCTCGCCCAGTCACGAGGCTTCATCGAAAACATCGAGAAATACGCTCCCGCCGGTCGACGGATCGAGTATTTCCCGGCCTGGGCCGATGGTGTGTTCAGTGCGACCAACGTCATCCCCGCCCCCGGCGTGCCGGATGACCGCGGCGCCTTCACGGTCCTGTTCGCAGGCAATATCGGCGAGGCGCAGGACTTTCCGGAGATCCTTCGCGCTATCGAAATTCTGCGAGAGCGCCGCGACATTCGCTGGATAGTCGTTGGCGACGGTCGTTTGGCGGGATGGGTCAAGCAGCAGGTCGAAGCGCGCGGACTTTCCGACCGAGTCCTGATGGTTGGACGCCATCCCCTGGAACGAATGCCGTCGTTCTTTGCGCATGCGGATGCGCTGCTGGTCAGTCTCAAGGACACGGAGATTTTCGCTATGACCATCCCGGGCAAGCTGCAATCCTACCTGGGATCGGGCATCCCGGTGCTCGCAATGCTGAATGGAGAAGGTGCGCGTCTTGTCGAGGAGGCAAATGCGGGCTTAGTGTGTCATGCTGGGGACGGAGCCGGACTCGCCTCGATTGTCGAGCGAATGGCATCGATGGACGACAAGACGAGACGGGGGCTCGGTGAGAACGGTCGCCGTCTTAGCGAAAGGGAATTCGATCGCGATTGTCTATTTGACCGGCTGGACGGCTTTCTGGCGGAGATGACGAGAAAAGTTCCCTAGGTCACGTACCCATAAAGGGGATTCCCAAAAGAAGGCGAGTCAGATTCTCTTTTGGCGAGCAAAGGAGGGACTGATGGCGCGTTTTGATCTGACGGATTTCGAGTGGTCGATCATTGAGCCCTTGCTTCCGACCAAGGTTCGCGGGGTCAAGCGGGTCGATGACCGCCGGGTGTTGAACGGCATCTTCTGGCGGCTGCGGACGGGAGCGCCGTGGGCCGACATTCCGGCGCGTTATGGCCCGTGACGTTGCCCCCAACTTCTATCCAGCGTGACGTAGACTCCGGCCGTTGGTTTGGCCGCTCTGGCCGTGGTGAGCGACGGGGGCTGGCGCGGAGCCTGTCATACCAACGGCGAGACGATCTGACTCATTGGGATTTTGGTATGGTGTGATTCTGTGAGGCGAGAGGAGATTCGCCCATGGGATCAGCAGTGAGGTTGCGAACGGATTATTTG
>Ga0180009_10008489_pt1 | contig 10166 bp, 7 predicted proteins | sample OS_PC_MetaG_FD_123537 | JGI IMG/M metagenome (GOLD analysis project Ga0180009, IMG submission 123537) | Groundwater microbial communities from the Aspo Hard Rock Laboratory (HRL) deep subsurface site, Sweden - OS_PC_MetaG | ecosystem: Environmental > Aquatic > Deep subsurface > Groundwater... | reverse complement strand
CTCTTGATGGCATGCGGGTTATCAAGCATCGAGCATCCAGCATCCAGCATCGGCCCAGTAAAGGCAACTGTCTCAAGCATATCTACAATGGCAGTTTAATCGATTTTATGCATCGTTAGGGTTAAGAGAGGGATGAATTCATGTTTTTTAATATAGCGCTCTATGTATCGCTTGCCATTTTCGGACTCGGTATGATCTATAAAATCTCTACCTGGTTCTGGCGTAGCATCGGCATTGATGTCAGCCATATCAGTACTTCAGAAAGAGTTCTGGCGGCCATCAAGGGTATCCTGCAAACTGTATGCAGCGTAAAAATCTTTACCATTTTTAAAGCGTTCCTTCTCGATGTTGTTTTACAGATAAGGGTGTTGAAAGAGAATTTTCTTCGGTGGTTGATGCACATGCTTATCTATGGGGGCTTTACACTACTCCTATTGTTACATGCTTTGGATGACTTTGTGACTCAGCCGCTTTTCCCCGATTACGCCTCCACCCTCAACCCCTTCATGTTTTTAAGAGATCTCTTGGGTCTATTGGTGATCATAGGTATGGGGATCGCCATTTACCGTCGCATGGCTATGAAAATACCTCGTCTAAAGACCAATCCTATGGATCGCTATGCCGTTATTATCCTGGCCATCATAATGTTTTCCGGCGTCTTATTGGAGGGTATAAAGATAACATCCTATTCTAAATATCAACAGATGGTTGAGGAATACTCTGACACGGATGATGAAGAGGAGCTTAAAGCCCTTGAATCGTTTTGGGTAAAAGAGTATGACGTGGTTTCCCCAAACGCTAAAGGACCCTTTGATGAAGATATCCTGGCCCAAGGGGCAGAGATTCATGAGATGAGCTGTGCAGCCTGTCATTCCCGTCCGGGATGGGCTTTTACCGGATATGCTGTAGCCAAGATGACGAAACCTTTGGCAGGAGCACTGGACAGGGCCCACATCATGGATATACTCTGGTATATTCACTTTCTAGCATGCTTTTTCGGTCTGGCCTACCTTCCCTTCAGCAAGATGTTTCATATATTCGCAAGTCCCATAAGCCTTCTGGCCAACGCCGTGATGGATAAAGAGAGTTCCCATCGCGCAAATATCGCCACCAGACAGGTTATGGAACTTGACGCCTGCACCCATTGCGGCACTTGCAGCCGGAGATGCTCGGTTGCGGTAGCTTTCCATAAGTTTGGTAACATGACTATTCTTCCTTCTGAGAAAATGGTTTTTCTGAAGGAGTATATTGCCAATAAAGATGTTGATGACAAGACGCTCAAGACAATTCAGTTGGGTGCCTATCTGTGCACCAACTGTGATCGATGCACCGTGGTCTGTCCCGTTGGTATCAACTTGAGAGACCTTTGGTTTAATGTGAAGGAAGAGGTCATACAAAAAGATCATCCCCTGCCACTGGTCCTCTCTCCTTACTCCTTTTATCGGGGAGTAGATGGACAGGCGTTAGATCCTGAGAAGTATTCTATCCCTCTCAATGGGGCAAGGCGAGCCATTGTTGATAGATGCGAGTTGATCAGTACTCCAGAAAAGATTTTAACCCTGACACCCGTCAATAGACAATTTAAAGGACAGGTAGATCTATCATCTCAGGGCGGTACCTATTCTTATTGTTTTTCCTGTGAAAATTGTACAACGGTGTGCCCAGTGGTGCAAAACTATGAGAACCCGGAAGAGGTCCTGAGCCTCTTGCCCCATCAAATCATGCGTTCCCTGGGTCTGGGGCTCAAAGACTTGGCTCTCGGTTCAAATATGTTGTGGGATTGCCTCACCTGCTATCAATGCCAAGAGCATTGTCCACAGGGAGTGAAGGTAACGGATATTTTCTACGAACTGAAAAATATGGCAGCAAAAGAGATCTTTCCTGAATTGGGTGATTGAGAACGAGATAGGAATAACATGATGAAATTTTCACTATTTATAGGGTGTACTATCCCACGTCGAGTCCAGCAATATGAATTGTCCGCAAGAGCCATATTTAAAAAACTCGATATTCATGTAGAGGATATTCGTGAATTCAACTGTTGCGGTTATCCCATGAGAAACATCGATTTTAGGGCATTCGTCCTGTTTTCAGCCAGAAATCTTGCCCTAGCCGAGAAGCAGGGATTAAATCTAATGACGCTTTGTAAATGCTGTTTTGGCAGTCTGAAAAAGGCGGACTACCTTATGAAAAATGATGTCACCTTACGCAATGAGACCAATTCCATATTATCCAGAGAAGGATTGGAGTATAAGGGGACCCTGGATGTGAAACACTTCCTCTCCGTACTTTTCCATGACATAGGAACATCGACGTTAAAGGAAAGGGTAACCAGGTCATTTAAAGATCTGAAGATCGCAACCCACTATGGATGTCATGCGCTGCGCCCTAGCGACATCATGCAGTTCGATAATCCTGTATCGCCTGTGTTATTCGATCAACTGGTGGAAGTGACGGGGGCCAAGAGCGTCGATTGGCCATTAAAACTTGAGTGTTGTGGCGCACCACTGATGGGCATCAACAATGAACTTTCCATGGATCTGACTGAAAGAAAATTAACAAACGGGAAAGAATCAGGAGCTGACTATCTCTGCGTCGGTTGCCCCTGGTGCCAGGTGCAATTTGATACGGTGCAGGAGATGGTGACATCGCTGCGCGGCACGAACCATCATCTCCCGAGTGTTCTATACCCACAGCTTCTTGGTCTTGTGCTGGGTATTAAGGGAGAAGATCTTGGAATAGATATGAACCAGATGGATATAAGGGGTTTGGAAGGGTTTTTAACATAGGAGAAAAGATGTCACAAAAAAAGATCGGTTCTGTAATGATTATTGGTGGCGGTATTGCCGGTATGCAGGCCGCATTGGATGTGGCTGATTCGGGTTATTACGTCTATCTTGTGGAAAGATCTACCTCCATTGGAGGAGTCATGTCCCAGCTGGACAAGACCTTCCCCACCAATGATTGTGCCATGTGAATTATCTCTCCCAAACTGGTCGAGGTCGGCCGGCACATCAATATAGAGCTACTCACACTCTCTGAGGTGAAAGGAATATCCGGCGAAGAGGGGAACTTTGAAGTCCAGTTGACACAGTATCCCCGATACGTGGATATGGATAAATGTATTGCCTGTGGCATGTGCGCAGAGAAATGTCCTAAAAAAGTCACCAATGAGTATGACGAAGGATTAAATAAACGAAAGGCAGCCTATGTAAAATATGCCCAGGCCGTCCCCCTGAAATATGCCATTGATCCAGAACAATGCATCTATCTCACAAAGGGCAAGTGTAAGGCCTGTGAAAAATTTTGTCCTGCAGATGCCATTCTGTTTGATGACCGGCAAAAGGATTATACCCTTAATGTAGGCGCCATCATCCTCGCCAGTGGTTGTAAGGCATACGATCCGGAAACCCATGACGTATATGGCTATGGGAGATCACCCAACATAGTCACCAGCCTTGAATTTGAACGTATTCTCTCTCCATCAGGTCCCTACGGCGGGCATCTGGTGAGGCTTTCAGATGAAAAAGAACCGAAAAAGATCGCCTGGCTCCAGTGTATCGGTTCCAGGGATGCCCATCTTGGGGCCAACAATTACTGTTCATCGGTCTGTTGTACCTATGCCATCAAAGAGGCTATGCTGGCCATAGAGCATAGTAAGGAAGGTCTTGATGCGGCTATCTTTTATATGGATATTCGAACCCATGGCAAAGATTTTGAAAGATATTACAATCGGGGAAAGGATGAATCAGGAATCCGATTTATAAAATCGAAGATAACCAACATTATTCCCCGTCATAAAAACGAAATGCAGCTTATTCGGTATATTGACCAGAGTGGGAGAAGGGTTGAAGAAGAGTTCGATATGGTGGTGCTCTCTGTTGGACTTGGTGTGAGTGGTGAAGCGGTGGATCTGGCCCGCAGATTGAATATCGAGCTTGATCAATATCAGTTTGCCTCTACCTCCAGCTTTGATCCCGTAAAGACATCTGTCCCGGGGATCTTTGTCTGTGGAGCCTTTGAAGCCCCCCAAGACATCCCTTCATCCGTGGTGGAGTCAAGTGCTGCCGCAGGTGTGGCTGGAAGTCAATTAACCGAGTCCCGGTGGACCCTCACAAAGACCAAGGAGATCCCTGAAGAGATCGATATTAGAGGCGAGCCTACCCGGATCGGGGTGTTTGTCTGTCGATGCGGAACCAACATAGCCGGAGTGGTTGACGTACCGGCCGTAGTGGAATTTGCGAAGACCTTGCCTGGCGTTGTCTATGCAGAGGAAAACCTGTTTAGCTGTGCCCAGGATACCCAGGAGAAGATGACCAAGGTGATCAAGGAAGAACGTCTGAATCGACTGGTTGTGGCCGCCTGTACCCCCAAGACCCACGAACCGCTTTTTCAGGAGACCATCACCAATGCGGGTATCAATAAGTACCTGTTTGAGATGGCCAATATCCGAAATCAGTGTTCCTGGGTCCATAGCGGTGATTCTGAGGCGGCCACGGAAAAGGCAAAAGACCTGGTGAGAATGGCCGTATCAAAGGTAGCCTTGTTAGAGCCCTTGCCGGAACCAACATTGGAGGTTAACCAGTCAGCCCTTGTTATAGGAGGTGGCATCGCCGGTATGAATGCCGCAAAGACACTTTCCGCCCAGGGATATCATACATACATCGTGGAACAGAAGGAAGCTCTTGGAGGGCAGGCTCGATCACTCCATGAAACATGGCGAGGTGAAGATATTCAGGAATACCTGAACAGAATGATTGAAGAGGTTCAGTCAGACGGAAACATTGATGTGCACCTAAACGCAACAATAAAGACCGTTGACGGCTTTGTGGGCAACTTCAAGACGACTCTCGAATCGGGGGGAAAAGAGGAAACCCTGGAGCATGGCGTGACCATTATCGCGTCAGGAGCATCTGAATTTAAACCGGATCAGTATCTATACGGGAAGGATACTCGCGTTCTGACTGGTCTGGAATTAGATCAGAAGTTTATTAAGAATGACCCGTCAATCAATGAGGTCAAATCTGCCGTCTTCATTCAGTGTGTTGGATCACGTATTGATGAGCGTCCCTATTGTTCAAAGGTATGCTGTACTCACTCCATAAAGAATGCCCTGAAACTCAGGGAACTCAACCCTGAAATGGAGGTTTTTATTCTTTACAGGGATTTACGCTCTTACGGGTTGCGGGAGGATCTGTATCGTGAGGCCCGCTCAAAAGGCATCCTCTTTATTCGATACGACTTTGATAAAGAGCTGAGTGTAGATGCGGACAATGGAGATCTTCAGATAAGGTTCACTGACTCCGCCATTCGACGACAGATGGAGATACGACCTGACCTTGTTGTTCTGGCGTCCGCCATCATACCAGAAAAGGAGAATCCCCTGGCACGTATGTTCAAAGTCGCGCAGAATGATGACGGGTTTTTCATTGAGGCCCATGTGAAACTCCGGCCCGTTGATTGTGCAACGGACGGTGTGTTTATCTGTGGATTGGCCCATGCCCCAAAGCCTGTTGATGAATCAATATCCCAGGCCCAGGCAGCGGCAACAAGGGCCATAACCCTTCTCGCCAAAGAGACGATACAGGTGGAGGGCACTGTAGCCTATGTCAATCCCATGGTCTGTAGCAGCTGCGGTGTATGTGTAGATATATGTCCCTACTCAGCCCCTTCCTTTATTGGAAAAGGACCTTTTCAAGGGAAGGCAGAAGTTAATCCTGTTCTCTGTAAGGGGTGTGGATTATGTGTGGCATCCTGTCGTTCAGGGGCTCTCAATCTTAAGGGATTCGAGACAGGCCAGATCATGGCCATGATAAATGAAATCTAATTTTAGTTAAGAGGTTGATTCGTTAAGTCGTTAAATGGTTAAGTTGTGAAATTGGAGTTAAATATGAATGATTGGCAACCAAAGATTACGGCTTTCCTCTGTAACTGGTGCAGTTATGGCGCCGCCGATCTGGCTGGCGTGAGCCGCCTTCAGTACCCACCGAACATCAGGGTTATCCGAGTTCCTTGCTCCGGTCGAGTGAGCCCCAAATTTATTCTTGCCGCTTTCCGCCACGGGGCTGATGGTGTCTGGGTCTCAGGATGACACCCGGGAGACTGTCATTACCTGGAAGGTAATTATTACGCGAGACGCAAATTCGCCCTTTTTAAAAATCTCCTGGAACATATAGGTATTGAACCGGGAAGGCTCCATTTCTCCTGGATCTCTTCGGCTGAGGCCACAAAATTCGTCGAGGTAGCCAGGGAAGTGATCAAGACTGTCCAGGAGGTGGGACCGGCCAGATACTTTATCAAAAGAAGAGCCGAGGTGGCGTAATGATCCAGTATACGGAAAAGATCAGGGAAATCGCTAAGAGACTGCTCCAAGAGAATAAGGTGGATGTCTTTATCGGTTATCAGAAGGGGACCGTTGCCATGATGAACCAACCCGTGCTCATAAGGGAACCCGATCAGGTGGATCTCCTTCACTGGGATAGTCACTGCGGTTTGAATCTGTGCAACTATCTGACCAAAAGGACAGACAAGATAGGAATTCTGGCCACCGGCTGTAACTCCAGAAATATTGTCACCCATATCATTGAGAACCAGATTAAACGGGAACAGCTATATATTGTGGGTATCCCATGTACGGGTATGATCGATCACAGGGGCGTGATGAGGGCTGTGAAACAGAGGCATATATTGGACGTTTTGGAAGATGGCGACACGTTTACGGTGAAAGGGGTTGATTTTGAAGAAACCTTTAACAAAAAGGATTTTCTTCAAAACAACTGCGCCGCCTGTCTGCATAGAAACCCTGTGGAGTATGATGAACTGGTGGCAGATAAGGTTGAAGAACAAAAGGAGGTTGAACGCTTCAAGGACGTTATTATTACAGAGAAGATGGAGCCGGAAAGGAGATGGGGCTTTTTTACCCGCCTGATCTCAAGGTGCCTGCGATGCTATGCATGCCGAAATTCCTGTCCCCTCTGTTATTGCCCCACCTGTTTTGTTGATGAATCCCGACCTCAATGGGTAGGAAAGAGTAACGAACGCACCGATACAATGACGTTTCACTTTTTAAGGGCCTATCACTGCGCAGGGAGGTGTACCGACTGTGGGGCTTGCGAGAGGGTCTGTCCCGTGGGAATCAAGATGAGACAATTTACCAAAAAGCTGAACAAAGACGCATTGGAACTGTTTTCGTGGGAAGCGGGTCTTACCCTGGATGAAAGACCCCCACTGGATGTATATAGACCGGATGATTATAATGATTTTATACGGTAAAAAAGTGCCTAAAGTGCCTAAATGGTCTGAAGTGAAATGAAAGAAGCAGGCATAGGGCTTAAGGCATATGGCACAAGGAAGAGATGCTTTACATTAGGCCTTGCGCCTTTCTTTTGGTTTCGCTCCTGTAAAGAGATCGCCGAGTCCCAGAAATATTAAAAATCCGTAGAGAGTTACAATATAAGGTGACCATATGACCCAAAAAATATTCACCAAAGAGGAATGGATGAAGGCCCTGGAGGGTTTAAGAGATGACTACAAGCTTTTTGTTCCGTTTAGGGATGGTGACTTCCACAACTTTAAGCCCATCGATGAGGTAAAAAAGGTCGATTTTGATTACGAGAATACCAGGTTTTCACCAAAAGGCATTGTATATCCCCAAGCTGAACGGATGTTTGAATACTCGATCGACCCGAATGATCCTGAAGCCCATATTCTTAAAGAGGCCCCTAAAGATTATTCACCCCGGGCCATAGTGGGTATCCGTCCTTGTGATGCTCAGGCATTTCAGATTGTCAAACTCAATTTCGATAATCCCCAGTACAGGGATCCTTGGTGGGTAAAGCATTTTGAAGCAACGGTCCTTGTTGGGCTGGGCTGCAATAATCCCTGCTCCACATGTTTTTGCACCTCTGTGGATGGAGGTCCTTTTGAAGAGGGTGGACTCGATGTACTTCTTTACGATCTGGGTGACACCTATCTTGCCAAAGCAATCACCGAAAAGGGTGAAGAGTTTATGAAAAAGGCGGGAGGGGGAACTGACGCTGATGACTCTACAGTCAATGAAGCGGAAAAGCTTGCCTCGGAAGCTATAGCTAAAATAATCGCAAAGATACCCACAGCCAAGCTGGTTGAAAAGTTCTTAAATCAACTCTTCGATGCACCATTCTGGGACGATGTTGGATTTGCTTGCCTCAACTGCGGGACCTGCACCTATCTGTGTCCCACCTGCTGGTGCTTTGATATTCAGGATGAGATATACCGGAAAGCGGGGGATCGTATCAGGAATTGGGACTCTTGTATGTTCCCGCTCTTTACCCTTGAAGGGTCAGGCCATAACCCCAGGCCTGAAAAGGTCCAGCGTGTTCGTCAGCGGTTTATGCACAAGCTGAAATATTATGTGGATAAATACAAGAAGGGTGTTCAATGTTCCGGTTGTGGCCGGTGCGTTAAATTCTGTCCCGTAAACATAGATATCAGACAGGTAGCCGAGTTGATGAACAGCTTTGAATGAAACTGGATACTGGAAGTTTGAAACTGGTGGGCTGAAATACTTTTTTCTATTAATGGCGTCTCAGACATTTTATATCTTTGAGCGGCAATATCAAATATCGAACTTTCGAGATACCGTACTAGCCGTGTCCCAAGTTTCTGGTTTCAAGTTTGATGAACTCGTAAAAAGTCGTCACTCCGGTGAAAACCGGAGTCCAGACCATCTGTAACCATTTGAAAAGACTAGATTCCGGCCGTTCGATGGGCTCACGGTCCTGAGCCTGTCGAAGGACTTCCGCCGGAATGACAAGAAATGGTGTTTTTCGACTTTTTAAGAAGTCATCAAGTTTCAAATTTCAAGTATCCAACCTGATTAATTGAGTAGCGAATGGATTAATACTAATAACCCATAACGAATAACCAATATTCAATGACCAATGACTAATTTCACAGGGGGTGTTCCATTGGAAAATCCGTATCTTCCCTATCCGGTTCGTATCGATAAGATCATTACAGAGACTGAAGATAGAAACCTGAAGACGTTCAGGTTCACCTTCATCAATCCTGCAAATGAAGAGAGATTCTCCTACATACCCGGTCAGTTCGCGGAGCTCTCCGTTGCCGGTAAAGGAGAGATTCCAATCGGTATTGCATCTTCTCCAACGGAAAAAGGGTACGTAACTTTCACGGTAAATAAGGTTGGCGTTGTGACTACCCACCTCCACAACATGAAAGAGGGGGATATCATGGGTATCCGGGGTCCTCTGGGTAACTGGTATCCCTGGGAGCAGATGGAGGGGAGAAATGTGGTGATCATTGGGGGTGGTTTTGCATTCACCACCCTGCGGTCAAGCATCGTCTATATGCTCCATCCCGACAATCGACCTAAATTTAAGGACATTATCGTTGTCTATGGAGCCAGGAGCCCTGGTATGCTGCTCTATAAAGATGAGCTTGCCCAATGGGAGCAGAGGGACGATATGGAGATGCATATCACTGTTGATGCCACAGATGATCCTGATTGGAAATATAATGTCGGTTTTGTCCCAGCCATCACCGAGCAGAAGATCACCAGCGCGGATGATGCCGTCGCCATTGTCTGCGGTCCGCCCATCGTAATTAAACTCATGCAGCCCGTCCTGCAGAAACTGGAATTTCCTCCGGAAAGGATTATACTCTCCCTGGAAAAGCGCATGAAATGCGGTGTCGGTATATGCGGTCGCTGCAACCTTGGGGAAAAGTATGTGTGTAAGGATGGTCCGGTCTTTTCAATGGCCCAGCTTAGTGAGTTGCCCCCCGAATAGTAATCTGATAAACCCTCACCGCCTTGAAGTCCCCATAGTAAGTGATAAGTGCTTCGATTCGCAAATGCTATTTCGTATTTTTGAATATGATTGAATAAATCGCTCACTCAGCACTTAGTCCTGAGGGAATAAATTCTTCATCGAATTTATGAATCGATGGACTAAGGAACCAAGCCATCTCATGTTGACGATGTAACCCGTCAGGAGTCAAGCACCTCAACCTTGAAATCCCAAACCACGTGGAAGGCCGACTGATAATTTCTAAAGTAAACCACGGCCTTTGGCCGTGAGACTTGATAAGGCTTTGCCCTTACAGGCGTTTATTAAAAACAATAAATCCGAAATTAGAATATCGAAACTCGAAACAATTTTCTAAAT
>Ga0180009_10008488_pt1 | contig 10167 bp, 11 predicted proteins | sample OS_PC_MetaG_FD_123537 | JGI IMG/M metagenome (GOLD analysis project Ga0180009, IMG submission 123537) | Groundwater microbial communities from the Aspo Hard Rock Laboratory (HRL) deep subsurface site, Sweden - OS_PC_MetaG | ecosystem: Environmental > Aquatic > Deep subsurface > Groundwater... | reverse complement strand
GGATCCATTGCGTCAAATCGGAGAAATCTGCGCTGAAAATGGGATACATTTCCATGTTGATGCCGCCTGGGGCGGACCGGTTCTTTTATCCGAAAAATACAAGCACCTGCTTGATGGCATTGAGCTTGCGGATTCCGTCACAATCGACGGTCATAAGCAGTTTTACATGCCCATGAGTTCCGGCATGGTCTATTTCAAAAACCCATGTCATATGGATTCAATAATCTATCATGCGAACTATGTAAACAGGCTCGGCTCTGTCGATCTCGGCATAAAATCACTTTCAGGATCAAGAGAGGCAAACTCACTCATTTTAGACAGCGCCCTCAAAATAATGGGAAGCGGAGGTTATGCCCTCCTTATCGAACACGGGATAGAAACTGCAAAAAGCTTTGCGGAAGAAATCAATAACAGACCCAATCTTGAACGGGTTACCCCTCCTGAATTAAATATTCTGACTTACAGAATCTGCCCTGCGGTAATACAAAACGAACTGGGAAAATGCAGTGACGATCAGAGGCGTTCACTGAACGAAAGATTGAACGAAATAAACATAACAGTTCAAAGGCTTCAGAGAGAAGCCGGCAAAAGCTTTGTTTCAAGGACAACGTTAAAAACCTATAAAGGACGTTGTGAGAGTATTGTGGTTCTCCGCTGCGTGATAATGAATCCTTTGACGGATATCAACATCCTTCAGGATATTCTTGACGAGCAGGAGGAAATTTACAGACACGAATTCGGGCAAAGCTTCTGATCCGAATATCGATATTTATGATTCGCATTCCAATTTTTCATTCCTGTTCCGGCGCCGTCATGCCTTGTGGTTATCTTAGGTGGTAAACTTTGAAGTTGAACCGAAACAGCTCGCGCATTCCCCGTCCGCTCTGCGTCGGGGAGCTTCAATTCACCACAGTGTCTGGGGAAATAGGGGCAACGCCAAATATAATAACTTGTTCGGCATACAAAAATTTATTATTGTTATATTTTGCTTAATTCTAATCAACTTCTTTCTATGAGGAAAAATATATGAATCTTATTAATCGGCTTGATAAAAAAGAATTATCAGAACTTTTAAGTAAATGTTGGATGACTCATGATGGAATGTGGTTTTATAATTGTTTTCTTGAACTTGGCATTGACAAGGCAAATAAAATAAATAAGCTAGCGATAAGGTCATTAGCGGCTATTGAGATAAAACGATTCAAAAAGGCCCTTGGTATTAAAGAGAATGAAATAAAAACTTTCGAAGATTTTAAAAATTTCTTTACATCAATCTCTGAAATCCTCATACCTGAATTCATGAATGTAAACTGGAGTTTTCCGGAAAATAACATAATGCACTGGGAGTTTAATGACAAAAAATGTTTTGCATATAATGGGATGAAAATGCTTGACGTGACAGATAAATATGAATGTGGTCCCATTTATAGAATAGAATGCTGGCTCAATGGGTTGGGTATCAATTACGATATTACTCCTATGATTGGAAAATGCATATCTCCTAATGAAGGAAAATGTTCCGGTAATTTTAGGCTGAATTTTAGTTAGGAAACTTAATTTCCGAACAAATAAATTCAGCGAGCGCAAAAAGCCGCTCCGCTGATTTAAACATTATGTTTACCGTCCGTGAGAAGTGGATTTGCATGGATGTGAACGATCTTGAAAACATCCGGACCATTGATATTCCTTCAGATCTTTACTCCGTCTTGAAGGATACCATTGCTCCCAGGGAGATTCGATCATGATAAAGGAACCTGATCACCTCGAGCGAAAGATCGCGTTAATCAGCCGGGCCGTTGTCTTCAAAGGGATTTCCGAGAGTGCACAGAAAGACTTCGCCAATCTGGCTGTTTCAGTACGCTATGCCAAAAAAGAAATTGTGTTTCAATCTCATGAGCCATGTTCTGCTTTTATACTTGTTGAGCAAGGTTTGGTTCGTGTTTCCAAGTACTCTGCCCTGGGCAAAAAGCTCACGTATCTGCTGGCGGGACCGAGTGAGCCGATTAATCTGGTGGGACCTTTCACCGGCGCTCAACGAGCATATGTTGCCGAAGCTATTCTGGACACAACAATCCTTTCTGTCAACCGGAAGGATTTTTTGGCATTTGCCTTTGCCAACCATCAATTGATCATTAATATTATCGATATTCTTGGACATGCGGTGGACAGTTCAAACACCAGAATTCTGGACATGATGGGGAAAAAAGTGATTCAAAGGCTGAAACGGGTGCTGCACACACTGTTCCAAAAATTCGGCCCGACCTTGAACTTTACTGCTGAGGAAATCGGCGAGTTGGCCAGTACCACAACCGAGTCCTCTTTGAGGGTTCTCACTGATTTACGGAACAATGGCATTATTGGTAAAAGCCGAGGTCAGATCCATATACAGAAACCCGAAGCGCTGCTCGACGCCGAAGCCGAAGAATTATGGATTTGAAACCACCGTCCAACGATCCAGCTTCTATTGTTTTCGCCAACCAGGCGTCATCGGCAATGATGGCTCCTCCCCTTCAACGAAAGGCACCACTATCACTGGTATTTTGGATTTTTTAAGAACTGATTTCATTGTTGGGCCTATGGATTGTTTATCAAAAAGGCCTTCACGGGTCTCATGGTTTTTTCCAGATCCGCTCTTCTTTTGACATATAATAACGCCCTTCTCGGTATTAAACGGGTTAATTCACAAGGCGCAGACACATCAGGTTAATAACAGACCCTTAATAGAACGGAAATTTATCCCAGAATTCCGGATCTTTTTCCTGCCATTTTGGGCCAAATGTCTTCTCACAAAAACCGGCCATGCGTTCTACCCATCTGCTCCAGGGATCTTTGCCTTTTTCCAAAGCTTCCAGAACATCTTCCAGAAAACTGTCGATGTTCAGCATTTCTTCTTTCGGAATATAAAACGAAGCACCTTTGATGTAGGATTTTTTAACATCTTCAGGCGACAATGCCCGGGCGGTAAGCATGACGGATATCACCTGGTGTTGACGCGCCAGAGCCAGCAGTTCATACCCATTCACCCCCATAATATCCAGAATGGCGATATCGAAGGATTCTGTTTGCAGATAATCTCTGGCTTTTTCAAATGTCAGCGCTTTTGTCAAAAGACACATAGGCAGTAAATCTTCGAGTGTCTCCAGCACATCCGGCTCATCATCAACGATAAGAACCCGTTTTCCATTCAGCAGCTTTTTCTGTTTTTCCATTTTTCAATGACCCTCAACTGACAGTTGGATGACCTGGCGGGACGATTTACGGATCTTATTCGGTCTGGCTGTTCGATTCAATCGCATCGGATATATTAATTTCAAGCATCTTCAGACTGGCCCGTATACGGACCAGGTTCCGATCCAGCGCAGGGAAATCCGATCCGATTTCCTTCAGTTCATCCGCACCCTGTTTCATACATAAAATAATGTCATTCATTTTTTTCAAATCAAACGCCTGATGCATGGCGGATATCCTCTCTTACGCTTTGGAACGCAAATCCTTGAACCGTCTGGCCTTGACTTCATATCTGGGTAACGCCCCCAAAGAAAAGAACTGAAGGTCATATCGCAGATTGGTTTTCAACCGGAGTTGACCAACCAGCTCCCGTTCTATGTCGGCCCGCCGGGTCTCTGCTTCCCGAACAAATTCGACCTTCAGGGTAATCCGGTCCGTATCGCCCTGTTTTTCGACAATGACCTCATATTCATTTCCCAGGCCCTCCACCCCCCTAACCACTTCCTCTATGGTAGATGGTGACAGCAGCACGCCTTTCACCTTGGTAATGTCATCGGCCCGCCCCAGAATCCCGCCTTTGATCAAGCGGTATGTCCTGCCGCAGGGGCAGGCATAATCCGCCCATTCAATCACGTCCTTGGAATCGAATCGGACACAGGGCTGAGCGATCCGGTCAAACGCGGTGATGATCATTTTTCCTCTCCGGCCGGGTTCCGTGATGATCTCACCAGTATCCATGTCCTGAATTTCAACCAGAAACAGGCCCTCGTTTACGTGAAGCCCCCCAGATTGGGCCTGACATTCGTAGGACCAGGCACCGATTTCAGTGGCGCCGGCATGATCATATACCCTGGCTCCCCAGGCCGATTCCATCCGGTGTTTGGTAGTGAGAATACTGGCACCACACTCACCTGCGCAAGTAATCTTTTCTATGGACAACGAAGCTGGGTCGATCCCCAACTGGGTTCTGGCAACATCCGCCATTCCCAGAACATAGGTCGGCGTGGCCATCATGGCCGTGGCCTTCAGCTCCTGAATTTTCAAAATTCTGGCCGCCGTATCCAGGACACCGCCGGGAACCACCTCGCATCCGATTTTCTCCGCGCCGTAATGGCCGGCCCAGAACGCTACAAAAATATTGTAACCAAACGGAATGAACACCCGGTCCCTGGGTCGGTACCCCTGCGCCCAGAGGATATAAGCCCAGCATTCCGCCCACCACTCCCAGTCCTGCCATGTGTCCGGCTGATACACGGGCTGGCCGGTCGTTCCGCTGGTCTGCCGGAATTCCGTCACATCCTCAAGCGGAACACACAGCGCGTCGCCGTATGGGAACGGGTCCTTGCGCTGAATATCGCGCATCATGGATTTTTCGACGGTTGGCACACGATGAATGTCATCCAGAGACCGGATGTCATTCGGTGTGATTCCTGCCCGATCATACAGGGAACGATGAAACCGGGAATGCTCGTAGGCCCACTTGAATATTCGCTTAAACTTCCGCAGTTGAAGCCGCTGCAGTTTTTCCCTATCCAGCGTCTCCAGGAAGGGATTCCAAAACGGTTGCGTGTCAATCATCATCTATTCATCCTATTTTTCGGACAATGTGTTTGAGCTTAACCCGGCCAGCCTCATCAGTACATCAACCGGGGAAGAACCAGGATAATCTGGGGGAAAATGGTCATGATGATAATCCCGATAATCGTTGCAATGATAAACGGCACAACACCCTTGAATATTTTCTCCAGCGGGACCTTGCCGATAACGCCCTGGGCCACGCCATACACCACATAGACATTGATGCCAACCGGCGGAGTCAGAACGCCGATCTGGGTCAGCAGTACGATGATGACCCCATACCAGATCGGATCATACCCCATATTGATGATCGCCGGATAAAACACCGGAATGGTAAGCATGATCAGGGCCAGGGCATCCATGATGCAGCCGCCGATGATATAGATCAAACAAATCGCGGACAGTACCATGAAATCCGGCATGTTCAAGCCACTGATCCAACCGGCTGCATTGAAGGGGATTCGGGTTACGGCCAGAAACTTGCCGAAGACCAGGGCGCCGGCAATCAGAAAAATGACCATGCAGGATGTTCGAAGGGTTTCATAAAGGGACTTTACAAAGCCTTTCCAATCCAGTTGTCTTCTGATGACGGAAACCGCCAGAACCGCAAACGCGCCGACCCCGGCAGCTTCCGTCGGCGTAAATATTCCAAAAAAAAGGCCCCCCATCACCACGATAAAACACACCGCGGTATCCGCCATATTTTTTAAAGACTTGAATTTTTCCGCCCAGGTGAATTTTTCTCCCGGAGGCCCCAGTTCTGGAGACTGTAGGCATCTGATATAAATGCAGGCAAAGTATAATAGCGTCATCAGCAGGGCCGGCAGAATACCTGAAACAAAGAGCGCGCCAATCGACTGCTCGGTCAAAACCCCGTATACGATCAGGACCACACTGGGCGGCATGATCATGCCGAGTCCGCCGCCGGATGCCACAGACCCGGTTGACAATTCATCATCATAGCCATAACGCCGCATTTCCGGAAGACCGACGACTGCCAGTGTCGCGGCCGTGGCCGGACTGGATCCGCACACCGCGCCAAAAGCGGTGCATGCGGCAATGGTGGCCATGGCCAGTCCGCCCCGGACACCTCCAAAGAATTTATACGCCGTATCATAGAGCCGTCTGCCGATTCCTGCATTGAACGCAAACTGTCCCATCAGGATAAACAGGGGAATTGTGGTCAGCCCATACGAGGAGAACGCATCATACATGCTTCGCGACAGCAGATTCAGTCCACCTGTCCAGGATTTCATCAAAGAGAATCCGACAAATCCCACAATTGCCATAACATAGGCCACAGGCATTTTGGTCATGAATAAAATCAGCATGATCACAATGCCCAAAACCCCAATCATCCCAGGATCCATTTATCACCTTTATCAATCTTTCCGGTCATTGTTATCCGTATACAACTATTCTGTTTCACGCATTTCTACCGCTACAGTCAGATGAAATCATGACGCTTTGTCTTTGATAATCAGCTTCAGAACATCCTGAATCAATATGAGCGCAAAGATCAGAAAACAAACCGCTATCAGATACATTATGATATATTCAGGCAGCTTCAGCGTCATGGAAACCTCGCCGCTCTGTTGAATGGTATAGGCATAAACCGCCATCCGCCATGTCACGATTCCAAACAGTATAAAACTGACCACCGTCGTGATCAGGCTCATTACCTGTTGCTGTTTAAGGGGAAGCCTGTTGACCAGAAGCTCCACACCGATATGGGCATCCATCTGGTGGGTGTAGGGCAACGCAAAAGCGGTTGTCATAGTGGCAAAAAAACCGACAAATTCAACCGCCCCCAGAATAGGGGCATTGAAAAACCGTCCGACTACATCCACACAGGTAATCAGCATCATTGCGGCCAGACAAAAAGCGCCGGCGATTTTCAGTTTATCGGACATCCATGATACAATTTTATCAATATTCTCCATGGGCGCTCCATATGCCTCTGTAAAAGCGTGTTCAACCCGGAAAGATATTCCGTTTGCACTAAATTACCGTGAAAATGAAATAAGAATTCTTAAACTCTGGATTCGGGATTATGTAACAACGGCAGCAATCATTACACCTTATAACCGGATACCGCTTTAACGCTTAAGGGGGCTGGCGCCCCCCCTTTTAACATTCCGGTTTACGGTTAATCATTGATACTTATTCAAAGAAGCTTTAATAAAATCGACGATTTCTTTACCGTTGTACCCTTTTTTATCCAAATCCTTGACATATTGATCTACTATCGGCGCAACGGCTGCCTTCCACCGGGCGCTTTCTTTGCTATCCTGCCCGATAATCTGACCACCCTGCTCCAGAAGATATTTCAACCCGATCATATCGCTGGTATCCCAGGCTTCACCATGCTTGACAACCCATTCCGCATTTATTTCCTCGATGGTTTTCTGTACCTTTGGGGGGAGTGAATTCCATTTGTCTTTGTTCATGACGACAAAAAAGGACGTGGTGTATGCGGATGAAAGATTGGCTGTACAATACCGGACCACCTCACCCAGTTTCCAGCCCTTATTGGATTCCAGCGGGTAGACGGCCCCGTCCACAACGCCTTTTTGGAGCATTTCATAAGTTTCCGGCATCGGTTTGGCTATTGGCGTTCCACCCAAAGCCTTTACAACCTCGGCGCTGGTACCATGGCTTCTGAACTTCAGCCCTTTCATATCTTCAATTTTCAGAACAGGCTTATCCTTGGTGGAGACCAACCCCGGTCCGTGTGCGTGCAGATACATGACCTTCGTGTCATTCAGTTCCTTGGGTTTGAACTTATTATAGACATCATTGATGACTTTGGTCGCGGCCACGCCACTAGTGTAACCCAGCGGCAGATCAACTGCCAGCATGACCGGAAACCGCCCCGGCGTATAAGCCAGAACAGCAAAACCGATATCCGACAATCCTTCAACCACGCCATCGTAGCACTGGTTGGATTTGGTCAGGGTCTGTCCGGGGAAATATTCAATTTTGACAGCGCCGCCGGTTCGTTTTTCAACTTCCTTGCCCCACTGCTCTGCCAGAATGCTTTGAATATGAGATGGCGGGAAAAAACAACTGTAGGTGAGTTTGACGGGCCCTGCAGAACTGGTGGCAACCGTAGCCAACATGATTGTTATAAGGCATAATACACTGAAAACAAAACTCCTTTTTCTATTCATCGACAGACCCTCCTTTTTAAGTCAGAATTGAATGAAGCTAAGACAATTAATCCCCTGAAACCGACAGAAATCACCCCCCTTTCATAACAATATTTAATTGCATATCCAAAACCTTATGTCGATAATTATTTTTGAGATAACTTCCAGACATTTAGGTTATTCCGGCAACATTGAAATTGATAAGGAGACCCTCTCAATTCCAACGGTGATAGTGATTCAAAGCTTATTAAAAATAGTTTATATTTATTGATATTTTGTTGTCTATGATCGCCATCATACATAACTTTTTAATTGTAGGATCGCGAATTTTTTTTTATCTTTATGATGCCTGTCATATTCACACCAAGTATATAGGGAACATCCCATATATGGTCAAGAAAGCAGAACGGAAAATGAACTGTTGGGGGATTCAAGAAATGCGGACGCGAGGCCAATGGAGCGAAAGCAAAGGAACTCGGCGTTTGTCCTGCCTACCCAAATCATGGAAAACACTGCGCGGTGAATTCAAGTTAAAGTGCACCACTTGGCCTTTGCCGGAACACTTCATGGGGTGACTGGTAGTCAAGGCGCTTTCAACACGAAAAAGATCACCGGCCAGGATACGGTCGACTTTATCAAATTCCGTCAGAATATCGCGGACATGAAAACCTGGGATATGGATATGTTCGCGGAAGTGATGGGAAAACCCAAGAAATAATCCGCAGTATATCTGTAACCATAAATGAATCAGGCAGGAAATAACACCCTGCCTGATTCGCATTAAAATTAAATTAATCCTTCATGTCCAACGTCCTTTACGCCCCATTATAAAAATGAATTTTCAAGCCCTTTCATGAATTACTCTGCTATGGACATTTTAACCTGATGTCTTTCTGTGACCAAATTTATTTAAATACAAAGGCTTGACAAATATTACAAATGAAGTACAATTGTACGCATGAAAATTGTCGCAGACACAAATGCATTTATTGCAGTGGCTTTAAATGAGCCGGAAAAGGACATGATAATCCGTCTTACTGAAGGGCATGATCTGGTCGCCCCCGAAGTTTTACCATTTGAAATTGGTAACGCATTGACGGCAATGATGAAAAGAAATGTATTAATTGCCGACGAGGTCATTTTAGCATGGGATATGATTCAGAATATTCCGGTCGATTTGCGACGAATAGAAATCGGAGCGGCATTAAACATAGCAACTCAATTCAACATATATGCATATGATGCCTATTTTTTGGAATGCTCTCGTAAACTACGCAGCCCATTATTGACCCTTGATCGGCAGATGAAAGAGATCGCCCGAAAAATCGGCATTCAAGTTATGGAGTAAATACTATGAAAGTCTATACATATTCAGAAGCAAGACAGCGTTTCACCGAGGTTCTTAATATCGCACGTGAAGAAGAAGTGATTATAAAAAGACGTGACGGAGAAACATTTACGATTGTCTTCAAAAAAACCCCAAAATCCCCATTCGATATCCCAGGTATAAAAACCAAAGCGACTACGGATGATATCCTTGCAGCCGTAAAAGATTCAAGAGAAAGCAGGGCTTAACAGGATGTTATGTTTGGCATTTAAGTCTTTTGGCTGCTATGTTTTAAATAAAAAGATTCTGCTACAGTTTAATTACAAAGCCATCTTAAATCTGACCTTACCCTCCCGAAAGCCGAAGATCCGCCAGCGGCACGTCCGCCTATCTTTATGGCGGATGGCGGAACGCTCAACACCTCCCGAAGGTCCGCCAATTTTTATGGCGGATTGCCCCTTTCTTTCTACAATTCATTGACAAAACACATACAATATGATTTTTTGAGCTCACATTCCAACCTTAACTCTAATGTGTCATGGACGACGCTTTATATAAAAAGAGTATTTCGATAGAAAGTTTTCTGGGGAAAAATTGGGTTCGTTCTGAGCTTTCACTGGAGCATGTGCAGGCCATACTTCGAGCTATAGCATGATAAAATTACGTGGATGGTTACAGATAAGAGCCGAATTATATTCTAAAATATTGTTGACTTATATTTTGATGAACCCCAATACTCACGTATAAAAACAAACGGCGGCTAACCTATAAGGATTGACACGACCTGCAAGGTCGTTTTCAATCTATTGTTCAAGAAGCCCGGATAGGGCGCACCATTTATTAAGGGTAATGATTTAAGAGGTATCAGGGTGGGTTTTGCCG
>Ga0180009_10008487_pt1 | contig 10167 bp, 9 predicted proteins | sample OS_PC_MetaG_FD_123537 | JGI IMG/M metagenome (GOLD analysis project Ga0180009, IMG submission 123537) | Groundwater microbial communities from the Aspo Hard Rock Laboratory (HRL) deep subsurface site, Sweden - OS_PC_MetaG | ecosystem: Environmental > Aquatic > Deep subsurface > Groundwater... | reverse complement strand
GTGTACTAAAGTTGTTTCGTTTGCATTCTGCTCCGGGATGATTAGCTCCTCCACTCCCAAATTTCTTGCGAGCAGAGCGGTTGATAACGCACCGGTTACAGGTCTGAGGCTTCCATCAAGAGCGAGCTCACCAAGGAAAAGCCTTTTTTTAGGTTCGCATGCCGGCAAGTCGCCGTGTGCCATAAGGATGGCGATTGCAATGGGAAGATCAAAACCAGTGCCAGACTTTTTAAGATCAGCAGGTGCCAGGTTAATCGTGATTTTTGTTCTGGGAAAAGGCATGCCCGAGACACGCATGGCGCTCTTTACTCTTTCTCGAGCTTCTTGCACGGCCGTATCCGGAAGACCGACAATCATGAATTTGGGTAATCCGGGCGAGATATCACATTCGACCTCGACCAAGCATCCATCAAGCCCCAGGATTGATGATGTTAAAACTTTTGAAGACATAGTTTTTCGTATATCGAATATCGTATTTAGTTACCTTCTGTCATCCTCCCCGAAAGCTTTCGGGTGGGATCCCTCGTTCTGTCATCCTCGCGAAGGCGGGGATCCAGTTTAGTAGAATAAATTAATATATAAATCTTCCCAGTTGGGATTCTGTCCCTCAATTAAATTAAGCTTCCATTCCCTCTTCCATTTCTTAAGATGTTTTTCTCTTTCTAAAGCACTGTCGATACTTTCGGTTTCTTCGTAATAGACTAAATTATGCACATTATGCTTTTTGGTAAAACCATCGATTTTACCTGATTTGTGCTGATACACCCTTCCGATTAGATCTGATGTTACTCCGACATAAGGCCTGCCATTTTGATGACTCGCCAATATGTATACGTAGTAGTTTTTCATAAATACTTAATAGGTTCTGGATCCCCGAAAGCTTTCGGGGGATGACAAACATATACAGATTGAAGTAATGGGGCGGATAATAGTCTCCGCCCCATACATAGAAGTACTAGATCTCAGAAATACGTTCGGCATACCATTTGCCAATGTTGTTCATACTCATTAGATCAATGGCTTGTCCTTGGATAAGGTTACGATAAGGATTTACCGTACCGTAGTAGACCGTGTCATTGATGTTAAATTGGAGCAGGGCTCCGTGAATCTCGCCATGTTTTAGTGACAGTGCGTCATCGTGAAACGAGCGCCCGCTTTGCTCGATATCCAGGAGCTTTCCTTCATCGAACGTAGCGCCCGATAGCTTCCATTCGCCACTTAGATTCACAACAGTAGCTACGGTTACAGAAGCGCAGATAACTTTTTCACAGTCGTCCGGATTTGAATCAGGACATTCGTTAACAACGCAAGCCGCAACCTGTGTCTTTGGTTCGTAGCCATTGGATGAGTCGAAGATATCTTTCATGCCGATGGGCCAACAGAAATTATCATGTGGACCATTCAGGCACTTGAGATTCACCACATCGGTTTTTTGCACGTACCACTCGAATGGAGTGGCAACTTCGTAGAAATCGCCATCATTGTTCATGGCAGCGGTCATAATGATGCGCTCGCACATAGAATCAAGCCCGTTCTCTTTTGCTACCGCGATTTCAACAGGGTCGATCTCACAGCCGGCGTTTACGATTATATGCGTAACGTATTCAACGATCTCCTCTTCCGGGTACTGCGGAGATTTTTTTTCCGCAATTCCGGAGCCGAGAATGATTCGATAGCCAGTGTGATTCGATACATGCTCGCGCTCCTCGATTCCATCTTTCTTAGATGGAGACTCCACATCTTCGTGGATGAGTTGCCCGATTTCATGTTCGGTTTCTAAAGGGCTGCATCCGTAGATTAGCGCGATGCCAATCATGAATACAAACATCTCAATGATTATGATCCACAGTCGTCTCATTTCTCTCTCCTGTTGTTCGCCCCGTGAGAGCTTTGCTCTTTTACGGGTTGTTTCGGACTTTAAGTTAAGAAGCTGTGATATGTTTTGCTGACCACTGGCCGCACAGGGATAAACTGTTCACCTCAACCGCATCACCCTGGATGTGCTTGCGATCGGGAGCAATCTTGCCCTTATAGATCAGATTACCTTTTTCGAAGTGCATCATATCTTCGTTGATCACGCCGTTTTCAATTTCCGAGTATTTATCCCAGAAATGGCGTCCATCTTGTGTTAGATTCGCAACACTGATTTCTGATAGGAAGTCACCGTAAAAATTCCAGATTCCGCTGAGATTAATCACGGAAGAAATCAATACCGAGGAACAAAGCTTCTTTTGGCAATCGCCGGGATTTGGATCCGGGCAGTCATTCAATGCACAGACTTTGACTTCGGACTTTGGTTCTTGCCCGTTGTTTTGATCAAAGATGTCTTGTTTGCCTTTGATTTCGCAATGAGTTTCATAAGCATTGCATTCGAAAGTAACCACATTAGGATCTGCTGTTTCCCAGATAAAGAGCGCGGATGTTTCAAAGAAGTCCCCGTTATAATCCATGGCACCAGTTGCTGAAATATATTCGCAAGCTGATGCCGAGATGTGTGATTTCGCAACAGCCATCTCAATTGGATTGTAACCGCAACCATTGAAAGTAATGATGTCGGTTACGTACTCAGTGGGTTCGATTTCAGGTTCGATTTCAGGTTCAGGCTCAGGTTCAGGCTCGGGCTTCGTTTCCGGAGGAGCTTCTTCCGATTGAATGTCGGGTTGAATTGCGATGCGCTTACTTGGTGCGTATTCGCGCTCCTCGATATTTTCTTCCTTGTCCGTAGCGTGTAAAAAACCAAGTCGAGCTTCTTCCGTTTCACATCCGTAGATCAGCGCCATGCCAATCATGAAGATAAACATTTCAATGATAATGATCCACAGTCGTCTCATTTCTCTCTCCTGTTGTTTGGGTCGCAAAACCCGTACCTACTTATACCGCTGCCATATTTAGCATCGGCCGTCAAGTGTTGATAATTATTTTATTCAGGTTTTGGGCCTCTATCCGGTATATCTTCCAGTTCCAGGCCCTTAGTTTGTTCACACAGATCATCTGCCCAGGCGATTAGAGTGGGTGTATAGATCTCGCGACCGAATCCGGGTAGTTGTTCTGCCAGCTCCTTTAGCCATGGATGACTGTCGCGCAGAACCTTGGCCACGATTCGCAGATTGCCGCGAGTTAAATATTCACGATAAGCGTAAAGCAGATAGTCTAGATGTTCGATTGCTTCAAATAGCATACATTCCAAGCGCTTTTCATCAGCTAATTTTTCGAGCGCTGCTTTTTCTTCTGAGCTAAGCGAGTTTTTTCGGAGAGCGAATTGCCCCATAAACCGTTCGAGCAGCTCTTCTTGATGTGTGTCAGTTAAGGAGTGGAGTAATTTGCGGACTGCACTAACTTCGTTCACATCAGTTTGTTCAGTCTTGTTGGTTAGAACCACATCACATCCGACGTTTGAATAAACGACTTCGCCCAAATCATGAACTGCGCACATTTGATGTACGTATGCAGCGTCAAAAGGCTCTGGATTGTGTCTGCGCTCAGCTTGCACTACAAGAGTTGCAACAAGTTGAACTGTAGCTGTGTGATCAAGAGTTGTTTGTGGACGCGAATTGCTTGAGGCTTGGAACTGGCTCCAGCGCTGAACCTTATTTAGATCAGCTTCCAGTTTAGCCTGAAGAAGAGAGAGCGCGTAAAGTGTTTGCATACTGCAATATGGTTACGTGTTAACCAGAGTAAGTCAAAAAAATAGAGTTCCCCCTTAATAAGGGGGAATACAACGGGGTCTGATACAGATACAAACCACACCCAACCCCTCCTTATTAAGGAGGGGACTTTAGAAAACCCGTCATTCAGAGATGACGGGCTTGAGAAGATGGGGCGGGAGAGTTGGTTACTCGGATGAGGCGGCACGCTGTTCATCTGTTTGATTGAATGGCAGATCGGTCTGAGCCTTGCGCATAGCTCCTTCCTTGCGGTTTGGTATTTCGTTTTCTTCCACATCCTCATATTCGGCGAGCAGCTTGTCTGCCCAAGCGATCATGTCGGGCTTGTAGATCTCTTTGGCAAAGCCGGGCAGCTGTTCGGCTAGGGCCTTGAGCTTTGCGTGTTGGTTGCGCAGAACGTGAATCATGATGCGCACGTTGCCGTGAAGCAGATACTCGCTGTAGGCATAGAGAATGTAATCAACGCGTTCGATCGCGTTGAAGATCAGACACTCCAAGGACTTTTCAGCCCGGAGTTGATCCATCATGTCCTTTTCCTGACCGTCCAGCATTTTTTCTTTGCTTGCGAACTGGCTCAGAAAGAGAAACATGCATTGATCACGCAATGGGGATGGTAGTGATAGGAAAAGATTCCTGGCTGTTTCCACCTCTTTCAGGTCAGATCCAGTAGTTTTTTGCAGATGGACAACGTCAAAGCCGATCTCAGCTCGACACAACTCACCAAGATCGTGCAGAGCAAGTGCTTGATGCACAAACCCAGCGTCAAATGGTTCTGGGTTGTGGCGTTGTTCCGCTGTGATCACGGCTATGGCCGCAAGTTGGATGCTCACGGAATGAGCTAGAGTGGTTTGGCTTCGAGAGCCGCTACTTTTTTGGAAGTTGGTCCATCTCTGGACTTTATCCAGGCCTTTCTCGACCTGTGGTTGTAGTATTGCCAGTGCTCGGAGTGTATCCACGACCCGTCCTCCTCTTGAGTTATAAAAAGGTTCGAGTCTTTATGATGACTCGTGGGATGTATGGAAACAATAAGTCGTCAAGAATTGGAATACGGTGGTAGATGCGGTGGTGTATTTAGTAGTAAATGCGGTGGTAGATACGGTGGTAGACGGTTGTGACAATTTTTAATTTTCAAATTCGATTTTCAAATATTATTTGTATATTTCGTATAAGATTCGCCTGCCTGCCGGCAGGCAGGTATTTTTGTAGACCGTTGTTCGCGCTTTATTATCAATAAATACCACAATAAACCAATGGCTATAAAAATATCCGCAAGATTAATGGCTGATTGTCCAAATAAAAGTATCCAGTCAAACACGAAATCATATCGTAGTCTGTCTATAAGATTTCCAAATGCTCCAGCTAAAAGGAGGGTGAGTGCTACGGCCCGGCCGGATGAACTTTTTGCAATCGCCCGTTTCAAGTTAACTAAAATAAAAGCCATGACAATAAGAGTGGCAACGAGGATTAACCACATTGGTAGTGGGACGTTTGCAATGATTCCGTAGTTTTGGTGTTTTATGATTTTAAGAACACCCGGAATTAAAACCAGCCCGTCATATGAGGGCTGTTTTAATATATAAAACTTTGTAAATTGATCAGCTGCGACTAAGGCAATCAAGCCTAACAGATAAAGTACGTTCTTTCGCATGTTACATCTCTTGTGTCAAAACCTTTTTGCACTTTATGCAGCTTGATGATGCTGGGCGCGCCTCGAGTCGCTTTAGGTCAATGTCATTATTGCAATATTTGCATGTCCCATAGGTCTCTTTCTCAATAGATTCAAGAGCCTTGTTAGTGTCTTTTACTTCTTTATCAAGTCGTGCCTCAATGGATATTTCATCGGAATAGTCAGCAACTTCTGCTGCGTTATCATCGCTGGAATTACTACCACTCTCCGGATAGTCTGCAATATATCGGCCGGGACGGGTTGGATCCTTTGAGCCAAAATCTTCCAACTCTTGTTCGAGTTGAGCTTTATCAGCCAAAAGACGATCTTTAAAATGTGTGATTTGTTCTGGTGTTAATGGCATATTGGGACATTATTTAGCTGTAGGCAGCATTGATTGAATTGGCAAGAGTATATAGTAAGAAGTCGTTTAAACACAAGGGCACGAGAACACTAGAACATTAAAGCACGAGAACATTAAAACATGAAAGCATGAGAGCACAAGGGCAAAAAAATTTTCAATTTTCAATTCTCAAACGTTTGGAAGCTGGAAATTAGAAATTATCCGTATATTTCGTATAAGATTCGTACTTTCGTAGATCCTTATTCGTAATTCTTAATGTAATACAAAAGCGCCGCAGTTCGCCCGTATGCATGTTATGCGATAATGTGGCGGTGCGGCGCTTAGACCGAGACACGGGTCTTGCGTCGTCAAGCGATAAATTCCGCTGAAAAGCGGGAGGTTTTACCCTGACATACTGTCAGAGCGAATATCGCGACAACTCAGACAAGCCGTTTTTGTCATGGTCTGAGGAAGGACTGTTGTTACGACCAAACCCTGGTAGTACCCCTGCCGAGCTCTCTGTTTTTAGAGAACGTAGCTTGCTTCCATGAGAAGTGGGGACTGTACCTAACGTGTTTTTTTAATTTTGTTTTTTGCTTTCTGTCCCAGCTTAGAGCTGAGGGTGGGGTCTAGTCGATACAAGGAACCGGTGCCCTATTTTGAACTTTGGCTAAGTTCATTTTGTTTTTGTTTTGGGTCATCGGTTCGGATACAGTAAAAAGAGCACAAAGTAAACTTAAAAAAATGTAATGAAAGAACGACTTTTAATGCCTATATATAATAACTGTTTTTCACTAAGATATCAACGGGTATCTGTGGATAACTTAAATACTTTGCTAAACAGAGGCGAATGAGATGTTTATATAAAAAAGTGTCATGTGGATAACATTTTATTTGGTACAAATTTTCAGTTTATTACCATCCTCCATCCAATATGTACGATTAGGTAAATCCATCTTTTCAAAGCCGGCCCTTTCTAAAAATGTGGCCAATGTATTTCTGTCAAAAATTGCCAAGATTTTGCCGGTACAGTTATCAGGAGGCTCAACCTTTGTCCCAATTTGTTCCACATTGCCAAGAATAACTGTATTTTCACCAAAAATTAAGCTTTTCCCGTCATCCAATCGCCAGTGATCTGTGGATGACTGACTAAGAGCCTGAACTGGCGTAATTAATTCAGTGATCACAGTTCCATCATCAAGAGAATACAACTGTTTTTCCACTAGGCCCACACTCGCAGCCAGTTGTGCTCTGGCCTCTGCACTCAGGGGCTCGTTAAAATTGAGTGTCAGTTTGATTTGATCCTGTTCATTATCAATCCAGCTAATTGTTGCCGGTGGCACAGCCAGGTTCAAATCAATTCCTCGTCTACGAAGTGAGCTTTCAACGATAGGCCAGATGTATGGGAGACTTTGAACATCAAGAAAATTTTGATCAAGGTAATTCTGATCGGCATCTGAACCGGCTGGAACTTTCAGGTCAGTGTACCAGGTACCTTTTGAAATCGGGCCACCAAAGTGCAATCCGGATTCTAAAGAAGCGCTCCCTGTCCCAAGATTTCCGGGCCAAATTTGCAGCCAGGTAGATTTTAAATAATCTTTCCAGCCCGCAAAAGACAGGAGTGTCTTGAGCTCAAAATTTTTAATTTCTTGTTTACTTGAAAATTTCCATAAGCTTAAAAGGCTTGGCGAAATGGTGAATGCGTAGTGCTCGGCGTTTTCATCTAAGGCCAGCCCACCGAGGATTGGCCACGGTTTAGCCTCTGCCTGTTTTTCACGCCATAATTCGGGTGACCCGGCGGGTAATTGCAAGGAGGGTCTAATGTAAAGAAGCAGGTATGTGGACTCTGGTAGTGATAATGGACTGGAAAGCGCGCGCCAGCCAAACGCTATTAATGTCAGAAGCAGAAAGCCGGAAATTAGTGCGGCAACAGGTCCCCATGCGTATGCACGAGATGATGAGCCGTAAGCCAAAATAGCTCCACTATGAGGTGCCTTATCTTGGATTGAGGATTTGCGCATGTAGGTCTATGAAATTACCCGCCTACCGGCAGGCAGGCGAATTTTATACGAATATACGAATTTCGAAATATATGGAAATAAGTAGAAATATACGGAAACAGAATTTATTTCCATTTATTTCTACAGTATCTCTATACATTATCTACGAGGACCGTTAAAGCGACCGCCCGGTCTTCTTCCGCTTGGTTTTTTGTCCCGCATCGGTCGGCTGTCTTGCTCTGTTGGTTTGTAATCCGGATCAGCTCGTTTTACTGATAGATTAACTCTTCCCATGGAGTCTATCTCGTAAACTTTTACCTTTACTTCATCTCCAATATTCACTATATCAGTAACCTTTTCAACTCTGTGCGGTGCCAGCTCTGATATGTGAACCAAGCCTTCCTTGTTGGGTAGTATTTCGACGAATGCACCAAAGTCCATTATGCGAGTAACTTTTCCGGTGTAAATTTCACCAGCTTCAATTTCGTGTGTCAATTTTTTGACCCACTCCATGGCTCTTTGCATGCCTTCGGATTCAAGCGCTGTAATATTTACAAGGCCGTCATCTTCAATATCGATCTGTACGTTACAAGCATCAATGATCTCGTTAATGATTTTCCCGCCCGGGCCAATAACGTCGCGAATTTTATCAGGATCGATTTTAATGGACTCGATGCGCGGTGCCCACTCTGATAGCTCTGCGCGTGGTGCGGCAATAACGCTTTCAATCTCATCGAGAATTTTGTTAATAGCTTTCTGTGCACCGGCAAAAGCTTCTTTAACTGTTTGTATCGGGATGCCGTGCGTCTTAGTGTCCATCTGAAGAGATGTTACTCCTTTGCGTGTGCCAGTAACTTTAAAATCCATTCCGCCATTACCGTCTTCAAGATCTTGCAGGTCAGTGATGACTTTGAATTTTCCCGCTTTTTCGTCGCTTGCCACACCCATGGCAATACCGGCAACAGGCGCCTTAATTGGCACACCGGCATCCATCAATGCAAGAGTTGAGCCACAGGTCGCGCCCATGGACGAAGACCCGTTTGATCCCAAGACCTCAGACACAACACGTATGGTGTATGGGAATTCCTCACGTCCAGGGATGACCGGTTGAATAGCGCGCTCTGCTAATGCACCATGACCAATCTCGCGTCTCCCCGGACCTCGGTTTGGTCTTGTTTCACCAACTGAATAGCTTGGGAAATTATAATGATGGAAGAAGCGCTTTTTTCCTTGATACTCCATCGTATCCAGTGTCTGTTCCATACCCGGCGAACCCAAGGTAACACTTGAGAGCACCTGAGTCGCACCACGTTGAAAGAGACCGGAACCATGAGTTCGCGGCAAGACACCAACCATCTCCACTAGTTCACGCACCTCGTCCAAAGCGCGACCATCAGCGCGGCGATCTTCTTCCAGAATCATTCGCGTAATTTCCGAATCAACAAATTCATCTATAATGTCTAAAGCTTTGCGTCGGTTTTCTTTTGAGATTTCTTGCTCAGTAAGATATTCGTCCAATTCAATTTTAAGTTTGGTTACAGCTGATTTGCGGTCAGCTTTGCTTTTAAGCGGGTTGGCAAACAAGGTTGTGACCTGACGCGTCTTCATAAATTCACGCGACAACTCAAAAAGTTTTTCAAGTTCTTCGCGTTCAATTTTTTCACCCTCGGTTTTTGGCGCCAACACATCTATTTTTGTTTTGCCTACTGCTTTTTGAACCTGTTTTATGAGATCAATGACCGGAGCAAATTGTTCAAGCGCCCATGCAATCGCATCTGTCATTTCTTCACTGGTAAGTTCATTCGCACCAGCCTCAAGCATGATTGTCTTACCTTCAACACCGGCGACAACAAGATCAAGGTCACCCTTTAGGATCTGATCATAAGTTGGATTTAAAACCAATTCTCCATCAACTCTACCGATTCTGGCTGCGGCGATTGGTCCGTCCCAAGGGATGTCAGATATTGCAAGAGCGCAAGCTGATCCGATTAGTCCCGGGACATCAGCGTCATTTTCGTGGTCATGCGAAAAAACTGTCGTTACAACAGAAATTTCATTTCTGATATTGCTCTGAAAGAGCGGCCGAACAGCGCGATCAATCAAGCGGCCAGAAAGTATAGCTTCATCAGTTGGTCGTCCTTCACGTTTTATAAAGCGCGAACCTTTGATTCTTCCGGCTGCGTACATGCGCTCTTCAAAGTCTACATGTAGCGGGAAGAAGTCCAAGCCTTCTCTCTCGTTTCCCATGGTGGCGGCGCACAGTGCCATGGTGTCACCGTATCTGATCGTGCAGGATCCATTGGCCTGCTGGGCTAAAAGACCTACTCCAATAGTAAGTTTGCGTCCTCCCCATTCAATGGAGAACTCTTTAGATTGTGATTTTGACATATTTGTAACTAGGCGTGTCCCCAAAGACTCAAGACCAAAATTATCTTAAGTGGTCTCCTTGTCTTTGGGCCACGTTATATTTACTTAAGGACTAAAGAACTTAGG
>Ga0180009_10008486_pt1 | contig 10168 bp, 9 predicted proteins | sample OS_PC_MetaG_FD_123537 | JGI IMG/M metagenome (GOLD analysis project Ga0180009, IMG submission 123537) | Groundwater microbial communities from the Aspo Hard Rock Laboratory (HRL) deep subsurface site, Sweden - OS_PC_MetaG | ecosystem: Environmental > Aquatic > Deep subsurface > Groundwater... | reverse complement strand
GCGACAGCGGAGCCCGTAGTAGCCCGGTCGGCGCCCCAACGGGGCGCCGAGTCGCCCAGCGCACCCTCATGCAGACACAACTGCACCGCCATGCACATCACACAGCGGAGAACTCGATCGCCCCTGATTTCTCCGAGCCCGGCTTGCCCCCGTCGAGGTTGTGTGCTTCAGTAACCCCCCATGTCGAAGGACCCCGACGACAATCCCCAAGGACGCAACCCCTTTGCGCCGCCCGAGCCGGCCACCACCGCGGCCGTGCCCGCCCCAGGCAAGCCGCCCGCGGGACCCAATGCGCCCTACGCGATGCTGCCCCGGGAGTCGTCCCTGGCGGCCCACCACGCGCCCGTGGCTTATCAGCCGGCGCAGTTCCCGCGTCCCGAGGGCGGCCCCGCGGTGCCCTACAATCCCAACGGACCCCCGCCGGCCGCTGCGCCGCCGGGAGTCAACCCCGGCTATCCGGGGGGCGCGCCCCCCTACGCGCCCCCCAACGCCCAACAGCCCTACGGGGCCGTGCCGCCGCAGGCCTATTGGCCCGGGGCGCAGTACGCACCACCCACCGCGCTACCCTTCCCGGGCGTACGCTGGTTCTGCCTGCTGGTGCTCATCGGCTTCTTTGGCCAGATCGTCGTGGGCTTCGCCGCGGTGGTGATCGTCATGGCCGTGCAGCGGCCCAACATCACCCCGGGCAACGCCCAGAACATCATGAGCCACCTGTCGGTGGTCGCCTTCATGAGCATCCTCCTGGCGGCCTCCCTGACCTGGCCGGCCGTGGCCCTGGCGACCGCCAAGCTCAAGGGCATGCTGAACCGCGACACCTTCCGGATCCGCTGGCCCGGGATCTCCATCTCGGCCCTGGCCGTGATGCTGGGCCTGGCGCTGGTGCCCCTGGCCTTGCTGCTGGAGAACCTCATGGCCCGGGTGTTACCCCGAGGCGACAACGTCATCGTCACGGTCATGGCCAAGAACCCCGGCGCCCTGGCCCTCACCCTGCTGGGCCTCACGCTGGTGGTGGCCGCTCCCGTGGGCGAGGAGCTGCTGTTCCGCGGCCTGGGATACCGGGGCATCGAAAAGCGCCACGGCCTCGGGGTGGGCGCCCTGGTGGTGTCGGTCATCTTTGCGGGGGTGCACCTGAACGCCACCGGCTTCCTCGCGCTGTTCATGGTGTCCATGGCCCTGTGCTGGGTGACCTCCAAGACCCACTCCCTCATCCCGGCGATGCTGCTCCACGCCGCGTACAATGGCGTGCAGTTCCTGATGATCCTCGGCACCGACATGACGCCCGAGATGGCCAAGAAGGCCGCCAAGTCCACCGAGCTTGGCATTCCCCTGTGGATGATCCCCACGGGGCTGCTGGTCTCGCTAGGCTGCTTGTTCGTCATCGGGAAGCTCGCCAAACCCAATGCGCCCGACGCCTCCCCCACGGTCGACTGACTCCCGCCCTTGTGGCATCCTTTGCAAAACTCATTTGAGGTCCAGTCTGCCGTGGGCTGGCTTGAGGTGACGCCATGCAGCTCACAGTGGACATCGCACGCGGGGCCCGCGCCGGACAGCGGCTGACCTTCCCCAACCAGACCGTCATCTCCATCGGCCGGGACCCCCAGGCCGACATCGTGCTGGACGCCCACCAGGACCTCCTGGCGTCCACCCGCCACGCCGAAGTACGCCTCGGGGCCGACGGCTCAATCACCTACCTCGACCTGGGCAGCTCCAACGGCTCCTTTGTCAACGGCACGCAGATCACCACCTGCACGCTGATGCACGGCTCGGAGGTGGAGCTCGGCGCTGGTGGCCCCCTGCTGCGCTTCTATTTGGTGGAAGGCGCCACGGTGGACGCCGCGGCACAGGCCCCTGCGGTACAGCCCCCGGCCGCGGGCCCAGCGGTCCAGCCCGGCCCCACCGCCGCTTCGCCGGTGGCCATGCCCTACGCGGCCCCCGCCATGGCGCCCGCACAGCCGACCCCCGCCATGGCGCCCGCACAGCCGTACCCCGCGCCCGGGCAGCCATCCCCCGCGCCAGAGCCGCCGTACCCCGCCGCGACCCCAGACGCGGGCGGCGAGCACAAGGTGGGCGCGCGCACCGTGGCGCTCATCGTGGATGACGCCATCGCCAAGGAGCGGCAGGCCTCGACTCGCCAGTCCAAGCCGCGCTCCACGGAGTTCTTCCGCACCATTGTGGACAAAGAGGTGCGGTCCAAAAACAAAGGGCTCTTTGTCGTCATTGTCATGCTGGGCGTGCTGCTCGTGGCGGGACTGGCCGCCGGCGTCGTGATGTTCCTGGGTCAGCGCAGCAAGATGAAGAAGCAGAAAGATGATCTGACCCACAAGCTCGACACCAAGGACAAGGCGCACCAGGCGGCCCTGGCCAAGAGCAGGGCGCAAACCAGAGCGCAGATGACCAAGCTCCGGGCCGAGGCCGACAAACGCCAGAAGGAGCAGGACGCCGCCTTGGCCAAGCTCCGGGCCGAGAACGAAAAGATCAAGGCCATGGCCAAGGACAAGGGCCCGCAGATCTCCAAGATGAACCGCGGCAACCTCTACCTGCTCGCCTATGGTCGGCAGAACGACCCGCGGTACGCCACCTGCACCGCCTTCGCCGTGGCCAAGCGTTTTCTGGCCACCAACTCCCATTGCGTGGTGGCCCTGCGAGAGGGCGCTGCGCGGGGCAGCTATTTTTACGCCGTTCAGAACGACAACGCCGCCTTCAAGACCCAGGTAGTGTCCACCATGAAGCACCCCGGGTACTACCAGACCGTCTTCCGGCTCACCCCTGACGTGGGGTTGGTGCAGGTGGACAAGGACCTGCCCAGCCTGGTGCAGATCGCCACCCCCGAAGAGCTCGGCCAGGTGCAGCGCGGCAGCCTGATGTTCTCCTTTGGCTTCCCGGGCCGGCTGGCGGATCCACGCAAGCCCATCGCCACCCTGGTGCACGGGCGCATCGGCCGCATGACCCGCTACGACGCCACCAAAGGGACCTTCGCCCAAAGCCAGCTCTTGCAGCACTCGGCCCTGTCCATGGGCGGCGCCTCGGGGAGCCCGCTGTTCAACGACGCCGGCAAGGTCATCGGCATCCACGCCGGCAGCTACACCGCGCGCTCGAGCTCCACTTTCTTTGATCCCGCCACCCGCGCGCCCAAACGCATCATGATGGCGCGACGGCTGGGGTACAAATTCGGGATCCGCATCGACGCGTTGTCTCCACTGCTGGCCAAGCCGTTGTGGACAAACCTCGAGATCAAGGGGCTGTTCACGGCGGTCAAGGCCATCCCGCCGGAGTTGCTGAGCGTGAATTGCGGCGCCTTTGCCCGCAAACTGTCGACGTGCTCCAGAGGCAAGGTGACCCAATCCTCCATGCGACAGCGCTGCTCGAACTCCAAGAAAATCCTCACCCACTCCTCCATCTTCTACCTCCGCTTCGCCAAGTGCGTAGCCCAGGTCCGCGGCTGCAAAAAAGACAAATTCGCCAAGTGCATCACCGCCGCCAAACCCAGCAAATAACCGCCCCCTCTCCAAAACGCCCGGTTCCTGATCCGCTCGCTTCGCCCGGGAAGATCCCGTACCGTCAACGCCACGGAATCTGGAAGATGCGGTCGGGTTGCCAGTCTTTGATGGGGTCTTTGCCAGACATGGCGAGGGGGACGGCGATGGCGGTTACCAGGGCGACGAGGCCGCCGGCCGCAGACGCCCACACCCACCACTTCTCGTACCACTTCTTGGGCGGGATCTTGGCGACCAGGGGATTGATGGCGTCGGGCAGGGCATTGAGCTGCACGATGAGCTTGCGCTGCATGCCCGCCACCATCGTGATCGTTCGGAAGGTATCGTAGAACCCGATGTGGGCGATGCGCACCTTGTGTGCGCCCGCCTTGATCTCCAGACCCGTCAAGGGCGTCTTGCCCACGAATTTGCCGTCGAGATACACCCGGGCGGCCGAGGGGCTCGTGAGCAGCGTCATCACCCCGGCGATGGGCAGCAGATCCACTTCCAACTTCACCCGCCGTCCACGCCGCACCTGAACGGTCTCCATGTACTGCGTGTGGCCGGGTTTGGTCACCTTGATCGCGTGCTGGCCGGGCATCAGGCGGATGGCGCGGCCCAGCGGAATGGTCCCCACCTCGTCGCCGTCGATGAAGACCTTGGCCCCTCGGGTGGTGGACTCGATCACCAGGGTGCCGGAGATATGACGCCGCCGCCGGGCGTCCGCGTCCAGGGTCGCCGAGAGGAAAAACACCGCGCTGAGCAGCAGCAGGAAGATCGACTTCGACCGCATGACCCCAGTGTAGCCCGGAATGCGTGGGGAGTCACCCACTCGCGGTCCCTCAAAAATCGCGCACAGATTTATCCGCTGCACGGCTCCGGTTTCCAACCACCAGATCGACTCACATAGGAGACACCGCCATGAACACCACACTGCTCGTCATTCGTACCGGCGCCGCCCTCCACCGCGCCAGCCAGGCCACCGCCGACCCCCGCCGCTGGGCCCCGGACCTGCGCACCCCCAGACGCCTCCCAACACCCCCGCCTTCCCCTCCCGCCCCTGGGCGAAGTTAGTCTCCCCGACGCCGCAGGAGGATGAGCAGGTTCTTTTTGGCAACGCGGTTGGACGGCTGGCCGACGAGGATCGCCTTGAGCAGCTCGATGGCCCCATCCAGCTTTTTCATTTTCACCAGCGGAGCGAGGTAGCCGCCGAGCAGATCGGCCATGGATTTTTTCGCCCGCACCGCGCTGACGATGAGCTTGCTTCCCCGCTTGGTTTTGCCGTCAAAGAGCAGGGAAACGCCGTAGGCGATCTGAAGCAGCGGCAGGTTCGGCGTAAGCGCGTAGGCCTCCTTGAGGGGCTCTACGGACTGGCGATACTTCTTGAGCCGCAGCAGGGCGAGGCCCAGATTGACCCGCACGCCCACGCTCTTTTTGAGCGCCTTGGCGGCGCGTTGTAGATACGGCAGGGCCTCGATGATCTTGCCCTTGCGCATGAAGATCCCGCCCAGGTTCGCCAGCGCGAGCCCGTGCTCGGGGTTCTGGGCCAGCGCCTTTTTTAGCGCCGCCTCGGCCTCACGAATCTTCTTTTGTCCCAAGAGCAAGTACCCGATCCGCGCCCACACCTCGGCCGTGGCGTGGCCGGCCTTGGCCGCCGCGCGATAGGACTTGAGGGCCAGCGCGGGCTGGCCCCGGCGCAGGGATACCACCGCCCGCAGGTAGTGCACTCGCCCGGGCATCTTGCCGATCTTCACCGCCGCCGCGAGGGCTGTTTCCGCCGCTTCGTACTGTTTGGAGTAGATCAGGGTCAGGGCGTGGTTGTACTGACAATCGAAGTGATCCGGCTTCGCCTCGGCCGCCCGGCCGAACCACTTGGCCGCCTCGGCGTGGTTGTTGCGCTGCATGTAGAGCCGGCCCAGGTTGAACCTCGGCTGGAAGTAGTCGTGCTGGATGGCCGCGGCGTTTCGGTAGTAGTTAATGGCTTCGGTGAGCCGGCCCGACTTGTGCAGCAGCCACGCCAGCTCAAACTGCAGCCGCGCCTTGCCGGGGTTCTTCTTGATGGCCGCCCGCAGTGTCTCCATAGTGACGCCATCCTTGCCGGTCAGCGGTCGGTGACGCTCAGGGGGCGCCGCCCGACGCTCCGGACCCGGTCGCGCTGTGCGCCGGGCCGAAGGGGAGTCGGGCTTGGGACCGCAGCCACAGACCCAAAAAAGAGCCGCGATCCCCGCGGCCACCCAACAGCGCTGCGTCTTCATCAGTGCCTCCGGTGGAATGCCAGGACTGCAGCGTAAACCGGACCGGGTTTTTGTGGCAATGGCAATATTGACCCGTGGCGCACCGGTCGCGCTGTGAGCCCCCCTTTGGTCCGCGGACACGGTCCCTGCTATTTATCGAGCTTGGCCTTGATGAAGGACTTGATTTCCCTCAAGGCGCGGTCCCCGTCGGTGATGGGCTTGGGCGCGAAGGCGTTGAGCTCGTCGCTCAGCTCCCGCGCGAACTGCTTGTAGGTGGACTCGTCATCGAGGATCTTGGCCGCAGTGCGCCCACGAACCGGGTCGTCGGCCAACCCCTTGACGTACTCCACCAGCCCTCCGTACAGGTTGCCCAGGTACTCCTTGACGGGATCCAGGGAGTCCCCAAGGGCCTGGACTTCCGGAGCCTCTCCGCCGAGGTTTGCCTCCGCGGCGGCGATGCGCAGCACAAAGACGTCGTCCACCACACCCACACCGGAGAGGTAGTCCGGCACGATGTCGATCTTGCGGAGCAGATAGGAAAGCCCGCCGACCAGCATCAGCTTGGCTTCCCGCGATGTGCCTTCGGCGGTGACGGCGGCCTGAATGGCCTGGGTGTCCGCGGGCAGGGAGTTAATCCATCCGCCGAACAGTTCGATGAGCTCTTTGTTTGTCATGTCAGCCTCTCCGGTTTCACGAATGTGCAATGGTACGGGGGACGGTTCTCTAGAGTCAAACTAATTGTGGGATCGTCGGGGGTCGCCGCTACTTGACGGTGCCGGGGCCGTCGATGGGCACGGTCTGCCAGCGGAAGTTGTCGAGGACCACCGCCGAGTCCAGGACGCCGTCCCCTTCGTCGTGCACCGAGAAGGTGAGGGTGACCGTCTCGCCCGGGGTGAGGGGCGCGGTGGTGCGCAGCCAGCCCGTAGCCGAGCCCTGGAAGGCCGGACAGGGGTTGGGCGGCGTACAGTTGGGGACCCCTGAGCCGAGGCCACAGATGGGGAAGGACTCGGCGATCTCGTAGCCCGTGCCGGAGATGGACGCGGTCCAGTTGGGGGCGGGCTCGAAGAAACCGTTGTTCACCGTGATCTCGTTATTCTGATTGTCGAAGCTGATGTTGGTCCGCTGCCCGCCGTTGAGCTGGGGCTCGTTGTCCACCAGGGCGTAGAACGTGTCGTTGTACCTCGAGCAGACCCACTCGGGATATTCCGAGGAGAGGAAGATGAAGTCGAAGCTGAAGCCCGTGACGTTGATGGGCACCTTGAGGGTAATGATGAGCTGGGTCAGGTCGTGGATCTCCGCACCGTCCTGCCCGGAGGCGGGCGCCGGATCCGTCCCGCTGACACCGAGATCAGAGCTCATGCTGCCCTGGGGATTGGGGTCGAGGGCCACCCCGGAGGACAGATAGGCCCACTTGCAATTCTCCGTGGGCAAGCCGTCGTCGGGCTGGGAGGACACCCGCGGCGAGATGGCGCCCCAGGTGTCAAAGGCACCGTAGGCCTGGGGATTTCCGCTGAGGGTCACGCTCTGGATGATGGCCGGATTGCACAGGCCGAGGGCGTTGAGCATCTGGGTCTCGATGGGGGTGCCGCCGGGCTCGCCACCGCAATCACAGCCCACTTCCTCCTCGTCCACGCCGCCGTCGCAGTCGTTGTCCACACCGTCGGTGGGATCCTCGATGGAGGCCGGGCCGATGAGGATGTTGTTGTCGTTGCAGTCCTTGAAGGCGTCGCAGGGGCCGTAGCCGTCGCCGTCCTGGTCGGTCTCCTGGTCGTCGATCATGCCGTTGCAGTTGTTGTCGATGCCGTCGTAACAGTCCTCGACGGCCATGGGATGGATCGCCGGGTTATGGTCATCGCAGTCGCCATCGACCACGCCGAAGCCGTCCCCGTCCAGGTCGTCGTCAATGAGGCCGTCGCAGTTGTTGTCGATGCCGTCCACCACCTCCACGGCGCCCGGGTGGATGTTGGGGTTCGTATCGTCACAGTCCCCGGCGGACTCGGAAAAACCGTCTCCGTCGTCGTCCACCTGATCGGAGTTATTCTGATTGTTCCCGTTGCTCGGATCCACGGGCCCGCAGCTGCTCCAGACCAGGGCGGCCGCCAGCATCACCACCACGGGCAGCCCCGAGGCTACAACTTTACTCAATGATTTCATTGGATTCTCCCGCAACAAGGGACGCGAAGCGTCGACATTTTTCCTGGGCCATAGAATTATACCCCTGCAAACGCCCGGATCACAAACGGATTCTCGGACAGAACGGGGCCGGCCAGGACTACTTGCGGGCGAGGTCGGTGCGGATCGCGCCGATGATATTCGGCAGCTCGCGGTCCAGCTCCGCGCGAATGAGGTGGGTGATCAGTATGACCACCGCCTGGGGAGTTCTGGTCTTGACGCGCTGCTTGCGATCAAATCGCGCGCTCCAGACCACCTTGTTGTCCGAGCTGCGGTGCAGTCGCAAATGCAGCGCCACCCGGGCCGACCACTTCTCACGTTTTTTGCCCTCCTCCACCTGCTCGAGGGCCATGATGCGGCCGCGGAGGATATAGTTGGGCAGCGGCTGCAGCGCCCTGGTGACCAACCGGAAGTGATTTTTCACCTGGAGGTAGCGCAGTACGGCCGCGGTGAGCAGCCGCCCGGGCTTGGTCACCCACTGTCGGAATTTGTAGTGGCGGAGCTGCACCGAGGAGATCCGGTACACGATGCGCAGGTGGTCGTACCCCGGATCCACGTCCAACCCCTCCACCTGAATCACCACCGGGATGGGCTCGCTGGTAGACGGCCGGGCCTCCTGCCACAGAGGGATCCAGAAGTACTGCATGGTGGGCGTCGCGCTGCTCCCGAAGCAGCCGACCAGCGGCGCGACGCACAAGAGGGTGATTAGCAGCTTCTTCATTTGGGCAGCTTCCGCCCCCGCAGGGTGCTCGGTCGCAGCAGCGCGGCGGGGTTCTCCCGGATGGTCCGGGCAAACTCTTCCAGGTGCTCGGCGGCGTTACGCATGGCCTTGGCGATGGGCTTGATGTTGCCTTTGACGTGGCCCACCGACGACCGCAGGTCCGTGAGCAGCAGCTGCAGCGCCAGCAGGGACCGGCGCGCCTGGGAGATGCTGGCCGTCACATCCTTGGCCAGGATGCGCTTCTCCACGCTGCCCAGGGTCCGCTCCAAACTGCTCAGGGTCCTGTCCAACCGGCCGCGTTTTCCCAGCAGTCCGCGCGCGTCCTCCAGGGCCCCGCGGCCGGTGATCAGCGTGGCCCGGAGCTGGCGCCCCGTCTCGACCACCACATCGTCGAAATGACGCATGGATCGACGCAGGGTATAGGAGGATCGTTCGAAATTTCGCAGGGTGCGCTTGAGGGCCGGACGTGCATCTCTGATCAACAGCGTGAGCGCGTCGAGGGCCAGCTTCCCCGAGTCCAGAAAGGCGCGGGCGCTGCCCACGAGCCCCATGAGCTCATTGCGATTCTCCTTCTTGGTCACCTTGAGGAGGTTCCGCACGAGCTTCTCGGTCATGATGGCGATGTCGGTGGCCTTGCCCGTGATCTGCTGGAGCTGGCTCTGGCCCGTGGGCAGGGTGGCTCCCGGCTCCAGCAGCTCTTTGGACGAGCCGGACTGGATCTCGATGTATTTGATCCCGGTGATGCCGTGGCTGGCCAGAATGGCCATGGAACCCTTGGGCACCGGCGTGCCTTTGCGCAAAGCGATGCGCACATGCACCACGTCGTAGTGTTGCTTGTCAATCTCGATGGACTGTACGCGGCCCACCCGCACGCCCCGCAGGGAAACCTTGGCCCCGGGGGACAGGCCCGAGACGGAGTCCTTGAACTTGATGTGGTAGCTGTCGTACTTGCGGAAGATGCTGATGCCCGCCAGCAACGCCACAGCCCCGCCGATCAGCGCGAAGCCGAGGAGCAAAAACAGTCCCAGACGGACTTTCTGTGTGCGAGTCAGCATCCGGAGCACTTGAAGTCGGTGGTTTTGACCAACCAGCCCACCATGATGGCTTCATTATACCAGGCAGACCCTCATAGGGCTAATTACGGAGCTAATTCCCGTCAGCCAGACCCAGCTCCAGGCGGGTGCCCAGGGTGTGGCCGCCGAGGCCTTCGGAGGGGGCCTCCCGGTGGAAGAAGGCGCGGATCTCCGGCACCGTGGCTTGCTCCAGATCCGCGACGGTGCCCAGGGCCACGGGATCGCCATCGTGCAGCAACAGCACACGGTCGGCAATGCGGCGGATGGAGTCCAGGTCATGGCTGATGACAATCATCGCCATGTCCAGCCGGTCCCGCAGCTCCAGGATGAGCTCGTCGATTCCCGCGGCCACCACCGGGTCGAGGCCGGAGGTGGGCTCGTCGCACAGCAGCAGATCCGGATCGAGCATCAACGCCCTGGCCAGGGCTACGCGCTTGCGCATGCCGCCGGACAGCGCGGCAGGGTTGAGCGCGCCCGTGCCGCCGAGACCCACCT
>Ga0180009_10008485_pt1 | contig 10170 bp, 8 predicted proteins | sample OS_PC_MetaG_FD_123537 | JGI IMG/M metagenome (GOLD analysis project Ga0180009, IMG submission 123537) | Groundwater microbial communities from the Aspo Hard Rock Laboratory (HRL) deep subsurface site, Sweden - OS_PC_MetaG | ecosystem: Environmental > Aquatic > Deep subsurface > Groundwater... | reverse complement strand
GCAAAGCGCGATAGCCGGACTTGCTAATGACCTGGTATTAAAAGCCACCGATACGCTGGTCGTGCATCTGGCCGGCGCCGAAACCATAACCGGCGCCAAAACGCTTAACAGCCCGTCCGGCGTCAGCGTAACATTCGGCGTTGTGGCGGCATCGGCGAGCTTCTCAGGCGGCATCACGGCGTCCAGCGGCACCTTTACCGCCATCGGGGCTGCACAGTACAGCATTGAAACATCTTCCGGTATAAAGGTTAACGGGGGAATTATTACCGCCTCAACCGCCACAATATCGGGAACATTGAGCGTTGTAAAGGCTGTGGTTGCCGACACAACTTCATCAAGGTTCCACTTGCCTAAATTGACAACGGCCGAGATGGAGACACTTACACCGGCTGATGCCGGAGATTTATACTACAATACCACAACAAACGCTGTCTGCGTTAGTACCGGCGCTACTGTGTATGCCATAGCTTATTCCTCAAATACCGCTATAGGATGTGGCAAATAACTGTTATTTTGTTCCTCAGTCACGGACAGCGCCTGATGCGGCGCCGGCGCAGGCTCCCCGCCCCGTGCGTTCCCACGTGATTCAAAAATGCTATAGTGATTTTATTGCCGGCGTGGTTTACCCCGAAAACCATAAAGGAGAAAAACTACATGCCTGAAAATATGACCGCAATGGACGGAAATACCGCTGTCGCTTATGTGGCGCACGCTACCAACGAGATCATAGCGATCTATCCGATAACGCCTTCTTCAGTGATGGGCGAGCTGGCGGACGCCAAATCCGCCAGGGGCGAAAAGAACATCTGGGGCACGGTCCCGACCGTAGTGGAGCTGCAGTCCGAAGGCGGCGCTTCAGGGACCGTCCACGGCGCGCTCACCGCGGGCGCGCTGACCACCACTTTCACGGCTTCACAGGGTCTCCTGCTGATGATACCTAACATGTATAAAATAGCCGGCGAGCTGACCCCGACCGTCTTTCATGTTTCCGCCAGGGCCGTGGCCACCCACGCCTTGTCCATATTCGGCGACCATTCCGACGTGATGGCCACCCGCCAGACCGGCTGGGCGCTTCTCGCCTCGGCCAACCCGCAGGAGGTCATGGATTTCTCGCTCATAGCGCAGGCCGCCGCGTTAAGGTCCAGGGTGCCGTTCCTGCATTTCTTTGAAGGATTCAGGACCTCGCATGAGCTCAACATGGTCAATGCCGTCCCGTTTGAGACCATGAAGAAAATGCTGGACGAAAAACTTATCGCCGAGCACAAAGCCCGCGGCCTTAACCCGGAACGGCCGGTTTTAAGGGGCACGGCCCAGAACCCGGACGTATTCTTCCAGAGCAAGGAAGCGACCAACAAATATTACCAGGAACTCCCTTCCATCATAAAGGACACCATGGCCCGGTTTGAGAAACTGACCGGCCGCAAATATTCCCTGTTCGACTACGTGGGCGACGCGAATGCCGAAAGAGTCGTGGTTATCATGGCCTCCGGCGCCGACACCGTGGAGGAGACCGTTAATTATCTCAACAAAAATTCCAAAGAAAAAGTCGGGGCGCTGAAAGTCCGCGTGTACAGGCCGTTCTCGCAGGAAGACCTGGTGAACGCCCTGCCCGGGACCGCGAAAAAAATCTCGGTGCTGGACAGGACCAAGGAACCCGGCGCTATCGGCGAGCCGCTGTACCAGGACGTGGTTACCGCTTTAGCCAACGCTTTCAAGGCTGGCAGCATAAAAGAAATGCCCCTTGTGGTCGGCGGGCGTTACGGCCTCGGCTCAAAGGAATTCACCCCGGCCATGGTCAAAGCCGTGTTTGACGACCTCTCCGCCAAAGCCCCGAAGAACGGTTTCACCGTGGGCATCAGGGACGATGTGAGCAATCTCAGCCTTGACTACGACCGCAACTGGTCCATCGAGGACAAAGATGTCTTCAGGGCCCTCTTCTTCGGCCTGGGCTCCGACGGCACCGTGGGCGCCAACAAAAACACTATCAAGATCATAAGCGAAGAGACTCCCAACTACGCCCAGGGCTACTTTGTTTACGATTCCAAGAAAGCCGGCTCCATGACCGTCTCGCATGTGCGCTTCGGCAAGAACTACATAAAAGCCCCGTACCTGGTCTACCAGGCGCATTTCATAGGCTGCCACCAGTTCAGCTTCCTCGAAAAGTACGAAATGCTGGACAAAGCCGAGCAGGACTCTATATTCCTTATAAACAGCCCGTTCGCCGCCGGCGAGGTATGGGACCGCATCCCGGCCGAAGTGCAGGAAGCGATAATCGCCAAAAACCTGAAGGTCTATGTCATCAACGCCTCCGAAATAGCCAAAGCCACCGGCATGGGCGGACGCATCAACGTCATTATGCAGACGGCCTTTTTCGGCATCTCCGGCGTCCTGCCGAAGGACGAAGCCGTGGCGGCCATCAAGAAAGCCATCAAAAAAACCTATTCCTCCAAAGGCGACGAAGTGGTTAAAATGAACTTTGCCGCGGTGGATGCCACCCTGGCCGCGATAGAAGAGGTCAAATACCCGGCCAAAGTCACCTCAAAGATAAAGCGGGCCTGCGCGGTGGAAAGGTTACCGGATTTCGTAAAGAACACGCTCTGCGAAATGATGGCCTTCCGGGGCGACGAACTCCCGGTTTCGGCCATGCCGCTTGACGGCACGTTCCCTACCGCCACTTCCCAGTATGAAAAGCGCAATATCGCGCTTGAAAGCCCGGTCTGGGAAACCGGTCTCTGCATACAGTGCGGTTTCTGCTCGCTGGTCTGCCCGCACGCGGCGATAAGGATCAAGGCCTATGACGGCGCGGAACTCTCCAAAGCTCCAAAAACGTTTAAGTCCGCGGAAGGCCGGGGAGACCTTAAAGGATTGAAATTCACCGCGCAGGTCGCGATAGAGGACTGCACCGGCTGCGGCGCCTGCGTCTATAACTGCCCCGCCAAGGAAAAAGCGGAGGGCAAAGAGACCGGCAGGAAAGCCATAAACCTGAGCGATCAAATACCCTTGAGGGAACCCGAGCGCGAGAACTTCAGGTTCTTCATGGCCCTGAAAGACGCCGGCTCGGCCAAAGTAAACCGCTATACCGTCAAAGGCAGCCAGCTGGTAAGACCGCTGTTCGAGTTCTCAGGCGCCTGCGGTGGCTGCGGCGAAACGCCCTATGTCAAGTTGCTGACCCAGCTTTTCGGCGACCACCTGACGGTGGCCAACGCCACGGGCTGCTCCTCCATCTACGGCGGCAACCTGCCTACCACCCCTTACTGCGTCAGGGAAGACGGGCGCGGCCCGGCCTGGTCCAATTCGCTGTTCGAGGACAACGCGGAGTTCGGCCTGGGCATGCGCCTTGCCTACGACAAGTTCCAGGAAGAAGCCAGGGAGCTTTTGACCGCCCTTAAAGACACCACGCTTAAAAACCACGCCAAACTGGCCGAGGAAATATTGAACGCCAAAGAGGGCGACTGGGCGGCCATAGAGCAGCAGCGCGGCCGGGTGGGCGACCTCAAGAACGCCCTTGCCTTGGCGAAAGACGAGCAGTCCGCGCGCCTGCTGACCCTCAGCGATTACCTGATCAAAAAGTCGGTATGGATACTTGGCGGCGACGGCTGGGCCTATGACATCGGCTACGGCGGGCTGGACCATGTGCTGGCGTCCGGCAAAAAAGTGCGCGCGCTGGTCCTGGATACCGAGGTCTATTCCAACACCGGCGGCCAGATGTCCAAATCCACGCCAATGGGCGCGGTGGCGTTTTTCGCGGCCGGCGGCAAGCCGCTTCCGAAGAAAGACCTGGGCATGATAGCCATGACCTACGGCAACATCTATGTGGCCAGCATAGCCATGGGCGCCAACTACCAGCAGAGCGTCAAAGCCCTGGCGGAGGCGGAAGCCTATGACGGGCCCTCGCTTATCATCGCCTACAGCCACTGCATAGCGCACGGCATCAATATGACCGAAGGCATGAACGCGCAGAAGAAAGCCGTCAATTCCGGCCGCTGGCTCCTCTACAGGTTCAACCCAGACCTGAGAAAACAGGGCAAGAACCCGTTCGTCATCGACAGCCCGGCCCCGAGCATTCCCGTCTCCGAGTTCATGCTGGGCGAAAACAGGTTCAGGACCCTGCATAAGTCCAACCCGGAAACGGCCCAACGCCTTATGAAGCTGGCTGAAGCGGAATATAAATGGCGGCTGAGCGTTTACAAGCAGATAGCCGCCATGTCCTGCGACGTCCCCAAGGTAGGCCGTCCGATGAGCATAGCTCCTGATACGGCACTGGCATAGCCTTGAGGAAAAAGTGACGGCCTGACCCGGAAAATTTAATTAAATTTTCCGGGAAGGCTAAAGGATGAAGGCTGAAGGATAAAGGAACAACCGGACAACAAAGAAATTATTCCGTCTTTTAGCCTTTATCCCTACTCCTTTATCCTTCCCGAAAACTTCGGTTGAAGTTTTCGGGCTGTATATATAAGGAATAGGTGAAAGGCGTCCGCCTCAGGCGGACGCCTTTTTTATTGGCGCCGGGCTGTTTGGCAGGGAACATCTTCATTGGAGAACAATTCGCGTCCGCGTTTTTACCAGTCCATTGGGCCTACGCGGTCATGGGTCTTAATAGTTTTAATTTTTGGGCCTTTAGCCACTTATAGCCCGGAGCAATCCGGTCTATACTTTATCTAGTAGGTAAGGAATTTAAAATATACTTCAGGTAGTAGGCGGACAAAAGCGGTATACGGGATAGGGAGAACCAGCATATGTCAACCAAGATTCTTAAAGCGCTGAACCGCATTGGGTTCAGCGCCGTAAACCCAGCGCGGTTTATGGCGCTGCTTGCGGCTTCCCTGTTTTTTTCCATAACGCCGGTTTATGCCCAGAACACAGACGGGAACCCTCTCAAAGATGACCATTGCGTTTTCGATCAGTATGAAATACAGACGGCTCCGAAGTATCCTGAGTATTTCACGATAAACCCGGATTCCATAAAGATCACCATACAGGAGGTGACCGAAGAAAAAGATATGTCCTATCTTGGCCCGGAAAGGGCGGATACCGGCGACACGCTCGTCATAATAGACCAGATAGTGAATATCGCTTCCAAGATCTGGCAGATCATAAAGCAGAACGCGCCCGTTTCCCATATTAACGTAAAATACGCTTCGGCCGTGCCCGAGGGCATCACCGCCTGGAACCAGCTTGCCGAATGGAAGAAACCCAAAACTTACGTATACGGTTTTTATGCCGAAAACATCTACGGTCTTACTATGGTGAACGTTAAATATAAGGTGATTTATTCGTATGGCGGTAAATATAAAGGCAAGGGTTATTATCTGACCGGCGTTACCGTAACCCCCTCCGTTGTGAACGTGGGCTGGGGATGCCGGTTCTCGCTCGGGGCCTCCGTGCCGGACTCGACGATCACTAATATCGGCACCGCAACTAACCCCGTGGCCGCCTTACAGCTTAAGATGACCTGGAAGATTTCCACCGTAACGAAGGACACCACCGGCACCAGCGTGTATTACATACAGGGCGACGGTTATTTTGAGGAGATAGCCAGCCCCTTCACGGCAAAAGCGGCGCCCAGGCTGGAAGAATTCAGTTCCGCCCAGCCGCTTCTTCGGGCGTCTGAAATAGTTTTTGATTAGGTAGGTAGGCTGTAGGTAAGAAACAGGAACACAAACCAACAAACTAACGGACTAATAGCCTACAGCCTAAACAACCTGAGTCACAAGCAGTGAAATTAAAGGAGGGAGTTAATGATGAAAAAGCAATTGACGATAGCGGCGTTTATAAGCGCTCTGTTCACCGCGGGCGCCTATGCCGTCGGCCTGGACAACGCGAAGTATTTTACAATAGACGAGTCTTCTATACGGATAGAGGCGCTTGACGACAGAGGCGGAACCATACCCGGCTCCGGTCCCGTAATCAACCCGCCCATACCGGGCCCCAACCAATTACCCAAGCCGCCGCACGGTCCCGTCATCAACCCGCCCACAGACCCGGCTGCCGGCACGGGCATAGGCGACACCGTCAATGACATAGATCAGATCGTCAATCTGGCGCAGAAGATCTGGGACATAATCAAGGCGAACGCGCCGGTGGTCAACATCGCCGTCAATTACGCCAACGCGGTCCCCTTCGGCACGACCCACTGGACGCAGCTGCAGGGCTGGTCAAAGCCGATGACCAGGAAGTACGCCTTCTCGATGAAGAACGGCTTCGGCTCGGAAGTAGTGAAAGTGAAATATCAGGTGCATTGGGTCCCCAACGGCAATCTACAGGGCAAAGGCAAATTCCTGACCGGCGTCACCGTGGAACCCATCAGCGTGTCCGCCGCCTGGGGCTACACTGTCGACCTTCTGGCGCAGGTTCCCGATTCCACGGTGGCCAATGTCGGCACCCACGAGGACCCCGTAGCGTCCATGCAGGTGCAGCTCAACTGGAAGGTTTCCACCGCCTTCAAAGTAATCGAACAGAAAGCGATATATTACGTGCAGGGCGACGGCCTTCTCCAGGAGATAGGCACTCCTTTCCAGAGAGACATAGAGATAAAGTCCGAGGAAGAAGTGGCGAAGATCACCGCAAAGCTTGAAAACGTGAAGTTCGACTAAGCAGCAGTCAAACCTCCTTCAGCCCCCATGCCCGCAAGTTCCGGGTATGGGGGTTTTTCTTTATCCGAATGCGATAATAAAAAAATTTCCCTTGTTGTCTTTGCAAAAGGGGGAGAAAAGGGGGGATAGGATAGCCCTGCTTTTCGGTTAGGGTATCCCCTCCTGTATTCTGACTGCTGTATACTGTTTTTATTCGTAACTACTCAGGTTCTTTGGAAAGCGCCCCCCACCCTAACCCTCCCCCTCGAGGGGGGAGGGAAGGGAGGGGGTGAGCAGTTACTTCTATTCCGCTTCTTTGAGTTTTCTGAATAATTCGGTCTGCTGGGGGGTAAGCGACTGCGGGATGTCTATCCTTATAGTGGCGTACAGATCGCCTCTGGAACCGTCTTTATCGGGCAGGCCCCTGCCCGCAATGCGCAGTCTTCGGCCGTTATGCGAGCGGGGGGGGAGTTTCACTTTTACGGTCCCGTCCAGCGCCGGTATGGAGATCTCGGCGCCCAGGACCGCGTCCCAGGGCGTAACATCTGTGTCGGTATCGAGATCGTCACCGTTCACCCTGAAATCCGGGTGTTTCATTATGCGTATTTTAAGGTAGAGGTCGCCGGTTTTACCGGAAGCGGAGTATTTCCTTCCCTGGCCTTTAAGCCGGAGCCGGGCGCCGTCGCGCAGGCCTTTGGGGAGATTTATCGTCGTTTCTTTTGTGTCCATCGTTTCACCGGCGCCGCGGCAGGCGGGGCAGACCCTGTTCCGTATCCTGCCGGCGCCCCGGCACTGCGGGCAGGAAGACTTATAATTAAAGGTAAGTTTTTTTTGGCCGCCGCGAAAGATGTCCTCAAGCGGGAGGTCAAGCGCCGCTTCCATGTCGCCGGGAGAGGACCCGGCGCCGGCTTCGTCGCCGTAAAAGTCTCCGCCATAATCGCCCCGGCCCGGGAAGCCGCCGCGGTTCAGGCTTCCGAAACCGGTCTCGCGCCCCCCGCGTTGTCCAAAGCCGGACATCTCGCCGAATATTGACCTGAAAAAATCGCTGAAGCCGTCCGGGTCAAAGTCCCGGCCTGAATACTGCCCGCCGGGGGCCTGGCGGAAATCAGCTCCTCCGCCGGGCGGTGGAGTGAATTCCTGCCCTTCGCGGTAGCTCCTGCCCAATTGATCATAGGTCCCGCGCTTTTTGGCGTCGGAAAGCGCTTCGTAGGCTTCGTTTATTTCCTTGAATTTGTTTTCGGCGGCTTTGTTCCCGGGATTGCGGTCGGGATGGTGCTTCATGGCAAGCTTGCGGTAGGCGGATTTTATCTCATCCCCGGAGGCGGCCTTTGCCACGCCCAGAACGGAGTAATAATCTATGAATTTCGCCATTTATCGTAACTGTCTCAGGTTGTCAGGTTCACGGTTCAAGGTTCACGGTTATTTTTTCCACGATCTTCTTGTGTCCCCGGATTTCCAACCGTTGAACCGCTGAACCGTGAACTTGAGTAGCAACCATTTATTTGAAAATGATAAGGAGTATGCCAAGCGCGCAGGCCAGCCCGAGCATGATCCAGCGCTCGATAAGGGACTCGGGGACGTTAGGCATAAGGACGGCGAGCGTCCACGCAACGGCCACGGCTATGACTATGAGTCCCCAAAAAGTGAAAAAATACGTTTTAGAGACGGTCGGGGCGGAAATCTCCGGGCCTGCCGCTTCGCTTCCGGGAGCCTGGGGGGGCGTTTCGGCCGGCGCGGGCTGTCCGCCTGAGGGGGACGGCTGGGCGGCCTGGAGGTTTTGATGGAATTGACCTTTCTTCTTGTGTTTGCCCATGTTACTTTTTGCCCCCGCCTACAAAAGATATGTCCTGGAATATGACGGTCACGCCAAGCCCTTTCCCTTCGTGGCTGCGGACCTGCATCGTGCTGTAGCCGATAATAAGCGGGACATTTGCGTGCATGATGGAAATCTCGGCCCGGCGCACGGTATGGCCGGTCTCAAGGGTTTCTTTTATCACGCCCTTCAGGGCGGGAAACCCGGCAAAAGACTTTTCATAATTGCAGTCAAGGCATTTATGGGCCTCGTCCCAATGCAGGATCTTGCCGGCCATCGGGTTCAGATAAACCACCGTTCCGGCCATATCCACGCTTATCAGTCCGCCGGTAAGGTTGTCCAGGATGCACCGGTAATATTCCGTGGCGTTTTTGAGCATAATTTATATTTTAGCAAAAAAACTCTGTTTAAATTCACCGAAGGGGATTTCTGAAAATTTTGTATAATTATTAGCAGTTCCGGAATATTCCCCTGTAGCTTCCGCCAGAGGCGGACCCGCCGGCTGTTTGGCGGGCAATGCGAGCGCAGCGAGTCCGCCGCGTTGTTTGGCGGAGTGGAGCGATAAACAAGGGTAAGCAATTAATATTCCCCGGTAGCTCAATGGTGGAGCGATCGGCTGTTAACCGATAGGTTGTAGGTTCGAGTCCTACCCGGGGAGCCTATTTAGACAAGAAGACCCTTCGACCAGTATGTCGAAGGGTTTTTTGTATGTGGGAGCTGCACTTTTTTCAAAAACCATCAGGTTAGTCCGACTTGACCCAAATCCCCGGAGTTCAATGCTTCCGCAGAAAAGATTCGCTCAGAACGACAACTTTCTTCATCGCGTTCAACGCGGTTCCGGCTTCGGAAACAGTGGCGGAAAAACCGGGGTAGCGTATTTCAACCGCAAAATGATTCAGAGTTCGAAAGCTCTTTTCCAGCTTTGCGCAAGGGAAACCGTGTTTTTTGAGGATTGGGGCCAAAGCGAGAAGATCATGAATCCGGGGGACTGCCAGCCCGAGCATTGATAATACCGCTTTTAAATATTTCTCAGCGCATTGCTGGGCATGGAAGCAGGCTATTTCAGCCTGGTCTTTATTGCGCTTAGCGTCCTTAAGCGCGCGTTCTGCGGCCAGCTTATCGGCCCGTGCTTTACGAATCCATTCTTTAGCGTAATCAGGACTCATAAAGCACTTTCCCGCGCTTGAGTATTTCCATCATGAAAGAGTCGCCCATTTTCACACGCTTTTCTATCTCGCCGGGATTCCTGACAAGCAGATCAACCGGCATAAGATGCTCCCCGATTGCCTTGTCCACAAGCTCGTAACGCTTGTTCCTGCTAATCGGTTTATCGATAATAACAAGAAGGTCGATATCGCTGAATTCGTGAGGTTTTCCATGTGCGTAAGAGCCGAAAAGGATGATTTTTTCAGGTTTGACTTTTGAAGCGATTCTGCGGGAAATCTGTTTTATCCAGTCTTTGGAACTCATAATAAACATTTAATCTTTTAAACGAAAAAATTGCAAGGGTTTTATTTTTCGCCTTATGCAATGTCTGATATATTCGCCAGCTATGCGCTTGCGCTTGAGTTCTGCGCGGACTTTTTATCCGCTCATAACTCCTTTCCTGTTTTTGTTGGGTTCATCCCATCCATATCTTCACCGTCTTTGCGGTATGTTATTGTTCAGGACATACTGATTGTTTGTCCCGCAGACCGCTTAACTTAATATAAACCCGAAAATAGCGTATAATTGGTAATCACTGTCCTAATTATTGTCCTACTTGACAAGTCAAGGGGCGGGGGG
>Ga0180009_10008484_pt1 | contig 10170 bp, 10 predicted proteins | sample OS_PC_MetaG_FD_123537 | JGI IMG/M metagenome (GOLD analysis project Ga0180009, IMG submission 123537) | Groundwater microbial communities from the Aspo Hard Rock Laboratory (HRL) deep subsurface site, Sweden - OS_PC_MetaG | ecosystem: Environmental > Aquatic > Deep subsurface > Groundwater... | reverse complement strand
CAAGAAAAGTTTGTTCAACAATTTAAGAAAATCATTAAAAATTAATACTTTCTGCTTCTAATTTATTCTTTCAGACGACATTGCTATGAACGATTAGAGGCGACATTTATGTGATTGACAACACTAATTTCTCCCCTATTTTGTAAACATCACCAGCACTAATAATTAATATTATTGAATCTTTTTCCTCTTTCAATTTTTTAATAATATTTTTTGTTTCTTTAATATATTTAGATTTTTTTGTTAATAAATCTTTTGCATGAATAGATCCGTCATCTTTTTCTCTTGCTGAATATATATCTGTAATAATGACTTTATCAGCCATATCTAGTGCTTCTTTAAAATCATTTAAAAATATTTTTGTTCTTGAATATAAATGTGGTTGAAAAACAACAATTAATTTTTTATCAGGATATTTTTCTCTTGTTCCTTGTATTGTTGCTTTTATTTCATTTGGATGGTGAGCGTAATCATTATAAACCAAAGAATTATTTTTAGTCATTCCCATGTAATCAAATCTTCTCCAGGTGCCTTCATATTTCTTTAATATCTTAACTATTTTTTCTCTTTTAATATTTAATAATTTACCGACAGCTAAAACAATTTTTGCATTAGATCTATTGTGTTCACCAGGAACTAATAAATTAAAATCTATTTTTTCCTTTGTATAATCAATTATTTTTCTCTTAACATTAACATCTTTTGAATTACAAATAATATGTCCATCTTTAGGAACTAGATCAATTAATTTATTAAATGTTTTTTGTATTTCTTTAAATGAAGAATAATAATCCAAATGATCTGAATCAATATTAGTAATAACTAATATATCTGGATAAAGATTTAAAAAACTTTTTTTGTATTCACAAGCTTCAACTAAAAATATATTTGAACTCCCTAAAACAAAATTATCTTGTTGTTTTTTTAATAATCCACCAACAACAACAGTTGGATCAAGATTAGAATAAATTAATACTTCAGCTAACATAGAAACAGTTGTTGTTTTGCCGTGTGTTCCAGAAATAGCAATTGTAAAAGCATCTTTTGAAATTAAGCCAAGTATTTCAGGATAAGAAAAACAAGGAATATTTAATTCCTTTGCATAAATTAATTCTGGATTATCTTGTTCTATTGCGGGAGAATAAACAACCATATCAACATTCTTAATGTTTTCTTTTTTATGACCAATATATATTTTTCCTCCTATATTTTGTATTTTTTCAGCCAACAAGCTAATTGATTGATCAGATCCAGAAACCTTTATTTTTTTCAAACGAGCCATTCTAGCAATTGCTGATACTCCAACTCCACCTATTCCAATAAAATGAATTTTTTTTACATTTTTTAAGAATTTCATAATATTTTAACCTGCTTAATAAATTGTTCTCCCCTGTCATATTCATTTTTAAAAATACCAAAACTTGCAGATCCAGGAGACAATACAACAAAATCATTTTTCTTAATATTTTTTTTAACTATTTCAAATGCTTTTTTCATTGAATCAACAACAAATACGGGAAAATTTTTAGGAAGTAATTTAATAATATCATCAGAAGCCTTACCCCTAAAAAGAATTAATAATTTAACCCTTTTTTGAATGTGCTTTGCCAATTCATCATATTTTAATTTTTTATCACTTCCACCTGCTAGTAAAATGATTTTTTTATTAAAAGAATTTAAAGCAGCAATAACAGCATTTGGAGTTGTTCCATTTGTATCATTTATATATGAAACAGTATTTATTTTTTTAACCAATTCCAATCTTCCTGGTTCTCCTTTGTATTTTTTAATTTCATTTCTAATAAAAGAATCAGATAATCCTAGTTTAATTAAAACCTCGTAAGCTAAATTAATATTTTCTTGATTATGCTCTCCTAATAATTTTGTTTCAAATTTTCTTTTTTTAGAAATAATTATTTTGCTTTCAATTTTTTTATTAAATCTTTTTTTAATTTCAGAATTAGCTTGCCTTGAAACAATTAAAATATCATTCTTGTTTTGATATTTAAATATATTTGATTTGTCTTTAAAATACGTATTCATGTTTGAATAATAATTCATGTGGTCGGGAGAAAAACTTGTGAAAACAGAAATTTGAGGACTCTTTTTTGAATCTCCAAATCCTTGTAATTGCCAAGAGTCTAACTCTAAAACAATAATACTATTTGAATTTACTTTTTCTAATAATGGTAATGTTGCTAATCCCTTAACATTTCCTCCCAAAAAAACATTTGAATTGCTCTTTTTTAAGATATGATAAATTAAATGAGTTACTGTTGATTTCCCCTTTGTTCCAGTTATACCAATTAATTTACAATTGCTTAATTTAAAAAACAAAGAAGCATCCATTTCAATTGGTATATTATTTTTCTTAGCTTCAACAATATATTCAGATTTTAATGGAACACCAGCTGCTTTAATAATCATATCTCTATTTTTAAAATCAATTAATCTATGTTTTCCTAAAACATATTTAATTTTAAATTTTTTTAATTTATTTAAAGAAGAAGATAATTGTTTCTCTGTTTTTAAATCGGTAACAATTAAATTGGCCCCATTTTTTGCTAAAAACCTAATAACACCCAATCCCCTGCCAAGAAGACCAAGTCCCATAACTGTTATTCTTTTTTGATTAAAAAAAGATTTATATTTCATATAATAAATTCTATTTTTGAAAAGGGGAGGTTTTGACTCCCCTTTAATTATTTCTATTCCCTCTACAATAATACTATTAAGAGCCTTGAGTTTTGAAATTTCTTCTTTTGTAAGAGATTTTTTTTCATTTTTTAATCTCTTTTGCGTTAAAACAAAAAGTTCATGAGTTAAATTAGAAGTAGAATTCAAAACATTTCTTGAATTATTGTTTTTCATAATTCCTCCTTTATACTTTAATCTTTTTTAAAATCTCGTCTTTAATCATTTCAGGAGTTTTTATGTTATAAAACTCCATAGCTTTATCCCCCATTTGTTTTAATTTATTAGGATCATTTAATAAATTAGAAATTGTTTCTAAAAATAGATTGGGAATTAAGTTTTCTTGTTCAATAACAATTGCTTTATCATTTTTAGCAAATTCATAAGCATTTTTTCTTTGATGATCTTGAGCTGATTTAGATATTGGTATTAAAATGCTTGGCTTACCCAAAGCAGCTATTTCAAAAATACTACCAGCACCAGAACGATTAATAATTAAATCAGCAGTAAAAGCATGTTTTAATTTTTCAGCTTCTAAAAATGGAAATAAATGATAACCAGTATTATCTTTTAATAATTCCTTGGATTGTTCTTGAACATATTTTAAATTTCTTTCTCCACAAATATGTATTATTTCATATTTATCTAATAATCTAGACAAAGTATCTAAAACTATTTGATTAATTTTTTGAGCGCCTTGAGATCCACCAATAATTAAAATTAATGGTTTATCAGATAATTTAAATAATTCTTTTGCTTTTAATTTATCTCCGTCCAATAAATCTTTTCTTACTGGATTACCAATAACAATAGATTTTTTCTTAAAATATTTTTCTGATTCAGGAAAAGATAAAATTATTGTTTTGGCAAATTTAGCTAATATTTTATTAGCCAATCCAGGAACAGAATCAGAATCATGTAAAACAACAGGAATTTTATAAACCCAAGCAACTAAAACAACTGGAAAACTACCATACCCACCTTTAGAAAAAATTACATCAGGAATAAATATAAATAGCCAGAAAAATGATTGAATAATACCAATAATATTTTTTAATAAATCAAAAGGAGTTTGTAAAGAAAAATATCTTCTAAAACCACCAGTTAGAATAAATCTAGATTTTATTCCTTGTTTTTCTAAATTTGATTTAGCAAAACCATCAGCTCCTAAATAATAGAAATTAAAATCAGGAGCATTTTCAAATGCTTGTTTTACTGCAATTATTGGAAAAACATGACCACCAGTTCCTCCGCCTGTAAATAAAATTCTCATATATGTTTACTAATATTAACTAATATACCAGCACCAGCCAAGGATATAGCAAGAGCAGAACCACCATAAGATACAAAAGGCAAAGGAATTCCAGTTAAAGGCATAAGCCCAGAAATAGCACAAATATTCATCATAGCCTGAACAACCAACCAAGATGTAATGCCTATGCTTAATAATTTACCAAAATCATTATTAATTTTTTTAGCTATTCTAAATCCTTTAAATGCTAAAAAAAAGAATAATCCTATTAAAACTAAAACACCAGCAAAACCCATTTCTTCGGCAAATATTGCAAATATTGAATCACCCATTGGCTCAGGCAAATAATTGTATTTTTGTGCACTTCTACCAAGACCAATACCAAATATTCCACCAGAGCCTATTGCTAATAATGCTTGATTTATTTGATAACTAATTCCCTGAGGATCAACAGAAGGATTTAAAAAAGCAATAAACCTAGCCATTCTATGAGGAAAAAATTTAATTAAAGCAAAGAATCCTGCAGCACACATTCCTAAAGTTATTGCTATCTGATGTAATCTTGCACCACTAATAAAATATATTATTAAACCAACAATAGCTATTAATCCAAGAGTACCAGCATCTGATTGTAATGTCATTAAACCACCTATTATTCCCATTAAAATTAAAAATGGAATAAAAGTATTTGTATATCCTTTTTGAACTTCTTTTTTTGTTAAAAAAGCAGCTAAATATATTACAAAAGCAAGTTTTAAAAATTCAGAGGGCTGAAATGACAAAGGACCAATAATCAACCATCTTTGAGCGCCTGCATGTGTATAACCTAAATTAGGAATAAATAAAAGAACTAATAAGATTAAAGAAATAAATAATACTAAAAGAGATATTTTTTTCCAAAACCTATAATCTATTTTTGAAAAAATATAGAATAATATTAAACCAATTATTCCACCATAAAGTAATTGATGAAGAAAATAATGATGAGAATTTCCAAAATTTTCTTGTGAAATAACAAATGAAGCGCTAAATAAAATGATCAGCCCTAAAATAAACAAACTAAGAATACATATTATTAATCCTTTATCAGGCTTATTCTTCCTCATTATAATATATTAAAATCAATAAAAAACAATATTAAACCAATTATTGCTACCATACTAGAAATAATCCAAAAACGCATAGTTACTTTGGTTTCTGGCCATCCCCTTGCTTCAAAGTGATGATGAATGGGAGCAGAAAGAAATATTTTTTTCTTTCTTATCTTTTTAGACAATATTTGAACAATAGTACTTAATGATTCTATTACTAAAATAAATCCAATAAATGGAAGAAAGAACAAAGAATTTGTTAACATAGCAATAACACCAAGAGTAACTCCTAAAGACATAGAACCAGTATCTCCCATAAAAAATCTAGCAGGATGAATATTAAACCATAAAAAAGCAAGCAAAGCACCAACAATAGCTCCACAAAATGTAGCTAATTCTAACCTACCTTGCATATAGCTAATAACAACATAAGAAGAAAACGCTGTTAAAAGAACCCCGCCAACTAAACCATCTAATCCATCAGTTTGATTAGCAGAAAAAGAAGTAGCCATTATTACGAATATAAAGATTGGGATATACCAAATACCAATATTAAAATCACCAATAAAAGGAATACGAATTAAATCCCAATCTAATTTAAAATAAAACCAAAGAGCACCAACAAGAGCAATTAAAAAAAATAACATTAATCTGTGCTTCATTCTCAATCCTCTTCTTTTTCCTCCGATTTTAGATATTCCAATAAAATCATCTGCCAAACCAATAATAGCTGCAAATAATAAAATGCCTAATGGTAAAAGAGTTTGTTGTCTTGTTAAAAAATTAAAATCTGAAAATATTGTATCTGGACCTAACCATTTAGCTAATAATAGAATTATTAAAGCCACAAAAGAAACAACTACCCAAATTAATATTCCACCCATAGTAGGTGTTCCTTCTTTTTTCTTATGAAGAGCAGTAAATATTGGTGTTTTCCCTTCGTTTCTTATTCTTTTGCCTAATTTGTATTTATATAAAAAATGAGTAAGAATTGGAGTTCCAAATAAAGCAATAATAAATGAAATTATTGCAATTGTTAATATTTTAATTATTGGAAAAATATCTATTGCCATAAATATGCTTGTTTTGCCCAGGTTATCAAAGTTTTTGTATCTTCTTCTCTTTGATCTGAACCCAGAACAACAGTAATTAAATAATTATCTTGAATATTTGAAGCTGTTAGCATACAGCCCTTTGCTTCATTTGTATATCCTGTTTTTCCTATATTAACAATATCTAATAAAATATTTGTACTCTTTAAACCATGTTCAAATTTATTATCAATAGAATAAATTTGTATTTCAGAAGTTTCTAATATATTCCAAAGAATAGGATAATTTAAAGTATATTGAGTTAAATTAGCTAAATCTATAACAGAAGATATATTTTGAGAGCTTAAACCAGCTGGATCAATAAAATATGTATTTTTTAAATTTAAATCTTTAGCCTTTTCATTCATTAAATTAATAAATTCTTTATATCCAATATGACCATCAAGAACCAATGCTGTTGCTGCGTCATTACTAGATTCTATTAACATAATGTATAACAAATCTTTTGTTTTTAATTCTTCTCCAACAAATAAGTGACCTTTATCACCTAATGCAAAAACTGATTCTTTAGAAACTTTAATAATTTGTTCTAAATCAAAATTTTCCAAAACAATAATTGCTGTCATTATTTTAGTTAAACTAGCCATTGGCAAAACATCATCTTTATTTTTATCAAAAAGAATTGTTTGTTTTCCATTTTTTTTAATATTTAAAATTATTCCTGACTCTGCATTAATTTCTGGTTCTTCAATAGACCAATTTCTAATTGGAAAATATTCTTCATTAATAGGAAAACGACTAGGTAAAACAATATCACCAGCTGCTTGTTGTACGCTTGCTTCTATTGGTTTATCATTATTATCTTTTCCTAAGGAAAATAACCCCCAAGCAATTACTAACATTATTAAAACAACTAATATTTGAGTTAAATACTTATTCATAAATTTTATTATATCATAAATTAAAAAAGAGAAGAAAATGTTTTCTTCTTCTAACAAGCGATGTTAAAATTCATTTAATATAAAAAATTACCAAAAAGGCAATCTTTTGAAGTTGAAAATTTCTCCCCGGATGGGACAATTTTATGACTTTTTATAAATATTAAACCAAAAGCTTATCAAAATTATTGTAAAATTCTTCAATTACATGCTTAATTTTATCATTTAATCTTATCTGTTTTATCAAATCAATAATTTCATTTTTACTTTCTTCTGAAAAATTTAATCCATTTGCAAAATTCCATATGGTTTGTTTGTCTGGTTTTTGAGAAAAATAATCCTGAAGTATATTATGCCACCTACCAATATCTTTTTCTTTGATATTAAATGATAATTCTTCGGGCAAAATATTGTCTAAAAAATTAATAAATTGTTTCCAATTATTAACCTTGTTATAATATAATTCATCTTCTAAAATTTTAAGGGTTTGTATTTTATATTTAGATTCTGGAATTAATAAATAAATATCTTTAGACTTAACAAATTTTTCTCTAATATCATCAATTAATGAATGGAATTTTAAACCAGCTATAAATGAGTTTTGTTCCTTTTTTATATCTTCTAATTTTAGACACTTCAAAGGAAAGTGAGTTTTGTCTCTGTCAATAACCCCTAAATATCTAATATCTGGAAAAATCGTGCCAATATAAAAATCTTCTTTGTTTTTATCAGAAAAATATTTGTTAAAAACTTTTTCAGTTAATACTATGTGTGTAATTGGTGTTGCCATAGTTTTATTTTATCATAAATTAAACTAAAGAAAAAAGCCCGTGGATCAAGCTGACCCACGGGACATTCTATTTTCCCCTTTTTAATTTTGCCACTTTTCTTTGATGGCGTTTTTGGTATTTTTGTCTCAACCATTCAAATATTGGATAATAATGAGACAAAATTTTCAACAGTAATTTCTTTTTTTGAATCTGAATTTCATTTTTTGTTTCTGGAAAAGAACGACCATAAAAAATAAATTCTGCATCTGGATTTTCATCTTCAACCAAAATTTCTTTTAGACCAACAAAAAGAGCATCTAAATCAAATCCTGTTGAACGCGCAATCTCTGAGCAAAGAATTAATTTATTTATACCAACTTCTCTTTTTCTTAAAAAATCTCTTACAGCAATAAGCGTATCAGCTGATGTGTTTCCAGTTCCAAGAACAACAACTGGTAATATAAACCTTATTTTTTCTATTCTTCTTAGTGCTAATTCTATAGACATGTCTTTTGTTGAAAGTTTTAAAAAACTTTCTTTTGCTTTTTTTTCTAAATTAATAGCATCTAAAAATTTATCATCACATCCTTCTGGTATTTTAACAACATCATATTGACTAAACTCTTCTTTAATAACTCGAAAACTTGCATCTGCCTCTGTTTTACCAGGATAGTCTGGGTTTGTATCTCCTCCAATAACAAAAAATAAATCTGTATCATTATTAAGTCCAAATTCAATGCTTTTCTTTACAAAATTTCTATGCATTGGTAATCTATCAACATCCATACCATATCCAGCAATTACTGCAATATTTAATTTTAACATTAATACCTCCTATTATTTTTCTTTATTATATCAAATAAATAAATTAAAGTCAAACAAAAAAAAGAATAAATTGAATTTTCAAGCACAATGCTAATCACCTTTTCACATTAGACGACATTTCAAATTTCTTTCATGTATTAAAAAGGCGTCTCATTTTTTGAGAACGCCTTTTCATAGCCCAAGAAAAAGAACAGCAATAGAAATTAAAAAGACTACGGCTTCTGTGATTGAAATTAAGGTAGGTCGGAAATAAGTGTTTTTTATCCAGTTCGGGTCTCCATATTTTTCAACGGCTTTCTGTAATTCTTCTTTGTTCCAAGAAATAATAAATCTTTTTGAGAATCTATTATTATTTCCTGTAAAGAACTTATAATTTCTTTCTGAAAAAGGATAAATCCACTTAATCCCCCAGCCAATTCCAAAACTGTCATGAAGAAAATGCAAAAAAGAATTAAAAACAAATATAAATAAGTAAATCCAACCAAACAAGAATACGACAAATGAACCAATAGGAACATAAAGAAATGGAAGATGAAAAAGATTCCTGTGTTCGTGTGAGAACTTACCAGGCATTCTTTTTCTTTTAATCCATTCTATTAAAAAATCCATATCTGGCAATAAGGCAAAAACAATTCCAATAATCACCGTAAACAGAGTAATTTTTGTTTGAAAAAGCTTACTTGCAATAATTGCTGAAAAAATTCCTATACCGATGTCAGCTAACAATTAAATCACCTCCTTTATTAAGTTTTTAAAAGTGTCTATTTAAAGACACTCTTATTATATCATATAAGGTTGGTGGTTGTCAATGGTTTTGAGGAGGTGGACGACTGGAATGTATTAGAACTGTTTGGGGGTATAGAAAAAACGGGCTGAAGCACTTATTCGCTCCATCCCGTTGATTTTTTATCCTCCACAATGTTCTTTTTTCATTCTCTCATAATAACGCCAACACGATTGACAAGATATGTTGTGTTTTTCCACAACAGAACCAAGGGTCATGTGTCTATATATCGCCCTGTTCAAAGCTTCTGTTTTTCCTTTGGTATTAGCTTTTTCTTGTTCGAAAAAATAAAAATCAATATCTTTTTTCGTATCTGAACACGTATAATCTTCTTTATATTCGTATTCTTCATCCATACCACTCCCCGTGCCTCTTCCTTCTCCACTTTTTATAACTCCTGCTTGCAAATTTGCAGCAAAAGCCCTAAGAGCATTAATAATATGCTGTCTCCCAAAAATTGAATTAAGCTTAAGCACTAAACGCGCGTTATTCGGTATAAATTCGTTCATTTATCTCTCCTTTTAAAAAGTTCAAATTTGTATATTTAGTCTATCAAAAAACCCTGAAAAAATCAAGGGTTTTGGTAGTGGAAGACTGGAACGTATTTGAGTTTAAGAGTATAAAAAAAGACACACACTAAGGTATGTGCCTTAAATAATCTTGTTTAGCAAACTATTCCTGTAATCTTTTTGCAATTTCCGTGACTTTTTTTTTAAATTCTTCAATCGTGCCTTCATTTTTTATTTCAGCAAAAAATTCTGGTT
>Ga0180009_10008483_pt1 | contig 10170 bp, 8 predicted proteins | sample OS_PC_MetaG_FD_123537 | JGI IMG/M metagenome (GOLD analysis project Ga0180009, IMG submission 123537) | Groundwater microbial communities from the Aspo Hard Rock Laboratory (HRL) deep subsurface site, Sweden - OS_PC_MetaG | ecosystem: Environmental > Aquatic > Deep subsurface > Groundwater... | reverse complement strand
CTTGCCCGCGGCGTTCATACCGCCTTACTATGGGAGTGTAGCAGCATGAACGCCGCTACGTGGAAACCGCCGGGCTAACAAACCCGATGGACCACCTCAGAGGGGCAGACCAGTCTTCTCTCTCGTCCATTGTCGATCCTCTCAGTCTGAAAGGATCCAGTCGAAAAATTAAATGTGCGAAAGATGACCTGAGCCCCAAATGGTCCCGCATTTGAATGGAGAGTCTGTCGCAACGGAGACAGACAATGCGCAAGAGCAAATTCACTGACGAACAGATCATTGCGATCCTGGCTGAACAGGAGCGTGGCATGGCCACGGCAGACGTGTGCCGGCGGCACGGGGTGAGTTCTGCCACCTTCTACAAATGGAAGGCGAAGTATGGCGGGATGGACGTGTCGGATGCCCGCAAGCTGAAGACGCTTGAGACCGAGAACGCGCGGCTGAAGAAGCTGCTGGCTGACAGCATGCTTGATAACTCGATCCTGAAAGACCTGCTGGGAAAGAACTGACGACGCCCCAGTTGAAACGGGATGCGGCTCTGAAGGTGATCGATAAATATGACATCTCCCAGCGCCGCGCCTGCCGATTGGTCAGCGTCGATCCGAAAACTGTCAGGCGTGAGCCGGAACCGGACAATCCGGAGATCCGCAAATGCATGCGCGAGATCGCAGCAACGCGCCGTCGGTTCGGCTATCGGCGCATTGGCATTATGCTCGAACGGGAGGGCATCGTGATGAACCATAAGAAACTGAGGCGTCTCTACAAAGAGGAAGGACTGGCGGTAAAACGCAGACGAGGCCGCAAGCGCGCGACTGGCACCCGTGAACCGATGCCGGTGCCAGACGGTCCGTCGCAGCGTTGGAGCCTCGACTTTGTATCCGATGTTTTCGGACCGGCCCGGCGGTTCCGCATGCTCTGCGTGATCGACGACTACACGCGTGAATGCCTGGCGCTGGTCGCAGATACATCTCTGTCCGGTGCCCGCGTGGCCCGCGAACTGGATCGTTGCATCCGTCTCTATGGCAGGCCGGAAACCATTGTCAGCGACAACGGCACTGAACTGACTAGTCGCGCCATCCTCGAATGGCAAAATCAAACCGGCATCGCCTGGCACTATATCGCACCAGGAAAGCCGCAACAGAACGGCTTCGTCGAGAGCTTCAATGGCAAGCTACGCGACGAGTGCCTGAATGAAGAAGTGTTCGATACACTCGCTCACGCCCGGATGATCCTCGGGCGTTGGCGACATGACTACAACCACCACCGACCTCACTCATCGCTGGGCGGGCTGACGCCCGCAGCGCGTCGGTCGCTCGTGCATGTGGGGAGCTCCGCTCCCGACGCGCTCGCCACACCTCAAACCATGGACTATGAAAGGGCTAGACTCTCGAAATGAATGAGGGAGCCAAAGGGCTCAGGTCAAAGATTCTGTACGTTATCAAAATGGGATGATTACCGCGTCCAGACGCCAAAATCGGGCATGTCTGCTTCGCAGACCCCAAAAATCTATATATCACAACGCACAAACAGGCTTTTTCAGCAGCCTGTTAGGAGCGATCGATCGTGACATCAAACTCACTGCGCACGATACCCCAAATATTCATGCTTCCTCGTAGATGTGGTTGGCGTATCGAAAAGCGAGCGCAGCCAACACAATAATCCATCACCTGACCAACCAGCTTTTGTCCTGAAAGTGTTGGGTGAGAAACAAGCGTATTTGCCCCCACATTTATCGCAAACTCTCCCGGGCACAGGAAGTTTCGGCTGCTTAGCACGACCACGCCTACTTCACCCAACCCAATTTCGCGCGCATCTCGATCTACGGTCGCAAGGCTGTGATGCAGGATTTCGACGCCACGCGCATCGCTAATCCCGATGCCCAGGTCCACAGGTTCATCCACACCGTGGGTGTAGGTGTAGTGGATACGAATGCGCAGGTCATCTTCGAAGGGAACCGTGTCTGTAGGATTACCGTCCTTATCCAGGATTGCGACATCCAGAATCTGAACTTCCCCCGTACCGGTTCTCAGGGTCTCCACCCGTTGGGAAAACGCGTTCGCCCGCGCAGGATCCACCTTTGACTGACCACGTGTTTGATCGAACGTGCGCACATCAGCGTCGCTGTCTGGTGCTTCTGTGAAATTCTTCTTTAGTCCCGCTGCCGCTACGCGGCGGAACATCTCAGCCTCATATGCCTGCCCAACGTCCTTGGCCGTGCCGCTCAGGCGCACGCCGCCATGATCCAGCCAAAGCCCCTTGTTACACAAGGCACGCACCGAATCCGGCGCATGTGTCACGTAGATGAATGTGACGCCTTCATCGAGCATCGCCCGAATCTTGTTCATGCACTTGATCTGGAAATAGGCATCGCCGACGCTTAGCGCTTCATCGACGATGAATATGTCAGGTTTGACGTGAACAGCGCAGGCAAACCCGAGACGAACCCCCATCCCCGAGCTGTAGGTTTTGACCGGCCGGTCAACGTCGGACCCCAACTCGCTGAAAGCGATTATGTCGTCGCGGCTGGCAAGAATTTCGGCATTGCTCATGCCGTGTAGCAAGCCAAATTGCCGGATGTTCTCGCGCCCTGTCAGTTCCGGGTTAAAACCCGTACCTAGCTCCAGCAGCGCGGAGATGCGGCCGTTTACTTTGACGCTGCCGCTCGTTGGCGTGAGTACGCCCGCGAGGACTTTCAGCAGGGTGCTTTTGCCGCTGCCATTCTCACCGACAATGCCGAGCCGGTCGCCTTTTTCGAGGCTGAAGCTGACATCGTGCAGCGCGGACGATTCCTGAACATACTTGCCCGACTGGCCGGTAATGATTTCCCAAAGGCGATGCTGCGGCGAGGCATAGCTAAAGTACTTCTTGCTGATATCGGCAAGCTCGATGACCGGTTCCCCGGCGGCGGCGGAAAGGTGCTGTTCTGTGTCGGTCATGGCGCTATCAAATGACATCTGCGAATCCTGATTTCAGCTTGTGGAAGACCAAATAGCCGAGCACGAGCGTCAGTAATGAAAACGCCGCGAGTCCGGCGATTTGCATCCATGGAACGGGCTGGTCGATGAAGACAACAATGCGTGTGATCTCGACGAAGTAGAAGAACGGGTTGAAGTCCATGATGATTGCCCGAACGACGGACCGTCCGCTGTTCTCAACTAAGGACGGTGGATAGAGCAGAGGCGTCAGCCAGAATATTATGTTCAGTGCGACAGGGATGGTTTGAACCATATCTGGAATGTACACAGATATAGCCGATACAGCGTAAGACACGCCCATAGAAAACATGAGGCATATCACCCAGAGCAGCCCGAACACGTACCAGTGCTCAGCCGGCATGAGATGATTGTAGATGAACATGCCGCAGACCAGGATGAATAGGATCAACTGCGACAGAAATGTCGACGCGAGCGGTACAAACGGAAGCACCCAGGTCGGGAAGGCAATTTTTGTAATCAGGTAGCCATGTTCCTTGAGAACGGAGGGGCTACGTCCCACGATCTCGGAGAAAAGCATCCACAAGACGAACGGCACGAAGAAAAATATGGGGAAGGGGACGTCATTATACCGCTCGCCCATTCTTCCGGACATCAGGATCGAGAACACCAGTACGGTGATCAGCGCATTGAGCAGTGGAACGCCCACACTCCACGCAATGCCTGCGTACGAGTTTGCGTAACGGTTTTTGATATCCCGCAATGATAACATCCAGCCGAGTGAGATCCCTCGCCTGAAAGGAACATTCGCTGCTGACATCTTTTGGTTTCTTTCTTCAAATTGGGGTGCCCAGAAGGTCTGAAACACAACTCAGGAATCGTCTGGAGGTTGAGAAGGAGGAAAATTTCGACACATAGTGCCGAGAATTTGCGCAGTGCCTTTGATACCCAGTCTTTCGCCACCCCAGCGAATTAACGTCGTCAATCGCACGATTTATGGCGTCCGACAATGCGTTGACATCACCGGTTGGAACAAGGTCAGCCAGACCACCGGATATGGCCGGTGTGTTGGAATTGTTATAGGTGATAATCCGACAGCCGCTCGACAGGGCTTCGATAATGGGGACGCAAAATCCTTCATGATAGGTCGGCAGGACGAAGAGGTCGGCCTCTTCCAGAACACGCATTTTCTGCTGATCCGTCGCATTACCGAGAATTTCGAGATGCACGGTTTTTGGATAACCTGCGTGCAGTTCGGCAATTGCTTTGTGCAGCTGTTCAAGGACGCCCGCGTCAGAGAAGTTCACGTTGCCGATCATGTTGACGCTAATTGCCTGCGCCGGATGCCGCTTCAATACATTGCGAATGGCGGCGACCAGCTCTGTCGGTCCTTTTGATCGGACGAAGCGACCGATGAAGGCGATACGCAATACGTCATCTTTGAAACTAGGCTTTGCAGGTGGGGCCGTCATTTTGGAATGAACCGCAAGCGACAGCACGCGTGCGCTTGTCTTGATTCCCGCCTCACGCAGGACACCCAGATTTGTTTCGCTGACGCACACGACATGATCCACGAAGGCGAGGTTCGACAATTGCCGGAAGGATTTCTCGATCACGACATGCTCTCTTTCAGGCAGAAGGTGCTTGGGCGTGATATTATGAAAGATTGCGAGCCGCTTGGCTCCCGCAGCTGGCATGATCACGGTGTCGAACAGCGGGAAATAGATGCCATAGTGGTAAATGATCAGGCCGCTGCTCTGAAAATGCGGGTCAAGCAGGACGTCAGCCAGCCCCTGAACCAAACTCACATTGATATCGTCATAGTCGCAGGCGTAAGTAAACAGCTTTACATTGAATTTTCCTGTTTCTGACAGCCAGCGGATTTCGTCGCGAACAGAATTGGAGATTGCATCATGATTGACGCATATGCCGGTGACGAAAGAAACGTTCATCGCACAGGCGCACGCTGCTTGGCGTTTCGCCCGACCTGCGCGATTAACTTCCTGTTATGCTCGGCCATCTTGTTCGATGTGAACCGTTCATTGAATATTTCCAGACTGCGGCGGCCCATTCTTTCCCGCAGGCTGGCAGATTTCACAAGTTGTGCAATCGCATCTGCTAAGTCCCGAACATTGCCGGGGATTGTCAGGAAGCCGTTGTCGCCGTCGGCCACGATTTCGGGGATGCCGCCGGAGCAGCAGCCAATCACGGGTTTTCCAACACGCATGGCTTCCAGGAAGATCAGTCCAAAGGATTCAAACCGGCTGGGTGCGACGAAGATATCGCAGCTCTCATAGGCATCGAACAAGCGATCATTGTCCACGCGCCCTTCAAAGGTAATGGCCTGACGGCACGAAGCGGTTGTCTCGTCGGCTAGGAAGGCTTGTTTGTAGGTGATATCGCCGCCCGGAATATGGAGACTGTCGTCGCCGATGATGCGGAAACGAACATTAGGATGCTGCGCGAGGATGAGGGGAACTGCCTCAAGAAGCGTATCGATCCCCTTGCGGGGTTCCAGGCGTCCAACAAAGAGGACGTTCAACGATGTTTCGTCTTGCTTCACTTTGGGAACGGGCGCGTCCGGCATCCCCAATGGGGTTATGGTCACCCGTTCATCCGCGATAACGCAATCATAGGCACGTTCGACTTCCCTTCGGATCGCTCCGCTGATTGCTCGCAGCGCCTCTGACTGCATGACGAGCGCACGCTCGGCCTCTATCATCGGGTGACCGAAAGACGTCATCCAGTTGTCATCTGCTTTCAGTTCCGGGTGATAGTCTAGGAAGAAGCGAAGTGTTGTTTGCAGGCTGGTTACGAGCGGCCAGTCGCCCTCCAAAAGAAATGCGATGCCTTCACAGTCCCAGATCGGCGCCTCGACGATATCGATCGGGCGGTGCGTGGCGATGCGACGGGCTTCCTCCAGCGCCGTCGCCGACCAGTCCCAGATATGCTGGGGAATGTTGCGATTCGCCGCATCTTCTGACCGCTCCACGGAATTGATCCTCATGCGGTGGACCCACACGCCATGCTCGAAATCGACGCGGTTGATATCGTCCGAACGTGTGATGACATGGACGATATGACCCTCTGCCGCGGCCGCTTCGGCGAGGTGCTTGTTGAAGGTGGCGATCCCCCCGGCATGCTGGGGCGGAAAATCCTTGCAGACGAAGATCATCGCCTTTGGGTCTTCGACCGTGATCGGCTGGAACTTTTTGAAGTCGTCGAAGTAGCGGTCAAGTTTTTCCGGTGTCAACAGCTCAAAAGAGTCTGACATTCCACGCGCTAGCCCGCGTTCCCAGGCGCGCGCGTTTTCATCCTTGAATTTCTCGAGTTCCGCCGTCTGCAATCGCCCTCCATCGATATGAAATCTGATGTCAGCTTCATGAGCGCTGGAAAACCTCATGTTGTCTTCTATAATCTCTTGAACCGAATGGAACGGGCGCCCGTGTTTCAGAGAAAAGTAGATCTTGTTTTTGATGACCGGATATCTGTAGCGCGTGATCTTGTGTTCATCTCGCACGTGGCTTGGTGCAAACTTGTGGTGGACCCACGCTGAGTTCAGCTGGCGGATTATAAACCCGGCGTCGACCAATCGGCAGCAAAGCTCTGTTTCATCGAGATAAAATTCAATCTCTTCATCAAACCCGCCGACTTCGAGCAGTGCTGAGCGACGAAAAGAGGCGTTCGTGCCCTGAAGATATGGGAAGTCGAAGGACTGTGGAAAGCAAAAATGTTCTGTCGCCCCGCTGGCTGCCCAGTTTGCGTTAGCCAACCTGCTGGCGGTGGAAAACTCATACTGATACGTATAGCCGGTTGGGTCGAAAACGAGCCCACCCGTCCCGGCGACAGCGGGTGAGTCATAGCCTGCAGCCAGGTGGGCCAGCCATTCCGGTTCGGGGATCGCATCATCGTCTATAAATGCAACAATATCGCCTTGGGCCATCGCAATGCCGATGTTGCGTGATTTCGATAGATTGGCGATATCGCAAACTTCTGCGCGGATGAACGGTTTCCAGAAATCTATCACATCGGCTGAGTTGTCAGTCGACGGACCATTCACTACTATAACTTCGAAATCACCTTCGTACTTCAACCATCGGAACGACTCTAGCGTTTGCGCGAGAGAGCTCCCACGATTAAGCGTGTTTATAACAATCGAAAAGGAAGGAATTTTCATGCGTTCGGCTTAATCCCTGTTAACGTCACAAAACTGGAAAAATACCTAAGTTCCTCTGCTGTTATGTGCGAATCCAACTCTTTAGCAATGGCGAGAATTTGATCGACCTTGTCGCCAAACCCCTTTGTCCGCAGTGCTGTCAGCTTATAAAGCCAGTCGAGCGTGTCTCTGAGTTGGCCCTCATGTGTGATCTCCAAGATGTTCAGATTGGAAAATAGCCTTTCCAATCCCCAGCCGGTAGTATTGAAGAAGTGAAAAGGCACCGCGTGAAGCGGTTGCATAAAGGCAGATTCCACATAAACGGTGCCGCCTGGCTTCAAAACTCGAATGATCTCACGCGCGCCCGCGAACGGATCATGCAGGTGTTCAACAACTGCCTGTGACAAGATCAGATCGAAGCTATTATCTTTGAACGGTAGCTCGTGGCCGTCCCCAAAAAGGTCGGGTGCCTGAAACATTGAGTACTCTAGACCGATAACGCGGGGGTCCGGATAACTTCTGTTGCCGGAACCACAATCGAGAACCAACGCATCTGAGGATGCAGCAGAGAGCACATCTAGAAATTTCTTAGGATACGGGTTGCCAAAATTGCAATGTTCATAAACGTATGAAGGTGCCCCCTCGGGGGCAAGATTCAGTTCTTCATAAGAAATAAGGTGAACTTGTGCACCTTTGGATTTCTCGTTTGCCTGCCCAAGAACTTCAATGGATATCTTGCTTGGATTCAGACCTACAAAGATCGGGTGCCAAAGTTGCATTGCGCCGGCTTCTTCAAAGAGGTCGATTTCAGCATTCAATTCATCGTTTAAATATACAAGAACTTTTCCCGACCACGGATGTTTCAGAAAATGAAGTGCAACACCAATCGCTGAGGTGGTAAATTCAAACCGCGAATTCGCCGATGCTGACCATGTTGTATTTCCAGTAGAAGTCCACGCAGACTCGGGGCTTCTTTTCCCGGATTCTACTCGCATAACATTTCGCGTAATCGCGCCTGAGAGATTTTCTTGGCAATCAGGCAGGTTGACTGGTGATCCGGCTGTGAAAATAGCTCGACCATTTGAGAGTGCGCCAACACTTCCGCATTTTTCGCACGTAATGCCTGCAAAAAATGGCTGGCTATTGATGCAAACGGCATTCGAGAATGAAATCTTGCTATGGCATTGCGGGCAAGCCAACTGATTAATCAGCCTAGAATGTTTTTCCAATAGCGGGCTGACTGCAGTTGGACTTTTCATAACGACTGCTCCATAGTTCCAAGGCACGTCAACGAGTTTTCAGTAACTGCGTTCGATTTCCGAGTTTTCATAATAGTCAAGTAGCTTGAAGAAAATGACTTGATTATCGTGCGACCGAGGGTCTTTGCGGCCGGTTGGACGAATAATTAGCGATCTTGCGTCTTTGCAGTTATCGATTTCTATTCGAATGAACCCACTCTGTTTGGAGTAAAGATTGGAAAGCGATGTATTGTGGCCGGAAGTAATTTCGACTTCGCCGCTCCAATCATGCCCCCAAAAAAGAAGAGACGAACTCTTCCCTCGGACAGGCAGTTGGACCGATGATCCCGGCGTGATCAAGGCCCCTGTCACAGAATGAAATAGATTTAAACGTTGCGGACGCTGTTCGTACAGCACGACAGGATCTGAATGAATTATTTCCCTGAGATGCAACGACCGCCTGTTGCTGGAATAAAGCGCCTTGTCGATCCTTGAAACGGAAATCAAACCGCTGGCAAGTTCCGGGTGATGGCGCGACCGGGTTTGGAACGCTAAAAGTAAATCGATTTGCGTAGGGAGTGTGTCCTCCGACGGACCGATCGAGGTTTCGTAACCCAATATTTCAATGTCGGTTGAAAACTCAGATAGCACGTTATGAAAGTCATCATAAGACAGAAGCGCAATATGCTCTGGGCCGACGCAATATTGTAGCCCGTATATACGATAAGCAAACGCATCCTTGTTGGGGGTTGTCAAAATGACCGTCGCGCCATCTTTGCAGACCCTTGCAATTTCTTGCATAAAAAGGCGTGGATTCCGAACGTGCTCTATGACTTCACCTCCGAAAAATATGTCGACGGAGTTGTCCGATAGCGGAATGACCTCCCCATCGCTTGTGGCGTAAACAGTTCGACTGCGGCGATCTTCGGGAGTTGCCTTCCAAGCATATTTCAGGGCCGTCGCCGATACGTCAAAACCGATACAGGTGCCGCCAGAGCGAAGCTTGTCAAAAATCGCTGCGAAGCTCCATGGCCCGGTACCAAAATCCACTACGACTTTGCCTGATAATTCGCGCAGTTCGATTTCGGCCAACAGTCGCATTCTTGCCTCGTGACCGGATTGGGTGATGCTCGCTGCATTATCCAGAGAGCCGTAAATATTACCGCCGCTTTCCTCTGTCGCTTCGAAGGCTTGTTCATGAGCCGCCCTGAGTTCCGGGGCGGAGTCGACACTGTCTTTGGGCGCTGGCTCAAATATTTCCCGAGCGACTTGATTTTCATTCTTGGCGGTCTTCTCACCTGGCTTCTGATGTGTTGGCGCAGTAATTTGGGACATTCTGCGATAGAAGTCGACCACACCATCCTCAAAGGGAATACGGACGCCGTCGCATTCCAGGAAAGGTTCCGTTTGGCTCAGAGTTAAAGGGGAGCGTGAAATTGGGTCGATGAAGATATTGTTAAACAAAATTGCCCGTCCCTCTGGCCCGCAGCACGTTACTTAGTCCCCGAAATTTCGAACTCGTAACAAGCGCCGTTTTTGCGGCCGCTTGCAATCAATTCGACATCCTTCAGGCCTGCCTCTTCCAGGAGAGCGGTCAGGCTGTCCGGTGTGAACATATTGTAATGGAAGTCTCCATCATAGTCTTGTGAGCCATACATGACCTCCCGGAAATCATCATAAGGGTAGTCACCCTTTGCATAATTCTGCGCCATTGCCTCGCCATCAGGCACCACGGCGCGGAACTGGCCGCCTTTTTTGAGCAGACCGACCCAATATGGCAGCAATTCGCGCTTAAGTTGTTCTTGGGGAAAATGCTCCAGGACATGTGATGAAAAAATCTCTG
>Ga0180009_10008482_pt1 | contig 10171 bp, 7 predicted proteins | sample OS_PC_MetaG_FD_123537 | JGI IMG/M metagenome (GOLD analysis project Ga0180009, IMG submission 123537) | Groundwater microbial communities from the Aspo Hard Rock Laboratory (HRL) deep subsurface site, Sweden - OS_PC_MetaG | ecosystem: Environmental > Aquatic > Deep subsurface > Groundwater... | reverse complement strand
TGTTTGTATTTTTTCCCTGAACCGCATGGGCATGGAGCGTTTCGGCCTACTTTTTGATCACGTCTGTATGGCGTGTGATTTTCTTCTTCTGAATTGGAATTTTCATCTGCAGTGTTCGGATCTTCTGCATGATGGTAATACATCTGTTGCTGTGCAGCCTGTCGTTGTCGTTCTTTTTCAGCAGCTTCTACTTCTTCAGCGCCTTCTACCTGCACCGTGCTTAACACTTTAATCACATCGTATTTCACATCATCCAACATGTTCGAAAACAACACGAACGACTCTCGTTTGTATTCTTGTTTAGGGTCTTTTTGCGCATATCCACTTAAGAAAACGCTGTGTCGCAGATGATCCATCATCGAAAGATGTTCTTTCCAATGATTGTCTAACGTCTGCAACATGACGGACTTCTCAAATACACGCAACGCATCTTCACCTACTTGCTCTTCTTTCTCTTTATAGACGCGTAACACTTCATCAAGAATCGCTTGCTTCACCGCTTCAGAATCCATCTCTGATTTCTGATGCAACAGCTCAACTAATGGTATGTGCAATAAAAATTCAGAAGCCAATAGTTGTTGTAACCCCGGTACGTCCCATTGCTCTTCAATGCTCTCCTCAGGAATGTATTGAGCCACCAATTTATCCACGACGTCTTCACGAATACGCTTGATTGTTTCGCTAATATCTTGTGCTTCCATCAATTCTGCACGCTGGGAATACACCACTTTGCGTTGGTCATTTGCAACGTCATCAAATTCCAATAACTGCTTACGTACATCGAAATGATAGGTTTCCACTTTGCGTTGTGCGCTTGCAATAATTTTAGACACCCAAGGATGTTCGATAGCTTCGCCTTCTTTCATGCCAACTTTTTTCATCAAATTCGCCACACGATCGGAAGCGAAAATACGCATGAGGTTGTCTTCCAACGCCACATAAAAACGAGAGGAACCTGGATCTCCCTGTCGTCCTGATCGGCCTCGTAACTGGTTATCAATACGTCGCGATTCGTGCCGCTCACTGCCGATCACGTGTAAGCCGCCTGCTTGCAACACTGCCTCATGACGCGCTTTCCAATCGGCACGTATTTTTTGAATGTCTTCTTCTGAAGGGTTGTCCAGTGCCTTAATTTCAGTTTCGATACTGCCGCCTAACACAATATCTGTACCACGACCTGCCATATTGGTTGCAATTGTGACAGCACCAGGAAAGCCTGCTTGCGTAATAATATGTGCTTCTTTTTCATGGAATTTTGCATTCAATACTTGATGAGGAATTTTCGCTTTCTGTAATAGCCCCGATAAAAATTCTGAATGCTCAATAGACGCGGTACCAACCAAAGCTGGTTGCCCTCGCATGACACAATCTTGAATATCTTCCATCACCGCTTGGAATTTTTCTCGCTCGGTTAAATACACCTTGTCGGAAAAATCTTTTCGAATCAGTGGCATGTGCGTCGGAATCACGATGACTTCTAAATTATAAATTTGCTGAAATTCGTAGGCTTCTGTATCTGCAGTACCTGTCATGCCCCCCAGTTTTTTATAAAGACGGAAATAATTCTGGAACGTGATCGTCGCTAACGTTTGATTTTCATTTTGAATACGCACATTTTCTTTTGCTTCAACTGCTTGATGCAACCCTTCGGACCAACGACGTCCTGGCATCGTGCGTCCGGTGTGTTCATCAACAATAACGACTTCGTTGTTCGTCACGATGTAATCCACATCACGCTGGAACAATGTGTTTGCTCGGAGCGCTGCGTTTACATAGTGCATAAACACAATATTGTGTGGGTCATACAAACTTTCGTTTTGCTTGATCAACCCGTCTTTGTACATCAACTCCTCAATGTGCTGATGCCCCTCTTCTGTGAGATATGCTTGTTTTGTTTTTTCATCCAAGTAGTAATCGCCCGGGCCGTCTTCTTCTAAACGTTTGGATAAATGCGGAATTAAGCGATTGACCTTGATGTAATACTCGGAAATATCGTCTGTAGGGCCAGAAATAATGAGAGGGGTTCTCGCCTCATCAATCAAAATGGAATCCACTTCGTCGACAATGGCATAGTTCAAAGAACGTTGTACTTTTTCTTCAAGGCTAAAGGCCATGTTGTCTCGCAGGTAATCAAAACCGAATTCATTGTTCGTTCCATAGGTGATATCCGCTGCATAAGCTGCGCGCTTAGATTCCGGATTCATGTCCGCCAAGTTCACGCCAACCGTCATACCCAACATTTGATAGATCGGTTCCATCCACTCCGCATCACGCTTTGCTAAGTAATCATTAACCGTCACGACATGCACGCCTTTACCAGAAAGGGCATTGAGATAGGCCGGCAATGTAGCGACCAACGTTTTTCCTTCACCGGTGCACATTTCTGCAATCTTTCCATTGTGCAGAACTATGCCGCCGACAAGCTGCACATCAAAATGCCTTTGTTTCAAAGTTCGTTTACTGGCTTCGCGCACAACAGCGAAAGCTTCTACCAATAAATTGTTAATCGTTTCCCCTTTGGAAAGCCGCTCACGAAACTCATCGGTCTTTGCTCGCAAGGCTTCATCGCTTAATTTTTCGAACGAAGGTTCCAAGGCGTTAATTTTTTTGACTACTTTCGAAAGGCGTTTCACAACGCGTTGATTACGGCTACCAAAAAGATACTTAACGAAATTAGAAATCAGTAACATAGGTCCTACCAGATGGTGATGACTGCCACATAAAAATAGACGGAAACTTGGTATGCAACAGACGATGAATAAACAAAAAAAACTCGCAATGATTTTGCGAGCGCCTAAAAATCAATTAGCTAAATTGGTCGGCAAGGTTAATCAGATCACCTATTTGAATCAACAATTTGTTCGGTTTCTAGCGCCTCAAATGGCTAAGCATTGTCAGCTCGCAAACTATGAAAACGATCGTTTGGTGGTACTCATCGATCATGCAAATTGGGCGATGCAATTTCGATTTTTAATTCCAGAACTTTTGAAGCAATTGGCAAAAGAAGAGGCGTTTAAGGGAATCAAAGCCATTGAATATAAAGTGCGATTAAAAACAGTCACACCTCCTGAAAAAAAACGCCAGATATCTAAGTTGTCATCACAAACCATTCAGCTCATTAAAAGCACAGCAAACAGCATGACAGACAAAAATTTAAAGAAAGCCCTCATGAAATTAGCGAAAGAGAAATAAAGAAAGGGAATAAAATCTAAAGAACAAGTAGCGATACGATAAATCGCGTCTCTACGCGGACATGACGATACAGTTGCTACGCATTCTGAAGAACAGGTTCAAAATAGGCTGCAGGGCTCCTGTCGCCTTTACTGAAGGTGACATATTCCCAGGCAGATTCAGTAGCCAACAGTTTCCTTAGGAGTTTGTTATTCACGGCGTGCCCCGATTTATGGCCTGTAAACTTGCCAATTAAAGGGTTCCCTAATAAATACAAGTCGCCAACCGCGTCTAAAATTTTATGCTTCACAAATTCATCGTCATAACGCAAACCGTCTTCATTGAGCACTCTGAAATCATCGACAGCAATTGCGTTATCTAACGTAGCGCCTAATGCCAAATTCATCGCGCGCATGCGTTCAAAATCTGATAGAAAACCGAACGTTCTTGCACGACTGATTTCCTTAATAAAGGAAATACAAGAAAAATCGAAAGACAAACGACTGCTTGATTTGCGAAATACGGGGTGATCAAAATCAATCGTAAAATCTACGCAAAATCCGTCATATGGCTCTAGAGAGGCCCATTTGTCGCCATCTTTCACACGAATCGGTTTTTTAATACGGATAAAACGCTTTAAGGCTTTTTGTTCTTTTATTCCTGCGGACTGAATTAAGAAAACAAATGGTCCGGCGCTGCCGTCCATCACCGGCACTTCAGAGGTGTTGATATCCACATACGCGTTATCAATTCCAAGGCCTGCAAACGCGGCTAATAAATGTTCAACGGTGGAAACTTTTACTGCGTGATGATGTTCGTCATAGCCAACAAGCGTGGTAGACAAGGTTGTGTCGCCTACATTTTCTACTTTGGCAAAAAGATCAACGGGAGAAGGAAGGTCAACTCGACGAAACACGATGCCTGTATTTACAGCAGCAGGTCTTAAAGTGAGCTTTGCACGTAACCCACTGTGGACTGCAATACCAGTTGCCTCGATCGCATTATTCAATGTTCTTTGGAAAGTCATGTTGCCTCTCGCAATGAAAAAAACCGCGCATTCATACAGGAAAAGGGAAATGAAGTCTAGAAGAATCAAACCCCGAGAATCCTAAAAATATTCTTTTAAAACAACAAGATACGAAAGTTGAGCGCCAAACAAAGACGCGTTGAATCGCGTTCACGCACATAGGCCCACGAGAACATTTACCCCGCAACAGAGGCCTGGATTGTGTGTTTCTCCGTCATTCCTAGCTGCTTGCTGGAATCCAGGAGATCTATCAATTCTGAATTGTGTGTTTCTCTGTCATTCCCGCGTAGGCGGGAATCCAGAGAAGAAACACATTAACTCTGGATCCTTAGTTTTCACGGGGATGCCGACAACTTCCGCTAAGTGGCACAGCGACAGTTATTCTTTAGCTCAGACACAGGAATTACGGACAGATCGTGAGGACGGCCAGTAGTGCGGGAGATTCGGGCGAAAAAATTCTTTTTAAAGCGCAGCGTATATAGACATACGTGAGCATTTAAAAAGAATTTTTTCGCCCGAAGATTCCGTGCTAATGGCCGTCCACCTCGATCAATGGACGGTTTGGCCTTGTAGCATGTACTTCGCCAACACCCGCTTCGTGATGTCTTGACCTTTCTTCAGACCGTATTGATCGGAAAAAAATTCAGTGAGTTCGAGGATCCATTCAGGCACATCGAAATCAACTTGTTCAAATTCCTTAAACATTACGATATCAACAAACGACAAGGGTTCACCATTATTCAAGATGATGTGTTTCTCAATAATCTTTGCAGCCATCTGCAAATCTTTTTCTTCTGTTGGCCAATAGTTACGACGTTTCAAAACAATCTTCTCACGATGTTTAAGATGCATTTGATTATAGGTTTGCACTTTTCAAAAGCAAATGAGGAGCTCCTCCACGTCCGCTTTCGTGAAGATAACGACGCAACCTGGTTTTACAGTTGCGTATCAAACTCCGCGAACAACAATGCATGATCCGAAGGTCGTTCTAATGCGCGCACAGCAGCATCCACTTCGCAATGCTTACAACATTGTATTAACGATTTACTCGCTAACATCAGATCCAAACGCATCCCTAAATTACGACGAAATCCTGCCGCTCGATAATCCCACCAGGTATAACCCACAACATCGGGATATTTCGTTCGAAAAACATCTGATAAACCCAACCGTTGAATCTCGTGTAACGCCTGACGCTCAGGCTCACTCACTAAAACATGCCCTTTCCAAGCCTTTGGGTCGTAAACATCAATATCTGCCGGCGCGATATTAAAGTCGCCCATAACAATTAATTGCTGATATTGCGCCAATTCATTTTTCAAATATCGCCTCATAGTCTGTAACCAATCCAACTTATATTGATACTTATCGGAGTCCACACTCTGACCGTTCGGCACATATAAATTAATCACCCGCGTGCTTCCAAGCGTCGCTGCAACCACTCGCCGTTGAGCCGCATCCAACCCTTCGATTTCTGTTGTCGCCTCTTGCGGCGATACACGACTCAATAGTGCCACACCATTGAATGTCGGTTGACCCGTAAAAATTACGTGATACCCCAAAGCCTCAATATCGGCATGCGGAAATTTGTCATCGACCACTTTCGTTTCTTGCAACGCCAACACATCAGGTTTGTTTTGTTCTAACCACTCCAATACATGACTCAATCGAATACGTAATGAATTAACGTTCCATGTGGCAATTTTGATCATCACAACCTCTTAAGCATGAAATTTTAATTGCGAAAAAATGACAACAAGCGAACACAACATTACAAAAATCAAAGCCCATCGCCCGCCCCATACAACATAAGGGCTCTGCAATTTTTGAGAGTACCGCCCGCGCCACGCCATCAACGCCGGCAAAATACCGTGCAAAATAGCGACCAACACTCCCGCATAACTCAAAGCCAATACAAATCCTGTTGGAAAAAATAACGCGAATAAAAATGGGGGCAGGAAAGTTAACACCGCCAATATCCCGCGGCCTTTCTCATCTTTTTTGATCTTGAGTCCATCGGCTAACAAATCAAACAAACCAAGAGACACTCCAAGAAATGAACTTGCAATAGCAAAGAAAATGAAAAAGCGAGCAATGGAAACGATCCAAAAATTTTGCGTGAACGCTGCGAGCGCACTAACGATCTGCGCTGTGGGATAACCCGCATGAAGAATAGCGATCAATCCATTGGGACCTGAGGTGGGAATCAAACCAAAAACAATGACGCTCCAAACAAAATACATCAATAAAGCAACAGCTCCTCCCCCAACAACCGCTGTTTTAAGATGACGCACGTGACTTTTTAGATACGTTCTCAAGCTTGGTAAAATCACATGATAACCAAAAGAGGCAAACAAAATTGGCAATGTCGCCAACAAGTATTTGTGATGAAACCCAGTTAACAAATGAAGATGAACATGCGGGACTGTCGTTAACACTAATGCAACAAACGTACCGACCAATCCAAGCACCAAAAATCGATTTAACAAATCGGTCACAGTAATGCCAAAATAAACGATGATGGAAAAAACAATTAGCCACGGAACATAAGACATCCAAGATTGCACTGGCCTTCGCAAATACAATTCTTCAACCGCGTGAACCACAGCTCCACCACCTGCGAAATAAGCAGCTAATAAAGAATAAAGCAGCAAAATAAAACAGAACCATGTCACTGTTTTTCCAATAGGTCCTAAGGTTTGTTCAGACATAGAAATGAAACTAGTGCCTTCAGGTAATCTCAAACTGGCTTCAACAACCAGAAGGCCGGTGAAAGACATCAACAGCCAAACAACGATTAATAAAAGTACCGAAAGAAAAAAGCCTGCTCCTGATGTAGCAACAGGTAACGCCAACATGCCAGCACCTATACAGGTACCAGCCACTAAAAAAATTGCACCGAAGAGTTGTCGATTCATAAATTTTTCTCTGTATTAAAAAAGAAATTTTCCAACCGCCGTCATTCCCTCGAAAGCTAAGAATCCAGTTATATCTATTTCTAGATTCCCGCTTTCGCGGGAATGACAGCATAAAGAAGCTTTCGAGAAGATAACAATAGCAAAAAAGGATTCTATCAATCAGCCGCGAAAAAAATATGAATAGATCGAATGTATTGAAAAGGTTGAATACTTTCTTTGTATTGATTGAATAACAAAGAAGCTTCTTGAAGATTGTTTAAAACAGACAAAGGAAACACAAGTTCGATCGCAATTTCATTGCCTAAATAATGCAAAGTCATAACGCGAAGATACGCATAGCTAGGCAGCTCTTTCCAAGCAGGCTCCAACGTTTGCATCAGCTCATTGCGATTTGGTAACAAAATACCTTCGTGCACATACAGGTCATCAACCACATCGACATGCACCATCACATCGATGATTTTTGGAAATTTTCGAATCACAGCACGTTGCACCCAATCCGCAATAAAGTGCCCTTCAGAGGCACTCGTTTTTTCATCCACTTGAACATGTGCTTCGAGATAAATTTCACTTCCGCTTTTTCGAGTTCGTAACCCATGAACCGCCATCACACCATCAACATCTAAAATAGTTTCTTTTATTTCCGCCAAGAAATCGGGTCGCACACCAACATCGATCAATTCCTGAATGGCTGCCCAAATCCATTTCACCCCCTGATACATAATCATCAACGCCACTACGATAGCTGCTACCGCATCAAAATGCGGCACCCCCATTCTTTCAGCGCTGATGCCAATCAAAACGACAATAGAAGACAACGCATCACTGCGTTTATGCCACGCATTGGCCTTTAACAGATTGGAATCGATCCGGTTCGCAACCAACAATGTGTAACGAAACAAAAGTTCATTCACCACAATGGCAACACTGGCGACGACTAATACAGAGATACCGACAGGAGCCATCACTTGATGCAAAATGGAATAAACCGCATCCCATACGATGCCAAATGCAACAAAAATAAGGACTAAAGAAACAACAACGGTCCCTACTGTTTCCACGCGGCCATGCCCATAGGGGTGCAATTCGTCCGGTGACTTGTGACTAATCTTCGAAGCGAATAAGACAAAAAGATCCACCAATAAATCCGAAAAGGAATGGATGCCATCAGCAAATAAGGCTTGAGAAGACCCCAACCAACCAAAGATGATCTTAAAAAGGCTGAGCAAAAAATTAGCAAAAGCACCAAACAAGGTCACACGTTTTGCTTTGGAATAACGAAGAGTTGTGTCCATAGATCCATAACCGTAAAAATAAATAATATTACAACGCCCGTTTGCAAAGCGCCCTGTTTTGACTATTCTTCTTATCGAAATAAATTCTTGTGCACCAAAATAAGAATAAAACGCACGGACGCAAATTCAGGTCGACGGATAAAAACAACAAAAACACCTGGTTTGTAAAATTATGTCTCGAACTAAAACACCGATCTTCTTTTGTATTATTCGTACAAAAATGCCCGCAACAAAGTGGGCTGACGTCAATAGAATTGCAGCTAGAATTGCTGAAGAAATTTACGGATCCAAACAAGAACCAAAAATTGTTATCAAAAAACCCGATCTAGCCGCTTGTCTTACTCTGTTTGAAACAGAAGAAGATAAAAAACTCGCGAAAAATATATATTCATATTTTGAAAAAAATGGGCAATACAGGCCTGATATCTACGATTGTTCCAAAGTGCCGCCAATAGCTTTTAAAGTAAAAACATATCTAGAAGCGCATAAATTTGAACCTTCACTCGTTTCGCTAAACATCACCTTATTTCCAGGGCTGTACTTACCCGGCGTTAATGTTAGTCATGTAAAATTCTTTGAAAATAATTGGTTAGTTGTGGAATCAAAGGCAAATCAAAATACGGTTGGGCAAAAATGCTCCTCACAGCCTTCTATTCAAAAAAGTTTTGAAAGATCATCAAACCGTGCCACTCAAGGAATATTAGAAATTAATGATTTTTTCACTGTGAAAAAGCCTCTAAAAAGGAAAAGGAAAGGGAAAAAAAACCCCCCATCCTCATCCTTATTCAATTATGGATTTAGCCATGAAAGAAATGGGCAAAATTACTTATTCTCGGACAACTCGGAAAATGGTAGCCCAAACACGAACCAATCAATCTATTCGACACCAGAAGAACCTATATCTTATAAGAGAAGAAGGGTTGTATTAGATGAGCCTCTTGAAAGCGATGAGTCTTTTATTCCAGAGACACCCCCTTCCCAATGCAGCTCACCGGTAATTCCCTGTAAATTTTTATTAAAAAAATAAAAGACGATTACGGTGCTTCCAGGTGCTACTGCAATTCGATTTTCCCAAAGCATAAATTCGTTTGTTTCTCTGGATTGTATATTCCTCGTCATCCCCTCCCACTCCCTCGTCATCCCTGTATGTGTTAAGTCATTCGTTGACAGCCCCCGTATTTAGTCATTCCTAGCTGCATCACTGAATCAATAAATTGCTAGGAGAAATGCAAATTACAACAGATTTCTTCACGTAAATTCGACGCTTACATCCTTGTTATCTCTGATGCAAAACTAAAATGGGTCTAATAACCCATGTCCCGAAGGGACAACACAAGTAGGAGAAATGCAAGTTGCAATAGATCCCTTCACGTAAATTCCACGCTTTTATCCTTGTTATCTTTGATGCAAAACTAGAATGGGTCTAATAACCCATGTCCCGAAGGGACAACACAAGTAGGAGAAATGCAAATTACAATAGATCCCTTCACGTAAATTCGACGCTTACATCTTTGTTATCTCTGATGCAAAACTAAAATGGGTCTAATAACCCATGTCCCGAAGGGACAACACAAGATAGCCCAGGGTACGTGCTTAAAACCTTTAGGTTTTAAGCGCGTACCCTGGGTTTAAAGACCACTAGCACGGCACCCTGAAGGGGTGCAACAGAAAAGATCTTTTGGCGCTTACGTTCTTTAATCCCATACATACCGTTCATCCCATTGCAAATGATATTGCCTCATCAAATGACGATATTCTTC
>Ga0180009_10008481_pt1 | contig 10172 bp, 8 predicted proteins | sample OS_PC_MetaG_FD_123537 | JGI IMG/M metagenome (GOLD analysis project Ga0180009, IMG submission 123537) | Groundwater microbial communities from the Aspo Hard Rock Laboratory (HRL) deep subsurface site, Sweden - OS_PC_MetaG | ecosystem: Environmental > Aquatic > Deep subsurface > Groundwater... | reverse complement strand
CAACATATACACATTTTACCCTTAGTACGACAAAACTCCAGTCTCAAAATCTTTTAGTTGGATACATCAAGCACTTTATTTTTCCAAAACCCGAAACTATGACGAAGTGAGCAAGTCAGGAAATATCAGCAGAGATTAATCGAATTTTTGAATTGCATGCTTGAGACTCTTTGGGTGCTTGATTGCTATGTCGACAAACTGATTTATTAAGATTGTTTTTATTCCAAGATAAGCAGCAGGAGCAAGGTCTACGGCAACATTATCACCAATGATGATTGCTTCCCCAAAATTACATTCAAAATCTTTACATATCTGTATAAGATTTTGTGTTGAGGGTTTGGGTTCGTCGAAGCTATTTCTGTCGTATATTTTATCAATTAATATACGATCATCCCTTATTCTATTTAAAAAAATTTGAAGATTATCTTGAAGTTGACTTGTGTAAATACAAACTTTCGTATCGTGTTGTTTATTTTTAATTTCACGAATAGTTTTAATTATTTCAAGATTTAATCTAATACTCATATCTAATTTTTTGCCAAACTTTAATGAAAACTGATCTATCTGTTCTTCGAGAATTTTAATACTGTTGTTGCCTTTCATTTTTTTCAAGGCAATTGATATTAATTGTACGTAGTCTGTGATTTTTTGAGATTCGTAAATCTGATCTATGTAATTTATAAGTTCCCACACATTTTGATTGGATAAGTTCAGACTTAACTCATCAGATAGATTTAATATTGTGTCTTTTTTGGACTGAGTTAAATTATTAATCGGTCCATCGTAATCAAATATTAAAAGCTTCATCATTTGATATTACATCAAATCACTGTCTAATTGTGATAATATTTATTCATGCAGTACCCACAGTCTTCATATGTGTTCAATGGGATCACCGTCACCAATACATGGCTTAAAGATGATGAAATATCCAAGTATCATCCGATATCGCAAATATATGGTGTTGTATTCAATAGTAATGGAGAAATTCTTGTAGCCAGAGAGTCGAAAAATGATAAATGGCAAATACCTGGGGGCACACCGGAGAGCAACGAAGGTCTAGAAGATGCTCTTAGACGTGAACTTAGAGAAGAGGTGGATATTGAAGTAAGAAAATTAACTCCATTAGGGGTACAAAAAACTCAAATGCCAGGAAATCCTAATAAAAAGGTGGGTGATCTTTTTTACCAGGTTCGATATATAGCTTTATTGGATAAATTGTTGCCACAGACTCCAGATCCTGACAGAGGTAATATTTGGGAGAGAAAATTCATAAATTCTTCGAAAATCACCGAACTGATCAACTGGGGAAGTGCTGGTGACGCAATGTTTAAAGATGCAATCAGTTTGTTTGAAATGATCAGGAATAGTTAATTTATTGAGTTTTTAGTTTGTTGGCGAGATGGGGATCTTCCTTTTCCAGATCATGAATAAAACGAGACATTAAAGCATCGTTTTTCCATCGGCCAAATGAACTTTTGTGTGTACTTAAATCAATCATTGATTTAATACATTTTTTGTCTGTTTCGAGATTAAGTATTTTAAATATGCTTAACAATTTTTCTTCAATTGCATTATCGTCGATGAAGTCTTCGAACCTTATTGTAATGTCTGCTTTTTTCAACCACTTTTTGTTATAAGCAAGGCGATATTTTACATCTGCAAGAATATGTTTGAATATCTTATCTGAATCTACTGGTAACTTTGTGTACCACTCTTGCTGGTATAGAGATGAAAGTTGGTCCAAGATGTTTCTGGTTGATAAAATGATTTTATGACCAGGTAAGACAGAATCTATAATTTCAGAATACACTTTTTCTCCGTAGAGTCGATCTTTATCACCAAAAACCTTTTTTGAAGTCTGTGTATTCCTCCATGCGTTTAGCAAAATTCTTAACCCAATTGTGTCAAGAGGAATGTAATTTCTTCGTTTAAATCTTAATTTAGGAAAATCTTTCTCTGAGTTGTCATAATATATTCTTTCGCTATTGAATAAAACAGAAAACAAGTGTGGTATGTTTTGTTCATTGGCACAATGAACATCTTGATGAAGATTCAACATTTTTGTAAGTATTGTAGAACCTGTCCGGCCAGTGGTTAAAATAAAAAACCAATCGTTAGCTTTGGGAGTAAATACTTTATCAAAATTAAGTTTTTTAGGATAATCCCATTTTAGCTCATTGCTCATATCCCAATCTTATCATTTCTATAGTTCAACCTAAATTGTTAGCTTGATATATCACTAATTCTCGATTATTCATTCTTGATTTTACCTAAAAATCTCTATTTTCCCTTAGTTATCTTCTTAAACTGTTCCTCAAACTTAATTTTAAACAAACCTTCTAGTAGGTCAGAGCCAGCATAGCCTGCAAGTAAGGCTATTCTAAAGTCTCCACCCATCATGGTAGCGGCCAAAAGGCCAATGACTGCTGCTACTGCAATGTTTAAGAAAAACCATTGGTAATTAATTGATTCTTCCTTTTTAGTTACTAAAGTTTTAGATATACCCAACAAGCCTCTTAATACTCCTCCAAACAAACCACCTAGTAAAATGCTAATCATATTTTTAGCTAATTTTTAACTAATACTAGCTTACTATATTTTAGAACCTCGCCGTAATGATAAAATGCAATGGTATGGCAAATCAGAAAGAGGCAAGGGCTAGAATTAAAATCAACAAGTTACTAGAAAACGCTGGGTGGCGTTTTTTTGATAATGATCAAGGCGAGGCAAACATTCAGCTTGAACCAAATGTAAAACTTGTCAAAAAAGACGTAGATGAATTGGGTGCAGACTTTGAAAAAATCCAAAAAGGTTTCATTGACTTTTTGCTTTTGGACCAAAAAGGATTTCCCTTGGTCATCCTAGAAGCTAAAAAAGAAGGTAAAAACCCCCTAGATGCCAAAGAGCAGGCCAGAAAATATGCCCAATCCCAAAACGTCAGATTCATCATTCTTTCCAATGGCAACCTACACTATTTTTGGGATTTAGAAAGAGGTGATCCAGAAGTCATCACCGAATTCCCAACACAAGAATCAATCGAACACCGCCAAGAATTCAAACCAGACAACAAACGTCTAGCCGATGAGATCGTTAATGAAGACTATATTGCAATCACTCAAAACCCAAATTTTAAAGATGATCCCTTGTATCAAAACACAGACACACGAGGCCAATACTTGTGGAATCAGAACTTAAGGGTGTTGCGCACCTATCAAACTAAAGCTATACATTCATTACAAGAGTCTGCCCAATCTGGCAATGATCGCTTCCTCTTTGAAATGGCCACCGGAACAGGGAAAACACTTGTCTCTGCCGCAATTATCAAACTATTCTTAAGAACAGGCAACGCTAAAAGAATCCTGTTTTTAGTCGATCGCTTAGAGTTAGAAACTCAAGCTTACAAAAACTTTATACGATATTTAGGCAATGATTACTCAACCGTAATTTACAAGCAAAACAGAGACGATTGGAAAAAAGCAGAAGTGGTTATCTCTACAGTCCAAAGTTTATCTTCTCAAGATAAATATAAAAACCTCTTTTCTCCAACCGATTTTGATTTGCTGATTGCCGATGAATCACATCGTGCTATTGGAGGAAACTCACGAGCAGTTTTTGAGTACTTTGTAGGGTACAAATTAGGCTTAACAGCTACACCCAAAGACTATCTTAGAAATATTAATCCAGAGGAGTTGTCCGCAAGGGATCAGCGAGCATGGGAAAGACGTCAGCTTCTAGACACCTACATTACCTTTGGTTGCCAAAGTGGCGAACCCACTTTCAGATACAGCTTACTAGATGGCGTCAAAGATGGTTATTTAATAAACCCCGTGGTAGCAGACGCCAGAACAGATATTACAGCAGAGTTACTTTCCGAAAAAGGTTACTCAATCATGGTAAAAGATGAAGATGGGACAGAGGGCGAAGAAACATTTTTTCAAAAAGACTTCGAAAGAAAATTTTTCTCCAACAAAACCAATCGCGTTTTTTGTAAAACATTTTTAGAAAACTCACTAAAAGATCCAATCAGTGGCGAAATTGGCAAAGGCATTATATTTTGTGTCAGTCAAAAACATGCTTCAAAAATTACTCAAACCCTTAACCAAATGGCCAGCAAGGCATGGCCAGATAAATACAATTCAGATTTCGCGGTACAAGTTACTTCCAGCATTGCAGACGCACAGGATTTTACTATCAACTTTGCCAACAACAATTTAAATGGCCATAGTAGATATTTAGAAGGCTATAAATCTAGCAAAACTCGCATCTGCGTAACTGTGGGTATGATGACCACAGGTTATGACTGTCAAGATATTCTAAACCTTGCTTTTATGCGCCCCATTTTTTCACCTACCGACTTCGTTCAAATTAAAGGTAGGGGAACCAGAAAATTTACTTTTGAATACACCGACGAGTATAAAGAAAAGCACCGTGTTGAAAAAGACAAGTTCAAGCTTTTTGATTTTTTTGCCAACTGTGAATACTTCGAAGAGAAATTTGATTATGATGAAGTCATAAAATTACCAGTAACGCCAGCAGGCCCCGGTGGAGATGGCCCAGTTGGTGTCAACATCGATGAAATTGAGATATTTAACCCAGACAAAGTAAAAACTCTCACAGAAACCCCCGTCGGTATCGAGGGAATGAAAGTCGATAGAAAACTGTTTGACAAAGCTCGTGAGGAATTGCAAAAAGATGTCGAGATAAAATCCGCCGTCGAAAGTGAGCAATGGGACAAAGCAGTTCAAATAGTACGCGAAAAATATGAAGACAAACCTAAACTCTATTTGAACTTAGACAAAATCCGTAAAAGTGAAAATCTAGACAGAAGAGTTTCATGGCGAGAGTTTTTAGAGAGAGCATTCGGCTTAATTAGCCGATTCCAAAGCAAAGATGAAAAACTAGAAGAAGAATGTGACAAATTTATCTCTATCCACAAGCCCGAAAGTAAGTATGTGCCTTTTATTAAAAATTATCTAAAGGCATACGTTTCAGACGAATACTTTAGAAATGAAATAAACAGCCAGCGTTTCCCTAGAGACTACGCAGGGTTTACCATGCAAGAGTACATGGCATTAAACGGTTGGAGAAAAACAATTCCAGAATATATAAAAGACTACATACCCCTAAATACTTATATCAACTAAAAATATGCTCGATCAAAACACAAAACACAAAATAGATAGCGCTAGGCAAATTCTAGTGGGCAAAGTGCCCGACCCTAAAGCTCAAGTCGAACAAATAACCACAGCACTCATCTACAAGTTCATGGACGATATGGACAAGCAAAATGAGGAAGTAGATTTAAAGGCACAATTTTTTACTAACGGGTTTGGCCAGTATTCATGGACAAAATTACTAAGCAACAAGCTTTCAGGTCAAGAAAGGCTTGATTTATATGTGCAAGCTCTGGCAAATATTCCCAAAAACCCCAATATTCCTCAGCTTTTTAGAGATATTTTCAAAGGGGCTTTTTTACCCTTCCGTGATCCCAGAACACTCACACTGTTCTTAAAAGAAATTAACGAATTCAACTATGACAACAGTGAAAATCTAGGTAATTCTTTTGAGTACCTGCTTTCAATTATGGGAAGTCAAGGAGACGCTGGGCAATTCAGAACCCCAAGACACATCATTGACTTCATCGTAGAAGCCGTAAGTCCAAAGAAAAACGAAACCATTCTCGACCCAGCATGTGGAACCGCAGGGTTTTTAATCTCCTCTTATAAACATATCCTTAAGCAACACGACGGAAAAAACAACTCAACTGGAAAGCCAACCAATAAGGAAAGTCAACTCACGCCTACCGAAAAAGAGAAAATGATGGATAACTTTGTTGGCTATGATATCTCACCAGACATGGTCAAACTTTCCCTGGTTAATCTATATTTACACGGTTTTTCAAAGCCAAATGTTTTTGAATATGACACATTATCCAGCGAAAAAAGATGGGACGAGACTTACGATGTAATCCTCGCCAATCCACCTTTTATGACTCCAAGTGGTGGTATCAGGCCTCACAAAAGATTTTCTATTCAGGCAAACAGGGCAGAGGTTTTGTTTGTAGATTACATTGCTGAACATCTTAATATAAAAGGCAGGGCGGGGATTATTGTTCCAGAGGGGATCATTTTTCAATCCTCCAACGCTTACAAAAACCTTAGAAAAAATCTGGTTGAAAATTGGGGACTTTATGCAGTAGTTTCAATGCCTGCAGGTATTTTTAATCCGTATGCTGGTGTCAAAACATCAGTTCTATTATTAGATAGAGAGTTAGCAAAGAAGACCAAAGAGGTTTTATTTGTAAGGGTAGAAAATGATGGGTTTGGTTTAGGCGCCCAAAGAAAAGAAATTGATAAAAATGATCTACCCACAGCTCTTGAAATATTAAACAAATGGAAAACTTCTTTCGTCATTCCCAGCTCTAATCAGGAATCTATAGCTCATGCAGTTGCTAAAGACAGAATTGCCGAAGGCGGTGACTACAACTTGACAGGCGACAGATATAAGAAAGCAATTGATTATTCAAACGTAAAGTGGCCAATGATAACCCTTGGGGAGGTCTGTGATATTTTTAACGGGTCTACTCCATCGAAAAAAAATATAAAATACTGGGATAATGGAAATATTCCGTGGTTTACAATACAAGACATTAGAGGTAATGGTCGAATAATAAACGTCACTCAGCAAAAAATTACAAAGAAGGCTTTAAATGAAACCAGTGTAAAACTGTTACCCAAGAATACAGTTTTGTTGTGCTGTACCGCATCTGTTGGTGAATATGCTTTGTCAAAAATTGAATTAACAACCAATCAGCAATTTAACGGACTCGTTATAAAAGGTGAATATGAGAACAAACTTATTTCAGAATATTTGTTTTGGATTTCCTCGACTTTTAAAGAAGAATTGATGAGACTCAGTGGCAAAACATCTTTTAACTTTATATCTGTAAAATCGTTAAAAACTATCAAAATTCCTTTTCCACCCATAGAAACTCAAAATCAAATAGTTGCTAAGTTAGAGAAAATTGAGAAAGAAAACAAAGGCTTAAGTGATCAGATTGAGAAAAACAAACTCAAAATAAAATCTCAAATTGATGAGGTTTGGGGGAGGGGACATTTCTAATATCGAAATATGCATATAACAAAAGTCATAATTCAAAATTTTAAATGTTTTGAAGGCACATTTATGTTGGATTTAAACAAAAGTTTAAATATTTTAGTTGGAGATAATGAAACCGGAAAATCAACAATCATTGAAGCAATTGATTTGGCTTTATCTGGATGGATAGGTGGGAGATACATAAGGACAGAATTAAACGAATCTCTCTATAACAAAAAGGTAGTAATAGATTACCTGAAATCCATTAATACGAATAAAACCGCCATTCTTCCACCTAGTATTGTCATAGAATTATATTGTGATTTTGAAGATGACTCTATAAATGATGATTTTAAGGGGGATAAAAATTCACTAAAGGATGTAAAGGCTTCAGGGGTCAGATTTACTATTTCATTTGATGAAGAAAAATGCAATGAGTACATTAGAGAAATTATAAATTCAAAAGAAAAATTGTTATCATTACCAATTGAATTTTGTGATTTTTCTTGGGAAGCATTCTCTCGTACACCAAAAATACCCAGAACTATTCCAATCAAATCATCATTGATTGACTCTTCTAGTTTTAGTTATAAAAATGGAGCCGACATCAGTGCATCACGTATTATCCGTGATAAGCTAACGATAGAGGAGGAAACTAAAATATCTCAAGCTCATAGGAAATTAAAAGATGCTTTTTCTTCTGACCCGAGTATAGAGGAAATTAACCAGAAAATTCAAAACAACATTTCAGATAAAAGAATTTCTTTGCAAATAGAAACATCCACCAAGACGGATTGGGAATCAAGTCTAGTCCCATATTTAGAAGATATTCCATTTCAAAATATTGGAAAAGGAGAACAGTGTTTAATAAAAACCAAACTATCGTTGCAAAAGAAAAGGACAAAAAACTCTAATGTTCTTTTGATTGAAGAGCCTGAAAATCATTTATCTCATTCTAAACTTAACGAACTCATAAATTACATCAAGGACAATCATAGAGAAAAACAAATTTTAATATCAACACATAGTAGTTTTGTTGCCAATAAACTTGGTCTGGAAAGTTTAATTCTTCTCAATATTGATGAGGTTAATGGAAAAAGGAAAGAATTTAGAATCACCAATTTAGATTCTGATACAAAAAATTATTTTGAGAAGTTATCCGGATATGACACTCTGAGATTAATTCTATGTAAAAAAGCTATTTTGGTAGAAGGGGATTCTGATGAGTTAATTGTTCAAAAAGCATATAGAAACAAACATGGAAAACTACCACTAGAGAATGGTGTCGATGTTATTTCAGTTCGTAGTCTTGCCTTTAAAAGATTTTTAAATATTGCAAAGGAATTAAAACAACAAACTATTGTTGTTATTGACAATGATGGAAAAGAAAAAAATATTATTGAAGAAAATTATAAAGATTATATAAATGAAGATTATATTGACATATGTTTCGATGAAATAGTTGACAGTGGAAGTCTGGAAATAAATGACAAGAAGTTTAACTATAATACTCTCGAGCCAAAAATGCTAAAAACAAATAGTCTTAGTTTGTTAAATAAAATTTTTTATACAAATTTTAAAACCAAAGATGAGATGTATAAGTATATGGAGAAAAATAAAACAAACTGTGCATTAAAATTTTTCGAGACCAAAGAAAATGTAAAATTTCCCAAATATATATTAAGTGCGATTAACTAGAAACATGAGCAATAAGTTAATTGTTGCGGCGGCGGGGTCAGGAAAATCAAGAACTTTAGTTGAAGAAGCTATAAATATTACAGATAAAAATGTTTTAATTACAACTTTTACTGAGACAAATGAGGCGCAAATAAAGAAGAAAATTATCAAAAAAACTGGTGGTTATATACCCTCAAACATTACAGTTCAAACTTGGTATTCCTTCCTGTTGCAACATGGGGTTAGACCATATCAAAGCATTATGAATAATGATCTGTGGGATAAAAAAATAGGATTTTCCCTTATAAGTGGATCATCTGCTATGTACACAAGCGAAGATGGTGATTTTAATAAACATTATTTTACAGAGGATCTTAAAATATACTCAGATAAAATCTCGAAATTTGTTGTTAAATGTAATGAAAAAACAAATGGTAGTATTATAATAAGAATTTCAAATATTTATCCAAACATATTTATCGATGAAGTTCAAGATTTGGCAGGTTATGATTTAGAAATATTAAAATTATTTTTTGATTCAGCATCAAACATTCTTTTGGTTGGAGATCCAAGGCAGAGTACCTATTCAACTCACAATCCGAGGAAATACAAAAAGTTTAAAAAGTCTCAAATTATCCATTTTTTTGAAAATAATGAAATAAGAGATATTTTGAATATTGATGATACTTCGCTCACAACAAACTACAGAAGCAATCAAAAAATTTGTACATTTTCTGACAAATTATTCCCGAACCAGCGCGCTACAAATTCGGGGCAAGCACAAGTAACCAATCATGATGGCATTTTTCTTATAAAGAAGACGAATATAGATGATTATCTAAAGAAATATCCAAATTGCATACAGCTTAGATGGTGGAACAAAACAAAAGTAAGTGATAGGGTTGCCGTCATGAATTTCGGTGACTCCAAAGGTTTAAGTTTCGAAAGAGTATTAATTTATCCGACAAAATCAATTGAAAATTGGATTAAGGATCCTAATACAGAATTAGCCCCAACAAGTTGTTGTAAATTTTATGTTGCTGTAACAAGAGCAAAACATAGTGTAGGAATTGTCCTTGATTACACTCCAACAACTTCAATTGATGGGGTAAAAAAATATAAGTTATAAAATTTAATTAACACATTCTCCAGTCAAATTATGGAAATAGAGATTTCTCCCCGCTGAGTGGGGACAGCGGGGAGGGAGAGAAGGGTAAGGTTCCCCGAGCGACAGACCACGACGAAGGAGTGGGCTGGCGGGAGGGGGAAGAACTCCTGTCTTCCGCAATGGGACACCCTTGAAGTTTAGAAGTTAGGCACGATTGTGGATAACGTCATAGAGTAGTTTTTGTTCTTCATCCATCTTAAGTAGAGTTTTTGTTTTGACCTCTTCT
>Ga0180009_10008480_pt1 | contig 10173 bp, 15 predicted proteins | sample OS_PC_MetaG_FD_123537 | JGI IMG/M metagenome (GOLD analysis project Ga0180009, IMG submission 123537) | Groundwater microbial communities from the Aspo Hard Rock Laboratory (HRL) deep subsurface site, Sweden - OS_PC_MetaG | ecosystem: Environmental > Aquatic > Deep subsurface > Groundwater... | reverse complement strand
GTGGAGCCTGAAGTCCTTTTAATGGATGAGCCCTGCTCGGCATTGGATCCCATTGCCACCCAAAAGATTGAAGAACTTATCCATCAGTTAAAAATATCTTATACCATTATCATCGTTACGCACAACATGCAGCAGGCAGCCAGGGTTTCGGATATTACCGCCTTTTTTTACATGGGGAAACTCATAGAAGTTAACGATACCAATGCCCTTTTTACCCGGCCGAAGCTCAAACAGACGGAAGATTATATTACAGGACGTTTTGGTTAAATAAAAGGACAACTCGTATGGCCAAACATTTTCACAAAGAGCTGGAGAAATTAAAAAAGAGAATTCTTTCACTGGGCGCCATGGCGGAAGATCGTGTTCGCATGGCAATCAAAGCGATCGATACCCGAGATGCTGTCATTGCGGATAAAATTATCAGGACAGACTATGAAATCGATGAGATGGAAGTCGAAATTGAGGAAGAATGCTTAAAGGTTCTGGCACTGCATCAGCCGGTTGCTGTGGATCTTCGCTTTATCACGGCAGTAATCAAAATTAACAATGACCTTGAAAGAATCGCAGATGAAGCCGTAAATATAGCACGGGGAGTGAGTTATCTTTCCAGAGAGAAACAAACCTTGTACTTTGATTTTGATTTTTCCGTAATGGTTGAAAAGACCCAGGCTATGCTCAAGAGCAGCTTGGATGCCTTCGTCAATATGGATACGGATCTCGCTGTCAAGGTATGCATTATGGATGATGAGGTCGATGAAATCAACGGTGAGGTTCACCGCCTGGTGAAAGGTGCAATTAGAGATAACCCCGAACAGGGGGAGCATCTGATTAACCTGCTTCTAATCTCCCGCCATCTTGAACGCATTGCGGATCACGCCACCAATATTGCAGAAGAGGTCATTTATCTGATTCAGGGAGAAATCGTCCGGCATGGAGATTTTTAATAGCTAATTGAAATTGCATTACAATACCAATATAATCTCCATTGTATCGATTTTGAATAAAAGCAGATTTTGATCTTAGGCTGGGGATATCTTCCCAGTACCTTTGTTCACTCGCAATTGTGATACGGTAATAATCACAAAAATTATTCCCTGCCCCTTTCTTGGCATACCTTGCCAATCTCGCCAGTACCGTACCGCTAACAGGTTTTGTGATATCTGTTAATTAGGTTCCAAACTCTTGTCTTGTATATATCAAAAGTGTGAATAACGCTGCTCTTCGCCAGACTCGATTTTTTCGCTCGGATGGAAGATCTTGTTATATGGAGTTTTAGCCATTTATAGTTGTTTGTATGCGTTCACCTATTAGACGACCGATCCGTATTGCTTCTTCCCATACTTCTTTTTGATCCTCAACCCGCGAGTACCCGTAATCGGATGTCTTGGCATCTGGACCGTACAACACTTTCAATCCACTCATCTCGCACTCATCACCCTCGCCACAGGTCAAACATGGAAGATTTCCCTGAACCGTTAATTGCCCGATAAGGTCCATGCGTTCATATTCCTTTAATTCTGCAGCCATTGATTGATTGACGTTATCCAACACGTCAGGCATTAGGCCGCTCAGAATCGTCGCGCACAGTTTACCCCTAAGCAAATTGTTCACATGTCTCAGCGACCAGAACCTTTCAAGAAGCGCTTTGGTAAAACCGTCTATCTGACCGTAAGGAATATAGGCACCGATAATCAACGCTTTGGCTTTCTTGATTTTTTCTGCAAGTTCCGGAAAATCATCTTTGACTTTGCATACATTGTCCGGAACACATTTTTTACAAGCTAAGCAAGGCCTGACGTCAATGAGGCTAAGTTTTACAAATTCAGATTCAAGACCGGTTGCATCCATTACAGCTTTAACAAGTCGATCAGTGTTGCTGTTTTTTACAGGACTCCCGGATATGCCCAATACTTCAATGCTCATTATGGCCCTCCCTTTTATATTAACCTAACTTAAATTTGTGTTTTCTTGCCAAAAAGCCAAATATCTTAATAGTTCCAAACCCTTGTGATACGATTAGCATAATCGCAGCCAAGATGGAACATCATTGGGAAACCGCGGTCATTTCCCTTACACCATATATTGTGGCTACATTCGATGCCTGAAAATGCAAGATTCCTTGAATCGCCTAAAAGTCAAGATTTGCAACGAAGATCATGACCGCAGTCTAAACAACCAGCTCGAAGAGACCGTAATTGGATGCCCGCTTGTCAAATGTCAGAACACGCTCACAGCCTGAAAATTTCGCAGAATGTGCGATTAAAAGATCTGAAAGGTCTAGATCACTTTCACGACCCGCAGAGACAAAATCCTGAATCGCTGATTTTGCTTCAAACTTTAGAATAGGCATTAGCAAAAGCTCGTTTACAGAATCCAATACCTCTTGTCTCGGAATCTCATAAACAGATTCCAGCACCCACAAGGTCTCCAGGACAACAAGTAAAGAAACCCAAAATTCTTTTTTGCCGGATTCAGCCTGTTTGAACATCCGGTAAATCGTTTTAGCCTGCTGTTCGTCATCCTTTGTAAGGAATCTAATCAGCACATTCGTATCCAAGGCCTTCATCGAAAATTCGCCTTCATTTTCTGCCTTACAACAGCATTCATCTTGTCAATGGAAATGGGCTTCCTGCCAGGTTTGTATAACCTGCCGAAGACATCATCGACCTTTTTAGTGACCGGCCTTAGAAGTGCTTGTCCTTCTTCTGTAATCACAAATTCAATCTTATCTCCGGCATATAACTTCAGGGAATCCCGAACTGCTTTCGGAATCGTTACCTGCCCTTTGCTTGTGATTGTAGCCAATGCCATAGCAGCTATCCTTACTTTGTGTTTATTTCTTACCTTAAGGTATGCCAATAGCCATTGACAGTCAAGCTGTTTTTCTAAATATAGCCTTTCCCAAAATAACATTTGGTTTCAGCCGCCGGATGATTTCGTTTAGATCGGCTAAAAGATCTGGTTAACGTGCAACCAGCAAGCGGGCCCCCACATCCCGCATCATTCTTCAAGTATCAGTTTCAAGTATCCAGTTTCAAGTTGGCGCTCAGCTGCCCGCAAGCAGCGGAGATATCCTGCCCCTTGCTGTGGCGAATGATCACCGTATAATGGTTTCGGGTCAGGATCTCTTTGAAACTGTCAATGGCGGCTTCTTCCGGCCGCTCGAATTCACAGCCTTCATAGGCATTAAAGGGAATCAGATTTATTTTGGCCCGTATCGGTCTGAGCAGTCCGGCGAGACGCCGGGCATCCTGCTCGGAATCGTTGATCCCTTTGATGAGAACATATTCGAAGGTAATTCTGCGGCGGGGCATTAACGGATATCGCGCGCAGGCTTCCAGAAGCCTTTCGATGGGATATTTCCGGTTGATCGGCATCAGCAGGTCCCGGGTGCTGTTATCGGTTGCGTTGAGTGATATCGCCAGATTGGCGGTCGATTCACGACCCAGGGCAGCCAGCTTGGGAACCAGCCCGGCTGTGGATATGGTAACTCTGCGGCTTGAAAATCCAAGACCTGTATCGCTGTCTGTCAGGGACTGAACGGCCGCGATGACGTTGTGATAATTTGCCAGAGGTTCCCCCATGCCCATCAGCACGATATTGGACAGGCGCTTTGCCTGCTCCAGATGTTTGGCTATATCGCGAACCTGGGCAATAATTTCACCCCTGGAGAGATTGCGCACAAATCCGCCCCTGGCGGTGAGGCAGAATCGGCACCCTTGAGCGCAGCCTACCTGGCTCGATATACACAGGGTATAATAATCCTTTTCGGGAATCAGTACACTTTCAACATGTTTTCCGTCTTCGAGTTTAAAAAGATACTTGCTGGAACCATCTTGTGAAGTTTCAATGTTTACCTTCGCAAGCCGGTTGATTGTAAACCGGCGTGAAAGCAACATTCTGAGTTCTTTGCCCAAATCGGTCATTTCTTCAAAGGTGTCGGCCTGGCGCAGATAGATCCACTTTAAGATCTGCGCGGTGCGATAGGGTTCAAGCCCCTGGTCTTTGAGCCAGGCAACAAGCTGAACCTTTGACAACTCTTTAATGTCGGATTTGTTTGGTTTCATTACCATTTTATAAATCGGTTGATATTTTATTCTGATTGACATACCATGTATTTAATACTATATTCAACGATTTCAATTTCAGAAGATAAAACTTTTTGGTGCGTTCATGTTCGACAATTTGACCGACAAGCTGAATGCCGTATTTAAAAAGCTCAAAGGGCACGGTAAGTTAACGGAGAAAAACCTCCAGGAGGGCTTAAGAGAAGTCCGGATGGCGCTCCTTGAGGCCGATGTCCACTACAGCGTTGTCAAAAACTTTATTGCTGATATCAAGGAACGGGCTCTCGGGCAGAAGGTTATGGCGAGCCTGACACCCGGTCAGCAGATTATTAAAATCGTCAGCGAAGAACTCACCGAGCTGATGGGGGGCCGTCTTGCAGACTTGAGCCTGGCGGGTCCTTTTCCGCCCTCGATCATGCTGGTCGGACTGCAAGGCTCCGGTAAAACGACAACAGCCGGCAAACTTGCCGTCTTAATGAGAAAAAACGGAAGAAAGCCATACCTGGTTCCGGCTGACGTATATCGCCCTGCCGCTATTGAGCAGCTTCAAAAGCTGGGCCAGCAACTGGCCGTTCCCGTGTTTCCATCCAGCGTGGAAATGGACCCGGTTCAGATTTGTGAACAAGCCCGAACAAACGCCCATAAAGAAGGACTTGACACGCTCCTGCTTGATACGGCCGGTCGTCTGCATATAGACGAAGCCCTGATGGGCGAGCTTTGCCGCATTAAGGATACGGTCAAGCCTTCCGACATCCTGCTTGTGGCCGATGCCATGACCGGTCAGGATGCTGTAAACATCGCCAGGGCGTTTAACGACGCCCTTGACATCGGCGGCGTTATCCTGACCAAGATGGATGGTGATGCCCGCGGCGGAGCGGCGCTGTCGATCAAGTCAATCACCAATAAACCGATAAAGTTTATCGGGGTCGGTGAAAAGCTTGGTGATCTGGAACCTTTTCATCCGGACAGGATGGCCTCAAGAATCTTGGGGATGGGGGACGTCCTGACCATGATCGAAAAGGCCCAGGCGGTGGTCGACGAAAAAAAAGCGGCCGAACTCGAAAAAAAGCTCAGAAAAAGTGAATTTACGCTCGAAGATTTTCGTGACCAAATGGTTCAGATACGAAAGATGGGGTCTTTATCGGACCTTATCAGCATGATACCCGGGATGAGCACAAGTAAGCATCTGAAAAACCTCGATGTAGACGAAAAAGAATTCGTCAAGATCGAAGCGATAATCAATTCCATGACCCCCCAGGAACGGCGTCAACATGCTCTAATAAAAGGCAGCCGCCGCAAAAGAATTGCCAAAGGAAGCGGCACCAGTGTGCAGGATATCAACAAGCTGCTTAAAAATTACACCCAGATTTTAAACATGGTTAAAAAAATCAATAAGGGCGGCATGCGCGGAATAAGCCGAGGGATGTTGCCGTTTTAAAGGAGAACAAACATGCCCGTTAAAATCAGATTGGCCAGGCACGGCACAAAGAAAAAACCTTTTTATCGAATTGTGGTAGCAGACAGTGAAAATCCGAGGGACGGCAGATTCCTTGAGAATGTCGGTACCTATAACCCTATAAAGGATCCGGCTGAGGTTGCCTTGAAATCGGAGCGAATCAAGTATTGGATTGGCCAGGGGGCCATTCCGACCGACACTGTAAAAAGCCTTTTGAAAAAAGAGAATTTTTTTGCCAACTTAGAATAAATAGTAGCGTTTCCCCTAATTCTCAACCGCCGACAAAGGAGATGGAGCTATGAAAGAGCTGATCTATTACATTGCCCAGGCATTGGTTGATCATCCGGAACAAGTGGCCGTCTCCGAGGTTGAAGGTAACCAGACCTCGGTATTAGAGCTTAAAGTGGCCAAAGAGGATCTAGGGAAGGTTATCGGAAAACAGGGTCGTACGGCACGGGCAATGCGGACCATTTTGAGTGCTGCCTCCGCAAAAATAAAAAAACGAACGGTCCTGGAAATAATCGAATAATATCGTGGGAATAGATGGCTTTCTGCTGGTAGGAAAGGTCGTTGGTGTTCATGGCCTCAAAGGAAACATCAAGGTCTATTCCTATGCTGAATCTCTGTCCGTTTTCGAGCCGGGCGGTCCGATTCTGGCCGTCAATAAAAAAGGATTGGAGACAACCTATATCATAAATTGGGTTAAACCTCACCACCGGGTTACCCTTTTATCGCTGGAAGGGATAGCAGGTCGGGAATTTGCGGAAACCCTTGTGGGATCCAAACTATATATTGAAAAAGCAAAATTGCCCAAGCTTGAAGATGGATCGTATTACTGGTTCGATCTTATCGGGCTTTCCGTCTTCACAACCGCCAATGAGTACCTTGGCAACATTGAAGCGATTATTCCGACCGGAAGCAACGACGTATATGTTGTGAAGCACCCCGATAAAGATCATGATAATGAAATCCTGATTCCGGCTTTGGCATCGGTGGTTTTAGAAATCGATGTGAATCAGAAAACGATGCGAGTCGATTTGCCCGAAGGGTTGTAACCGGTACAAATCAAATCAACGCATATATCCCGCAAACGGGACAGGCAAAAAATGATTTCTGATCACGAAAGCACGAAAACACGAAAAAGGTTTTAAAATTTCGTGTTTTCCCTATTTCGCGCTTTCGTGATTTATTTTAATTAAAAAATAATTGGCTTTTGATGGATTTTATCGTCCTGACCATATTCCCGGAAATGTTTGCACCATTCTGGGAACACGGAATTATCAAAAGGGCGATCGATCAAAACAAGATTTCCGCTGCGGCCGTCAATATCAGAGATTACGCCAAAGGCCGGCATCGTGTTACCGATGACAGGCCATACGGCGGTGGCAGCGGCATGGTGATGAAGCCCGAACCTTTGGCCGCCGCCATTCGGGCAGCCACAAGCAAAGCGCCTTCTTCCCGAACGATCCTGCTGACGCCGCAGGGTCGCTGCTTTAACCAGATTGTTGCGCACGAATTGGCATCGTCTCAAGGGCTTGTTCTGGTTTGCGGCCGTTATGAGGGGGTGGACGAACGTATTTGCCACGAATTCATCGATGATGAAATTTCCATAGGTGATTATGTTCTTACAGGAGGTGAGCTGGCGGCCATGGTCATCATCGATGCCGTGACCCGCTTGATCCCCGGCGTTCTCGGGGGTGAGGACTCGGCCGAAAAAGACTCGTTTTCCGGCGATGTTTTAGAACACCCGCATTACACAAGGCCCCGGGTCTTTGAAGGCGCCGAGGTCCCGGAAGTGCTGCTGTCGGGCCATCACAAAGAAATTGAGAAATGGAGGCTGGAAGCATCGCTGATTCGAACCTTTCTGAAAAGAAAGGATCTGTTGGAAAACCGGCTGCTGAGCAGGGTGGAAATAGAAATTTTGAAAACGTGGTGCCGCGATATTGAAAAAATCATATCCGACCAATCTTTACATAGCCCTGACGCACTATCCGGTGCTCAACAAGAACGGTAACATCATCGCTTCCGCTGTGACGAACCTGGATCTGCATGATATGGCCCGGGCTGCAAAAACATACGGGGTACGATTATTTTATGTGATTACACCGCTGGCGGACCAGCAGGAACTTGTTGAAAGAATTGTCGCCCATTGGGTTCAAGGTATCGGCTCAACATATAATCCGAAACGGCGTGAAGCTTTAGAACTGATTTGTATCAAAAAGTCACTGGATGAGGTTATCGATCATATCCGTGATGACTGCGGAGATTCACCCAAAACAGTGGTAACCAGCGCCAAGCACAATTCCGGCAACATCAGCTTCGGCAAATTTCGCGCCATGCTCAACGACGACAAGCGGTATCTGTTGATTTTCGGAACCGCCTGGGGCCTGACGGAAAGCTTCATGGCCGGAGCCGACTACGTTCTTGATCCGGTAATGGGAAATACCGATTACAATCACCTGTCGGTTCGGTCGGCCACAGCCATTATACTGGACAGATTGTTTGGAACATAAAAGAAAATTGCAAATGGATTTTATTTAGAACCTAAGTTGAGCGATTGCAGAGGTTGCCGCAGATACAAGGAAGATGTCGTTCCGCTATAGTCTACTATGCGGGACGGCATCTGACGCAGTAGATGCGGTAAGATCGGCGATCGCTCAGCTTAGGTAGAATATCTTGCGGAGGGATCAACATGGAAACGATACAGCAGTTGGAAAGAGAAACGATGCGGCTTGACCTGCCTAAATTTATCCCCGGCGATACGGTTAAGGTTCATGTCAAAATCAAAGAAGGTGAAAAGGAGCGTATTCAAGCCTTCCAGGGCGTTGTCATCAGCAAGCGCGGCGGTATGGCCAGCGCCACATTTACCGTGCGAAAGGTATCATACGGGATCGGGGTTGAGCGTGTCTTCCCACTCCATTCCCCCGTAATCGACAAAATTGAAGTCGTTACCCACGGCCGTGTTCGCCGGGCCAAAATCTATTACCTGCGAAAACTGAGGGGCAAAGCTGCCAGGATTAAGGAGCGCCGCTACACATAGTGTTTCATTGAGCAGCCCTTATTCATAAATTTCAGGTGTTTTTTGCAGACACACGTGAATATCATCACGAAAACACGAAATTTTGAAAGCACGAAAATATATTTTTTTCGTGTCTTCGTCTTTTCGTGCTTTCGTGATCTGTTTTTTAACTTTCTTCTCGGCAGGGGTAGGAATTTCGAAGTGGTTTCATGAAACCGGACTTGTGGTTTTTCGAAAAAAGGGCGTCTGAAAAAGGCTTTTCAAAAATAGCGGGCATTGATGAGGCCGGCCGGGGCCCCCTGGCCGGCCCGGTTGTTTCGGCAGCGGTGATTCTGCCTGCATCCTTTTCCGCTTCCGGTATCACCGATTCAAAAAAATTAACGCCCAAACAACGGGATTATTTTTTCGACATCATTCACGAGCACGCTGTCTCGGTCGGCATCGGCATCGTCGGCCCTTCCGAAATCGATCGCATCAATATCCTGGAAGCATCACGCCGTTCCATGGCGCTTTCGGTTGAAAATATGTCTCTTAGGCCGGATTACCTGCTGATCGACGGCATTTTCCGGATTTCCTCCGACCTGCCTCAGAAACCGATACCCAAAGGCGACAGCTTGAGTGTTTCCATTGCGGCGGCATCGATTATCGCCAAAGTCACCCGCGACAGAATCATGGAAAAATACCACCGGGAGTACCCCCAGTTCGGCTTCTTGCAACACAAAGGCTATCCCACCAAGGCCCACAAGGCCGCCATCCAAACCTACGGCTGCTGCCCGATTCACCGCCAAAGCTTCAAGGGCGTCAAGGAATATCTGTAAAAAACGCTCCGGTTTGTTTTTTCTAATATTGTTCCCTGACAAAGGCGCTTTTGAAGGAATGAAAAAGGCGTCAGACCGGGCTCATTTTTTTTTGTTTTTCTCTCTTTCTTGCAACGTGTGCTTTAAAACCGGCAGTATCAGGCGATCCTTTTCCCGAAAGGTCTGCTCTTTGATTTCGATAAGATGCTCAAGGCTCAGGATGCGAAGTTGAAGGTTTTCAATTTGAATCTCTTCCGAATGCCCGATCAGATTGGCATATCCCAAATTCTTTTCGATGGTTCCGAGAAGGTCAAGCGGTCCGAACCGTGTCATCAAAAGATGGTGCCCCGGTGATGCCAGTGATTCGATATCCGGTTTTATCCGTTTTAGATGTCCCCGATAATATGCGTCCAGATCTATCAAGGCCTTCACCAGGCAATTGAGATTGTCCGGCGCTCTGGAATGCACTAGATCCAGATCGAATGTGGTAATCGGAGCGCCGTGGAGAACAGCGCAGACACCGCCGACGATAATAAATTTCACCTGGCGATCGTCAAGAACGCGAAGAATTTCAATAATCTGCGGCACGGATTCCTGCATGTTTCAGCCTGACAATGGATAACATATTCTGCTGCAGTACGTTCAACCGCTCTGTCGGTGTAAGCGAGAGCATCCAGCGTATCAGGGTTAGATCGACCCCGTCCTCGCTGTATGCCGGAGGATCTTTTTGTGAATGCAAAATCAAATGCGGAGGATTCTCCATATCTTTTTACCCGGTATTTAAATAAAAAACTAGATATCATATGAAACCGGCAACTGCAAATATTTCTGTGC
>Ga0180009_10008479_pt1 | contig 10173 bp, 9 predicted proteins | sample OS_PC_MetaG_FD_123537 | JGI IMG/M metagenome (GOLD analysis project Ga0180009, IMG submission 123537) | Groundwater microbial communities from the Aspo Hard Rock Laboratory (HRL) deep subsurface site, Sweden - OS_PC_MetaG | ecosystem: Environmental > Aquatic > Deep subsurface > Groundwater... | reverse complement strand
GTCCCCGACTTACCGAAGACAAAATAGAAATCCTGCCTTGGCAAGTCTTTCTAGAAAGACTTTGGTCCGGAGCGATCATTTAATAAAGATGCAGCTTCTGAATGCCGTCGGCAATCCGGCCGAAAACGGAGCGGTTTCTCATCCTTTTGTATTAGACGGTGCATCTTTCATACTACGTTTTACTTAGTAGCATCGTATCGATTTCCCCTATGCGACTAATAGTATCGTCGTAACCTATTCCCCAAATCAGGATCAAAAAATACGAAGAAAAATCATACACTTACCGTATTGCCAAATACTTTCAGGTGTGTAGATTAATAACAGGTCTTAACGATTACAAAGATGGTTGCATAGGGTTTTTAGAACCCACTCATTAATATTAGATTCTGAATAAGACCATGAATATTTTGAAAACATTGGGTCCGCATAAAGCTCAATCTCTGCCATACACGGTAGCCGATCTGATGCGCATGAGCAGAGCGTCCCAGGAGGCTGTTAAGGAGAAGCAACCCAACGATCCCGTCTCTTCTTTAGACCGATACAATGCAATTTCGGCCAATCCGATTTTTACCTACTCACCCAAAGGTAGGATGGCTTCCCGTCAAAAAAGTCCTATCGGCTCCCAGGTCGATGTCCGCGCATAGTTCAATTGCAGTAAATTCCTCTCTCTAATTCAGTACCATTTATCGAGAATCCAGTATCCAATTTCGAGTATCGATTATTATTTATCTGTGCAGATCTGCAGCCGATTTAATTTGAGTTTTTTCTTTATATCCACGCCTCCGAACAAACCCATCATGCCTTCTTGACACTCTGATTATTATCAATTATAGATTGGGGTACAGTATACAACCCTAATCAATCAGGGTACAATATACGGGGATGGTGATTCGTGCCGGATGACGACCAGAAACTTGTTATCGAAAACCCTGTCTCGATCCGTGAAAAGGTTTACGAGTATATCCGAAACCGAATCTTAAGCGGAAAGATCACACCCTCCACGCGCATGGTGGAAACCCAGCTGGCCAACGAGATCGGCACATCCCGCACACCGGTGAGAGAAGCGTTGCATGTGCTGGAGATGGAAGGTCTCCTAGAGGCTATCCCGAGAGTCGGCTACCAGGTCAAAGAACTCAAATGGGAAGACGTGGAAGAGATCTGCGAGATCCGGGCCGTGAACGAGATATTAGCCTGCCGGTGGGCCATGCAGCGCATTACACCGGATGATTTAAAATCCATTGAAGACAACTTGACCCTTGCCGAAGCCGAAATCAAAGAAGGGCATCCGGAATCCTTTGTGGAGCGGGATGCCGAATTCCACGAATTGCTGGTCAAAGCCAGCGGCAGCGAGCGGCTTCTGGAGCTCTGCTCCATGCTCCGGCGACATATGCTGCGCTATCGCGTTGAAAGTCTGTATCTCCCGGAAACCGCCTTGCGAGCCATTGGCGGTCATCGCCGAATCTTGAATTGTCTTAAAGAGAAAAATGAAGAAGACTTTGAAGCAGCCATCCGGGAGCATTTGGAGCAGTCCAAGCAGGATATTCATCGATACGCCTTTGAAGAGAAGCTCCCGAGAGAGGATAAAGCCGAGCGGTGAAGATGAACGAGATTAAATTCATAGGCCGTGGCGGGCAGGGCGTTGTTATCGCTTCCCAGATGCTCGGGCTGGCCTTTTTCAATGCCGGTCTGTATCCTCAGTGTTTTTCCGTATTCGGCGGCGAACGGCGCGGTGCGCCGGTGATGAGTTTTCTCAGGGTGGATGAGAAAAAGATCCTTTTGAAATGCGGTATCCGGAATCCCCGTGAACTGATCTGCCTGGACGACAGCCTTATCGATACCGGAGAGATCCGATCCAGTCTCAGGGCCGGCGGCCGCATCTGCGTCAACACCGGTCAAGAATATGAGTCACTCATTCCGCTGCATTCCTTTACGCTGGCCCTGATCGATGCGCGAAAAATATCGGAAACTCTCGGTTTGGGAAGGGTCATGAACACCGCCGTCTTAGGCGCGTACTGGCGAATGGTGGATCATCTTCCGCTGGACAGTCTGCTTTCAGCCGTCGAAGATTCGATACCGGCCAAAAAGCAGGAGAATCTGGAAGCCGTTCGCCGGGCCTACGAAGCCGTTAACATCTATGAGCCGTCAAATGAATAAACCGCTTCCCAGATGTATCGATCCGGAGTCGATCATCCCCATTTCCCGGTTCACCACCGAAGTTTTTAAAACAGGCGCCTGGGACAGCCGGCGGCCGCAGTTTACGGAGAAGCTGTCTCCATGCCGCGTGGCATGTCCGGCCGGAAACGACATTCCCAGCGCATTCCACCGGGCATCGGAAGGGGATTTCGACGCCGCACTGAGCCTGTTTCTGAAGGAATCCCCGCTGCCCGGTGTCTGCGGGCGGGTCTGCTACCATCCCTGCCAGACGGACTGCAATCGTGAAAAATGGGACGGAACCGTTCAGATCAGAGCCCTGGAGCGGAGTGCGTCGGAACTGGGGACCATCGAGCCGGAACCGCTGACAGACGCGGGAAAGGGGCAGCCGGTTGCCGTGATCGGATCGGGTCCGGCGGGACTATCAGCCGCCTATCATCTGGCCCGAATGGGCCATCCGGTGACGCTTCTTGAAGCCGAGAAAAAACTGGGCGGCGTGCTTCACACGGCCATACCCGCGTATCGACTGCCGGAAGATGCGCTGGACAAAGACCTTTCCCGGATTCTCCCATTGATTGACACCGTCCGTACGGGCGTAGATGTAAACGCCTCAATGCTTAGAGATTTGTTAAACGATTTTCGATCGGTTTTTCTGGCGGTCGGGGCTGCAAGAAGCAGAAGGCTCGAAATTCCCGGCAGCCGATTACCGGGGATCGAGAGCGCCGTGGCGTTTTTAAGGCGGGCGCGCAAAAAACAGCAGCCTTCCATTCAGGGATCCGTGGTGGTGGTCGGCGGCGGTGATGTGGCCCTGGACGCGGCCATATCAGCTCGCCGCCTCGGGGCGGAATCCGTCGAAGTGGTTTGCCTCGAGCAGGAAGAAGACATGCCCGCTTCCGATATCTTAAAACAGGACGCTCAGAAGGCGGGAATCCGGTTTCACTTCGGATGGGGTGTCTTGCGGTTTACTGAACGAAACCATCGAGTTTCCGGTGCGGTCTTTGGCCGATGTACCTCTTTTTGTATGGAACAGGGAGAAATTATACCGGCACTGGATAAAGATGAGTGTATGGAGCGCCCGGCGGACCATGTCATGGTGGCCATCGGTGAGGCGGTCCATCTCGGACCTCTGGCGGATGGAATCGCCGACCTTCCGGAGCACGGGCACGTTCAGACGGACCCGGTCACCCTCGCCACCGGCATCCCAGGTCTTTACGCCGGCGGCGATGCAGTGAAAACACCCGGATCGGTAGCGGAGGCCATCGGGACCGGCAAACGGGCAGCCTTCCATATTCATCTGAATCTCAACGCAGCCATCTATGATCGATCTGTTGAAGATGCGCTGCTGGCGGACGGACCCGGATTTTCCATTGAAGCATTTTTTCGAAACAGATCTCACTGGGATCATAAGAGGATGGTCCGGTTCGAGGACCTGAACCCGTTTTGTCTGATCTCCCATCCGCCCGAGCCGATTCAGCACCGTGCCGGGGCCAAAGGCTTTGAAGAGGAGATCCGATCTTTCAGCCGGGACCAGGCCGTATCAGAGGCCGGGCGCTGCTTTTACTGCGGTACCTGTATCGGATGCGAGCGATGCATACTGTTTTGCCCGGATCTGTCGATTCATCCCGTCAACGGTGAACGGCGGATTTACGGCCCCAGTGAAGACTACTGCAAGGGATGCGGAACATGTGCGGCCGCCTGTATCCGGGGGGTTATGGAATTGGGAGAGAGCCGGTGAGTAAGTTTATCACAGGAAACCATGCAGTTGCTGAAGCGGTCCGATTGAGCCGGCCCGGAATTGTGGCCGCATACCCCATTACACCTCAAACCCCGATCTACGAAAAACTCTCGGAGACCGAAGCATCGGGTAATCTCGAGGGGATCATGATGCGCATGGAATCCGAGCATTCGGCCATGGCCGCCTGCATCTCGGCATCGCTCACCGGAGCCCGCACCTTTACCGCCACCTCTTCCCAGGGGCTGGCGCTGATGCACGAGATGCTCCATTTTGCTGCCGGCGCTCGCACACCGGTGGTCATGGCCTGCGTCAACCGGACCCTGGCGCTTCCCTGGGCGTTCTGGAGCGACCAGACCGACAGCCTTTCTCAGCGGGATACCGGCTGGATTCAACTCTATGTGGAAAACAATCAAGAAGCGGCGGATTCCATCTTTCAGGCGTTTCGCATCGCGGAAACGGTGATGCTGCCGTGCATGGTGGTGCTGGAGGCCAATTTCATATCCCATTTCATGGAGCCTGTAGACTTTCCCGAGCCGGAACAGGTCAACCGGTTTTTACCGGCCGTCTCTCTACCCCGCCGTTTCGACGTGGAAAACCCCGGTTTCGTGGGGGCGGTGGTCACCCAGAAGCAGTATCGGCAGTTTCGGCAACTGAGCCATGAAGCCATGGGTCTCACTCTGGAAACAGCCGAGGAGGTGGATCGCGAATTTGAAGCCATCTTCGGAAGGGGATACGGACTCATCGAGGCCGTGGAAACGGAAAACGCCGATCTGGTTTTGGTAACCTCCGCCACCATCACCTCCACTGCCCGGCTCGCACTTAAACGACTGCGGGCTCAGGGCATCCGGGTGGGATTGCTCAAGATCCGGCTCTTCAGACCCTTTCCGACGGCGGCCGTTCGATCGGTACTGGACCCGGTGGCGACGATTGCGGTCATCGACCGGAATATATCCCTGGGCCGGGAAGGTATTTTCTGCTCGGAACTCAAGGCGGCCCTATCCAACAGCCCGGTCCGAAAGAGAATACAGGGGTATCTTGCCGGAATCGGCGGAACCGATGTGGATGACGTGCTGATCGAAAAAATCGTACAGGATGCTTTGAATCGCGAAACTTTTTCAGACGGACCCGTCTGGATGGAGGAGGACTGATGACCACAATGGAGGAAAAGCCGATGGATATCCTGCGCCCGGGACATTCGGCATGCCCCGGTTGCGGTTCTGCCATGTCCATGCGGATGGTGCTTCGTGCTCTGGGGTCCCGGGCCGTGGTCGTGGTGGTCCCTTCCTGTGTATCGATCATCGCCGGCCCCTTTCCCAATGCATCCGCCAACGTCCCCATGTACCATGCGGCGTTCGAGGTGGCCGCCGCCAGTGCGGCCGGAATATCCAACGCCCTTAAAACCCAGGGAATCCACGACATTCCGGTCCTGGCCTTTGCCGGGGACGGGGGCACCTTCGATATCGGGCTACAGTCCCTATCCGGTGCCGCGGACCGGAACGAGGATATCGTCTATGTTTGTGTGGACAACGAAGGATACATGAATACGGGAATCCAGGTCTCTTCGGCAACCCCGCAGCATACGTGGACCGGGACCACTCCCACGGGCAATACCCGGCGAAAAAAACAGATCATGGAGATCATGGCGGCCCACCGGATTCCATATGCCGCCACCGCCACCGCCGGATTTCCGGAAGATCTCATGGAAAAGGTAAAGCGGGCCAAATCGGTAAAAGGGACCCGGTTCATTCACCTGCTCTCCCCCTGCAACACGGGGTGGAAAATTGCAGAGGACATGTCCCCCAAAACCAGCTTCATGGCGGTTGAGACAAACATCTTCCCTTTATATGAAATCATTGACGGGCTCCACTACCGCCTGACGCATAAATCCAGCAGCCAGCCGGTTGAGGCCTATCTGTCTCTTCAGGGGCGATACAACCATTTGTCCAAAGAACAGATCCGTGCCATCCAGACCGAGACGGATCGGGCATGGAAAGACCTTCGACAGAAGTGTGAACGGGGATCGTGAAGCTCTTTTTTTAGAAGTTTAAATCAAATAATTGGGTCTGCGTATATCTGCGTAAATCCGCGTCCCATTAAACTTAAGGTGAATTATGAAAATTAACGAAGAAACATGCATCGGCTGCGAAGAATGTCATGCCTACTGTCCGGTGGAAGCAATAGCAGCGGGAGGTGATGACGGTTCCATCAGTCAAATCGATCAGGAGCTCTGTGTGGAGTGCGGTGTCTGTCTAAGGGCAGAGGTCTGTCCTACAGACGCGATATACATGCCGGAGCTTGAGTGGCCCCGCCTGGTACGGGAAGCGTTCAGCAACCCAAAGGCCGAGCACAGGGGATCCCGGGAGATGGGCCGGGGCACGGAAGAGATGAAAACCAACGACGTTACCGGTCTTTTTCCCCACGGGGTGGTGGGAATGGCCCTGGAACTGGGACGCCCTGGAGTTTCAACGTCTTTCAAGGACGTTCAGACCATAGCTGTGGCGCTGGCAAGCCAGGGGGTCACGTTTGCCACCCAGAATCCCGTCACCAGCCTCATGCCGGATCCCAAAACCGGCGAGCTGGAACCGGATATTCTAGCAGAGAGGGCTCTTTCGGCCATCATCGAATTCATCATACCGGAAGACCGGCTGGGAGATATCCTGGCGACCGTCAAGCAGGCTTCTGAAAAGATCGATACGGTATTCGCCCTGGATTTGATCCGTAAGCTCGACAAGGATGCCGTCTCCGGGATGCTGAACACGGTAAAATCGGCCGGATTTGCGCATCGACCCAACAACAAAACCAATATCGGCCTGGGGCGGCCATAGAAAACGGAGGGACAACATGACGCACACACTCCACCGTATGGGAGATACGGACAGTCTCTGTGAAGATTTCGTGTTGCTGGTTTTGCCGGCCCGGGGGATCAACCTGGAGAGTTCCGAGGAGAAGATGAAGCAGATCTGGGAGGTGATCTCCCATCATGAAGACGGGCTCTCCAACTACGGCAACCTGACCGATGGAAACAGCCATCGGACCGGCCTGGAGACCTTTAAGCAGGTTAACAGCCGGATCAGTCATGCGGTGTTCAAGGATCGGGAATCCCTCAAGGCGTGTTTGAAGGAGATAAAGGAAGCCGATTTCGGCATATCCATGGTCGTCTCGGGCATCGAGGAAGAGGTCCACAAGATCTGCGGAGAAATAGGACTTACGCCCCACACGGCCAACTACTCGCTGGGATTTCACGGGAAAACGGAAAAACTGCCGTCTCAGCCGGTGCTGGAAATCACCACCATGTGCGGTCACGCCCTGGTTTCGAAAAACCTGGTGGGAAAGATGGTGGAAGACATCAGAAACGGCGAAAGGACCGCTTCGGAAGCTGCGGTTGAATTGTCCCGGCAGTGCGAGTGCGGGATATTCAGCCCCTATCGGGCAGAGCAGCTATTGGAGCGGATGGCGGCTGCCTAACCCGGATAAACCCACCAGAGGGAGGCGGGCAAGCCGGTTGGAGCGAATTGGGCTTCGCTTAAGGCTTCGATCCAACAAGGCAGAAATCCCAATTTATCGGGGAAATTCCAAATCACAAATATCAAATACCAAATAAATCACAATGACCGAAATTCAAAATTCTAAACATGTACTTGATCCCCAAAAACAAACATTCCAAATCTGTTTGGGTCATTGGATATTGGAATTTTAGATTTGTTTGTAATTTTCTTGCCCGCCGTCTTTCTGGCGGGGTGCTTGTGTATTGGTTTTTTGCATAACATGCAAAGAAATGACAATTAAGACTCTAATACGGTATGCCGGTTGTCGATAATACTTCCAGGAGGGATATATGACCGCGGGTGATATTGCAGTGATTGGCGGCGGAAACGGCTCCTTCACAATGGCCGGCGACTTTGCGCTAGCAGGCTATCGGGTTCGCATGTGGAGCGATTCGCCGAAGCGGCATGAAACGCTGTTTCAGACGAAAACCATTCATCTGGAGGGTCTCGGACGCCGGGGGGATGCGAACATTCATCTGGTGACCGAAGATCCGAAAGAAGCAATTACAGGCGCTGATGTCATTTTTTCTTCCATGCCCGCATTTACCCAGGAAAAAGTCGCAAACATCATCGGTCCGCATCTGGAAGACGGACAGATCATCTTCCTTTCCCCCGGGTCCCTCGGTGGTTATCTGTTCGGGAAGATACTGAACGATAACGGATGGTGGAAAGACATCGCCATCGCAGAGCCGGGAACCCTGCCGTACCTGACCCGAAAGATCGGTCCCAGTGCGGTACAGGTGAGCGGACTGGCGGTTCGGCTGCCCGTGGGTGTATATCCCGCCAAAAAGACGGAACAGACGATTGCTTCGCTTAAGGAACTTTATCCCGCGGTTCATCCCGTTGAGAATGCGTTGTCGATTGCGCTTCTCAACGTCGGTCCGGTCATCCATTCGGTTCTCTATCTCCTGAACACGGGACCCATTGAGAATCTTCCCACATGGGATATCCATAACGAGGGAACAACGCCGTCGGTAAAGAAGCTGATCCTGTCGCTGGATGAGGAACGGATTGCGTTGCGCAAGGCCTTGGGATTTACATCCCACCACTATCCCTTTTCCGACCACTACGATCAGAACAGCAAAAACGAGTGGATGTACGGACGGAAGGCCCACACCGATCTGGTCAAGAGTGAAAAATGGCGGGAATCGCTGACCTTGGGCCACCGATACATACAGGAAGACGTCAAATGCAACCTGGCCCTGATAGCGTCCATCGGGGATTACTGCCGGGTGGAGACCCCCATTGCCGACTCCCTCCTGACCCTGATCGGGATGATCTCAGGAGAGGACTTTACTAAAACCGGCCGGACCCTGGCATTAATGGGCCTGGCGGATCAGACCCGCGAGGAGTTGTTTGATATTCTAGAAAACGGCTTCTGATTTCATTTTTCACTCATACCTGGAAAGGCACGGGGGTCGAAGGCACGGGGGTCGCGTCTTGGCGAAGGCACGGGGGTCGCGTCTTGAAACTTGACAAATCGGGAGGCGTTGCATTGATTTTCAATGATGAAACTCTGGACATGCACCAGCAACAGGAACGCTGTCAAAAAGGGGTCCATTGGATTATTGGTTGTTCTACACCCCAGATATAAACCAATATTACAACGGACGGCCCCAACTTGCCCCCCTAAAAATTCATTAAATTCAATGATGCTGAAAACGCCTCCGAAATAGCCGTCTGGTTGAGGGCCGGGTTAAGTGCTATTCCCAGAAAAACAAGCACGACCCTGCGCAAAACCTCAATCATTACTGGCGCGGGATATTTCACTGCAAACATCCGCTCCATTGCTGATAAAGACAATTCGATCATTTTGGTTGTTCAGGTAGAAATCCATGGGCATCCTCAAATAAGGCCCTTTTTTCAGGACAACCGTTCTTTTGTTGCTCCCCGATGCTAATATCACTTGGTCCCCTTGGGCCAAGCCATTGATTCTTTTCAAGTCGACAGACGGTAAATCGCCTTGACTATCGACGAAATAGAATCCGGGTCCGGTGAGATTGATTTCAGCTTTAGATATGGTTACCCTTTTCGGTTTTCCAGGGATGGCGATTTGAGAACTAACTCCACCTCTTGGTGTTCTATTCCCGAAGATCTCCCCCACCCAAGCAACTTGGCCAACTGTAACCCCAAATAAAAAGGAGGCAATCAGTAAGCCGACGAGAGTGCACCAGAATTTCGCTGGAACTTTTTCCCAAAGCCAAGCAAGCGTTACTTTGTCTGGAAACTCCAAGCTATTTTCTGAAGCGGGTAATTGACCTTCTAAAAAGGCGACTACTGACTTGGATTGATGCAGAAGCGTCGAGAGTTTACCGACCGTGAATCGTTCCTTGCCCTCCTCGTCATATAAAGGAAGCTCCTCCAACTGAAGTTGCTCAAACATTGTCGGATAATCCGACTTCAGTTCTTCAATGCACAAATTGTACTCAGAAAAAAGAGGCTTCAATCGTACAAGACCCAATTTTGTTCTTGTGGAGTCCAAAGTATCTACGCTCTCGATTAGCGTCCGCAAGCGCCTGAGCAGGTTATGAGTATTTTTCTTTGCCATTCCTTTGTTTATCTCCATTTAATGTCAGAACTCACCGGACCCGCTTCCTGCGGGATCCGGTGCAGCGAATTGTTGTGTGCCGGGCTTGGCCCGGCTGCTAAATGGTGATGTCCGATATTATGACACGCGTATCGGGCAAAGTCCAGACCCAGCCCGACGGAGGCGAAGGGTAGCTGAAGGCAAGGGTGGTGCAG
>Ga0180009_10008478_pt1 | contig 10173 bp, 18 predicted proteins | sample OS_PC_MetaG_FD_123537 | JGI IMG/M metagenome (GOLD analysis project Ga0180009, IMG submission 123537) | Groundwater microbial communities from the Aspo Hard Rock Laboratory (HRL) deep subsurface site, Sweden - OS_PC_MetaG | ecosystem: Environmental > Aquatic > Deep subsurface > Groundwater... | reverse complement strand
TTGGATAAATTTTCGTTGGGCTATAGATGTTGAGTACATTCATGTTGCAGAGGTTCCGATTTTGGCAGCTCTTGTTAAAAAACATAAGCGATTCTGGGATGGAAAATTTTTTTATAAGCAACAGAGCAGCTACATTCTACGCTGGCCAGATTGGAGAAAGCGATATCGTGTAGATCTCGAATCTTTTAGAAGACATCATAAAATCGTAGATCCTTTTCAGCGAAAGTTGGTTGTGGGGTTGAAAGAGGAAAACAAACAATGAGTCTTTCCATTTTTGTTGTTAAATGCCTCTACGAACATGGAGAACTAACTGCGAAAGAAATCGCCAAAATGCTAAAGGTTCCTCAGAAGGCGGTTAATGTTACGCTTGGTCACTTGAAGCGAAAAGGCATAGTTGAACATGGAACACCTCTAACCAAAATCTACGAGACTCCTTACGGCAAGTATCAAAGTCGCTGTTCTGCACCTTTCAAATGGAAACTAAAAGAGGAGAAGCCATGAAACTAATTAGAGCTACAAACGAGATAGAGGTAGGTAGGTAGGTAGGTAGGTAGGTACTACTTACTTACTTACTTACTTACTTACTTACTTACTTACTTACTTACTAACTAACTAACTAACTAACATAATAATAACCATTATCTTTATAAAGACATAAAGATAAAGATAGGAAAGAATAAAAATGTATGACTTCACAAAACTAAAAGGCAAACTGGTTAGCATCCTCATAACTGGTTTAAAAGGAAACAAAGAATCGTATGTTGGAACAATTTTAGATGTTAACGACGACTTCATTGATTTAAAATGTGTTGGTGGAAACCAAAAATTTCCAATAGAACGTATCCTTATCAAAACAAGCCTTGTTGAAAGTGTTTGGATTTATAAAGAGGGTTACAAAAAATGAGGAAGCGATCTGATATTAGAAATTTCTACGTCGATGAGGAGTTCATTCCAGTTTGGGATAAGTTTAGGGAAATATGTACACGTGAGGATTCAAGTGCAAGCGAGAAGATTAGAGGCTTCATAGCAAGGTATGTTGCAGTACACGCAAAAGGAAACCCTCAACTATTGCTGGACAAGTTTGTTGGCGACGTACATCACAAGTGTTTTGGTTGCGAAGGCATGTTCAAATCGCTTACTAAAGTCAAGTTTGTCAGCGGACGAATTGGCGGAGTATGTCCATTGTGCAAAGAAGATTATTGCGCGCGCGGATTGATTAAGAAGGTTTTGGGTGCGGTTGGAAGGAAAACATAATATTTGAAAGTGTTTGAAAATGGAGACAAAACATAAACATCAATGGAGAAAGGTGGGAGCAACCTATGCCAATGGCGACCTCATCATTCAGAAAAAGCGTTGTGTTATATGTAAAAAAGAAAAGATAGTTAAGAGATGAACTTGCAGTAAGAATTTTGAAAAACAAAAAGTGAAAATTCTGCGACGTACATCTCTAGCCATCGGATACCTGCGCGCGGATCGGTTAGGTTTCTATCAGGCGAAGAGACGGAGCATACTCAATATTGGATTTTGAAGGGTTTGTGTAAGGTGTGTTTTCACGCTGAACTTTCTGGGCGCGCGATACTTCCAGTGGCTAGGCTTCTGTGTTGAAGCGTTGTTTTGTTCATGGCTTCAGAAAAATAGACGATTCTTCTAGAAAAGACTTCTAGATTTTTGTTACGATTTCCCTCTTTTCCTCTTCAGACTTAACTTTAATTTCTGTCGGCTTCGGAAGGTCAGGAATTCTTATCCTTCTAACTAAAACATCAAAGAAAAGGGCATCTATCTCGTCTAAACCCATCTCTGTCTCGAAGTCATAGGTTACAACCACTCTAAACCGCTTCATCTTAGCCATTATACTTTCCCTCAGCTTTTGCTGCGACTTATTTCTCCCAAGCGTTTCGAATCGTTTTTCTTTCAACTTTAGTGAATTTTTCGAGCTCTTGAATTAATTGAAGAGTCTTATGTAAGCTGGGTTCGGGCAAATAATGCTTGTAGTTGTCATAGCCGACAGAAACTAGTTCTGGGTTAATTTCTTTCATCCACCCGACAAGAGTTGCTAGATCAAAATCCATTATCGGCTCAATCGAAACGTGTTTTCTAGGCCACCCTAAAGTCTTCATAGCTAAATACCTACAAAAGGGAGGCGGAGCCTTTGAAACATAATCGGTTCTTCTGTTTGTCTCAATAGTTGTAGATAAGATAACGTTTTGAGGGAGCTCATCTAAAAATTTGAAGTATCTCTGAGGATTCTTCGTCTCAAGAAAGAACGTTGCGTTACGATTAGTCTTCATGGCTTCAATCACTTTGCAAATCCACTTGCTTGTAACGGCTTCACAGAAGAGATCTCCCATGTCAACTACGAAAACCATTCCAGCCTTCGGAACTTTTCTCAGCCTATCTTCATGAAGGTGAGGTATGAAGTCATAGCACAGTCGGCAACGGTGTTTCTGTCTTTTCGCCTGTCGCGCAGCCCAGCAGTAAATACAGTTGTGGCTGCAACCGACAACGGGCGACCATGTGCACTTGATAGAAGAATACATTCTAGACTTCTTCATTCTCATCTCAACCCCTTCTTAAGCTGTTCAAGCCGTTCAACGGTTTTTCTTACCCCTCGCATGGTTCTCAAAAGATCTCCCGCCTCGACATAAGCCTCACTCCATCTATCATTGTTTAATTGCTCCTTCAAGCGAGCTATACGGATGTCTAACTCACGGAGCCCATCGTTTAGCACGTATCGCTCAAGTTCTTCGCTTTTCATCTTCGTTTTTTTCCTCGCTATAATTACTTAGTCTAAACGGCTAAATAAATACCTTTTTATAGCACTTAAGAGTCTCTATTATGTGATAAAAATGGCGCAAAAAATCACCAAGAAAATAACAGTTCCTAAACAGCTATGTGACAAAGCTATAAAGATCATTGGCGAAGGCAAGATTCCCGGTGTTAGAAGTTTTTCGGGTCTGTGTGAATATGCTTTAGTAAAGCTGTTAGAGAGCATGGAGGCTCATAAGTGAAGAGAATAGAGGCTAAAGCTTACCAATGGCTTCTCAAACAGGGAAAATCGAAGGAATCCATCTTATTTCACTATCCAGACTTCATGACTGTTGGCGACCACGAATTTTACGAGGTAAAAACATTACACAAGCCCTACGGGAACATGGTCACCTTCCATCATAAACAATATGAAGACTTCAAGAAGATTGATCCAATGATTTTGGTTTTCTCTGAGGGTGAAAATGAGCCGACAGTCGTTAGCAGGTTAAGCGACATAGAAAAGAAAATCAAAGTTTATGTAACAAGTTCACGCCCAAAGTTTCGAAAGAGAAAGAAATCGCCTTCGACAGCGGAAATGCATACTCCATCATCTTTGAATGAGAGGCCTTGGTTCTATATTGGACCTGTGGCGGTTGATCCTTTAGGTCGATCTGTAATTCCTAAGCGTTGGCGAGAGCAACTGAAACTTAACGCGGGCGACACAATCGACATCCAAATCCGAAAGGCTGGGAAAGCTAGTGAAACGTGATAGGTGTTGGAAAGGCGTGACGGTTGACGTGGACGAGGAGAGCTCTTCTTTAGTCCTTTCTCTTGTTTCAACTCAGCAGCCGCTATGCCCCAAAAACCAAGAGGTGAACTAAATGAAAGACTTCATAAAATGGTTGATCTTGAACAAGCCTGAAGTGTTTGAGAAGCTGGTTAAAGAAGCCCTTAATCTATTGACCACACCATCGCCGTATGCTCCAAAGATTAAGCCACCTATCCATATCTGTCCCGTCTGCGGAAGACCACACATGCACGCGCGCCCAAAAACCAAAAGGTGAAGCATAGTGAGTAACGAAGAACACTGGTGTCCATTAATCAATAATAAGTGTCGAAGAGACTGCATTTTCTCCAAGTCTCCAGAGGAAAAAGGTTCGAAGACGTGCTGTTGGCTCTTCATGGCTCTCAGGGACTTATGGTATAATTGGATAGCTGAAATGAAGGCGCAAGTGAAAGGTGAAAGCGAATGAGTGAAGTTTGTGGAAAATGGTGTTTATATGGTTACGGTGATTCTCGTTGTTGTGAACTATGTCGCGAAGACCCTTCTCTAATCCAAAAATTTCTGAAAGAGGCTAGAAGGTGAAGAATGAATGAAGTGCCCCTTCTGTGGCGGAACAATGCAACTAGTTGAAACTAAGGTCTTGCCTAACATGGAGGAGTTGAAGCTGGTTAATGGAAAACCTACAAAAATGACTGTTACCTTGAAAACTATGACGTGGAGATGCGACTGTTTGGGGAGAGCAGAAAACTGAAAGGCAAACATAAGAGAACGCCAAGACAATGGGAAATTTTTAGAGAAATAAGAAAACTAAACCATGTGGGGGTGACTGGAATTTGAAGATAACGAAAATTGCGATTGGCAAAGGAAGAAGTGTTCCTAAGGAAGGCCCTGAAGGCGAATGGGTCAAAGTTTTCTACCATGTTGAAGCTGAAGTAAGTGAAGGCGAGGATCCAGAAGTTGTTCGCATCGGTCTTGAAGCAACATTAGACTCTTGGCTTGCTGAGGCGCCAACGGCTCCAGAATGGATTCCAAAGCTGGATGAGGCTGAGCTTGAAGAGTTGCCGTGGCAAACACGTGATAAGCAGCCGGCTAAGCCTGGGCAGTGGGCGTGGCTTTTCGGTCCAGAAAGCAAAACAGGCGCACCAGAAAAAGCTCAAGAGCTAGTAAAAGCCATAGAAGCTTCGAAAGATCGAAAGTTAGAGTTTGGCGCCTACGAATACACGCTTAGTGAAGGCAAAGTTTTCATTCAGAGACGCCCAGCGAAAAAAGGTGACAGGTGACGACCATGAGTAAGATTCTCCTTGACGAACAAGTTAAGATGTTATGGGACGAGATTATCAAGATTTGGGACCATATTCGGCGCTTGGAAAAGGAGCTTACCGAGAGGCGGCGACCATGAAGGGCGACAAGGAATGTGAGGAGCACAACTGTGAGGCTCTCTCTTACTGTTCATGGCATCCAGATGAATGCATCGGTAAGCCCTGGGCTAAGAAGAGGAAACTACAATGACTCTGGAACAATTTATACCGGGATTAAAGAAAAAATGCTCCGAATGTGGCGAACCGCTTCCAGAAGGAGAAACGCGATGGCTAGAAAAGAAAGGCGAAAAGAAGCCTCTATGCAGGAATTGTTTTGGTAGGCGACTTGGCAGGAAAATCACCGTTAATGGAGCTTAACAGCGATGAGTTGTTCCAAGTGTTGCTTCTACCCTTGCGATAAAACATCGCTCTGTCTAAAGGGAACTTATTATGTTCGAGATAGATGGAGAAATGTAACGAAGATGATCGAGCTTTCTGAACCAACCAAAAGAATAATTTCTAAAGCTGTAGAGAAAGCTCTAGGGATTACTGTTAAAGGAGATTAACAGAAATATGAAAAAGTGTGACATCAGGGGATGTAAGAAAAAAGCTGAAACATTCACAAAGAGCTTCGGATTCTGTAAAGATCATTGGAAACAGCTTATCGCTGAATACTGGGAAAGAGGAATGGATAAGGTCAAAAAATTGGAGGCAGAAGGGAAAATTACGCTTTAGGAGAATAAAAAACAATGGGGAAAGACCTGCTGGGAGTTTCAGCTGTTCGCGTATGCGCAGCCTTGGCGTCGCTGGGCTACAACGAGACTAAGCCGAAAAGAAAAAATGCTAGAGAGTTTAGGCGTGACAAATTCCATGTCATAGTGAGAGACCGCAAAACCAGAACCACGTTGAATATTCACGTTAACAGCATAGTAGGCTTTCCAGTTCTGGGCCACAAGGTGCGTAAGTCAGGTGAAGATTTGAAAAAAGAGCTTAACCGCATTGTTAAAGCAACCTTTATCTCTTAGTATCGTATATATTAAGACACGGCGAATAGGAGGCGAAATAAACATGAAAGAGACAATCCGTGAAGCGCTAGGGCTTCTAGCGGAATGGAAGGCGCTCGAAAAGCAGTTGAAAGCCAATAAAACATCTACGAAGACGATTAGAACTATCAAACGGATCTACTTGCGGTGTTAAGCAATGTCCAAACGGTATATTTTCCTTCTTTTTTTTCTTTTCTTTCTAAACCTAGCAGATGTCACGTTGACCTTTGAAGGCTTGAAACGTGGCGCCGCAGAGCTGAATCCGATCTTCACGTCTCAAACGTTAGCTGTCAAACTCACGCTTCCACTATTGTTTGTTGCCACGTTTATACCAGCGTTTAAGCTAGCTGAGAAGGCTAGGCTAGAGATGGGTGTCAAACTGCTCAAGACCATACTTATCGGTCTAGTCATTTTCTACTTTGCTTTGGTTGTCTGGAATCTAGCCGTTCTAGTGACTGTATCCTTTTCATGAACTCTCGCGTTGGCCGCGAAAGCCTAGCTGTCCGCTGTAAACGGCTCAAGTGAATGAAGCCGTATCGCTGAAGGAAACTAAGCACAGACATGCCTTTACTCAATTCTAATCCGCCAAGTGTGGTTCTTATAGACAACTCATACAACGAATGGTTCTTGCCGTCGCTTAGAAGCTCCAAGATCTCGTCGAGCAACTTCATTTTCATTCACTACATTTATCGCATAACCAATCGATTTTGTCAGGGGATTGTTTTCCCTTTAACGGATGCCAAATTGTGCAACCACACTTCATGCAACGTTTGGGTAGTAGGTGCATATTGAAATCACCTTCACTTTTTGGGGTTGATTTTTATACACTTTCAATTCTACCTTAGTGCGATTTTAACTAACACGTATGATAACTCTTTAGTTGACTGCAAATTTGGTTGTATCTTCATTCTTTTCTCCTGCTGTTTGAGGTTGAGAGTTGCCCTGTCCGCAATCGGGGTTTCACTGTTTGCCAAAGCTGATCTTTTGTCGCTGGAGAGATTTTGAGCCTCTCAACTTTCCCAAGCTACTCTTGCTCTATCCATTTTTCAACTATCAGTTTCTGACCGCCAATTTTGAAGGATACTTTAACCCTTATTGATGCGCCTTCGTCTTTGCCTTCGCCTTCTGACAACTTGAATGGAAACATGTTGTCCTCCGCTAGTTTCAACGGAACATAGATTAGGTATTTTCCATCTGTTCTTCTAAATAGGCGTCCTTTTCCTTCACTTACCAAGCTGTCACCTCTTCCACAATTCAACGATTACGAACGCTAGACTGAAAACGATGATTGCAACGCCTAACAAAGTTACTGCTATGTTGCGGCTACGCCACTCGTATTTTTCTGTTGGAATCTGCATATGATAGTCTTCTGGAAACTCTGGTTCTTCGGTTAACTCTTGATATACGGTTGCAGCCACAAGCACAACGCCGACAAGTAACAGAAGAGCGCCAATTAGCAGTCTTTTCATTCTTCCTCTCTCCATTCTTCGATTGTAGACTTCAGGTCCACTGATAACATCTATGAAGATGAAGAAGCTTTAAAAATGGATATGGTAGAAGCTTCTAGTGTAAAGTTCTAGCTAATCGATGAATCCATGCTCAGTTTTCGTATCACCTTGTCATCCATGAGGTATTATTTGTTGTAAACAGAGCATAAATCGTAATAGGTAAAAGGAAAAAGATGTAAAGTAGAACGTAAAAAGGTGCTAAAAAATAATCCTTTCGATGCGTTAGTTGCAGATAATCAAAATTCCTCAAAAAAGCGATTCCTATCGCTGTTGCTAAGTAGGGTATTATGATGAAGAAGCTTAAAGTAATGATGCCTTGATATATTGCTAAGAACAGATTTATTAAAAATAAGATTGGCAAAGCACAGTCTAATGTAATACCTAAAGAAAGATATTTAGAACGACCCCAACACCAATGTAGTGCCAGCCAGGATTCCCTCCAAAAACTTCTGTTCCATCTTAGTTGTTGTTTTAGCCATGTTTTAAGACTGTTCGGAGCATAAGTTTCACATGTCGCTCTTCTTTGGTAAAATACCCCGTAGCCTTTACGAAGAATTAGATTTGTGAGACAACGGTCATCGCCAAAGGTGCATCTTTTTCCTCTGTGGGTTTGATTAAGATAATAAGGTAGAACCTCTGAAAAGACTGATTTACGGTAGGCAGATAAGGGACCAGCAGTGCAGTTCACGACTTTATAGTATGAGTAAGAGCTCCTATCAAAAACTCCTGCCATGAAGTAACGAATATTCAATAGTTTAGTGAGTAAATTGTCAGAACGGTTTTTAACTTGAATCAGCCCTGTTACACCTGCGATTTTTCCATCTTGAAAGGGTTTTAATAGTTCTTTGATTGTGTTTTTGTGTAGTATAGTATCTGAATCAACAGTGACAATAATTTCACCTTTTGCATATTTTAAAGCAGTCGCTTGGGCTTTTCGCTTTCCCTCATTTGTCTTGTGATGTTCAACTATAATCTTAGAGTTTTTACACGCATATTTAGAGGCTATCTTATAACATTCATCCATATAACCATCATGCACAACAATAATTTCTGAGGCGCCGTCTAGGTGTTTAATACAACTGTTCAGACATTCCTCAAACCGATTGGGGTCTTCTTTATAGACGGGGATAATTATGGTGAAGGACTTTTTTATTTCATTTGTGTAGGGCTTGTTTAGACGGTGAAGAATAAAGCGAATAACAAAATAAAAAAGCGTCACTACTCCATAATAAGATAGAACGTTTAACATAGGTCTTGAAATCTCCTGTTATATTTCTTGATACCATTGAATACTATTGGATTTAAGTTAAACTGATGGAAGGTCAAAATAAGACTGTCCAAGTCTTTAGGCAAACATTTTCCAGAAAAGGGTTCTCTAAACCTTGCTGTTCCATACTTGCTCATTCTTTGGTCAGCGCAGACAAGTTCAGCAACTTCTTTTGCATTCAAGCTCAATTTTTCGGTTAATTCTGCTATTTCGTTCCAGAAAGTGATTAATGTGCTCAAGTAGGCGTTTGAGGTTAGTTTTGCAAGTTCGCTTGCTGTGGGTGTTGTTAAAAATATTGGTTTGTTTAGTGGCGAATAGAGCTCGGCGAGCAATCGTCCATGAGCTTGACAGCATTGACCAATAATAACTCTTTCAGGCTTCAAAACATCTTCATATCGGTGTGCTTCCCTCAGAAACTCTGGATTGTGGCAAATGTGTATCTTATAGTTTTGCATTAATCTCTCTGTCGTTCCGATAGGGGTCGTGCTCTTTATCACGAAAAGACCTTGTGCCTTCTTAGCCATTAGTTCTCTTAAAACTTCTTCAACAGTATTTTCTGGCGTGCAAACAAAGGTTAATTCCACCTGTTTTTCAAGCTCGCTCTTGGGTAGAACATAGGGGTCGTATGCGAACACTTGGTGTCCTAGTTCTTTGAGTAGATGAGCCTGTGCTTTTCCTACTGTTCCAAAGCCTACAACACAAATTTTCATTTTCGTTTTCTCCATGCTTTCACTAGGAAGTGTTGTTCCACGTTTGAGGGATATTCAACGCAAATTTTCTGGTAGGTTTTAAGCAATTCGTCTATCATAGATGTTAAGTCTTCTAGTTTCACGTATTTCTTACTCACAGCTACCATTTGATAAACACCACTGATAATGCTTATGAAGAAGCGAAGTGCCTTAAAAATGGCTATGAAAGAATCTTCTAGTTAAAAGTTCTACTTTTTCTTCTCGATTTTCCTGCTCATCCAAGCCAACACCACGAAAGCTACTATGGCGACTACGAATAAAACCACAAGCTCAACGTCTGCCATAGGCTGCCAACAACTCCAACAGCTTCTCAACACGCGAATCTTTCCAACCTTTGTAACGTTTTGCTATCATCAAGTTCGTCCTCCCATAATATTAGACAGTCGTATCCTAGTTGGCTGTAATATGCTTTGCATCCCCAATATTGAGAGTGCCAAGGAATAGGTTTATCCCTAGCCGCGTTATCTGGGTCATGGTAAACTCTACCGAAAACTTCCACAATTTTTTTCTTTCTAGTGTGAATGAAATCTGGATTTTTGGTTCCAATTAGCACTTTTCCGTCTCCTACATATCTAAAGGGTAAATTGTTTCTCTTGACTAAAGTAATCAGCTTTTTCTCTGGTCTAGTTGGTTTCCGTTGCACTAAGATCATGAATAGTTTAACATCTTTCCCAGGACTTGGGCGTCTTTTGATATTACATTTTATCATCCACTCTCTCACTGTTTCGGCACATACATTAAACTTTAAACCCACTTCTTTCAAAGTTAGCTCTTTA
>Ga0180009_10008477_pt1 | contig 10174 bp, 9 predicted proteins | sample OS_PC_MetaG_FD_123537 | JGI IMG/M metagenome (GOLD analysis project Ga0180009, IMG submission 123537) | Groundwater microbial communities from the Aspo Hard Rock Laboratory (HRL) deep subsurface site, Sweden - OS_PC_MetaG | ecosystem: Environmental > Aquatic > Deep subsurface > Groundwater... | reverse complement strand
AGGAATTCTATAAGTCGTAGAGTAAAGCTATATAACCTCTTTTTGAAATCCTTTTTGAATTTTGATTTGTCATTTTGCATTTTTATTTTTGATATTTGATTTAATTAAAGGTACCATAGAATTTCAAATTAAAATAATTTTGCAAATTTGCCAAAGTCCAGTTAAGATTATAAAAATGGGCTCTTTACTCCATCTTCCATAGTTTCTGTTAAATACCTATTTAATAAATCCTTATTAATCCTGATTAATTCACTCTTCTTAAAGATAGATAACAGCTCCCATCCTAAATCTAAAGTCTCTTCAATGTCACGATTAACATTTCCTTGACTAAGCATCTTTTCTTCAAAATCCTTAGCAAACTTTAGATATTTGCGGTCAGATTCGTTTAAAGCTTCTTCACCTACAATCGCTACTAATTTTCTAATATCACATCCTTCGGCATAACAAGCGTATAATTGATTGGCTAATTGGCGATGATCTTCTCGAGTCTTGTCTGCGCCTATGCCATTATTCATCAGTCGAGAAAGAGAAGGAAGAATATCAATCGGTGGATAAATTCCACTCCGATAAAACTTTCGAGATAAGACAATTTGTCCTTCCGTAATATAACCAGTTAAATCAGCAATAGGGTGAGTAATATCATCATCGGGCATAGTTAAGATAGGGATTAAAGTAATAGAACCTTCTTTCCCTTTAATTTTTCCTGCCCGTTCATAAATCGTAGCTAAGTCAGTATACATATAGCCAGGGTAACCTCTTCTTCCTGGAATTTCTTCTCGCGCCGAGCCTATTTCTCTTAAAGCTTGGCAGTAATTAGTCATATCAGTGAGGATAACTAAAATATGATAATTCAAATGAAAAGCTAAATATTCAGCAATCGTTAAAGCATAACGAGGAGTTAAAATTCTCTCAATTGTAGGATCAGAAGCTAAATTTAGTAAAGTAATTACTTTGTTGAAACTTCCAGATTCCTCAAAATAATTCATAAAGAAATTAGCTTCTCTTTGGGTAATTCCCATGCCCGCAAATACTATTAAGAAATGAGTATCTTTTTCTAATACTTTAGCTTGCTTGATAATTTGAGCGGCAATTTCATCTGCAGGAAGACCTGCTCCAGAAAATATAGGTAATTTTTGGCCTCGGACTAAGGTATTAAAGCCATCAATGCTGGTAATTCCAGTCTGAATAAAATCTCTGGGAATTTCTCGGGAGACAGGATTTATGGCCTGGCCAATAATAGGGAGATATAGATCAGGTATTATTTCTCCTGCGCCATCAATAGGTTTTCCGCAGCCATTTAAGACTCTTCCTATCAAATCTTTAGTTACTCCTAAAGTAGCTTCATTTTCTAATAAATTCACGGAAGTTTTTTCTACATCTAAACCTAAGGTATGTTCAAAGACCTGAATAACTGCATGCTCCTCTGAGACCTCCAACACTTGTCCATGGCGAATATTATTTAATCCATCAGTTATTTCGACAATAGCTCCATAACAAAGTTCAGGTACATATTTTACAATAATTAAAGGACCAGAAATGCACTTAACCCCAGAATGCTTTTTTAATAAAAGACTCATTACTTTTTTCTCCTTTATTTTTTATTTTTTAATAATGTTTTCTAATTGAGTGTTAATTTCTTTCCTAATCTCTTCTGCTTTTTTCAAAAATTCACTTTCTGGTATAGTTCTTTGTCGAGAAATATCTTCTCTGATGGGTAAATCTAAGATATCCTGGAATATTCCTCCCTTTTTAAGAATCTCCATAGTCTTATCATAAAAAAATAACATATTATCTAAGATCAAGAATTGTTTTTCTAAAGAAGTAGTCGCATCAACTGGATCCATAGCATTTTGGGCTAAAAAACTATCCCTGATTATTTTGCAGGTTTCCAAGGTTAATTTTTCTTCATCCTTTAAGTTTTCTGGACCTATCAACTGGACTGTTTCCTGAAGCGAAACTTCTTCTTGGAGAAGCTTCATAACTCTTTCTCTATTTTTCTCCCAGTTTGGATTTACCTGCTTATTAAGCCAGTTCTTAATAAGGGTAAAATATAAGCTATAACTTCGATGCCAGTTGATAGAAGGAAAATGCCTTCGATAAGCTAAAGCAGTATCTAATGCCCAAAAAGATCCAGTAATTCTTAGAGCGCTTTGGGTAACTGGTTCTGAAAAATCACCTCCGGCCGGAGAAACAGCTCCAATAACGGTAAGAGAACCAATTCTCTTGTCAGAGCCTGAACAAATAACCCTTCCAGAACGTTCAAAAAATCCAGAAAGTCGGGCTGCCAGATAAGTAGGAAATCCTTCTTCTCCGGGTAATTCTTCTAAGCGAGAGGATATTTCTCTTAAAGCCTCAGCCCAGCGCGAAGTAGAATCAGCCATTAAAGCTACTTTATACCCCATATCTCGGTAATATTCAGCCAAAGTTATTCCTGTATAAATAGAAGCTTCTCTCGCTGCTACCGGCATATTGGAAACATTAGCAATCAAGATGGTTCGATCCATTAATTTACCTTTTCCTTTAGGATCATCAAGTTGAGGAAATTCATGAAGAACATCAGCCATTTCATTTCCCCGTTCCCCACAGCCTACGTAGACAATAACATCAGCTTCTGAGTACTTAGCTAAAGTTTGTTCCGTCACTGTCTTTCCTGTTCCAAAACCTCCTGGAATACAAGCCGTGCCCCCTTCGGCTACTGGAAACAAGTAATCAAGTATTCGTTGTCCCGTAATAAAAGGTCTTTCAATGCTTAATCTTTTCTTAATTGGCCTGGGGACTCTTACCGGCCATCTTTGATACATCTTTAAACCAACTTCATTTTCTAACCAGGCTACTTCTTCTTCTAAGAAATATTCACCTTCCTCGATCTTTTTTATTTTTCCAGAAATACCTGGGGGAACTAATATCTTATGAGAGATATTTTCTTTTTCTTGAACTTCACCTAATATATCCCCAGCTTCTACGGGATCTCCAGGACTAACATTAGGAATAAAATGCCATTTACGATCTCGAGAAAGATTATGGACTCTTACTCCTCGAGCAATAAAACTTCCAGTAATCGCTTCTATTTCACTTAATGGTCTTTGTAAACCATCAAAGATACCTCCTAAGAGACCAGGGCCTAATTCCACGCATAGTGGATCATTAGTAGAACACACCACTTCCCCTACATTTAGTCCGGTCGTATCTTCATACACTTGAATAAAAGCTATATCTTGATCTAACCTAATAACCTCTCCAATTAACTTTAACTTTCCTACTTCCACCACATCATACATCTTGCAACCAATCATATTTTTGGCAATTACTGCGGGACCAGAAACTTTAGCAATAACACCGCTGATCTCTTTTTTCATAATCACTTTTCCTCATCTTTAATTAATCTTTATTTCATATCCAATAGTCTTTCTTAATAACTGAGAGATATAATTACTCTTAAAAAGATGGTCTTTTTCTCTCCATTCCATATTTAAAGGCAAAGGAATGACAACCGGAAGATCGCCTTTCTCGATCACCTTCTTTAAGGAAAGACTAAGGTCTTCATACAAATCCTCTTCAATGATGATAATTCCATACTTGCCCTTTCCCAAATTTTCCGAGAGAAGTTGTTCTGATTCTTTCCTTGACTTAGTATTTACTACTTCTATACCCGTAAGCATAAACCCATCGATAGCTTTACTTTCCATAATTGCTAATATCTTATACAAAGATCAATTCTCCTTTAATAATCTCAGGAGGTACCTGATGTTTGATACCCCAAGTAATACTCTTTAAATTAACAAATTCGTTATACTTTTCCCATAAATAACCAATAGCGATAGAGATGGAGAGAGGGTTTTTTGAATACATCCGAGCAGCTTTTTTAATGATTACTCCTTCTAAAAGCCTTTCTATAATAGATAGTTTTTTCATCTTACCATACAACAAACTTCCTTCTTCTGCGATAGAAGAAAACTCTGTCTTTTCTAACAAAGAAAAAACTCCTTCTACTTCTTGACATCCTAACATGGATCCAAGTAACTCTTCTTTTATTAACCCCCCTTTGATAAAGAGAGAGGATTTTTCTTTTAAATTACTTCCTTCTGAAACTAATTTTAAACAAATAGTTAGATTAAAGAAATCAATCTCGCTGGCCACCATCTTCTGGACAAAAAAAGAGTCTTCATCTTCTGTCTTTAAACTTTCCACTAAGTACTCAAAATACCACCGATCTATTAAATTTTCTATCTCTATTAGATGTTTATAGATTAAACTTACTTCTGGGTATTGATTATAAAAATCGATGATTGCTTCTTTAATCTTGCGATCAAGATTATATCCCCAAGTAGCCAATAAACTAATCACCTCTTTTATCTCTTCCTGCTCTATTAACATCTTTAAATGAACATCTTTTAAAGTTGCCATGGGAACTAAGCTTTGGAATATATCTTCAGGAAGTTGGTGGGTTAATTTTCCTCGGATAATGGTCTTAATGTTATAAATATCCCACTTGCTAAGTAATAACCCGATCCAATATCTTGTCCTTCCCTCCGCCATGGATAATACTTTTTGCATAGTCTTAGATAAGTTTTCTCTTAAAGTTATCTCTATGGCTGGGTATCCAGAAGAAGAGACTAAAGTATCGGATAAGTCTACGGCATAAGGAGAATTTAGTAGAAAATCAACTAATGTTTCCACCTCTTTTAAAGATAGGAGTTGTTTGTAATGTTCATTAGAGAGAAGCTTACCATGCATTACCCGAAGGCGAGCATTTAAATAGTCAAAGTTATCAGTGGAAATTGATTTATCCAAAGTTACAAACTCTCCTCTTCTTGCCATAATTTAGCGACAGTTCTTCTAATGTGAGGGTAAAGAATCTTCCAACGAGATTCAAAAGTATTATAAACTTCTACTTTATTCTCTAAGTCACAAATTACTACCCCAAACTTAATATCATTATCTTCTAATAGCTGAAAAGATATGTTCTTTCCTTGAAGATATTTTCGACAAAAATCTTTATCCCGCGAAGATGCTTTAACTAAAAATTTATCTTTTATTTCCTTCAGAGCTTCCTCTATTAAATTCTTGAGGATGTTCTTGTAATCTTCTGCATTTTTTTTTCTGAAAGATTCAAACTGCTTGATTAAATCTTCTTTAGTTTTAGAGATTAATAAGCATTTATAACTATTTTCTTGGCTTCTAAAGCTTTTCTCTATATTTCCAATCGTCTTTGCTTGTTCAATACTTAGCTTCTCTTTGACTTTTTTTTCTACCGCAATCTTTTCTAATTCTATCTCTTCTTTTATTCTTTTCTTGATTTCTTCTGCTTTTAAGGTTCCTTTTTCTTTAATTTGTTGAATTTCTATGTTAGCATTCTCTTTTATTTTTTTAATTAAATCTTCCAATTTAAATACTCCCCAACTTAAATACTTCTTAATTAAGAAACTCCTTAATTAAGAACAAGGTTTCGTAACTAAAGACTTAAAGTAAAATCTTAACCGCAATGACAAAAATTAAGAACAAAGTCCCATAGCTAAAGGCTTAAAGTAAAACCATAACCGCAATGACAAACCCTAAGATAACTAATGTTTCTGGAATGGCTAAAAGGATAATGGCTGTTCCTAAGAATTCTGGCTTTTCGGCAGTAGCTCCTACGCCAGCAGTACCAATCTTAGCTTGAGCCATACCGGTGGCTAATGCCGATAATCCTACCGCTAATCCAGCAGCGATAGCTTTTAATCCTATCCCGATGTCTCCACTATTCTTTGCTGCCTCTCCAGCTTCTTCTGCCCAAACAACATCCCCCATAAGCATCAATAACAAAGCTGCCACCATTAAAGTAACCTTTTTCATTAAAGACCCCTCCTTTATTTTATAAAATACATTTTTTAAAAGGTTGATACCTTATTCCTCCAGTAAGATAAAATTTAGGCAAAAACTCTACATAATGTAGTCTTATCGACTGTATTGTAGGGCTAAAGACACCCAAAACAAAGTTTAAGCTGTGAAGTGAAAGGAAGATAGCGCCTCCTAAAAATAAACTATCGCAAGAACCTCCTAATTTATTAGCTAAAAGAGCCAAGACAGCTGAGGCTATTCCTAAGGCAGCAATTCGCACATAAGATAAGATATTAACTATGGTCGAGATTATTTCTAAAGGAGCTAAAAATCCATGAATTTTAATGGCTAAAGGAATAAAGACGATCAAGATTCCTACGCCTATCTTAAAAAACACAGTTGGTAAAATATTTCCTATCTTACCTACCACTAAGAAAACTCCCCCTAAGATAATTATTCTTACCAACAGATCCCACATGGCTTTTTTATTCTTAGATAAGATTGAATTAATTACCCCTAAAACTAAACCCAGCACTATATGGACCATACCAATAAAGATAGCTAACATAATTAAAGGTTTTATAGCTTCTTCTCTTTTACACCATAGAGGGTATAGCCCCCATCTTTCTCCTAAGTCTCCAAGAAATTCTCCAAAGACAAAGCCAAAGATAATAGAAGAAAGAGCACAGGTAAAGACTATTTTAGAAATATCCTTAAAAATTATTCTTCCCCCTTTAGCTAAAGATAAGATATAGCGACTGATGAAAAGTAAGAGCAGACCATATCCAATATCAGCTAACATCAGTCCAAAAAATAAAGGAAAACCAATAGCCATAAAAATAGTAGCATCAAGTGTCCCGTATTTGGGCAAAGGAAGTAAAGATAAAAGTCTTTCAAAAGGTCGTTTTACTTTAATATTTGATAATAAAATGGGAGCCTTGAGATAATCCTTCTTAGAAAGGTGTAAATCGTTTATGACTACTAAACCCTTAAATTCTTCTTGTAAGCTCTTCCTTAGCTCTTCTAAGCTTTTTTCCGGCACCCAACCTTTAACGACAAAAGTATAGTTTGAGTTAACAGAAGAAGAAATTGCCCAAAACTCATTTAAACTATCCAAATTCATAGTCTTTAAGAGTAAGATAGCTAATCCTTCTTTTTGAAAGAGATCCTCTATCTCTTCTAAGATCTTTTTTAATTCGGTAGGAAGAATTTTTAGCCTTTCGTCCATAAGAAGTAGAGCCTTATTCATAGATAGATCTTCAAACTCCGTAGGAAGCTTTAATTCATCTAATCCTTTGCCCCAAATAAATTCCTTTACTTCTCTATCCTGCTCTTTTTTAAATCCTAAGATAATTATTGATCTTTGGCCATCTAAATCTTTAAAAATAAACTTATAATCACTATGAGTAATCTTAGCCAACTCTTCTTCTAAAAGAGGCAGAAGATGCTTACTTTGTTTATGAAGAATAATTCCTATAAAATTATCCTCTTTTTCAAAGCCTTGAGAAGGAAAGATTTCTTTAAAAACTCTAATGATCTTCTTGTAGCCTAAAAGTAATTGCAGTTCATCTTCTAAACTCTTTCTTTTTCTAATTAAAGATCTTAATTGTTGGTGGACCTTAGTAACATAAGAATGGTGTTCCGTTAATTTCATATTAAGTAATTCTGATCTTTTTTCTCCTACCTTTTCTTTGTTTAAGACTATTTCTTCATTATTTTGAATCAAGAGATGCTTAGGCAGATGTAAAATGAGATCTTTTAAGGCATCTGAAATCTCCTCTCTCTGTTTCCTTTCCTTTGACTGGGCTTCACTTAAGGTAACTTTTTGTAAGAAAGGTCTTTCTTCTCCTTCGGTGATAGTAATCTTCTCGAGGTGGACTTTTCCAAATTTATGAAGCATTTTGATAAGCTTATCCAAATGCTTTTTAATACCAACGATCTCAATACAGTCCATCTTGGTGATCATAAGAATTACTCCTACACTTAATCGTTATTCTTTTTTTCCAGATGATGCCTGACATCTTTACCCATGACCATAAAGATAGCATCTTCGGCAATATTAGTAGCATGATCGGCAATGCGCTCTAAATGGCGAGAAACAAGAATTAAGGCTAAAGCCCGTTCAATAGTCTGAGAGTCAGAAAGCATAAATGTTAATAACTCTCGAAATATCTTGTCCTTTAAATTATCTACTTCTGTATCCATCAAAAGTACGGATCTGGCTAATTCTACATCCTTGTTGATAAAGGCATCTAAACTCTTTCTTAACATCTCTTTGGCAAAAAGATTCATTCTTGGAAGATCAAGGTAAGGTTTTAATTGAGGTTGCTTAAGTAAAGTAAGAATATTATCGGTAATGTTAATCGTTAAATCACCAATTCGTTCTAAATCACTATTTATCTTTATGCCAGCGGTAATAAATCGCAAATCAATAGCGGTAGGTTGATGAAGGGCTAAAAGCTGCAAAGCCATTTCATCTATCTCTATATGTAACTGATTAATCTTATTTTCTCGAGTAAAAACTTCTTGAATTAGTTCTTCTTTTTCTTCCATTAAAGCTTTAGTTGCATAATCAATCATCTCTTCTGAAATAGTTCCCATCTGCAAAATCTTTTCTTTTAATTCTTTTAACTCTTCATCAAAATATCTAATCATTTTACTACTCCTCTGATAAAAATAGCAACAATAAATTATGAAAAAATAGTTAATACTTTGATTAACCAAACTTACCGGTAATATAATCTTCAGTCTTTCTTTTAGTTGGAGTAGTAAATATTTTTTGAGTGACACCAAATTCTACTAACTCTCCTAACCACATAAATCCTGTTTCATCTGAAATTCTAGCAGCTTGTTGCATATTATGGGTAACAATGACCACGGTATAACTTTGTTTTAAGAAATGGATCAACTCTTCAATTTTTTGGGTAGCTATAGGATCTAAGGCCGAGCAAGGTTCATCCATGAGTAAAACTTCAGGCTTTATGGGCAAAAGCCTGGCGATACATAATCGTTGCTGTTGTTCTAAGGAAAGCTTAAGAGCATTAGTTGAGAGTTTATCCTTTAATTCCTCCCATAACATTACGGCCATTAAAGACTCTTTTACTATCTCATCAAATTTCTCCTTAGAAAGATTATGAATTTTAAGACCAAAGATAATATTTTCAAAGATTGAAAAAGGAAAAGGATTGGGTCTTTGAAAGACCATCCCTACTTTTTTTCGTAGATTGACTACATCTACCTTGGGATGATAGATATCTTCTTGGTCTATCATTATCTTTCCTTCAATCCTTACGTTTTCGATAAGATCATTCATCCGATTAAGAGTTCGCAGAAGAGTTGATTTGCCGCAACCAGAAGGGCCAATCAAAGCCGTGATCTTATTGGACTTAATTTCAAGATTAATTCCTCGCAGGGCTTGAAATCTATCATAGTGTAGATTAAGATCTTTTATAGTAATGATGGCCATCTCATACCTCAAGATTTCGAAAAGCCAATTTAACCAAATCTTCCAGAAATATAGTCTTCTGTTCGTTTATCTTTTGGGACGGTAAATAAGATTCTGGTCTTGTTTACCTCGATTAACTTACCCATTAAAAAAAAAGCAGTCCGATCTGCTACTCGCGCTACTTGTTTGGTGTTGTTAGAGACTAATATTTGAGTAAAGTTCTTTTTTAACTTATACATAGCCTCTTCTATCTTAGCCGTGGAGATAGGATCAAGACCTGAACATGGTTCGTCAAAAAGAATTACTTCCGGCTTAAGAGCTAATGTTCTGGCAATGCATAGCCTTTGTTGTTGACCACCAGAAAGAGTTAAAGCAGATTGAGAAAGTCTATCTTTTACTTCATCCCATAAATAAGCAGCTTTTAAACTTTCTTCTACCATTTCTTCCAGTAAAGTCTTTTTTTTTATACCTTTCCTTCTTAATCCATAAGCTACATTTTCAAATATAGACAGCGGCAGGGGAGTAGGTAAAGCAAAAACCATGCCTACTCTTCGTCTTAATCTTTCTAGATCAAGATCATGGTTAAATATATCTTCATTATCTAAAAGAACTTTACCTTCTATCCGTGCTTGAGGGATAAGATCAATTAGACGATTAAAGGTTTGTAGAAATGTAGTTTTTCCACTATTAGCTGGTCCAATTATTCCTAAAATTTCATTCTTCCAAACAGCAAGAGAGATAGAACTTAATGACAACTGACGACCATACCAAATACTTAATTTTTCTGTAACTATCTTCACTTCTGGTAAGTCTTTTACCATCTTTGTCTCTTTCTTAGCTTTGCCCTTTGTATAGCTGCTATTGAAGCTGACGCTGCTTCTATGTCTTTTACTATCTTCACTTCTGGTAAGT
>Ga0180009_10008476_pt1 | contig 10174 bp, 12 predicted proteins | sample OS_PC_MetaG_FD_123537 | JGI IMG/M metagenome (GOLD analysis project Ga0180009, IMG submission 123537) | Groundwater microbial communities from the Aspo Hard Rock Laboratory (HRL) deep subsurface site, Sweden - OS_PC_MetaG | ecosystem: Environmental > Aquatic > Deep subsurface > Groundwater... | reverse complement strand
AGATTTATTGCTATCGTAAACTCTTGGGTTTACTACTACCTAGCATAACTTCTCCCTACTATCCCTATCCAGCATAAGTTCTACTTGAATCATTCAATGCGGCTTTGGCACTTCTAAGATACTTGGATTCTACTAATTTATATCTCTGTTGATCATTCTTTGAGACTGAAGGCAAGACTTTTTCCATTGCTTTTTCTAAATGTTTATTCGTAACTTTCTTTGTTTCAATATCTTCATTATTTGCCCAAACTTCTCGAAGCGCGAGCATTGCGGCTTCTCTTACTAGAGATTCGATGTCTGCTCCAGTGTAACCTTCGGTTTCTTCTGCTAACTTATTTAGAGATACAGATTCGGCAAGTGGCATTCCCTCCGTATGAATTTTTAATATTTGGAGTCTTCCATCCTTCTCTGGAACTGGAACATAGACTATTCTATCAAATCTTCCGGGACGCATTAACGCAGGGTCTAGGATATCTGGACGGTTTGTTGCTCCAATTACAATTACATTTGTTAAATCTTCGATTCCATCCATCTCGGCTAATAGTTGATTAAGAACATTTTCTGTTACTCTCGATCCACCATCTATTCCTCCCCCCCTCCTATTCGCAATTGAATCTATTTCATCAAAGAAGATAATACAAGGTGAAACTTGCCTAGCTTTTTCAAAAATCTTTCGGACTCCTTCTTCGGATTTACCAACCCACATACTTAGTAATTCAGGGCCCTTGATTTGTATGAAGTTTGCTTCGGATTCATTGGCTACTGCTTTGGCTAATAGGGTTTTTCCGGTTCCAGGAGGTCCATAAAGAAGAATTCCTTTTGGAGGTCTAATACCCATTTTTGTAAATGAATCTGGATGTTTTAGGGGCCATTCAACTGCTTCTTGGAGATCTTGCTTTATTTCTTTTAGCCCCCCAATGTCTTCCCAACCCACATTAGGAGCTTCAACCAAAACTTCTCGCATTGCTGAAGGTTTTACAACTCTCAGAGAAGCATTAAAATCTTCTTCAGTAATAATTAGATCTTTAAGCTTTTCCTCAGATATCTTTTCTTCATCAACCTCAAGATTTGGTAATTTTCTCTTCAGTACATTCATAGCGGCTTCCTTAGTCAGTGCAGAAATATCCGCACCTACAAAACCATGTGTTCTTCCTGCGAGAATTCCCAACATAACTTCAACTGAACTATCATTAACATCCCTTTGAAATTGTCCATATATTTTTTTACCGAGGGCATTCTCGAGATCCTCGATGAGTGTAGAATATTCCATTTGATCTTTTCGTTTAGCATCTTCAATCATCTCCGCACGGGGGTCATTTTTCCCGAGGATATTCAATCTATGGGATTTTATTCGCATTGCTTCTGAAAGTTCTTTTCTTCTTTCTGGTGAAAAACTTTCTCTTTTATTTTTTACTTTTTTTAGTGTCAGGATATCCTCTTTTAACTTGATTATTTTTTCATCTAGAGATTTTTTCTCATTAGAAATATGTTCTATTTTTTCATCTAGAGATTCTAATTCTTTTTGTGATTTTTTTAAGGAATTCATAGTTTTATTTATATCTTCTTCAAGCTTCTTTATAGCAGAATTTTGTTCAGATACCTCATTTTGTTTTAATCTTAGTTTTATCAGAAGGTTATCGGTCCATTTATTTTCGGACTCTTGCCTAAAGGAGTTTAATTCGTTGATTGCCTGGATTAATTTCCTTTTTTGAGAAGAATGCTTTCGAGATAAGGAATCTTTTTCTGATTGAGAGGTTTCAAATTTCTCAGTTAGACCTTTAATAAGATCTATTTTTGAAATTTTTTCTTGATTTAATTTTTTTATTTTATCTTCTGAAGCGATTATTTTTTCTTTATTTTCTAGAGGAATCTTATCTAGATATTCATCTAATTTAATATCACAAATTGAATAATCCCAATGACAAAGGGGCATATTCCTACGATGAATCTGTAATATTTGTAATCGGCCTTCCTTATCTGGAACACCAACCTCTATCTCTCGATCGAATCTTCCAGGTCTCCTTAGTGCAGGGTCTAGAACATTAATACGATTTGTTGCTCCAATGACAACTACTTTTCCTCGTGCTTGAAGTCCATCCATCATAGTTAATAATTGTGAAACAACTCTTCTTTCAACTTCTCCTCCAGAATCTTCCCTTTTTGGAGCAATAGAATCTATTTCATCAATGAAGATAATTGCCGGAGCATTCTTTTCTGCTTCGTCGAAAATTTCTCGGATTTTTTTCTCTGATTCTCCGTAAAACTTAGACATAATTTCTGGACCATTTAATAAAATAAAATGTGCGTCTGTTTCAGCTGCAACTGCCTTTGCTAAAAGGGTTTTACCAGTTCCGGGAGGCCCATAAAGTAAGACTCCTTTTGGCGGTTCAATTCCTAATCTTTCAAATACTTCTGGATGTTTCATAGGAATCTCTACCATCTCTCTGATTTTTCCAATTTCATTTTTTAATCCACCTATATCTTCATATGCAATTTCTAGAGTTTTCTTTACATCAGATTCCATAATACTTTCTACTACATCAGCTTCATAATTTCCCTTAAAATTAACTTTTGTATTTTCTCCAATTATTGCTGGCCCGGATTTGGAAGTATCAGATACTAAAAACTTTAATTGGGTTCCTCCCCCCCCAAATGCACCCATATTATTAAATCCGAAACCCATTTGTCCAAAGATTTCTCCCAATCCTCCCCCTAGGAAATCTTCAAATGGGTCTGACATTAAATCTCTTCTCCTGCTTGTCCCCCCAAGCACCAACAAATCCCCTTTTCTTACGACCCTCCCAAGAAGACTATTTTTTATCGAATCTGGATTTCCCCTTATTTCAATTTTTATCCCTTTTTGTGCAGGAACAATTGTTACTTCTTCTACTTCTATTAACTCTGGGGAAGGTTTTATAATTACTAACTCTCCTATATCGGCTTTTGCATTCTTTCGGATAATTGCATCCATCCTAATAATTTCCTGCCCCCTATCTGCAGGATATGATTTATCAATAATAGCATTTGTTTCTCTAGTCCCCTTAATAGAAATAATATCTCCCCTCTCTAGTCCAAATTCTCTCATCAAATCTTCATCGATCCTTACAATTCCTCGATAAGCATCATCAGACATTGCCTCAGCAACTCTTAGTTTGATTGCGCCTTTTGATTCTTCTTTTTTCTTAATTACCATTAGTATTCTTCTTCCTCTTCTTTTTTTGCTTTAAATATTCTTGTTTGATTGTTCTTGGGGTTTGCTGAGTCAGAAACTTTTCTTACATGATAAACAGGTTTTCCATTTTTTACTACTCGAACTTCTTCAGAGCTTACCACTCGTGATTTGTGTTCTTCGTTGTTTGAATCGAAATCTAGGCTGATTTTTCCAGCTTCTTCAAAACATAATCTTACCATGTTACTCATTACATTCTCTTGGTCTTGCATAAAATCTACGATTTCTCGGGGGATAGAGACTGCGTAGGAATTTCCAACCATTCTCATTTTAACATTATATTCTTTTTGTTTTAATCTCATAAATTCTTCGTATTCATTTTTATCTTCGGGATGAATTAGAGATTTTCCGCAGTCTTCACATTTTATAGCCCTTAAATTAAAACCATTTCTGGTCAAAAGACTCGGTTTCATTTTTTTATTACATTTGCTACATAAAATTGTGTGGTCAAATATATCTTCCATTGTTATACATCTTGTATATACGGACATGTATATACTTTATAAAGATTTCTATAGTTGGAGGATTATATTTTTAGGACTTCTCCTACCTGAGATAACTCTTCACCCACAGATCCAAATCTCTTTTTTTGGTATTTCTTTGAAAAATACCAAATTAGAATGTAACAAATTATACTTATTGTCGTTGCTAAAACAATACTCCCAATTAGGATTCTTCTAGTGAATAGAAAAATCTTATTGAAAATTTCAAATTTAAAATAAATTATTGGTAAATCTGAATAAATTAAATCTCCGATTCCATATTCTACCGTCGTTAGAAATGCCAAGACTAGGGGATTCCATATTGCGAAGGAGATAAACATTGAAACCTTGCTTATCTTTTTGAAAATCATTATAAAAAATAATCCTATAAAAGCTCCTAATCCAAAGGTGGGAAGAATTGCAATAAAAGTTCCTAATGCGAATCCCATTGCTATTGAATGGGGAGAAGTTTTTAGTTCTAATACTTCGGATAAATGTTTTTTTATTTTGTCTCTAAATTTTTTTATCATTGGGTTCCAAGCTGATTCCTTAGTTAGGGGAGGATTATAGCAGTTATTAATCTAACCCCCCTTAAGTTTATATAAGTTAGTTATTTTTTATAAAGATGAGGGAAGTTTTGAGGTCTAAGATTCATAAAGCAAGAGTTACCGAAGCAAATCTGAATTATGTTGGGAGTATAACTATCGACGAGGATTTAATTGAAAAAGTTGGTTTATGGCCTTATGAAAAAGTTCTGATTGTAGATAATACTAATGGGGAAAGATTGGAAACTTATGTAATTGTTGGAAAGAGAAATTCTGGAGTAATTTGCATTAATGGTGCGGCCGCTCACAAAATTAAGATTGGAGATGAAATAATCATTATGGGATTCGAATTGACGGATGAAGCTATTTCTCCTAAGAATATTTTAGTCGATAAGGAAAATAAATTTGTTAGATATTTGTAAAATCTTATAAACACATAACGCTTGAAGGTAATATGAAAAAGGTAACGGAATATTGGCAAAAGTTTTGGAAATTTTTGAAAAAAGATAGTTGGGCCTCGTTTGCGGTAACTCTTCTTATTGCATTTATTGTTATTAAATTTGTTTTCTTTCCAGGATTATCATTGATTACGGGGACTAGTTTGCCGATAGTTATCGTCGAGAGTTGTTCAATGTATCATCAAGATGCAGGTTTTGAGAATACATTTACGAGTCCGATTTATGGGCAATATGGGATAAATATTGGCGACACAAAAGGCTGGGATTTCCCTAATGGTTTTGCGAAAGGAGATTTGATTTTTGTTGTTAGAGCAAAAAATATTGAAGTCGGGGATGTTATTATATTTCATGGTGGTGCTGCTAATCCTTTGATTCATCGGGTTGTTGAAACTGGAGAAACATATTCTACAAAAGGAGACAATTATAAGACGAATTCACAGCAGTTGGTTTCGGAATTGAATATCATGGAAGAACAGATTATCGGAAAAGCTCTTTTTAGAATTCCTTTTGTTGGTTGGGCGAAGTTAATTTTCTTTGAATCTGGGCGATCTCCGAATGAAAAAGGGCTTTGTTAGGGGAAGTTTTATATATGGAGGCAATTAACATATTTGATGGAATTTTGTCCTAAATGTGGTGCGCTTCTAATGATGAAAAAAACGAAGGCGGGGTGTCCTAGATGTAGTTATACGGCGAAGGGGAGAATTAATATGATGATGAAGGAAGAGGTCCGGGAGCATGTAGCTGTTGCAGTTGTTAATGAGAAGGATGAGGGAGAAGTTCATCCAATTACAGATTTTGTTTGTAAGAAATGTAAACACAAGAAATCTTATTTCTGGATTCGGCAAATGAGATCTGGAGATGAGCCTGAATCTAAGTTCTATAAGTGTGTGAAGTGTAAGAATACAGTTAGGGTTGATGACTGATTAGATACTTTTTTAAATGAAATTCTCCCAGTTTAATTAATGGCTTCGTAGCTTGACTCAATCATTTAAAATTGAGAAGTTATGTTTAGTCAATTTCAAATAATCTCGGCCTGGTTACCAGTCTGAGAGATACATAATGGCTTCGTAGCTCAGCCTGGTTAGAGCACTAGACTCTTAATCTAGGTGTCGGGGGTTCAAATCCCCTCGAGGCCATTTTTAATTTTTAATTAAGCAAAGACCTGACCACAATAAATCTTAAGTATTAGTCTTTGAAACTATAATTGGAATGAAAACTGAATTATATGGTTGGCCGGTAAACGAGAATGATTTAGAGGGTTTTTCTCCATTTGAATCTCCCGCTCACCGGGGGGTTGAAGCTTTAGCAAATGCCTGTGATTTTATTGTCTCGATTGGGACAGAAGTATTAGCAATGGCTTCGGGAAGAGTAATTTATATAAGACAAGACTCGAAAAGGGGAGGCAATGATTTCCCGGAGTGTGGAGATATTCGAAATTCTAGATATTGGGAGGGAGGGAATCGGATAGAAATCTGCCATGGCCGTGAGATTTATACTGGATATGAGCATCTTGGATTTAATAGTAGCCTCGTTGCTGAAGGTGAGAACGTTGAAAAAGGACAGCCAATTGCTGTGACTGGTTACACTGGTTTGATGGCTCATTTGGGTCCTCATCTTCATGTTGAAAGAATGGTATATACTGGAAAAGGGAACGAAGATTATTGGTTTCTCCCGTTGCAATTCGAGAACGAAGTTTTGTTATTTACAAAATATCTTTGGGATTCAGAAAAATGGAGGGAAATTGGAAACTCAAGGCAAATTACATATGAAAAAAGTGTTGATAAGAAGTGCTAGGAAGAAAGATATTAACTTGATTGGTGAAGTTTTGGAGATTCAGGAACTTGGGAGGGGATATTCTAAGGAATATCTTGTAAGACTTATAAAAAACAAGGGGGGCATATTTCTTGTTGCGGACTACAATTCGAAGATTATTGGAATCGTGTTTGGTGAAGTTAATAAGAAAGAAAATTGGGCAGAATTGTCTGGAATTGCTGTTTTGGAAGGATATAGGAACAATGGGATTGGTTCTGCTTTTCTAAGAGAATTTGAACGAAGAGTTAGAAATCGGGGGGTGACTTTTATTGAGACTTTCGCGAGCGTGAATTATCTCGCTGATAAAATTGGGAAGTTCGGTTATGAAAGGAAAGAAACTTATGTAAATTTTATCAAGGATTTGGATTAAGAATTAAGCAACTAATTTTCTGATCGCCTCGATATGTTCTGCGACATCAGTTCCTTTTTTTGTAAGTTTGATTATTTTGATTCGGCCTTTCTTTTCGAAGCTTACTAATCCTAGTTCTTCGAGGTTTTGTAGAATTTTCACGGCATGAGAATATGTGCAATCAACCTCCTTCGCTAATTGAGAACCATACTTTGCTCGTGAGACTTTCTTTAAGGCTATCAGCATTAAAGCTGGTTTTCTTCTGAAAAATAAATCAAAGTTGTCTCCCATTGTAATCTTTAGGAACTATATGTTCCAATGTATATATTTGAGTCATGAATGGCTTATAAGTCTTTCTCAAAAAATTCGTCCATGAGCAGTAGATACAAAAAATTGTGGAGTAGTGACTGTTAGTTTAATGAATAAGTTTAAATATAATCCTAGGGTTACCTGAATATGATAGACATAAAACTCATCAGAGAGACTCCGGAGCTAGTGAAAGAGAATATTAAGAAGAAATTTCAGAATGGTAGGTTAGAACTTGTTGATAAAGTCATTGATTTGGATGCTAAGTGGAGAAAGGAAAAGAAGAAGACTGATGATTTAAGGGCGGAGAGAAATAAGATTTCTGAAGAGATTAATAAATTGATGAAGGCTGGGAAGAAGGCAGATGCTAAAGGTTTAATTGTACAGGCTAAGGAGATTCCAGCGAAGATTGAGAAGATTGAGGCTAAGGCGGGAAAGTTAGCTGAGGATGTTAAGGAGATAATGATGAAAATTCCACAGATTATTCATGAGTCTGTTCCATTGGGTAAGAATGACACTGAAAATGTTGAATTAGAGGTTATAGGAGATCCAAAGGTTCCCACTTATGAAATTTTTAATCATGCGGAATTAGCGGAGAAACTTGGAGGTCTTGATTTAGATAGTTCAAGAAAAACTTCTGGGCAAGGATTTTATTATTTGAGGGGCGATATTGCTAGATTACATGCGGCTATTTTGACCTATGCTAGAGATTTTATGATTGAGAAGGGATTTGAATATGTGGTCCCGCCATATATGATTCGTGCAGATGTGGTTACTGGAGTTATGAGTTTTGCAGAGATGGATGCGATGATGTATAAAATTGGGGGGGAGGATTTGTATATGATAGGGACTAGCGAGCATTCTATGATTGCATTATTTAAGGATAAGACTTTGAAACAAGGAGATTTGCCTCAGACATTGACGAGTTATTCTCCTTGCTTTAGAAAAGAAAGGGGGGCGCATGGGATTGAAGAAAGAGGGTTATATAGAGTTCATCAATTTGAAAAGCAAGAAATGATTGTTGTTTGTGAGCCTGAAGAAAGTTATAAATGGTATGATAAAATGTTAAATTGGACTGCCGAATTTTTTAGAAAATTGGATGTGCCTGTTAGGAAACTTGAGTGTTGCTCGGGAGATTTGGCAGATTTGAAGGCCAAATCGGCAGATATTGAAGCATGGTCTCCTAGACAGAAAAAATATTTTGAAGTCGGAAGTTGTACTAATATGGAAGATGCACAGGCACGGAGGATGGGAATTAGGATTAATGGAGGACAAGGGAATTATTTTGCGCATACATTGAATAACACGGTTGTTGCTTCTCCCCGAGCATTGATTGCAGTTATGGAAAATAATCAGTTGAAAGATGGTTCGATTAAGATCCCGAAAGTTTTGCAGGGATATATGGGCGGATTAAAGAAAATTGAGATGAAGAAGTAACTCTAGTTCTGGGAAAAATTGGTGGAAAGAAATCATGGGGAAGAAACTCGTAGATAAATTGAAACAAGTATGCCATCCTAATCGGATTACTGCGAGTTCTATTGCATTAAGTGCCGTTGGGCTGGGATTGATGCAGAGCAGTTATACTGATTTAGTTGGGATTGGAATGATTGGAGGGGGTTATCTTCTCGATGCTATTGATGGAATTGTTGCCCGTAGATGGAATATGCAAACAGTGGAGGGGGCACGATTAGATCCGTTGGTGGATAAAGTGAAGAATGGGGTTATTGGAGGATATATGGCAGTTAATGAACTTATGATGGGAAATTATTTTCTGCCGATAACTATGTTGGCAAATTTTGTTGTTGATGGTATTTCTCAAAAATCTCGAGGAGATCTTACTGATCAATTAGAAGAAGGTTATAAGGCAGTTGTTTATCCTGAGAATTGTAAGAAAGATGCTGAAAAGAAGTCTACGATTCGGGCGAATAGATATGGAAAAATTAAAACTGGAATTCAAACAGCAACGGCATTATCATATTTGGGATTGGAAGTTTATAGGAATCACGCTGGCCCTCTTCCGGAAGTTTTTGAACATAATGTCGGAAAAGTTTTGGGAACTGCATTGATTGCGAGTGCGACACTTGGGGCTGTTGGTATTGCGAAAAGAATTCGGAATCGGAGAAGATTAATATGAAAACATTTATTGCATCGGATTTTCACGGGAGAAATCCAGTTCCGCTAGTTAAGTCCCTTGTTAAAGATAAGAAAATTGGGCGGGCAGTTTTTCTTGGAGATTATGATGAGCCAAAGATTTTGAGAGACATTTTGGATTTGAAAATGGATAAAATTATTTTAATTGGTAATCATGATTATGATTTGAGTTTAGGGAATGAGGTCTATTCTCCGAATTTGGTGCGGCCATTGAAAGAGTATTGGGATGTTTGGGGAAATACTCTTGAAGGAAAATATATCCGTGATAATTTAGATAATAGAAGGGGAATCAAAAAAGGAATGAAGGTTATTCGAAGAGTTGGAAATAAGCGGGCGGTTTATGTTCATGGTTCACTTATGGGGATCCGGTCTGAAGAATCTCCCTCCGACGTTTGGGGGAGAATCCTTTATGATAATGGTTCTGGGTTTACTCGTGAACGAAGAGTCATTTGTAACTTTAGAGAAATGAAGAAAAATAATTATTGGACTATGTTTCGAGGTCATGACCATTTTCCAATTGTTTTTTCTACAAACCAAAAGAACTATACCGAAGAGATTAAACAGATTAATTCTTCTATTGATAGTATTGTTTTGAAAAAAGATGATATAAATATCGCTAGTGTTGGGGCATTTGTTGAGGGGTGTTATTCGGTCTTTGATGATAAGAGTTATTTGTTAGAATTCAAGGATGCATAATTTTACCCTCACAGATATATGAATCAATCGGTTCAGTATCTCCGAACAGGATTAATTACTTTTAAATTACTCCAAAAGATTTAAATACTTAACCTATCTATTAGATAGGTTATGAAGAGGGTAAAAATTATTAATAAATCAACATT
>Ga0180009_10008475_pt1 | contig 10176 bp, 13 predicted proteins | sample OS_PC_MetaG_FD_123537 | JGI IMG/M metagenome (GOLD analysis project Ga0180009, IMG submission 123537) | Groundwater microbial communities from the Aspo Hard Rock Laboratory (HRL) deep subsurface site, Sweden - OS_PC_MetaG | ecosystem: Environmental > Aquatic > Deep subsurface > Groundwater... | reverse complement strand
TGCCATGACCGGGGATTGTCAAGGAGAGAGTACTTATGAATGTGATTGTCGTTGGATGCGGACGCATCGGCGCTGAATTAGCCTTCCGCCTGTGTCAGCAAGGTCAACATGTAACCATTGTGGATAATGTCCCCCAAGCCTTTGAGCGGCTCGATCCGGACTTCCGCGGCCGGACGGTGGAAGGCGAGGCGCTCGCGAAAGAGGTCTTGGAGCGCGCCGGCATTATCAAGGCTGACAGCCTGGCCGCCGTGACCAATTCGGATACGCTCAATGCCGTGGTCGCCCACATTGCGCGGACAGTATATAAAGTCCCGAACGTAGTGGTGCGCAACTATGATCCGAAATTGCGCAGCGTGCTCGAGGCGTTTGGTTTTCAAATCGTAAGTTCCACCGCCTGGGGTGTGCAGCGTATCGAAGAACTGCTCGGCGACGCTTCCCTGCGAACAGTCTTCTCGGCCGGCAACGGCGAAGTGGAAGTTTACGAAATGGTTGTTCCTGAAAACTGGAGCGGTCGCAAAATGAGCGAACTGCTGGGCAATCTTGACGCCTGTCTGCCGGTGGCGCTGACCCGCGCCGGACATTCATCGCTGCCCACACCGGAAACCGTGCTGGAGAGCGGGGATCTACTGAATGTCAGCGCAACTGCAAAGGGCATTGCCGCTTTACGCGCCTGCCTGACCGGAAAGGAGGCGCAACCATGTTCGTAATTATTGCTGGCGGCGGACGAACCGGGGCGCAACTGGCTACAATCCTGTTGGCTGAGAAATACCGGGTGCGCGTGATAGAGTACCGCGGCGAACTGCTGGGCCGCTTGCACCGCGAACTCCCCACCGAAGTCATCTACGAAGGCTCGCCGATTGACCCAGCCGTGCTGGAGCACGCCGGAATTCGCGAGGCGCAGGTGCTGGCAGCGACAATGGACACCGATGCCAATAATCTCGTCCTGAGCTTTATCGCCCACAAGATGTTCAAGGTGCCACGCATCATTGCGCGTGTCAACAATCCGCGCAACGCCTGGCTTTTCAATGAGAACTTTCACGTGGACGTGGCCCTCAACCAGGCTAACGTGCTGGCGCATTTAATCCAGGAAGAGATGTCATTGGGCGACATGATGACGCTGCTCAAATTACGTCGCGGGCGCTATTCGCTGGTGGAAGAGAAAATCCCCACCGGGGCAAAGGCGTTGGGCATTGCCATCAAGGATTTGGGACTGCCCGATCAGTGTGTCATTGCAGCCATCATTCGCGGCGGGAAAGTCATCGTGCCAAGCGGCGGAACGGTATTTAAACCGGAAGATGAGGTTCTGGCGGTTACAAACCAGGATGGCGCCCGTCGCCTGTCTGAACTATTTGCCCCGCCGGGGAGATAATAAAACACAATAAGAGTTATTCCACCATTCCGGCCGATTCGTGCTTGCTAAGGTGATACGGCACTTCCATGATGACGATACCGCGCCGTTTCAGCAATGCCTTGCGCAACAACACGGCGGTATTCATGTGCAGCCCGCTGAAAATCCAGTGCTGGGGAATGAACTGCGGCACGACAACGGTCAGCATTTCATCGGGGCCGATGGCGTCTGCCAACTGGTCAATGTACGCAATCAACGGTTCAAGCAGGCGGCGGTAGGGCGATTCGATGATGTGCAGGCGCATGCCGTCGCCCCAGGCCGTCCATTTCTTCTTGAGTTTTTCCTCTTCCAGCGGATCAGCGGAAACGTAAACCGCGGTTATGTCCACTGAAAACGAACGGGCGTAACGCAGGGCATGCAGGGTGCCGCGGTGGACGCCGCTGATGAGCAGCAGCACGTGGTTGCGCTGGACGCGCGGCGCCTCGCCGAAATCCTCCAGCGAAAGATTGGCAGCCACATCCTTGTAATGATGATGGATGCGGAAAAAGATGAACACCAGCGTCGGGATAAGTACGATGACAATCCACGCGCCGTCGGCAAACTTGGTCACCGCGAAGACGAGCATGACGATGGCGGTTACCACCGCGCCGAAACCATTAATGACTATCTTGGTCTTCCACTGCGGGTCAAAACGCACTACACCGCCCTGTTGCACGATCTCCTCGCCGTCCTTGAGATGGCTGGATTTCCACCAGCGCACGGCCATCCCGGTCTGCGAGAGGGTAAAGGATAGAAACACGCCGATGGCATAGAGCGGGATGAGGGCGGTCGTCTCGGCCTTGAAGGCGACAATGAGCAGGGAGGCAAACCCCGCCAGCGCTGCGATGCCGTAAGTAAAGACCAGGCGGGTGCCGCGATAAGTCAACTGGCGCGGCAGGAAGCCGTCACCGGCGTGCAGCGCGCCCAGACGCGGAAAGTCAGCGAAGGAGGTGTTGGCGGCCATAATCAGGATGAGCGTAGTCGAGCCGAGCAGTACGTACCACAATGTGCCCGCGCCCCAGATGGTGCGCCCCAGTTGCGAAATCACCGTCTCGGTTTGCGAGAACTGCGCGCCAATGTTATGGGCGAGAAAAGTAATGCTGAAGAACATCACCGAAAGGATGACGCTCATCCAGATGAGCGTGATGCCCGCGTTGCGGCTTTTAGGCTCCTTGAAGGCGGTGATGCCGTTGGAGATGGCCTCCACGCCGGTCAGGGCGGTGCTGCCGCTAGAAAAAGCATGTAGAATCAGGAACAGGGTCACGCCGCGCGCCGCTTCGATGGCGGCCGGAGTGACGCCGGTGACGGGATCCAGTCCGCCGCTGAAATACTTGTAGAAACCGACGCCGATGGTCATCAGCGTGACGGCGAGGAAAAAATAAGTCGGGATGGAAAAGGCCACGCCCGATTCTTTGACCCCGCGCAGGTTGACGATCATCATCAACAGAACAATACCGACGGCGATTTCGACGCGGTACGGATGCAGAGCCGGAAAGCCGGAGGTCAGTTGCGCCACACCGGAGGAGATGCTGACCGAGACGGTCAGGATGTAATCGCTGAGCAAGGCCGCGCCAGCGGTCTGGGCGGGGAGTTCACCGAGGTTGTCGCGGGCGACGATGTACGCTCCGCCGCCGCCCGGATAGGCGTGGATGGTCTGCTGGTAGGAAATGGTCACCACGGCCAGCAGGAAGAGGATGGCAATGGAGATGTAAACCGAGTAGCCCAGCACGGCCAACCCGGCCAATGGCACGGCGAAAGCCAGCACCTCGAGGATGGCCTCGGTCGCGTAAGCGGTTGACGAGAGCGCATCCGAGGCGAAAACCGCCAGCCCGACCTTCTTGCCGATTGTCTGGTGCGGAGCTTCATCGCTGGGCAAAGGCTTGCCGATGAGGAAACGTTCGAAGGACGTGACGAGATCACGTTCGTTGGAAGAAGAGATTGTCATACAGTTTTACCTTTCTCGAGAAAACCCGCAAATCATAGTCCTGATTGACCGGGACGACAAGGGGTAGTTTCCTGTTTCTCATCTAACATGGCGACACAGTCTTGCTGCCCGCCGATGAAGTGCTGCGCTCGTCCATACCTCGCAACTGTCCACCCTGCCCAGCCCAAAGGAGTCCATCATACTCACATGAACAAACAACCCAACTCGCGTCAATGTTTCGTCTGCGGCATCGAAAATCCCATCGGCTTGCAGCTAAAGTTCTATGAAAGCAGCGCCGGAGAAGTGACGGCGGACTATACCGCCCCCGAGCACTTTCAAGGCTACCCCGGCGTCTTGCATGGCGGCATCATCGCCACCCTCCTGGACGAGACGGCCGGCCGCGCCCTGATGGGTGATTCCCCGCCCCGCTTCATGTTCACCGCCAAGCTGGAAGTGCGTTACCGTAAAAATGTACCCGTTGGGCAACCGCTGAAGATCGTCGGCCGGGCTGGCAAGGATAAGGGGCGCATTGCCGAAGCCACTTCCGCCATCTATAGCCAGGATGGCACTCTGCTGGCCGAAGCAAATGCACTCCTGATGAACCTGCCTGAATCACCTGATCCAGATATCCTGGAAAAGCTGGGCTGGAAAGTGTATCCAGATTAGTATTACTGATCTAATTCATCTTGAGTGTTGAACCAGTCGAGATGACCGGTGTCTTGTTATAATAGAGGCATGACGAATATGATTACCGAATACCATCGCCCTCAAACCCTGGAAGAAGCCCTGACCCTGCTTGCCAGGCCCAACACTTATCCGCTTGGCGGCGGAACGCTGCTCAACCGCCCATCGGTGGAGCGATTTTCCGTCGTGGACTTGCAAGCCCTGGGCTTGAATAAAATAAACAAAAGCGGGAATAACCCTTCGACACCGTTCGTGCCGCGAACAACGGCGGCACGCCGGTGCGAGACGGCAGGCTCAGGGCAGCGCCTGGAGATCGGCGCGACAGCCACCCTGCAAGCCCTGCTCGATTCGGAGCATATCCCGCCTGCGCTGCAAGAAACCATCCGCTTGGAAACAACTTACAACCTGCGCCAGGTCGCTACCGTCGCCGGGACACTGGTCAGCGCGGATGGACGTTCGCCGTTTGCTACCGTAATGCTGGCATTGGACGCGAAGTGCACAGTGTTCAGTAATCAGTATTCAGTGATCAGTCTCGGTGACTTGCTGCCGTTGCGAACAGAGACCCTGCTCGGCAAACTCATCACCAAAATCGAAATCCCCTTGAATGTTAAACTCGCCTTCGAGACGGTCGCCCGCACGCCGAGGGATAAGCCCATCGTCTGCGCGGCGCTGGCGCAGTGGCCCTCCGGGCGGACGCGGCTGGTCATTGGTGGGTGGGGTAAATCCCCGACACTGGCGATGGATGGCAGCGAAGCCTCCGGCGTCGAGGCTTCCGCCCGCAACGCCGCTCAGGATGCCGCCGACGAATGGGCCAGCGCCGAATACCGCAGCGATGTCGCCGCGACGTTGGCGAAGAGGTGCTTGGAACTCCTGCGCTAAATCGGAAAGGAGATTTTCGATGACCGCAAAAGACATCCGCTGGATTCAGAGATACAATAATTTCAACAAAGCTCTTGGTCAATTGGAAGAAGCCGTAAAGTTATCGGAACAGCGCGAACTCTCAAAACTGGAAGAACAGGGCTTGATCCAGGCGTTCGAATACACCCACGAACTGGCTTGGAATACTTTGAAAGACTTCCTGGAAAATCGCGGCGTGAAAAATATGTATGGTTCGAAAGACACAACCCGCGAAGCCTTCGAGGCAGGTTTGATCGAGAACGGCGAAACCTGGATGCAAATGATCGAAAGCCGCAACCTGACTACGCACACCTACAACGAAGCCACCGCCGCCAAAATCGTTTCTGACGTGATTCATTCGTACTTTGCCGAATACGAAAAGTTGCAGAGCAAGATGAAAGCCCTGCAAAGGGAAGAAGCATGACCCTGCAATTCGGGTTGAAGAAAACCACCATTCGAAAAATCAGCGCGGTCTTTACCCAATTCCCGCAGGTGGAAAATGCCGTGCTGTACGGCTCGCGCGCCAAAGGAAATTATAAAAACGGTTCCGATATTGACCTGACTCTGCGCGGCAAAGACCTGTCCCTTGACCTCCTCTACAAAATCAACCGCGCACTCGACGACCTGTTCCTGCCCTACAAGATAGATCTGTCCATTTTCGAGCAGCTCACCGACCCCGATTTTATAGAACATATTCGGCGGGTGGGAGTCGTGTTTTATGAAAAAGAATGACACACCTGTCTCAAAACTAACTCCATCCATCACCGAAGGACAACTCGCGGACTTGCGCGCTCTCCTGCCGCACGTCTTTACCGAAGGCAAAGTGGACTTCGAGAAACTGCGCGCCGCGCTGGCGCAATGGCCTGCGGGACGCACCCGGCTGGCGCTCGGCGGCTGGGGCAGGTCGCCGCTCCTGGCAATGGACGGCAACGAGGCCGAGGGACTCGAGTCCGCGGCGCGCAACGCCTACCACGAAGCCACGGACGAATGGGCTTCCTCGGAATATCGTATGGATGTCGCCGCGGTGCTGGCGAAGAGGTGTTTGGAAGAACTTTAGTGAAAAGAAAAAATATGAAGAAACTACCCGCAACCAAACCTCGAAAAATTGCGGAAATGCCCGCCGAATATGTTGCTGGCTACGGCAAGGCCAAAGCCACCCTGCTCGCACAACGAATCCCTTTGAGCAAAGCCAAAGTTGCCGCGTTCTGCAAACGCTGGAAAATTTCCGAGTTTTCCCTATTTGGTTCAGTATTACGAGAGGATTTCCACCCGGACAGCGATGTGGATGTGCTGGTCAGTTTCCAGCACGAGGCAAACTGGAGTCTCTGGGACCTGCTCGAAATGACGGAAGAACTGGAGAAGATATTTGGCCGCAAGGTTGATCTGGTGGAAAAAGAAGCCCTCCGCAACCCATATCGCCGTCATTCCATTTTGAACGGACGGGAGATACTCTATGCTGCCCATTGAGAGAGACGCAGCGTATCTCTGGGACATGCTCGACTCTGCCCGCACCATACAAGAGTTCATGGCTGGCATGCGCTTCGAAGAATTCCTGCGTGACCGAAAATTACAACTTGCCATCGAGCGCTGTGTCGAGATCATCGGCGAAGCCTCCCGTCGAATCTCGGACGATTTAAAAAATACCCATCCCGAGATTCCATAGGGACGCATCCTTGCCCAGCGCAACGTACTCGCGCATGAGTACGGCGAAATCAAGCAGGAACGAATGTGGCTGGTTGCCACTGTCCATGTGCCAGCATTAATTCCCCAATTGGAAGCTGTCTTGCCTCCGCCGCCCAGCGAATAGTATTCATCTGTCGCCACGGTGCTGGCGAAGAGATGCTTGAAGCAATAAGGTGACAGTCGTTTGCAAGGATTCAACTATGACCAAAAAACAATCCGTTACCAAACACATTCCTTCCATCACAGAAGAACAACTCGCTGGACTGCGCGCCCTCCTGCCGCACGTTTTCACCGAAGGCAGAATTGACTTCGAGAAACTCCACGCGGCGTTGGGTGACTTTGGAGACGAAAACCCCGAAAGATATTCCTTCTCATGGGCTGGCAAACGGGACGCCATCCGCATCCTGCAAACGCCTTCCCGCGCCACTTTGGTTCCTGAACGCAAAGAATCTATTGATTTCGACAAGACGCAGAATATTTTCATCGAAGGCGATAACCTTGAAGTTTTGAAGTTGCTCTACAAGCCGTACTTCGGAGGGGTCAAGATGATCTACATTGACCCGCCCTACAACACAGGCAATGACTTCGTTTACCCTGATAACTTCGCCGACCCCTTGGATACATACCTGAAACTCACAGGCCAAAAAGACAGCGAAGGCAATTTACTAACCAGCAACGCCGAAACCAGCGGGCGATACCACTCTGCCTGGCTTTCGATGATGTACCCGCGCTTGTTTTTGGCAAGACAGTTACTGCGGGATGATGGGGTAATTTTTGTGAGCATTGACTATCACGAGATTCACAACTTGAAATCGTTGATGAATGAGATTTTCGGCGAAGAAGCATTTAAGAACATCATCATATTTAAACGCGGAATCAAATCTGTTCAGGCACAATTTGAAACCATAGACTCGTTAACCGTTGGACACGAATATGTTGTTTTTTATGCAAAGAGTGCTGAAACCAGATTTAAGCACTTTACAATCGAACTAAACGAGTCTAAATCTGGCGGCTGGAATAATCATTGGCGGGGAACCGATAGACCAACAATGCGTTATGAATTGTTCGGCATTAAACCTGAAAATGGTCAATGGCGATGGGGCAAAACGCGCAGTCTTAACGCTATCGAAAACTACAAGAGATTGCTCAAAGAGTTGAATATTTCAGAACAAGATATTACGCAAGAACAAATTGATGCTTGGTATATTGATTATGTTGAAAAAACAAATGACGATATCGATTTGTTGAGATTATCAAAAAATTCAAAGCCAGAACATTATGTGCCTCCATCAGAGACCAAATTAGGCAGTGACTTATGGACTGATTTATCGCCACGAGGTAGCGCAGAAGTTAAATTCCTATTCGGATGCAATCCTTTTGATAACCCCAAGCCAACAAATTTGCTCAAACGAATGATTGGTTACATTGTCAAGCCTACAACTGGAGATATTATCCTTGATTTTTTTGCAGGCTCTGGATCAACTGCTCAATCAGTTCTCGAACTCAATCAAGAAGACGGAGGAAACAGGAGATTTATTTGTGTGCAATTGCCAGAACCAATTGACGAAAGTACACCTTCTGGCAAATGCGCCAAGAAATTAGGATTAGATACGATTGCAGAAATCAGCAAAGAACGTATTCGCCGTGTAATTCAGCGCATGAAGAAAGAAAGTGAAATCGACTTTGAAGACTTGGGCTTCAAGGTTTTCAAACTGCGCGAGTCCAATTACAAGCCGTGGGATAGCACAGAACAAAAAGACCCGAAAGTCTATGCCGAACAAATGGAAATGCTCGCTGATCCTTTGGTCAAGGGTTGGAAGGAAGAAGACGTTTTATACGAAGTCGCCTTGAAGGAAGGCTATGGATTGAATATCGTCCTCGAAGACCTGACAGGTTTTGGAAACCTGTCAGGTCTTCACCGCGTCACCGACCCCGATAAAGGACAAAGTTTTTATCTCTGCCTCACCGACAAGATCAAATTGAAAGACATCAAGCCATTGGCTTTGAAGAAAGATGATCTCTTCATCTGTCGCGATATTGCTTTGGATGATGAGACTGCCGCGAATTTGTCCCTGCAATGCAGGTTGAAGACGATCTGAGGTGAATCAATGGCTCGTTACCACCAGGAAACGCTTCTCATCCTAACCAAGACCTATCCTTCGCCGAGCCGCAAGCACCGCGAAATATCCTGTGTGGCCGCCCTCAACCAGAACGGCGAAATGCGCAGGCTGTTCCCGCTCCCCTTTCGCTTACTGGATGGCGAGCAGCAATTTCAGCGCTGGGAATGGATCAAGGGGCACATCACCAAAGCACAGGATGATCACAGGCCAGAAAGTTATAAAGTTGATATTGACTCGATTGAGAGAATTCAGAAACTCGGAACCAGTCAAGGTTGGGCGGAAAGGATGGGTTGGATCGCGCCCCTCTTTTTGCCCGATTTTGCATCATTGGAAACGAGAAGGCAAACCACAGGACAGACTCTTGGCTTCATCCGCCCTGCCGATTTTACTTTGGAAATCAAACCTTCCGGCTCACCCGATTGGACGCCGGAAGAACAAACCAAACTCATTCAGGATGGCCTGTTCGATTCAACGGAAATTAAGTCCCGCTTTCCATTGCGAAAAGTGCCTTTCGACTTTTACTATTTATACACCTGCCAGACGCAGGCCAGTCATTCGCGCCACAAGCACAAATTGACGGATTGGGAAGTCAGCGCACTGTATTGGAATTGCCAGAGAGATTACGGAGAGAGTTGGGAAAAGTATTTCCGCCTCCGTCTCGAAGCGGATTTTTCCCGGAAAAAGGAAATTGCCTTTTTAATGGGAACAATGCACCGTTTCCCGGATTTGTGGCTTATAGTTGGGTTGATATATCCGCCCAAGTCGGCAGCCAGGCAACAGGCATTTTTGTTGCCCCCAAATGGATAATTTCCAAATCTGTGGGCGCAATATCTGCTACTGCCTTTGCAACATAACAACGATGACAATGTTTGGGATCTGCTTCAAAGCAGAGGAGGCAAACCAATTCACCGGATACAATACCCAACAAGTTTTCGAGTTCTCGCTCCTGGGTACGAAGATAAGCAAGAAAGCGGCGCGTATACTTTGTCCAATCACCGTCTTCACGATAATCGTGCCGAATCTCGCGTGGACATCCAAGGGTGCCTAAATGAACATATCGAAGACCAAAATTCAAAGCCTCCTTCCCCAAAGCCCCCTTTGAAAAACCTGGCTTTCGGCTGAGAGGTGACTCGCGGATATCAACGAGAGTTCTGACCCGACTAGCCACTAAAATATCGAAGAAATCGGTTGCTCTCAACCCTTCATACCCAATCGTTGCCAGCCTCATTGCCATCTCCATTCTCTTTTTCGACGATAGGATACACACATTCTACACCACTTCCAACGGTTTTTATGCAATTAAAATTCGACGCCAACCAGGAATTTCAAATCCAAGCCATCGAAGCCGTTGCGGGCATCTTCGACGGTCAGCCGCGCATTCAAACCGATATGCGCTTTACTTTTGGATTCGCCGCAGTTGCCAACCGCCTTGATCTTTCTGAAAAAGAACTGCTTGCCAACCTGAAAGAAGTCCAGATCGA
>Ga0180009_10008474_pt1 | contig 10176 bp, 7 predicted proteins | sample OS_PC_MetaG_FD_123537 | JGI IMG/M metagenome (GOLD analysis project Ga0180009, IMG submission 123537) | Groundwater microbial communities from the Aspo Hard Rock Laboratory (HRL) deep subsurface site, Sweden - OS_PC_MetaG | ecosystem: Environmental > Aquatic > Deep subsurface > Groundwater... | reverse complement strand
GAGGGTGGCTCTGGCGGCTTCTTCAGGGCGGATTTATGGATGACTGGCGGCTCCGACTGCTCCTCCTCGTCTGATGGTTCCTCAAGCTCCGCTTCCTCAGGTTCAGAGGCTTTCTGCTCGGTTTCCACATCCGCTCTCCGGCTCATCCATCCCATGAGGGTTATCCTCAACAGGTAGACGATGATGGCCAGTGGGTACGAGACGAGACCCACGTTGGACACTGTACTCGGGCTCAGGAGCCCGAGAAGAGGGTTCACCTGGTAGGGGTAAAGGAGGCTGAGGTCACTGTACATGAAGGCGTCCATGGCCACGTGCATCCACACCCCCAGGACCGCTGAGACCACGAAAACCCTGATGTCCATACTCTGACCAAGCTTCAGCCTCACCATGTAGGGCTCCGTGTGCCGTCTCAGGAGGTGCATACCCAGGGCCACGGTGAGGGCGACGAGGGTGCCCAGGGTGAGGCTGTGGTACTGGCCGTGGAGGGGCTGGGGTAGGCTGAGCAGAATGACCATGAGTGGCTCCAGGTCCAGCACCGCGCTGGCCACAAGTAGGGTGGGTACGTCTAGCAGCGGGTAAACTATGAGGGCTACCAGGAGTGCGGGCCCCAAGTGTAGGGGTGTGAAAGGCATCTAACGCACTTTAGGGGCGCTGTAAATATAAAACAATGGAATGCTCTCAAGTGTTGAGAGCAAGCGGCTGAGCTACTTGCCGTTGAGATACTCGTGGATGCTAGCCGCCGCCGTCTTACCGGCCCCCATGGCGCTGATGACCGTCGCGGCGCCTGTGGCAACGTCTCCCCCGGCGTACACACCCTCCAGCTTGGTGGCAGCCGTGGCCTCATCGGTTATGATGGTACCGTGCCTGGTCACCTCCAGGCCCTTCGTGGTCTGCTGTATTATGGGGTTGGGGCTCTGACCGATGGCAACCACAACGGTGTCCACGGGGAGCTTCCACTCGCTGCCAGGGACGGCCTGGGGTCTCCTTCGCCCGGAGTCGTCGGGTTCACCCAGCTCCATGCGGACAAGCTCCACCTCCTTCACGTTGCCGCGTCCGTCACCGATGAACCGGGTGGGGTTGTTCAGCAGCGTGAATATGACTCCCTCCTCCTCGGCGTTCTCCACCTCCTCGTGGCGGGCCGGTAGCTCGCTCATGCCGCGCCGGTAGATGATGTACGCCTTCTCGGCACCCAGCCTGAGGGCGCATCTGGCCGAGTCCATGGCCACGTTGCCGCCGCCTATGACGGCCACGCTCTTGCCTATGTTGAGGGGTGTGTCGTACTCGGGGAACCTGTAGGCCTTCATGAGGTTGGTCCTTATGAGGAACTCGTTGGCGCTGTATATGCCGCTCAGGTTCTCCCCGGACAGCCGGAGGAAGTTGGGCAGCCCTGCCCCGCTGCCGATGAAGATGGCCTTGAAGCCGTCGTTGAAGAGCTCCTGCACCGTGTACAGCTTCCCCACCATGCTGTCCAGGTGGATGTCCACGCCCAGCTTCTCAATGTACTGGACCTCGGCCTGCACTATGGCCTTGGGGAGCCTGAACTCCGGGATACCGTACATGAGGACACCCCCGGCCACGTGCAGGGCCTCGAAGACCTCCACATGGTGGCCCTTCTTCCCGAGCTCAGCGGCCACCGTAAGGCCGGCGGGGCCCGCGCCCACCACGGCCACCTTGTGCCCGGTGTCCGGGGATATCTCGGGGATGTCCACGCCGTGGTTCCTCTCGTAGTCGGCTGCGTACCTCTCCAGGCGTCCTATGGATATAGGGTCGCCTCTGATGCCCAGGATGCAGAACTTTTGGCACTGGTTCTCCTGGGGGCAGACTCGGCCGCAGATGGCGGGCAAAACGTTGGTCTCCTTGATCTTCCACGCGGCCTCGACGAACTTGCCCTCCTTGATGAGCTTGATGAAGGCGGGGATGTCGATGTCCACGGGGCACCCCTTCCTGCACTGAGGGTTCTTACACTGGAGGCACCTCTCGGCCTCCTCGACGGCCATCTCGCTGGTGTAGCCCTTGGCCACCTCGAAGAAGTTGCGTATACGCTCCTCAGGGGTCTGCTTTGGCATGTCCACCTCGGGCTTATTGAAGGCGTCGGTCGCCAACTAGGCCACCTCCCTTCCGTGGACCACCATGGCTATCTTCTCCTGGGGGTTATAGACCCGCATCCTCATGATGAGCTCCTCGAAGTCCACCTGATGGCCGTCGAACTCGGGGCCGTCCACGCAGCTGAACCTGGTGTCGCCGCCCACGGTCACGCGGCAGGCCCCGCACATGCCCATACCGTCCACCATGACAGGGAACAGGTTCACCCTGGTGGGTATCCCGTAGGGTCTTGTCTTCTCGGACAGGTTCATCTGGAGGCTGGTGGGTCCTATGGCGAAGACATGGTCGAAGCCATGCTTCTCCAGGAGCTCGTCCACCACATTCATGCCCTTGAGGCCGTAGCTGCCGTCGTCGGTGCAGACGTAGGCCTCGTCGGCCACCTCCTTCAACTCGTTCTTCAGGAGCACGTGGTCCTTGTTCCTGTACCCAAAGACCGCGACTATCTCGTTCCCAGCCTCCTTGAGGGCCCGCATCATGTAGAGCAGGGCCCCCACGAAGACGCCGCCTCCCACGCACAGGACCTTGCCGTACTTCTTGATCTCGGTGGCGTTTCCCAGGGGCCCCGCGAAGTTCATGATGTTCTCTCCCTCCTCAAGGCCGCCCAGCATGGTGGACGATTTGCCCACCTCGGCGAAGTAGATGGTCACTGTACCCGCTCGGGTGTCTGTGTCTGCTATGGTGATGGGTATCCGCTCCCCGGCCTCGCTGGCCCTGACTATGACGAACTGTCCGGGCTTGGCCTTGTGGGCCACGGCGGGGGCGTGGACCTGGAACATCTTGATATTGGGAGTGATCTCCTCCTTCTTTACTATCCTGTACATGAGTCCACCACAGTGAAACGAATCTCATTAAGGAAGCCTTTGTGCTTAATAAAATTGAGGTTTATAGGAGACCCCGGACGTGCAACCCTGGGAGAGCCGGGCCGCCCCAGTGCCGAGGCTATACAAAATATGTATTAAATTTTAGCGTCGCCCTAGGTCCACAGGCCCGGCACGTCGGCCCAGATGGCGTCCCACCAGTCCCCCTCGGTGACAGCCTCGCCTCGGATCAGGATCTCCAGCAGAGTCTTCAGCAGCTTGTGGTGGCGCCTCTCGTCCACCAGTATGGCCTTGAGGAGGAGCTCCACCTTCTCGTTTTCCACCTGGGGGAGCTTCTTCTCCAGCTCCTTGATGACGGTCTCTTCCATCCTGATGTGCTTCTCCACGGTTTCCCTCTGGAGGTCTAGCTGCTCCTCGTTGAGGGGAGCCGAGGTCCGGGTCAGGAGGGCCACCGCGGACCTATACATCTCGGCGTGCTTGGAGCTGTCCAGGCTTATTCCCCGGAGGGCCATGGACACTGCCTCGTTCTCGATCTTTTCCAGAGCGTCTGAGACGCTGCGCACTATCTTGTTCTCCAGTTTAACCTGGTTCTCAAGGAACTTGATCATATCCTCTGACAAAGTCTAACCCCGAAGAAAAAGTGGGATGGGCTCATTATAAAGGTTCTAACGCTTCTTACCCACCACTCCCACGTAGACGGCGAACTGATCCATGCCGTCCAAGCCCAGAGCCTGGTTGAGGGCGTCGTCGTCGAAGGCCGCTATGGCGCAGACGCCGCAGCCTATGGGCTCAGCCGAGAGGTACAGGTTCTGGCACACGTGGCCAGCGTCCAGATGCATGTACCTGTACCCGCGATCACCGTACCTCCACATCATCCTGTACGACACAACGGTCCAGATGAAGGTCGCAGCGCTGTTCAGGATGAACCTCTGGTCGAGGCACGCTTTTGTCACCTTCTCGGGGACATCCGGCCCAAGATCCACCTCCTGGAGCTTGTGCTGACCCGCGAGGAACCTGTAGAGGCCCGTTTTGAGGCCCTCCACCCTGTTGGCCAGCACGTAGGTCTCGAAGCAGTGGCGGGCCCCCGCGCTGGGCACCGTCCTCAGGATGGCCGACCCGGGTGAGGTCTGCTTCACCCCCTGGGTGCACCAGAGGAGGTGGCTCAGCTCGGCGAGGCTCAGGGTTTCCTCGCTGTAAGCCCTGACGCTCACCCTCCTGTCTATGGCCTCACTTACGTCCAGAGGCTCTGCCTCCATGGCCTTAGGGTCCGGCAGATCGATGATCCTTTTCCCCTCCGCTGCCGGGAGCTCCAGAGGCGGTTGGGGTAGGCCCTTGTTCTGGTCTGACTGCTCCAGGTACCTGTACTTGGTTTTCTCCATGAACTCTCGTCCTTGTCCCTTCAAGCGCTTCACCTGGTGAACACTGATTGAACGCATGTGAGCCCTATTAAACCATCCACCCAACGATTACCTTTAGCTGCCACCTGTATTTTTGGCGCCGTGGCTCAGACAATTGATGTGTATCACCTTCGTCAGCCTTCTGGAGGAGGTTTAGCTACAACCATTTTTTCCTTCTGAAATAAATGATCATGATGATGGTTATCACGATCATCACTACCCAAATAACGGGGTAGGCCAGCCTCCAGTCCAGCTCCGGCATATACTTAAAGTTCATGCCGTAGACGCCGGCAACGAAGGTGAGCGGGATAAAGATGGTGCCTATGATGGTGAGCACCTTCATGATCTCGTTCATCCTGTTGCTAATGCTGCTCAGGTAGATGTCCAGCATACCTGAGAGGAGGTCACGGTAGGTCTCAACAGCGTCTATCGCCTGTATGGTGTGGTCATAGACGTCCCTCAGGTAGATGCGTGTAGTGTCTTTGATGAACCCCGTGCCGCTCCTCTCCAGTTTGCTTATGACCTCCCTGAGAGGCCAGATCGATTTGCGGAGAGTGATCATCTGCCTTTTCATTCTGTGGAGTTTCTCTATGGTCTCGGTGCTGGGGTTCTCCAATAGCTCATCTTCTAGGGCTTCGATGTGGTCGCCCAGTTTCTCAAGAATAGTGAAGTAGTAGTCCACGATGGTGTCAACGAGGCTGTAAGCCAGGTAGTCGGCGCCGTTCTTCCTGACGATACCCTTGTTTGTGCGAAGCCTCTCCCTCAGCGGGTCAAAGATGTCCCCCTCGACCTCCTGAAAGCTGATGACTACGTCATCGTTCAGTATGATGCTGACCTGCTCAGTCTCCACTTCTTCCTTCTCGTCGTCGTAGGTGAGCATCTTCAGGATGAAAAAGGCGTACCCGTCGTACTCGTCCATCTTGGGCCGCTGCTCCGTGTTCAAGATGTCCTCCAGAAGAAGGGGGTGAAAGTGGAAGCTTTCACCGATGTCCGCAATGATCTCCTCGTTCAAGCCTGAGATGTTTATCCAGGTCACCGTGGGTTTCCCTATGTAGCTGACGATGTCGCTGATGTCCTCAACTCTTCGCTCGCTGTAATTTTCCTCGTCGTAATCTATGACATCTATTACAGGAACAAGAGCCTCCTGATCCCCTACATATACCAAGGAGCCGGGGGGCTTTCCAGCCTTCATCGATCTACTGGTAGGTGACCTGCTCATGGTTCACAATAGATTCGGGGAGGTTATAGGGACTTTGGTTAAATAATAAAGAAAAAGGAAAAATTAGAGGTTTAAGCTAGGTAGCCCTGGGCCACCATCGCGTTGGCGACCTTGAGGAAGCCCGTGATGTTTGCGCCCAGTACGTAGTTCCCTGGCTGCCCGAAGAGCTTGGCGGTGTCGTAGGCGTTCTGGTGGATGTTCACCATGATGCCGTGGAGCTTCTCGTCAACCTCCTCGCGGCTCCAGAAGAGCCTCTGGCTGTTCTGAACCATCTCCAGACCTGAGGTCGCCACGCCTCCCGCGTTGGAGGCCTTGCCGGGTGCGAACAGCACACCAGCATCCTGGAGGGCTATCACGCCCTCGGGGGTGGTGGGCATGTTGGCGCCCTCGCAGACAACCTTCACGCCGCCGTCGATGAGCTTCTTGGCGTCCTTGCCGTCCAGCTCGTTCTGGGTGGCGCAGGGCATGGCGATGTCAACCTTATACTCCCAGGGCTTTCCACCGGCCTTGTACTCCAGCTTGTACTCCTCGGCGAACTCGCTGATCCTACCCCTCTTGACGTTTTTCAGGTCCATGACGTTGTCCCACTGGGCCTTGGTGAGGCCGTCGGGCATGTACACTGTGCCGTCAGAGTCGCTTAGGGTCATGACCTTGGCGCCCAGCTGCATGCACTTCTGGGCAGCATACTGGGCCACGTTGCCGCTTCCGCTGATAGCGACCTTCTTGCCCTTGAAGCTCTCCTTCTTGGTCTTCAGCATCTCCTCAGCGAAGTAGGTGGCTCCGTAGCCGGTGGCCTCGGGCCTGACGAGGCTTCCGCCCCAGCCCCAGCCCTTGCCTGTGAGCACACAGGTGCCGTGGTCGTTGGTGATCTTCCTGTAGGCCGCGTACATGTACCCGATCTCACGGGCGCCAACACCAATGTCGCCGGCTGGGACGTCGGTGAACTGGCCGATGTGCCTATACATCTCACCCATGAAGCTGTGGCAGAAGTTCTCGACCTCGCTGTCGTTCTTGCCCTTGGGGTCGAAGTCGCTTCCACCTTTGCCGCCTCCCATGGGGAGAGTGGTCAGGCTGTTCTTGAAGGTCTGCTCGAAGCCGAGGAACTTGAGTACACCTAGGTCGACGGTGGGGTGGAACCTGAAGCCGCCCTTGTAGGGACCGATGGCGCTGTTGTACTGGATCCTGTAGCCCCTGTTGACGTGGATCTCGCCGTCCTTGTCCTTCCAGGGTACTCGGAACTGGATGATCCTCTCGGGCTCGACGATGCGCTCCAGGATCTTGTGCTCCTTATACTTGGGGAACTTCTTGATGGCGGGCTCCAGAGTCTCCAGGACCTCCAGAGCTGCCTGGTGGAAGGTCTTCTGCAGAGGATCCTTCTGAACCAAGCCCTCATAAATGCTCTCGATGTACTTATCCAAAGGACTTCACCTAGTAAGTCGCGTAATCGGAACCCGTATAGAGTATATATAAGTTTGGAGAATATTTGATGAAAAGTAAATACTGTAATTAGATTTGTATGGTAATAAGTTCAGAAATGTACACAGTTGATATAAGTAATGATAAAAAATGGTTTAGTTGCCCACGGAGGGCTGCCCTGCTGCAGCAGGTCTAACCCTTATCCGTGAGGCGAACTCCGTGGCTAGGGCCACGAGGCGGTCCGGCTCGCAGCTGTTCACGTTGTAGATCTCCAGGCGGTCTCCGCCCACGCCCAGCACCTCCAGGCTCTTCTTCATGTAGGCCACCCTGTCCTTGGCCTTCCTGCTGCCGTCGATGTAGTGGCACTGGGACTCAGGGCAAGCGAAGACCATGACACCGTCGGCGCCGTGGTCGAAGGCCTTCAGCAGGTGGAGGGCGTCCAGTCGGCCGCTGCAGGGGACCTTGAGTATCCTGACGTTGTCGGGTATCCTCATCCCCATCTGGCTGGCCAGCTCCGAGGCGTACCCGGCGGCGCCCTCGCAGGCGAAGGCAACCACCACGGGCTCGTCCCTATCCTCCAGCCACTTGGTGGGCTTCAGCAGCCCCTCTATGGCCGGTAGGACCTGCTCGTCCCTGAAGAGGCGGAGCTGCATGGCGGCCACGGGGCACGTCGCCGCGCAGATGCCGCAGCCGGTGCACGCCTCTACGTTGACTACTGGTAGTCCGAAGTCGCCCCAGTCGATGGCCTCGAAGGGGCACGCGCTGGCGCAGGCGCCGCAGCCCACGCACTTGTCCTCGTCCACCACGGCCTTGGTGAGCTCCACCTCTATCCACTTCTTGGACAAGAGGCTAGAGGCCTTGCCCGTGGCGTAGAGGACCTGGTTGAGGGAGTGCTGTATGTCCATGGGGCCCTGGCAGGCTCCGGCTATATAGACGCCGGCGACGTTGGTCTCCACGGGACTCAGCTTGGGGTTCCTCTCGTTGATGAAGCCCTCCTGGCCCACGTCGAGGCCTATGGCCTTGGCCAGAGCCTCGTTGCCTGGGGACGCCTCCATGCCGTTGCTGAGGACCACCATGTCAGCCTCCAGCTCGGCGTCTTCACCAGCCTCGTCCTTATATGTGAACGTGAAGCCATCCGCTTCCTCGACCAACTTCACAGCCTCGCCTCTGACGAGCCTGATTCCCCGTTCCTCCGCCTCGTAGTACATCCGCTCATAGTCCTTGCCGTTGAGCCTGATGTCCTTGTGGAGTATGGTGACCTCAGTGTCGGGCCAGCGCTTCTTGATGTCCAGGGCGTGCTTCACGGCGATGCCGCAGCATATCCTGCTGCAGTACTCGTGGATGCGGGGGTCCCTGCTGCCCACGCACTGGACCATGAGGACCCTGCCCGGCTCCTCGCAGTCGCTTAGCCTCCTGAGGCTTCCGCCCGAGGGCCCGCTCATGTCCAGGAGTCTGGCCAAGTGGAGCTGGGTCAACACGTCTGGGTACTCCCCGTACCCGTACATGCCCTTGGGGTCAAACATCTCGAAGCCTGTGGCCACGATGACCGTCCCCACCTTCAGCGTCTTCTCCTCGGGCTGCATCCCCAGGTCGATAGCGCCTACCGGGCAAGCCTCGGCCAGCTCCTCAGGGTTCTCGCAGTGCTCAAGGTCCATGTAGGGGACCCTGGGCAGGCTCTGGTTGTTGGGTATATACACCGCCTTACGTTTGCTTAGGCCTAGGTCAAATTCGTTGGGGGCTTCACCCTTGCACAGCTCTACGCACTTGTCGCAGCCTATGCATTTGTCGGGGTCTATGTACCTAGGCCTAGTCTCGATGATGGCTCTGAAGCTGCCTACTACGCCCGCCAGCTTCTTGAGGCTGCTGAGGGCGTGGAGCTCCACGTTGGGGCTCACCGCCACGGGGCTCCTGTACATGCAGCGCCTGTGAAGCTCGCCCTCGAAGGGGGCTATGCAGTTACCGCAGTCCATGGATGGGAAGCATGTGCCCAGCTGGGGGGTCTTGCCGCCCAGGAAGGGGCCACGCTCCACCAGGTGGACCTTGTAGCCCTGGTCCGCGAGTCTGGTGGCCGCCTCCATTCCCACGAGGCCGCCGCCTATCACCAGGGCTGCCTGCTCCACGGGCATCCTCTGGGACTTGACCTCCTCCAGGCTGCCCACCCGGTTGACGGCCGCCCTCAGCAGTATCTTGGCTTTCTCGGCCACCATCTGGTCCCTGGCCTCGGCCGCGCAGAGCTCGCTGATGTCTATGACCTCTATGAGGTACTTGTTGACGCCCATGTCGACGGCGGCGTGCATGTAGGCCTCCTTGAACAGCCTTGGCCTGCATGAGGCGAAGACGACCCGGTCCACCTTGTTCTCCTGGACCCACTCCCTGAACCGTTGGAGGTCCTTCTCCGTGGGAACGTAGTGGCCGCTGTCCACGGCCGCCACGTCTGGCAGGGTCTTGGCGTACACCGCCAGGCCGCCAACCTTGGCGGTGGTGTCGTGGCTGGTGCCCCAGGGGCTGACTACTACTCCGATCCTCATCTCTCCGCCTCCTTGATCTTCTCCTCCAGGCTAGCCAACGCCTCGGTGAACTGGGCGACCATGGTGCCACTGGACTCCAGTATCCTGATGGGCGTCTCTATGCCCATGATCTCAAAGAACTCGCCTATGATGTCCATCTGGCCCCTGCTCCTCTGGGTTCCCTTCAGGAAATGGCACCTGTCCTTGACGCAGCCGACGAGGAGCACGGCGTCCGCGCCCCACCTGACGGCATTGAGCACGTTCCTGAGGCTCAGGTTGCTCATGCAGTTGACGTACACGGGCATGAAGCTGGCACCGTACTCCGTCTTGTTGAACCCGGCAGTATCTAGGAGGTTGTACCCACAGTCGTCGCACAGGAAGCCCACGACCAGTGGACCAGTCTTGTCCTCAGTGATGGCCTTCACCTGGGCATCTATGAGGTCGAACCCGTAGTTAGGTGTCTCAAGGGCCCTGGTTGGGCAGCTGCTGACGCAGAGTCCGCAGCTCTGGCAGAGCTCCGCGTTGAACTGGGGGTACTCGTCATCGGGGATGGTTATGGCCTCGTAGGGGCATACGCTGCGGCATATTCCGCATTTTCCGCAGTTTTCCTCGTCCACTATTGGGTGGTTGGCCTTCTTCTCCACGTATGCCTTGAGGTGTGAGCCGCCCATGAAGGCCGCCGCCCCGGCCTGGGCTATACTGTCGGGAATGTTCTT
>Ga0180009_10008473_pt1 | contig 10176 bp, 9 predicted proteins | sample OS_PC_MetaG_FD_123537 | JGI IMG/M metagenome (GOLD analysis project Ga0180009, IMG submission 123537) | Groundwater microbial communities from the Aspo Hard Rock Laboratory (HRL) deep subsurface site, Sweden - OS_PC_MetaG | ecosystem: Environmental > Aquatic > Deep subsurface > Groundwater... | reverse complement strand
GCGACGGCAGCCCGCACTCACCGTCATGGGTACCGTGGCGCTCGGCGGAGGTCGCGGAGGCATGACCGTGGTCGGCTCGGAGGAGATGATCCTTCAGGTCGGAATCGACGACACCATTGGGTACGTGAACGCCCCGATGGCGAAGCTGCTGTCGATGCCCGATCGCCGCTCATCGTTGGGCACACCGCTTTCACGATGGGACAAGGGCCCCATCGGACAGGGACTTCTGCTTTCGCTGGTGCATGCCGCACGCAATTCGGAGGAGGCGCAGGGGGTCGAGCGCAGCTACCCCGACTTGTCCCTCGAGCTTCTGCCTGGCTCCACTGGGACGCGTCCAAACTGCGATCCCTGCCTCTCCTTCGTCGCGACGCCGCAGAAGGGTCGCGTACACGTCGTGGCTCAAGACGTCACCAAATTGCGCTGGCTCGAAGCGACGTTCTCCCGCTTCGTCTCGCCAAAGGTGATCGAGCACATGCAAGGGATGCCCACGGAGGAATTCCTGAGCATGGAGCGCCGCGAAGTGACCGTGGTCTTCTGTGACCTGCGCGGGTTCACGTCCCTGTGCCAGCAAGAAGAGCCCGAGCGCGTTCAGAATACGGTCAACACGTTCCTCGAGAACATGGTCGACTGCGTCGAGGCGCTCGACGGAACGGTGCAGGGATTCGTAGGCGACCAGGTCATGGTCCTGTTCGGCGCACCGATCCCACAGCACGATCACGCAGTGCGGGGGATGGTTTGCGCTGCGACGATGATCACCGCTCACGAGCGATGGAAGGCCGAGCGAGCGGAGCGAGGCTTACCGGTCCGGGATGCCGGCGTGGGGCTCGCCACCGGAAGCGTGGTGGTCGGCAACATCGGCACGCCCGCGCGTATGGACTACACGGCGCAGGGGCACGCGGTGAACCTCGCGGCGCGGCTCTGCTCCGCCGCAGCCGGAGGCGAGATCCTCACGGTGCGGGAAACCCACGCGACCGCGCTTGGCGCACTGGACAAGTACGAAGGCATGGTCCCCATTCCCCGCATGAGCTTCCGAGACATGGGACTCAAACAGTTCAAGAACGTGGCCGAGCCCGTTCGCGTCGTGTCGGTCGTCGTCAAGTCCTGACGCCATGCCCGGGCCGGATGAGGGCATCGAGCAGGCAACTGGACCGCCGACTGCGATCCCGTTAACTTGAAGAAGTGAGCGCAGTCCAGCCGGGCGCTCCGATCCCAAAGACCTGGAGCATTCCCTTGTTTCGAATTCGATCCTTCTCCTCCTTGACCTTCGCCGGTATCACCGTGGCGTGTGCGTTCTCCGGTTGCGCCAAGGAAGACACGAGTGCTGGCGACGCCAACTGCTCTCCCAGCACCGAGCTGTGCAACCGCCTCGACGACGATTGCGACGGCCGGGTGGATGAGGGCGAAGACGGCCAGCCGATGACCCGGGATTGCTCCAACGGCTGCGGAAGCGGCACGGAAACTTGCGAAAAGGGCTACTGGGTGGACTGCTCGGCGCCGGCACCATCCACGGAAGTGTGCAACGGCCAGGACGACGACTGCGACGGCTTCGCCGACAACGGGTTCGAATGCTCGGATGGAGATACGCAGGCCTGCGGGATCGACATCGGCACGTGCGAGAAGGGTACCCAGGAGTGCGGCGGCGACTGCACGTGGGGCTCCTGCAAGGGCGACGTCGAACCTCAAGACGAAGTCTGTGAGGGCTCCGAGGACGAAGACTGCGACGGCACGGTGGACAACGGTTGCACGTGCGACGACGGCGACAAGAAGGACTGCTGTGGGGGCGTGCAGATCGAGTGTGACAACGGCGTGTGGCCGTCGTGTCCAGCGCCGCCACAGGAGACCTGCAACGGGCAGGATGACGACTGCAGCGGGGTGGCGGACGACAATCTTCCCGACTCCCCGTTCATGGACGACGAGGATTCATCCGGAGCGGACGACTGCGCCCATGCGTACACGGAGCCGTTCATGGCCCCGTTCAATGAGGGCCAAGCGCCGAAGAGCTACTCCTTCTACCTGGTAAAACCCGACGGGAGCGAGGACCGCGACTTCTTCTCGTTCTCGACGTTCGACACAACGGATGCGACGTGTGCGGCGAACACGGACTACTACGAGTGTTTCGAGCTCGAGGTGCAGCTGGTCAAGGAGCCGGATGGCGCGGACCTCGAGATGTGCGTCTACGACATCGGCAACCCTGGACCGGGCACGGCGTGCACGAGCTACGAGGACAAGAAGTGCTCCAACGAGGGAGGCAACCCGCCGAACGTGGTCCGGATCGGTTACGAGGGCGGATGCGGATTCTTCGATGACGATGCACGGCAGTACGTGCTGGAGGTCTTCTACGCGCCGGGCTCCGCCCAGAGCTGCGACTCCTACCGGGTGTCCATCGGTTGGGACGCGGATGACCCCCAGCCCAACGCCTGTTCTTTCTAGGGGACGGCCGACTTCCCCCCGTGTCCGGGACAACCGTTCCGAAAAAAGAACGGCGGAACGATACGCTTCGGGTTCATTTGCTGGCTTGCAGCCTTTCCCATTTGCTAGGTTGAGAAGATGCAGAGCCGTGGTGGCACCTCATCCGAGGCGTTGTGGGACGGTCTCCGTGAGTTGCGTCGAACGTGGCCCGGCGGCGGTTGGAGTTGGGACTCGCGATTCTCGTGTGTCGCGTCCACCTTTGCGGCGGAAGTCGTAGACCAAGCAAGGGAGGCTGCGCTTCGCGCTCTTCCCCACGCATGGAACGAACGCACCCTGGCCAAAGCCCCGTCCCACATTCGCACAATCGCCGAATCCACAGGCGGCGTTCGCGCCGACCAGTTGCTCATGGCGCGTCAGAGCGTCGATGGCTTGCTCAGCTATGGGCTGTGGTGGCCTTGGCGCAACGAAGTGACCGTCTCCTTCCGTCTCGGGCTCGGCGGTATCGCTGGCACCCGTGAGGAGATGGAACTGATGGAAATGTTCGGCGCGTACATGTAACAGCCCGCAACATCGTCACACTTCACCCCTACATGTGACGGCTGGCCCTGCTCAAGAACGCGGTTGCGCTCCGACGCGAGTCACCTCCGTCGCGGGGGAAGACTGCCCGGCTACTTCCGCACTGTCGTTCTGTCCGATCGCGTCCGCCTGCGTCGGGGGAAGCGCACGGTCCAAGGCGGTCGAGGCGATGAGCAGACACGCGCTCATGAAGATGGCCGTTCCGCCGACGGCGATCCCGATCGCCAAGAGGCTTCGTCGAACGAGTGAGGTTTCGTTAGTGGCTGCCATGGGAATCTCCAGGGGTGGGAGCGAAGGTGACGGGGGGTGTGGCTCGAAGACCACGGGACGGTGACACGCGCGCCATGCTCCTCTGCGTCCGATGCGTCGCCGCCTGGCATACGATCCGATCAAACCGGCTTGATCGCGGGGCGGTGAGCGTTTGTGAGGAGCGGAGCCGAAGCATGATGGAGAGTTACTCAGCAATCTTCGCGCCAGTTTCGGACGTTCGCGCGAATGCCATCCTGGGTTGGTTCGCGGTCTTCGCGCTGGGTCGGACCATCCGTCCGGCCAGGGTGTGGCGCGCAGAGCACGATTGGAGACGAGAAGGCGTGACACGCATGACGCAGTTCACAATCAATCGGCAATGATTCCGCATTGTTAGGAGTGGGCACGGGCGTTGCTCAAGGGGTGTGCGGCGCGAGACATCCGGTCCCGCCCAAAGAACTGCAACGCCGGTCTCAAGACACCGCCCGGAATGGGCGGGTACCGGACCGAAAGGATCGACCCATGCGTTTCCAAGAAATCGCCCCCTTCTGCTGCATCGCTGCCCTCGGCCTCGCCTCCAGCGCCTGCTCCCTGCTCGGTACCTACGCCAACAGTGCCTCGTCGATGATGACCCAACCGGGCGCGGGTGCGACCGGCGCGACGCCCGCGACCGCGGGAGGTGCCCCTGGCTCGACTTCCGCAACGAACACGCCCACATCCGGCTCCGACACGAAGAGTGAGGCCAAAGCCCCGAGCGAACCGACCACCGTGTCCGTCACGCTTCGCAACAGCTGCTCGAAGACCGTCAACGTGTTCTTCGGCGACAAACCGAAGTTCGGCAGCGGCCGCTACTCGAGCCTGAGCAGCAACTCCAGAACCAACCAGACCTTCAAGCCCGGTGACCAGCTCTGGATCGTGGACGATGGTCAGAACGGCGTCGAAAACGTCAAGGTGGAAGCGGGAATGAAGGAGATCGAGGTCGCCTCGAGCTGCGATGCCTTCCGCACACACTGATGTCGCCGGGACGACCCCCGGTTGTTGCGACGTGAACTCAGGGATAGGCTGAGAGCATGTCTCAGGACGGCGATCCACATCAGTCCCCCACGGACGGTGTCCGCCTGTCCCCGCCGACGGGCGCTCTGTCCAACGTGCGTCGCATCGGTGAAGGAGGAAGCGCCGAGGTCTTCGCCGCCGTTTGGCGCGGACGTGATGTCGCGATGAAGGTGGCGAGACCCGCCAGCTTCGAGGATGAAAGGGACAAGGAGCGCTTCCTCGAGGAGGCCCGACGACTCGCACGGGTGAAGCACCCGGGTGTCGTCGAGGTGCTGGACACGGGGGAGCTCGCAGACGGCCGGCCGTACTTGGTGATGCCCTTGCTCGAGGGCGAGACGCTGGCGGATCGCATTGCCCGGGGTCCACTTCGTCTCGAAGCGGCCGTCTCCTTGTTCACCGATCTCGCGGAGTCTGTCGATGCGTTGCACGAAGCCGGGCTCATCCATCGGGACCTCAAGCCGGGCAACGTCTTTCTCCCGGAAGGAGAAGCGCGTCCGATCTTGCTCGACCTCGGCATCGCCAAGGATGTGGACGCGACCGCATCCACCCTGACGCAAGCCGGCGTCATCCGCGGCACACCGGCGGTCATGGCCCCGGAGCGATTCTTCGGCACACCGGCGACGGTGAGCTCCGACGTGTACGAGTTGGGGGTCGTGCTGTACGCCATGATCGTGGGGCGACTCCCATGGGAGAACCCCACCAACGTCGAGGCTCGCCTCTTTCCTCGGCTTCCTGACGAATTGGAGGTCGACGTTCCCGAGCCGCTCGTGAACGTGTTGATGGCCGCATTGTCGACGCGGCCGGAGCGGCGTCCGGAGAGCGCGGGTGCGTTCGCGCGCGACGTACAGCAAGCGTTCGCCCTTCCCGGAAGCGTGGTTCGTGAGGGCACGGAAAAAGTTCCTGCGCGCAGCGTGATGCCCCAGCCCGATACCCCGAACGCCGCCTCGATCGAAGCCGGGCGCTCTCCTTCACCAAGGGGTCGATCGCGTCGCGCTTCCCGCGCTTGGCTCGCGATTGCCGTGCTCGGTCTCGGGGGATTGGCGGCGGCGACCATCGGCTCCGGTCTGTTCTCGCGCACCTCCGGTGTTCCCATCGAAACACCGACGTCGCCATCTTCCTCGGGGTTCGATGCGTCTGCGATCGAGGCGGTCCTCACCCCCGCGACCTCATCATCCGCGCCCACGGGTGCATCGGTCTCCCCTTCGGCATCGCTCGCGCGTCTTGCCCCACTGCCTTCCGCTTCGTGGGCGCTGCCTCGACGCACGCGTCTTCGCGAGCTGGTGTGGTGCAATCAGATCGTCGACGAGGTGTGCGATCCGGAGCTCATCGCGATCAATCCGAACGCTCGCCAGGCATGCCAACGGGAGACGGCGCGGCTCAAGAGCGTGGAGTCGGGCCCGCGGGGCGGCTGGGAAGCCGCGAACAAGAACTGCCGCGATCGGTACGACGCTGTTCGCGGTGCGGCGTCTCTTGAGAAGAGCGGTCGACGAGACGAGACGGTTGCGGCGATGCAACAAAGCGCGAAGGCGGCGGCCTCGGCGTTCCCGTCCCCCTCCCCCGATGCGACGCTGGACGCCTGGTTGCAGCGGATGCCTGCGTGTCGCGCTTATGCGGCATTGTTTTGCTCAGAGAAGGTACGGGCGCACCGGGGTGACTTCGGGTGCCACGCCGCGAAGAACGCTGCCTATGTGATGGCGAAGAACGCTGCGCGCTACGGCCCAGAATCGATCCCCGAGCACAATCGCAGTTGTCAGGTGATGTTGAACAAGGACCGAGCCACGTTGTTGACGGAGATGGAGCTCGACGAGACGTTGCACCCGGCGGCAGCGGCATCTTCGGGATCAATAAGACCATGATGGATCGCGTTACCAATCGAGTGGATCCGTTGGCGGTATCGCCACGATGCAGGCTTCGTGTCCTGCACGGGCCGGACACGGGTCTGGAAGTGGAGGTTCCGCCAGCGGGACTTGTGGTAGGCGCTGCGGCCCCCAGCGATCTCGTGCTCGGTGACCCCTCCGTTTCACGCCGCCATTGCGCGATCCGACCTGAGCCCCACGGCTTCGAAGTGACCGATCTGGGCTCGAGCAACGGGACGTTTCTCGATGGCACGGCGCTCAAGAAGGCGACCATCACGGCGGGTGCCGTGCTTCGTGTGGGTCAGAGCCTGATCCAGCTCCTGCCCCAGGAGAACCACGTTCGGATCCCACCGAGCACCGGCGGGCGATTCGGGGAGATGGTGGGTGGCAGCCTCGCGATGCGGCAGGTCTATGCCCTGCTCGAACGCGCCAGCACGAGTGACGTCCCCATTCTTCTCATGGGCGAGAGCGGCACGGGCAAGGAGCTCGCGGCGCGCGGGATTCATGCAGCCAGTCCGCGTCGCGACGGCCCCTTGGTGACGTTTGATTGTGGTGCCGCGAGCGAGTCGTTGATCGAGAGCGATCTGTTCGGCCACATGCGAGGCGCCTACACGGGCGCGCACACCGATCGCGCGGGAGCACTCGAGCTCGCCCACGGAGGGACGTTGTTTCTCGACGAGATCGGGGATCTTCCGTTGCGCGTGCAGCCCAAGTTGCTGCGCATGCTCGAGCACGGAGAGGCGGCCCGCCTTGGCTCGACGCGCATGCAGAAGTTCGATGTGCGATTCGTGGCCGCGACCCACCGCGACCTGCGCGACGAGGTGTCGCGCGGCACATTTCGAGGCGACCTTTACTATCGGCTCGCCGTGGTGGAAGTGCAGTTACCACCACTGCGCAGGCGCATGGAGGATGTTCCCGAGCTGGTTGGCGAGTTCCTCACCCGACAGGGCGCGGACACCAAGGTCGACCGATGCGCAAACCTTGATCATCTGATCGCTTACGGCTGGCCGGGCAACGTGCGCGAGCTTCGCAATGTGGTGGCCCGTGCGGTGGCCTTGAGTCTTCCGAACACGCCATTCGAGGAGATGCCCATCATGATCGGAACCGGACTCTCGGAAACGCAGCAAACATGGGTTGTGCGCGCGGACCGACCCTTCCACGAAGCAAAGGCAGAAATGCTCGCACGCTTCGAGACGGAGTACCTGAACGACCTCATGCGAATGGCCGGAGGAAACGTCTCCAAGGCTGCGCGCATCGCCGGTATCGAACGTCGTCACTTGTATCGATTGTTGGAGAAGGCGGGCATGCCACCACGCCGAAGCGCCGACGCTGAATCGGAACCTTCGGAGGGCTGAGTACGCATGCGCCCTTACCACGTTGCCCACCGTGGTCAAATGTGCGACGTTCAACCTGCCTCAACCGAATCTGGAAAGCCTGCTTCAGCGGATTGTTGAAGCAGTGTCGCATTCAGGCAGTCACATATCGAAGCGTCGGTAATTGTTCAGCGTAGGTGTTCTCAACCTGCTGGCTGAAGTCCTCGACGAGCTGTGATCGGTTGCCCTTGCGACGTCTCATCGGTAGGCCCTTGCATGGGGGCAGAGGAGGCAAATTGAGATGACGGACACAGCAACGGCGAAGCCGAAGAGGCAGTCACTCAAAGACATCGCGCGCCGGGTGAGCACCATCCCGCCTTCGCCCCAAGGCCAGACGAAAGCGCGGCCCCGTACCCCGCTCGATTCGATGCGGCCGGTTGCTGTTTCGACGCCCCCGCCCCCTCCGGCGGAACGGATGAACGAGCTCGCCGAGCTTTGCGAGGCGACGGCTGAACGCGTGCGGGGGGACGTCACGCCGCAAGCCGTGGTGCCGCCACAGAAGCGCAAGAGCACGCTCGCCTCCGCGCTGCCGATCCTTGGAGGCATTGCGGTCGGCCTCGGAGCGATCGCCTTGTCCGTGGTGGTTATCACCCGCAGCGGCGAAGGTGCGGTCGCCCCTGCTGCGCAGGTGGTTGGCGCGCAACCCGCTGAAGTCACGAATGCACCGATCAAGACCAACGAGGATGCGGTCAAGGCTCCGGAAGCAGCAAAGTCTCCCGATTCGGAGAGCGATTCCAACAAGGGCGACGAAAACACGCCAGCCGCAACGCCGCCAGCAGAGGAAGGGCAGCATGCGACGCCCCCGAAGGCCCTAGCAAAGGGCCCCGGCGCCAAAGTCGACGGCAAAGTCGACGGCAAAGTCGAGGACAAGCCGGAATTGGAAGAACCGACCGAAGAGCAGCCCATGGGTCTCGCAGGCGCCATGGCTGACGCCGTCGGAAACAACGGCAAGGCTGCGACGGAGGGGGACACAACCAAGGAAGGAGTTCCCGCCGCCGGGTCGGTTCCGACGACACCCTCGCAGGGTCAGGTCCAAAGCGCCTTGGCTGCCGTTCGCGGTGCAGCGCGTGGTTGTGTCGCGGGCATGGAAGCACCGTCACGTGCGTCCGTCACCTTCGGGCCGAACGGCAGCGTCACTGGCGTGAGCGTGAGTGGCGCAGCCAGTGGCAAACCCGCCGCATCCTGCATTCAATCGGCGTTGAGAAACGCGCGGGTGCCGCCGTTCACGAAGTCCTCGTTCACGGTCGGTCTCAGCCTCCGTCCCTAGCTAGCTAGCTAGTGGATTCATCGGTAGCGCGGCGCTATGCGGCGCGGTCAATTCAGACCGGCGCCGTACGCACCGGCTACCGATCACCGCAAAGCTCAGTCCACTTCGAGCAGTGACTCACCGAAATGGTCCCGCTGGAAGGTAACGCGCACACCCCTTGCGAAGTCGGTCATCACCCACTCGTCCGCCTTCTCGCCCAGTGAGATGTGCTTGGGGTGCAGTTCGCGCGAGAACGGCACGTAGAGCGTTGCATTGACCAAGTCATCGGCTTCGATACGCACTGCCTCCGTCGCCTTTTCGCCCAGGCAATCGAAGGCCAGACGGTGCTCGCCGACTTCGAGGCGGCAGCGACGGACCATGCGCCTGGCGTTGTAGGGCCAGCGCTCGGCTCGGCGCGTATCCATGTCGGAGACGGACCATTGGCCGCGAAGCCTTCGGTGGGCTTCCGTGGCATAAGGCGAACGCGGAGGTTCGCAGGCGGCGAACGCGTGTAGCGACGCTGCGGAAAGGAGGCAGGAGCGGAACGCGTCGGACATGACCATGCCCTCACACGCAGCCGGGTCATAGGTGGCCGAGAGGCGGGCGCGGAGATCGACCAATTCGAGCGCGCTTGGATCTGAAGCGAGCGCCTCGAACTTGGCGTGCAGCGGCTGACAGTCCTTCTGAGACGCCCGGGGCGCCGCCGCCCACGCCGCGACCTCGCTACCAAGGAACCTCGCAAGCGGCTCGACCGGCGCAGGATCGCCTTTGGAGAGAGCCGAGAGCACCAAGACCATCGCGTCGTGCTCGGGCTGCGGCGTTTCCAGGAACTCCCGCACGGTCTTCTGCTCGTACGGTGTGAGCTCGGTCTGCGTTTCGAAGCGAACCGCACGCCCACGTCGCTCGACCCGAATCTCCTCGAGCGCGCGGACCAGCGGCTCGACCCCGCTGGCCCAAAGTCGATCATGCGAACGTTCCGACGGCGAGCGGAGCAACTTGATTAACTCAGGCTCCTTGTCCACCAAGTGAGATTGCCAATCACGACGCACGTCGAGCAGGTCGCCCTCGATCCATCGAGCCGCGTCGTCGCTTCGAGCAAGCAGCACCATCGACCACCGCACCCGCTGTTTGGCAGTGATGTCATCGCGTTCCACGGCCAACCCGCGGATCTTGGTCTCCGCACTTTCGAACGCGGCGCGCGTTGTCGGCGGCAAGCATGCCCGAACGAAGGCGGCCGTGTCGCTTTGCGGAGCAACACGCTGACAGAGCGCTTGCCAGGGAACGGTGCGAGGATGAACGAGCCAGGTGTTGCTGCTGGCCTCGTGACTGTGCTGCGACAACTCGGCAAGAATGTCGATGTTTGAGCTTCTTTCGCGGTGGGAGGACGTATAGTCCGCGGCGAATGCATCGATGGCTC
>Ga0180009_10008472_pt1 | contig 10178 bp, 8 predicted proteins | sample OS_PC_MetaG_FD_123537 | JGI IMG/M metagenome (GOLD analysis project Ga0180009, IMG submission 123537) | Groundwater microbial communities from the Aspo Hard Rock Laboratory (HRL) deep subsurface site, Sweden - OS_PC_MetaG | ecosystem: Environmental > Aquatic > Deep subsurface > Groundwater... | reverse complement strand
TGCTCTGGGGTCGGACCGAGATAATATGCTTAAAATAAACATAAAATTATAATTTCGAGGGGGCATTTAAGGCGCAGAGTGACGATTTTCATACTAAAAAGACGTTTTTAAGGTCAATAGCATAAAAGTGGGAAATTGGGGACGGGTATTGATATGTTGATTGACATGATTTTATTAGTCGGCTATTCATATTGGTATGCCACGGAAAGCCAGAATTGATGCTGCGGGTGCGTTACACCACATCATTGTTCGCGGAATCGAGCGCCGCAAAATCTTTTATGACGATGCGGACCGTAACTCCTTTGTAACCCGGCTCGGCCAGGTGTTAATTGAGACGCACACCGATTGTTTTGCATGGGCGCTGATACCCAATCATGTGCATCTTTTGTTGCGTACCGGTCTTACGCCGATCGCCACCGTCATGAGAAGGCTTTTGACGGGGTATGCCGTCCAATTTAATCGGCGGCATCGACGTCATGGCCATGTTTTTAAGAATCGATACAAGTCCATTCTTTGCCAGGAGGATCCTTATCTAAAGGAGTTGGTCCGCTATATTCATCTAAACCCCTTGCGAGCCGGGCTAGTGGCCGACTATAAAAGCCTGAAGGGATTCGTCTATGGCGGACATTGTGCCCTAGCGGGCAAGTGTCAAAATGCTTGGCAAAATACGCAATATATATTATCCTTATTCGGCCAGAAGGTATCTGAGGCGCGGCGTTTATACATCAAATTTGTAGAGAAAGGTGTCAGCGCGGGCAAAAGACCTGAATTGGTCGGTGGTGGTTTAATACGGAGCTTGGGCGGATGGTCGGCCGTAAAAGCTTTGCGTGGAGCCAAAGACCGAATTAAAGGAGATGAACGTATCCGTGGGAACGGCAATTTTGTGCAAGAGGTTTTAGAAGGCTGCCGGCAACAGTTCGAACGCCGCTATCTTTATCAGGCCAAGGGGTATGATTTTGATTGGCTGGTAGACCAAGTGGCAACCCTGTTTGGTTTAGAACAAGATGTTGTTACGCGAGCGGGAAGGTCTCCGGACACGGTTGAAGCTCGCAGCGTGCCATGTTACTGGGCGGCACGGGAACTTGGCCAGCACCTTGGAGCTGTCCAAAAGGCTTGGCATTTCGCAACCCACGGCCAGTCAATCGGTAAAACGGGGCGAAAAGATCGTGAAAGAGAAGGAACTCAAGATGATGGAATGACCTATGTCAATATATCGATACCCGTCCCCAAACTCCCTAAGGCTGAAAGAAGAAAAGAATTAATTTTAGGTGAGGTTTCTGTAAATATCTTTGCGGTGGCCGATTTTGATAATCAGAATCAATAGGACATCATCTTGAATCTCATAAACAATCCGATAATCTCCGACCCGAATTTTGTAAAAGGGATTGTTTCCCTTCATCTTGGTAGTATCCGGGTTCGGAAGGTTTTCCGCGAGGTTGTCAATTGCTTTGCTGATGCGTTTTTGGTCAGGTTTAGGAATTTTTTTGAACGCTTTTGCCGCAGACCTCTTGACCTCTATCCTATATTTCAAAGTTCGAGTTCCTTTTTCAGCTCTTCCCAGGGGATCGGTTCACCGGGTTCATTTTTAGCTTTCCACGCATCTTCCATATCAATTCGGTCCTCTAAATCTTGCAATAATTTAAGCTCTTTCATGGAAACAATGGCGGCAATAGGTTCACCCCGCCGGGTCAGAACAAAGGACTCATTACCAAAAGCTACTTGGTTAATAATATTGGCAAATTTTTTTCTTGCATCAGCGGTTGTGATTTTTTTAAGCATGATAATCACCTCAATTGTTTAATATGTACAAATGGTACTTTATGTGCATAGAGTACGCCATGAATTGTTAGTTGTCAATAGAAAACTTTAATCGAAATATAAAAGCCTTATAACCTCTTCGGCATTAGAAGTGACGTCCATAAATAAGAGCACCAGTAAATAATTTGACAGATATCTGCCTTCATGTTGCCAGAATTTCATGCCGAGATTAGCCCGCCTTGAAGCACCGGGTGTTTTGCATCACATCATCATTCGTGGAATTGAGCGTCGCAAGATATTTTAAAAAGAGATCTTGGGGAAAATCAGACACCCAAAGCCGCGGTTCAGACCACTCGATTTCAATAGATTGCATCTTCTCCGTTATTGACACACAATTGAATTTCGATCATACTTCAACCCCGAAATAGAAAGATTTTTCTTTTTACCAACAATTCCGGGATACATTTCAGACTTCATCAATGGGCTGAATGAAATGCCATGTGATGCCAGACCAGGCAAGAAGGTCTTGCTGACGAATCTTTTTGATAAAAATGGATAATCAGTTGTGCAGGTTGAAAAGAACGCTGAAAATGGGCCTTTGCGGCATGGTAGTGCTTTTGAGCATGGTGCTTGTGGTACTGTGTGAAAGCGGCTTTGGTGTGAAAACCGATGCTTCTGGCGATGATCCGTTTCCGGTCTATCCGAGCATGAAAAAAGCCGTGGATTTCTGGAAAAACGTCTTCACTCAATATACCACCCTTCATGGTATTATTCACGATAGCCAAAATTTGGACATTATCTATGAAATTGTTGCGCTTGAGGATCAGAAAGACGCCGACGCCGCCAAGCGGAATCAGAACAAAATAAAGCTTATCAAAGAGAAATATAAAACCGTCTTAAATACGCTGGCGAACGGCAAGTCGCCCACATCCGAAGAAGAAAAAAGGGTCTTGGCCCTTTTCGGGGAGCGGGCGACCCAGGAGGCCTTGCGGACAGCTCAGAACAGCATCCGGTTTCAACTGGGGCAAAAAGACCGGTTCCGCCAGGGAATCATCCGCTCCGGTTCCTGTCTTGAAGAGATCATAGGGGTATTCCGGCTCCACGGCCTGCCGGAAGAACTTGCCTATCTCCCCCATGTGGAATCATCCTTCGACTATCAGGCCTACAGTAAGTTCGGGGCCGCCGGCATCTGGCAGTTTACCCACGGCACCGGGAAAAAATATATGACCATCGATTATACCCAGGATGATCGCCGGGATCCGATTCGTGCTTCTCATGCGGCGGCAAAGTATCTGAAGCAAAGTTACGAGCAACTGGGAAGCTGGCCCATGGCCATTACCGCCTACAACCACGGCGTTAACGGTATGGCACGGGCCAAACAATCCGCCGGCGACGATTTTGAACAAATTCTCAGTGAATACAAAGGCCGCAGCTTCGGTTTTGCCTCACGAAATTTTTACGCCGAATTCCTGGCCGCCCGGGAAGTGGCCGGCCGTTATCAAAAATATTTTGGTGATCTGCAGTTGGATGCACCTGTGAAGACCATGGAAATCGTTTTGCCCGGCTATGTTTCGGTCCAGGATCTGGTCGATTATTTCAACACGGATATCAAGACGCTCCGCAACCTAAATCCTGCCTTGCGGAATCCGGTATTTCTGGGGCAAAAATATGTCCCCAAAGGGTATCGCTTGTGCCTTCCGGGACATGCGGATCAACATCTTGCCAAAAGGGCGGACAATATTCCAGCCACACTCTTGCGTTCAAGACAGCTGCCCAGTCGCTTCTATCGCGTTCAGAAAGGCGATACCGCCGGCTTGATCGCCCGATCACAGGGTGTGCGGCTGAAAGATCTGATTCTGGCCAACGGCCTGGATCTCCGCGCCACCGTTTATGTGGGACAGAACCTGCGGATACCGGTTCCCGGGGAAGAAATCATGCTGGCTTCGGCTTCCGAAAACACGTTTAAACCAATGAAAGCAGTGGAGGTGGAGGTAAGGCCTGAAAAATCTCCCGCAGCCGGGCAACCGGATCGTAAACCGGCAAAGCCGGCAATTGAATCCCGGAAAGCAGCGTCAGCGGTCAAATTGTCGGATCGGAAGATGGAAGCCACCTCGCCGGCAAGGGAAATCCAAGAGCAAGGCCCGCCTTCAACCATCGAGACCGAGGTAAATCCGGCCGTGGTCACAGGCAACTTTGAGGTTGAAAAGGTGGTTACAGAAGGCCGTAAAACCATCGGTATCATCCGGGTGGAGGCCGAAGAAACTTTGGGACATTATGCCGATTGGCTGGGAATTGCCACCCAGGCCGTCCGCAGCTTGAACGGTTTTCGCTACGGCAATCCCATTCGAATCAATCAAAAGATCAAAATTCCCCTCACCAAGATCGGAAAAGAGGCTTTTGAAGAAAAGCGGTATGAGTATCACAAGGAATTGGAAGAAGATTTCTTCTCGGTTTATCGAATCCAGGGCGAATCGGTTTACACGGTAAAAAAAGGAGCCAATGTCTGGCGCCTCTGCCAGCAGACCTTTGATCTGCCCTTCTGGCTGATCAAGAAATATAACACGGCCCAGGATTTCAATGTCTTGAGGCCGGACCAGAAGCTGCGGATTCCCACCGTTCGGAAAATGGCGGAAGAAAGTGACTCAGTTTCATTGCGGCCAAAGATCGAGTAGCTGAAAGGCAGTATCATATGGCAAAGAATGAGCGCATTGAAAAACAAGCCTGGAAGCCCGGAAACGTGCTGTCTCCGCTTCCCGTGGTACTGGTAAGTTGCGGCGGAGCACAAGGATGGAAGCCGAACCTGATCACCATTGCCTGGACAGGCAGTGTATGCAGTGATCCGCCCATGTTGTCGATCTCGGTCCGCCCCGAGCGGTATTCCTATGAAATCATACAGACCACGCGTGAGTTTGTGGTGAACGTCCCTTCCCTGCGGCAGGCCAAGACGACGGACTGGTGCGGCATGGTTTCCGGGCGTAACGTCGACAAATTCGCCCATACGAAATTGACCCCGGCCTCGGGCTTAAAGGTGCGTTGCCCGATTGTATTGGAATATCCACTCAACATTGAATGCCGGGTCCGGAAGTCGTTAAAACTAGGTTCGCACACCATGTTTGTGGCAGAAGTGCTTGCCGTCCAGGTTTCTTCAGCCCTGATGGACGCTAAGGGACGGCTCCGCCTGGAAAAAGAAGGCCTTCTGGCGTACGCTCATGGGCAGTATTTCGCTCTAGGGCGCTGCGTCGGACGCTTCGGTTTTTCAGTGCAAAAACGCAAACACAAAGTCCGTTAATAAAGCTGCTACCCAAATTGGAGGAATAACCCATGTCAGAATTCAAGAATGTAACGGTAACTAAAAAAGCAAATGTTTATTTTGGCGGCAAGGTCACCAGCCGCTCTTTGATTTTTCCGGACGGGTCGAAAAAAACGCTCGGCATCATGCTCCCCGGGGAGTACGAATTCAACACTGCCGACAAGGAGATCATGGAAATTATTAGCGGTGACCTTGAAGTGTTGCTGACAGGTGCGAGCGGATGGAAAACGATAAAAGGCGGAGAGGTATTTGAAGTACCTGCCCAATCCAAATTCAGCCTGAAAGTTAAAAGTCTTACGGACTACTGTTGCTCTTTTATAAAATGAAGTTCCCCATTTGGTCTTATAGCGCCCTGGCAAATCCGATGGCAACGAAGTCCTATAACCAAGTCTAAATTTGATTTTTTTCCCTTTTGTGATATGAGTAATTTAAAAGCTGATTTTGTATATACGTAATCTTTTTAGGGCCATGTTTAATTCCGGCCCGTCCGAGTGAAGAACAACTGAAATGAATTTTGCTAAAAAACTTTTTGCGGTTACACTGTTGCTTCTGGTTTCGGCATCCTATCCTCTGCCGGCCCAAAACAAGGCTGTAAAGATTGAAATGGATAACGGAAGCGCTGTGGTGACACTGCTTGAAGGGCGCGCCTCGGTATTAAGGCAGGGGATGAAAACCCCCAAAACCTTATCCAAGCAAGAGCGTTTATCCCGGGGAGACCGTGTCACCACTGAAATTAAATCCAGAATAGAAATAACCATGCCGGATAAGAGCGTTGTCCGTTTTGATGAAAAGACCACTTTTGTGCTTGAAGCTGTTGCCTATGACCAAAAAACACAAAAAAAGGATATTGATGTCAACATAATCCTTGGCAAGACCTGGGCCAACGTCCCTAAGTTTTCCGGTTCAAAGGGACGTTTTGAAATTACCACCAAGACATCGGTGGCCGGAGTGCGCGGTACGGATTTCAGGATGAACGTGAACGCGGACAATTCGGCCGTGCTGAAAGTATATGAGGGTGAGGTCGCCGTAAGCAAGCGCAAGGATACCGGCACCGCAGAGACAACAGCCAAACTCGAAAAACCGACCAAGATAGCAGGACCTCATCCTGTGGAAGGCCCCCATCCCGTATCCATGGAAGAGTGGACCTATATCGTCGGCGCCTTGCAGCAGATTAACATCCAGCCGGACGGCAGCGCCGCAAAACCCTTTCGCTTTGACATTGCCAAGGATCTGGACGAATGGGTTCGCTGGAACCAGGCTCGGAATCGGCTGATACAACAATAGCTTGAACTGCGGCAGGATTACCAGCTTGCAGATCGCACAAACAGGGACATCTTGACCTGCGAAACCCCGGGCACCGCTTTGACAACCCGCAGAACGCGATTTTTTCTTTCAGTCGTTAGCGCCGTTCCGGTGATATTGACGACACCGTCTTCCAAAACGTCAATATTCAGGTTGTATACGAACAGGTCGTTTTTCATCAATTCAGCTTCTATCTTTTTGGCCAGGGAAAGCCGCTTCATGGCGTCGATTGCCGTCAGGCTGCAGGCTTTCATTTCTTCGGACCGGGCCGCCTCGATGATAATGCCGGCCGCCGGCTCGCTGCCCATTTTTTCGGTATTTAACACCAGGTCGTAAAGAGAGGGATCATTCCAATCACGTTGATACGCGAAACGGAAGAATCCTTTTAAGGTGTTGTCGCTTTTAAGAATCATCTTTTGAGCGGCTTCATGGTCTATCTTGTGAGTTTCCACAAGGTTCTTAATACGAGTTTCGATTTTGTTATGAATAAGCACGTGCATGGCACACCCGAAATCCTGGAGCAGTGTCTGGCTCCCGTGCCCTACAATCACTCCATGGCCCTTCTGTGCGACCGAATAGACGATTGAATCCATAAAACTTAAATAAATATCAGGTTTGCGGTTCAAAAGGCGGTCGAAAAATCCGGGTTCTTTCTCGCCCAAGCCTTTAACCTCTTCAGACCGAATACCCAGTTCAAGCACCATATCCTGGAGTTTCTGGTCGTCGTAAAGCTCAAGACCGAGTTTGTCTGCAGCCCGGCGGGCAATCACCAGACCGTCGGTCCCCATACTGTAAGAAATCGTAATCAGCGCCATTAGTTTCCTCCTTTTGACAGGAATATGATAACATATTAATAATAATCCCCAACCAGGGTGAACGCACCCCAGTAGCTCGGATGGGGATGCCTTTGCTTGACATGCAAAGCGGCCAGTCTTAAACTGTCGGCTTTGTTGTGGCGGACATATTGGCGATAAAACTGTTTGATCAAAACCGCCGTGGCGATATCGCTGACCCGCCACAGGCTCGACACAATCGTATGGGTTCCGGCGTAGAAGAAAGCCCGGTTCAGTCCGATCACATCATCCCCGCCGGTCACCTTGCCCAGCCCGGTCTGACAGGCGCTTAACACCACCACGTCGGCGTTGATTTTAAGGCCGAAAATTTCAGCCGCTTCCAGGTTGCCGTCCGTATTCTGGTCCCTTGACAACTTCACGGCTGAAAAAAGCGGATTCACAGGATTGAATTCACCGTGCGAGGCCATATGAATGATGCCGAATTTTTCAATGTTGTTCACTACCCAGCTTTCCGTAGCCTTGTCCTTGGTCAAAAGCGTGATGCTCGGAAAATTCCATTGAATTGACGCCACCTCGTGTTCCGCAAAGGGCAGCTCAAACGCCGGGTTTTCCAAATCGGGATTTCCAATTGCAAGCACGCGGAGCTGTTTGGCACGGATTCTTTTTTTCAAGGTATAGTCGAGTACACTGGCGCTGGGCAGGTAAAACAGCGCATACCGGTCGATCAGATAACCGCTTCCATCGGACAAGGTTGCAAAGGAAAGGTAATGCAACGGTCCGTGAGGAATTATGCCGAGTGTCTTGACGCCGTTCAGGCCGCCTGCAACCGGCGCCAGCAGCCAGTTAAACAATTCCCCGGACTGATCCTCCAAAGGTTCTATATTCTGAATCCTTCGACGGTATTCAAGAATTGACCGGCCCAAGGTATCCCTGCCAAGCGGCGTCCTGGCAAGCGTAATCCCCTGGGGCCTGATAATCCAGCAAAAAATTTCATCAGGCAGCACATAATAGGCCAGCAGGGCGACATCTTTTTCTAGTACGGCCAGAAGTTTATCGGCCTTGAGCGGTTCAACGGCGATCATCGAACTTAACTGCGGATTTTCGGCCTGAATATCCAGCATGACATCATTGTAATCGCCGCTCAGCTTTTCAAGCGCCTGCCTGTACATGTTGCGATCTGCTTCTTCCGTGCTTTGGGCCAGCAGGGCCTCATGTTCCTGGATCTTTGACTTGATCAACACCTGGCGGTCGTAAAGCTGCTGAGCAATCGTCCCGCTTAAGGAAAGTCGCTGGTTGCCCAAAAGATCGACAAAGTTTCTGGCCCGGGAGCGTTCGGCCATCTCAAAGGCTTCCACGACCTTACCCATATCGGCCAGCAGAGCAACCAGCGTTTCGTATACGGAAAGCTTATTATCAATAAAACTTTCCTTTAGCTGGTCGATTTTAATATCGGCGCGAACGTTCTCAATAATATTTATGGCCTCGACCAGCAATGGTATCGCTTCTTGCCTTTTGTTTGCCGCCAGACGCAATTTTGCCAGGCCATACAGCGATCGCCACTCGGTCTCGCGCAGGGCCATGGACCGTGACAGAGCCAAGGCGTCATTAAACGCTTTTTCAGCTTCACGCTGATTTCCGGTTGCCAAATGGGCATCCCCTAAACCTAAAAGCGCTTTGGCCTCATTCACCCGGTTGCCGATCGACCCGGCCTCGGCCGCAGCCCTCTCAAACAGCGGCATGGATGTGTCCGCTTGACCCATTCTCAAATAGGTGAGCGCTTTGTTGCGCAGATCGTAAGCAACCGCCCACCGGGATTTGAGCCGGGTATCGATCTCAAGGGCCTGATCAAAGGCATCCAGGGCCTCCTTGTACCGTCCCATTTCGCGATATACCAGTCCGGTATTGTGGATGATATTGGCGATCTCGTCATCCGGGACCATCAGATTGCGGCCGTCGGCAAGCGCCTTTTCGAGTTCTGCCAGAGCCTTTTGATGGTTCCCCAAGGTCCACCATATCAGGCCCGATGTATTCAACGCCAAGGTTTGCATCAGGGGCCAGCCGTGCTGTCTTGAAAGCGTGTAGCAGGTACGCTGCAGCTTGAAGGCTTCGTCATAGCGGGCCTGAAACCAGGCCAGGTTGGCCTGCTCAAACAGGATTTGCGTCTTTAGGTGGATGTTCTCATGATCCGGATCGATGAGTCCAAGGGCCTGTTGATAAAGCGATTTAGCCTCGAGGAAATTTCCCATCAATCGATAGCACCGGCCGGTGCTAAGAAGCATCCGGGCGCTGCCGGCCGTGTCGCCGGTCTCACGATGGATGGACAGGGCCTTGTTGTAGTTCTTGATCGCCAGGGCATACTGGTTCAAGCCGCGATCGTATATCCCGCCGATGCTTGTATAATGTCTTGCCAGCAATTCATTCTGGTTTACAACTTTGCTCAACGATACGGCCGCTTGCAAATGAAGCAGCGCCCGGTCGTATTCGGTGGCATTTGCCAAAACCACGGCAAGGCCGGCCAAGGCTTCGATCTGGTCCGGCTCTAATTTCAAATCCGCCAGAATGCTTACAGCCTTCTCTATATACGGAACAGCTTTTTCATACTGTTCAAACTGAGCGTGGACGCTGCCGAGCATCAGGAGTGCTCGGGCGTGTTGTTCTGAATCAGGATCCTGCGCGGCCATGAGCGTCACGACCGCATTTGCGTATTCAAGTGCCTTTTGCTGTTTGCCTGCCGTTGCCGCGCTGTCGCGGCCAAAATTATAAAGGGGGGCAAGGTATTGGCGGAACTGCTCCAGATTCTGGGCAATTTGGATCGCATTTTCAAACAGTAAAAGCGCCCTGGCCGGAAGGTTGTTTTCAAGTGCCTCCTGGCCGTTTTGAACGTAGCGGGTAAAATAGTTCCTGGAAAACGCTTCCGACTCCGCGGGCGTCATACCTTTAAAACCCAACTGGAGCCAGCGCTGCTTTCCGCCGGACAGCGCCCGGGCGGTTTCCATGGCAGCCTGCGCGGATGC
>Ga0180009_10008471_pt1 | contig 10178 bp, 5 predicted proteins | sample OS_PC_MetaG_FD_123537 | JGI IMG/M metagenome (GOLD analysis project Ga0180009, IMG submission 123537) | Groundwater microbial communities from the Aspo Hard Rock Laboratory (HRL) deep subsurface site, Sweden - OS_PC_MetaG | ecosystem: Environmental > Aquatic > Deep subsurface > Groundwater... | reverse complement strand
GCACCCGTGCTTCGAGCTCGCCGCGCAGGGAGGCCAACTCGGCCGCGCGGCTCATGCGTTCGGCCTCCGACGCCTGCGTGATCCGCTGTTGGCTGGTGATCTGGTTCTGCAGGGCCCCCACCTCTCCGCGCACCGTTTCCAGGCTCTTGCGGGCCTCGGCCAACTCTGCCCCCAACGTTTCTGTCTGCTGCTCGCGACGGTCCAGCTCCAGCCGCAGCCGGTCTTCGACAGCCGCGGCGTGAGTGAGCTCGAATTCTCGCGCCTGTATCGTCGCGCGGAGCGCCTCGGCCTCGGCGTGGGCCTCCTTCAGGCCGCCGGCCAGCTGCGCTGCCTCGTCTCCGCGGACCGCGGTCATCGCCTCGGTGCGTTCCAGCGCAGACCGAAGTTTGTCCAGCTCTTCGGACAGCTTGGCGATCTCGTCCCGCCGGGCGGTCAGCTCCGCCGAGAGCTCCTCCTTCTCGCCGTCCGCCGCCAGCCGCTCGACATCGATTTTGAGACCCGCGATCACCGTGTCCCGAGACCGCAGCTCCGACTCCAGGCGATCGATTTGCACCTGAGTCTGTTTCAGCGCCGCCAGATCCCGGGCCCGCCCGGCCACCTGACGCTGATGGTCTGACGCCACCTTGCGTGTTTTTTTGAGGCTCTGCTCCAGGTCCGCGGTGTGGGCCTCCAGGTCGCGCACCTGGCCGCGAAGGTCGGTGACCTGCGTTTCCGCGTCTCGCACCTCCACCGCCCTTCGCGTGGCCTCCTCGCGCAGACGGTCGCGTTCCTTGGCGATGTCAGCCAACAGCCGCCCGCGTTCGGCGCCCTCTGCGGCTCGGGTGCGCAGGGTCTCGTTTTCGCTGCGCAGGTCCCGCACCTGCTGTCCAAGCTCTTCCACCCGGGCGCCCGCTGCGCGCAGCGCCTCTTCCCGCCGGGCCGTGGACTCCACCCGTTCGAGGAGCTGGGTTTCCAGCTCGGACAAACGCTTGTCCCTTGCGGCGAGATCCTTCTCCAGTCGATCGGAGAGGTTCTTGACGCCGCGCAGCTCGATGTCAGCGTGCTCCGCCCGCTGGGTCAGCTTGTCCACGCGGCTGAGCAGCTCCACCCGCTCAATATCGAAGGACTCGGCCCGTGCGCTGAGGGTCTCTTGGGCCGTGGCCTTTTCCGAGGCGTGTTGGGCCGCCAACTTGTGAGCGGCATCCAGCTCATCCCGCAGCTGGGCGACAATCTCCGACTGCTCTGCGGCGTCCACGTCCGCTGAGCCCGCGACGTCTTGACGCTGCTGTTTCTTCTCCCGGGCCCGCTCCAGCTCGGTCTCGAGCTTCTCGATCCGTTCCTTGTCCGCCAATTCCTGGGCCGCCCGCGTGGCCTCGGCGATGCGCAGCTCCTGCTGCTTTTCCCGTTCCGTCGCCAGGGTCTGTTCCAGGGCTTCGATTCGATCCCGGGACGTGGCCCGCGACGCGCGCTCGGATTCCACCTCCCAGCGCAGAGAGTCGAGGTGGCCACGTTCTTCACCGAGGCGTTCGGTGAGTTGTGCTGCGTCGGCCTTGTACCGCGTCGCCTCATCCCGGGACCGGCCCAACTCCACGTTCGCCTCGGTAAGTTCCGATTGCAGCGCCGCGGTGCGCTTGCGCTCTTCGCTCAGGTCCGCTCGAAAAGAGTCCGCGAGATTCTCCATGCGGACGATCTCGGCCTTGAGGCGTTCCTGGATCTCTTTCTCGGATGCCGACTGGGCCAGATACCGCTCAAGCTCGCCTTTGACGGCCTCCGCGTCCCGCCGCGCTGCCAGGAGCGTCTCCCGCTCTGCGTCAGCGCGATCCACCCGGGCCCGGGCGTGTGCCAGGTCTTCGCGGATCTGATCCAGGGTGGCCTGGTTGGACTCCGCCTCTTGCTGCAACCGGGCAATGGTCTCCCGCCCGGTGGCCACCACGGCCTCCCGCGCGGCGAGGTTTTCCCGGGTCTCCTCGACCACCTTGCGCAGACGCGCGATCTCCACGGCGCTTTCCTGCTGGCGCTCGGCAACCAGGCGCTGCTCCGTGGCCAGCTCGCCTCTCAATCGCTCGGCTGTGCCGTCCAGCGTGTGGGACGCTTCGCGGGCGCTCTCCACCTCCTGCGCCGACGCCGCCAGCTTGCTCCGCAGCTCGTTTGTCTCCTCCGCCTGCCGCTCAAGCTGCTGCCGGAGCTCGCTTACCCGCTCTTCGTGTCGCCCGCGGTCCTCCACCGCCCGCGTTTCGCGTTGGGCCAGCTCGGCCTCCAACCGCTTCTGAATCTCCCGGGCCGCCCGCAGCTCGGCCTGACGGCCTTCGGTGGACCGCTCCCCTTCGAAGGTCGTCTGGCGCCGGACCTCAGCCTCCTCCTTGGCCTCGAGAAAACGCGTGGTGAGGTCAGTCACCCGCTGTGCGGCCTCTTCGCTCTCCCGCTGCCGCCGCGTGCGGGCCTCCTCGAGCTGCGTTTCGATTTTGGACGCCCAGTCCTTGGTCGTGCGCAGCTCCACAGCCGCCGTCTCGGCCGCTGATCGTTGCTCAGCGATGTCGGCCCGCAGCCGGGTCAGCTCCTCCTCGCGCTCGGTGAGCTTGGCTTCCACGATCTCCAGTCGGGCGGTCTTCTCCTTCACCGTTTCGTCGAAGACACGAAGAGTCTCGTTCCGTTCCCGCAGCCGTAGCGAGAGCATCTCCCGCGCGCGCTCGGCTTCGGTGAGCTGGGCCTGCAGCTCTGAGATTCGCCCCGCGCTCTCTTCCAGGCTCGATTCAAGGCGCTCCCGTGACGCTCGCAGCGCTCCGGACTCCACGTCCCGGGCTTTGGCCGACGAGCTGTGGCTCAGCAGCTCATCGTCGAGCTCGTTGACGCGGCTTTGCAGGGTCTGGGCCTTCTGCATGTGCCGGTTTGCGGCCTGTCGTTCCTGCTCAAGAGACTGCTCCAGCTTGGCCGCGTGGTCCTCCGCCGCCGTTTTTTCCGCCACCAGACGCCGGTTCTCCGAGTCGGACCGCTCCAGCAGTCCGGTGGTGGACACCAGCTTGTTGTTCACCTCCGTGAGCCGTGTGGCCACGGCCTGCAGCTTGTCGTGCAGGCGGTCCCGTTCGTCCGCCGCGGCCGAAGAGGCGTCCACCCGCTCGGTGAGGGTCTGGTGCTCCTGTTGGAATCGATCCAGCCTTGCACTCAATCGCTCCCGGGTGGCGCGGTGCTCCGCAGATTGCTCTTCTACGGCAATGAGCTGTTCCCGGAGCTGATCCCGTTGACGCTGCACGTCGTTGAGCTTGGCGAACATCAGCTCGCGGGACTCCACCGACGAGGCCAGGTCCCGCTTGGCGTCCTCGACGCGCCGCTTGAGCTCACCCAACTCGAAACGCGAGGTCTCTGACGAGCTCAGGTTCTCGGCGTACTTGGCCTGGATGGCCTCGAACTCCGCGCGCAGCTCTTTCTGAGCGGCCTGGATCTGTTCCTTGTCCCAGGCGGCCTGGTCGCGCTCAGCGGCCAGGGCGGCCACGGCGTCCTGCATCTGGCCGGCGCGCTGCTCCAGCTCGCGCCGGGAGCTCCGCTCCGACTCGAGCTGCCGTAGCATGCCTTCGACGTTGGCCTCTGCCGCGGCGAGCTCACTGATGTACCGATCGGAGTCCTGTCCCCTGTTGCGCGCGTCGCGCTCCGCGGCTCGCACCGTGTGCCGCAGCTCCTCCTCGGCCTCGGTGAAGGTTTGCATGCGCGCTTCGGCCTTCACCAGCTTTTCGCGGGTGCGCGACAGCTCGCGGCTCGCGCCGCTCAGCTCATTTTCCAGGTGGCGGATCTGCTCCTTGGACTCGGCCACGAGCTGCTCGAGGTTGTCCATTCGCGCCACACGACCGGCCAATCGCAGGATCTCTGTCTCCGAAGACTGCACCTGCTCGTTCAGATCGACGATTTGCCGCCGCAGATTGTCGAGGGTCCCGTCGCGACTCTCCGCCGATTGGGCCGGCTCGTCTTTTCCGTCTCGTTCCCCATTCCCGTTGCGTTGGGGGGGGTCCGTGTCTACGGCCTTGATGAGGATGGAGGACGTCTGTCGCCGTTGGGGGCGCCGCCCCACCTGGGCGGGGCCACTGGACTTGTCAAAGGGCAGGTCCGTCAGGCTCCGGCTCACCAGGCGATCAAAGTCTGGCACCATGGGGCCGGCCAGGGCCAATACAAAGGTTTCGTGGGGAAAGGGTGTTGGCTCGGCGTCTTCCGGGTCGGGCTCGTAGGCCACCAGCACCCGCTTCCGGAAGGCGGCCCCCTCGGCCAGCCGGTTCAAATCCGCCGCCCCCCGCGACGACTCCCAGTTCATCAGGCAGACGATCCCCTGGGAGGTGAGCAGCCGGCGCACCTCGCTGAGCAACTCCTCCTCCCCGCGGGGCCCCAGCTCTGCTGCGGGCAAGAGGATGAGGGCCGCGGCCAGGGACCGGTCTTGCAGCGGCAATCCGGCGGCATCGATTAGCAGCGTGGCGGAGTCTGCGCCGGTGTCCGCTCCCGGGTTCACGCGGATCCAGGTGCGTCGCAGCCCTGCCTCGGTGGGGTCCTCCAGGAATTCTTTCGCGCCCATGAGCAGCGCCAGCCCGGGAGGAGCAATCTTCTCGACCAGCTGACACGTTGCGACCAGCAGCCGCTCGCGCGGGGAGTCACCGCTGGGCATGTACCCTCCGTGGGTCCGGTGGTCCTGGGATCGAGTCCATTGATCGGCGCTCGCGATACAAGGGGTAATAGTCCGCAAGATTGTAGGGCGAAGCTGCTAATTCTTCAACTCTTTTGACATTTTTCACGTCCGCGGCCACTATCGCCGAATGGTCTCGGAGCCGCCATCCAACCCGCCTTCGGAGGAGCCTGCTGATAGGCCTTCCGGTAAGCCCCGCACCGCTTGGCAGCTCGCCCGCCGCATCTTTCCCTGGTTTGTTGCTGCCGGACTGCTCACGTGGGTGTTCTGGGGGGTCCCGCTGGGGGATTTTGTCGAGGCCCTCGGCCGGGGCCAGTTTACCTGGTATCTGCCCGCCATGCTCTGCTGCATGGGACTCATTTTCCTGGCCGACACCTTCGCCATTTCCAAAACCTTCACCTGGTTCACCACTCCCATCCCCTACCACACAGTGCTGAGAATCCGCGGCGCCAGCTACTTGATGTCCGTCATCAATTACAACCTCGGCCAGGGCGCCATCGTCATTTTCGCCAACCGCGCCAAGTCCGTCTCCTACGGTCGGGCAACGGGCACCGTGCTCTTGCTCATGGGCGTCTCCCTCGTGGTCCTGCTGCTGCTGTCGGCAGTGGGGCTTTTTGTCGCCGACGCCCCCCGTGCCATGGTCTTTCGCCCTTATGTCATCGCCCTGCTGTCAGCCTTCGTCGTGTACCTGCTGGTGATCGTCATCAAACCCGGTTTCCTCTCCCGGTGGTCCGTGGCGCAACCCCTGCTGGACGCCGGTCTGCGCGGTCACGCCGCCGCCATTGCCGTCCGTGCCCCGCATATGGCGCTGGTGTTTTTGGCGCACTACATCACGATGCGCGCCTTCGGGATCGACATTCCGGTGCTTGTTTTCCTCTCCACGATGCCCTTTGTTTCGCTGATGTCCGCCATTCCCATCAGCCCGCAGGGCCTCGGCACCACCCAGTACGCTGCCGTCTACTTTTTTTCCGCCTATGCGCCCGGTACCGTGGCGCAGCAGAAAGCCACGGTCTTGGCGTACTCCCTCACCACGTCGGTGCTGGCCATCCTTTTCATGCTCACGACGGGCCTGATTTTCCTGCGCTCAGGCATGAAGCTGCTACGCCTCGATGACGACAAAAAACGGACCTCGAATCGCTAGAATTTATTTGCGGGTGGGCGGGGTCGCGGAGATCGCCACGATCGGGTCGGGGCTGCGGTTCCACTTTGCCTGGGGGTGACCGGGGCAGACGCGTTGGCAGTTGGCGTGAAAGCCACGGTCATCAGTGGGCACGTAGTCCTTGCCCGTCTCACCCTGGTACACCTGCCGCGGGCGGCCGATGACACGTACGGGATCCTGGATCATCTCTTTCCACTGCGTGATCCAGCCGACGGTTCGGGCCACGGCGAACAGCACGGTGAACATGTTGGCCGGGATTCCGATCTCCCGGTAGATGATGCCGGAGTAGAAGTCGACGTTCGGATAGAGCTTCTTCTCGACGAAGTAGTCGTCCTCCAGGGCGATCTCTTCGAGCCGCAGGGCGATTTCGAAGATGGGGTCTTCGCTTTTTGAGTCCTTCAGCAGATCGTGGGCGGCTTTGCGCACAAGGCGGGCGCGCGGGTCGTAATTCTTGTACACCCGGTGGCCAAAACCATTGAGCCGGAAGGGGTCGTTCCGGTCCTTCGCTCGGACCACGAACTCCTTGATGCGCTTTACGTCGCCGATCTCCTCAAGCATGGAGACCACGGCTTCGTTTGCGCCTCCGTGGGCCGGACCCCAGAGCGCTCCGATGCCGGCGGACACCGCCGCGAAGGGATTGGCCAGCGACGAGCCCGCGAGGCGTACCGTGGAGGTGGAGGCGTTCTGCTCGTGGTCCGCGTGCAGCAAGAACAGCAAATCCAACACTCGCGCGTGTAGCGGATTGACCTCGTATTGTTGCGCGGGCGTGGAGAACATCATGGTCAGAAAGTTCTCCGAGTAGCACAGGTCGTTGCTTGGGTAGACGAAGGGTTGCCCCAACGAATATTTGTAGGCTGCCGCGGCGATGGTGGGCATCTTGGCGATGAGTCGGTGCGCCGAGATCTCCTGGTGCCGCGGGTCGTGGATGTCCAGCGAGTCGTGATAAAAGGACGACAGCGCGCCCACGACCCCGACGAGGATCGCCATGGGGTGCGCGTCGTACCGGAAGCCGCGAATGAAGTCCTTGAGCCCCTCGTTCACCATGGAGTGGGTGGTGATCATCTTGTGAAAGTGGGCGAACTGCTGCTGATTGGGCAGGTCGCCATTGAGCAGCAGGTAGCAGGTCTCGAGGTAGCAGGTGTGCTCGGCAAGTTGCTCCACCGGATAGCCCCGGTACAGCAGCACCCCCTCCTCGCCGTCAATGAAGGTGATTTCGCTGCTACAGCTCGCCGTTGATTTGAACCCCGGATCGTACGTGAACAACCCCATCTTTTGATAGAGTTGACGGATGTCCACCCCGGCCGGCCCCCGGGTTCCCTCGATGATCGGGAACTCTTCCCTCTGGCCAGTCGCGTTGTTGATGATCGTGACGGTCTTGCGGTCGGAATCTGACATGATCCACCCTTCGCTCGTCCAGACCACAGAATCTGGTGACTTGGGGGGCGGTGTCAAGGGTGACAGAAATGTGCGGAATGGAGGGGGCTATTTGAGACCGGCTTTTTTTCGGGACGTCTTTCGCTTCGTGGTGGCGGCGGCGGCCTTTTTCCGGGCGGTCTTTTTGCGCTGGGTCGGCTTTTTGGGGGCGGCGGGATTGTTCGTTCCGGCCGCCCGGAGGGTGTAACGCATACCGGCGGCTTTGCCCGTGGTGCTGACGAGCTTCGCGGTCCGGAGCTTGCCCAGGAGGGACGCGGCCTGCTTGCTGGTGAGGCCCACGTCGGCGGCAATGGTCTTGGTCTTGGCTTCAGGGTGCTCAGCCAGGTAGGCCTGGATGGATTCAGTGAATTTTGCCGCGACCGCCTTGGTGAGCCGCTTGGGTACGCGTTTGCCCGCACTTTTGCTCGTGGTTCCCGCGGGGCGGCCGGGTTTACGTCCTCTTTGTTTGGGCGCATGGGTGCCGAGGGCTTCAAGCACGTCAGCCAACGGGAGCTGGCTGAAGGTCTTCCAATCTCTCTTCAGGTCGGCCACGAGCTCCCCGAGAGTGAGATTGAGGTTGTCGAAGCGACGCAAGGCCTCCATGGCGGAGCGCCGCTCTAGCTCTGCCTGGCTGGTTTTGAGGGCTTCTTTGTACAGTGACGCGAGACCTTTGCTACGCATTTACGACTCCGTGGTTTGAATACCGACTGATGCGAATTGCTATTATTTGCGGATTACAATGTCAAGTCTGGTGTAAAAAAATGATAGTTTAATTCCGGATCAGTTCTCCTGATACGGGGCGATTTTGCGGTTTTTGATCGGGTTATTGCGGGGCCAATGCGCCCCGGTAGACTCAGCGCAGCGACGTTGTGATCTTCTCTTTGAAGGTCATGCGGGTCGTTTTGCTCACAAACGGCCACTTCACGTGGACGGACCAGTCGGCGGTGATGACGATGGATTTGGGCTTTTTCATGACCCGCACGGTGAGTTGTTCGCTGGGGATTTTGAGGGCGCCTAACAGGCGATCGCGAACCCGGCGGTGGATGTCGGTTTCAACTTTGGACCAGCCTCCCTCCTGGTGGCGGCGCGAATACGCCTTGGAGGACTCGTCTTTCATGATGGAGCTGGCGCGAAAGTAGGCGTAATAGGGCGGGATGAAGGTGGAGCCGAAGTACACCGCAGCCACGATGGCGGCCACCAGGAGCACCTTGGCCGGGGTGATCTTCCGCGGTGTTTTGTGGCGGACTTTTTGTCCAGGCACGTAGGCCATGAGTTTCGTTCCTTGGGCTTTGATTTCCGGCCTCTGTTTACAGTAGAATGCCACTGGGTACAATAGCACCTCTCAAGGCCCGTCCGTCGGGCGGACGGCCTGTATTGACATCTATGCTTCATCGGAATCGCCCCCCTGTCATTTCGGCTTTGGCGATCTGGCTGATTCTAGCGGTTGTGCTGGCGTCATCCATCCCCACCGCCGAGGCCCGCCGACGCAACCGCCGTCGGCGAAAGAAGGCGCAGAAGGCCACTCCCGAGGTGGTTGCAAAGCGGTCGACGCAGGTGGGTAGCCCAAAGGTTCTGGTGGTGCGGCGCCAGAATGTGCGCGCCTTTCGCCTGGCGTCGCTGGCTTTCCGCAAGGACCTGGCCCTACCGTCTGGGGAGGTGATTTTGGATCCGTCGACCCCGGCAACCGAACAACTCGAGGACATTCTCGACGCTAAACCGAAGGTCATCCTCGCCCTGGGGCCCGGGGCGGCGTCGGTGCTCAGCAGGGGCGGTGCCGGTGTGCCGGTGGTGTACGGCTACGTCACCCAGAGACCTGTCACCACCGTGCGACAGGGGGGGTGGCTAGCGCCGGCCACGTCGAGTCGGCGCGTACTCGTGTGGCTGGGGCGGCTGGTGAGCCGGTTGCGGCGAGTCGCCGTGGTGGTGCGGGACCCGAAGGGGAGCCTGGCCCAGGATTTCCGCGCGGCCTGTCGACACCGCGGAGTCCAACCGGTGGTCATCGTGGCCGGCTCGGCGGCCGACGTGACCCGGAGGGTGGTGGCAGCCCTGAAGCAACGTCCCGATGCGCTGTGGCTCGGACAGCACGTCGAGCTCTACCCTTTGGGGGTGCTGCGGCAGCTCCGGCGCATTCAGGCGCTGTTCCGGCTGCCCATGGTCGGGCTCAGTCCCGAGCACGTAAAACAGGGGCTTGTGCTTGCCCTGGACGCTTCGCCGGCGCAGGTCGCTCTCGCGGCGAGGCGGCTCATCCAGCGCCGGCTGGCGGCGTGGCTATTGCCGTCCGCTCGCGGACCGCGGCGTGAAAAGCGGGCCCCGCAGGCCTCCCAGCTGTTTCGGGAGGAGGCGCAGGCCGATCGCATCTCCCTGGGCTCCCGCACGGCCAAGGCGCTCGGGCTGGATCCGCAAGCGGCGCTGAAAGCGGGCGCCCAGAAGGTGGGACCGTGACAACGCCAGGCCCCCGCCGTCCCAAAGCCCCGCTGGCCTCCGCGCCCGATCCCCGGAGCCGGTCCACCACCGGTTTGACCAAAACCGGGAGCCTCTACGCCTTGGACGCCAAGATCCCGCGATACCCCAGGCGGTTCCGCTGGCGCGTGATCCGCTACATCCTGTTCATCTCTCTGCTCACCTCGAGCGTGGCCTTCGGGTTCTCCTATCTGCGGCAGGCGGAGTTCATGCGCCTCGACCGACACGAGCGGGGGCGCACCCTTAGCGAGACCCTGGCCGAGGGTGCCGACCTCGGCGTGATGAGTGATGAGCCGGCGTTGCTAACCGGTGCCGCTCAGCGCCTCCTGGCATCACCGGACGTGGAGTTCGTGGAGGTCTACCGGGTGGACGGCTCGCGCCTGCTGCGGCGCGCCCGGGAGGACACCGGGGAGTCTCGGGCGCCCCGAAGCGAGACTGTAAAGAAGCTGCTCGCCGCGAAGAAACCCCTGGTCGTGGTGGTGGAGGGAGCGGACCGCGACTCTTATTACG
>Ga0180009_10008470_pt1 | contig 10179 bp, 6 predicted proteins | sample OS_PC_MetaG_FD_123537 | JGI IMG/M metagenome (GOLD analysis project Ga0180009, IMG submission 123537) | Groundwater microbial communities from the Aspo Hard Rock Laboratory (HRL) deep subsurface site, Sweden - OS_PC_MetaG | ecosystem: Environmental > Aquatic > Deep subsurface > Groundwater... | reverse complement strand
CCCTGCCGGGAACCTGAATGTCAGCCCGGAACACTAGGCAACCTTTTGATTGTGTTCTGGATTCACAAACATTTGACGACCTCCACCCGGGAATCAAATGTTTGATCCAGAACACTAGGAGCAAAAAAGACTTCAGTCCTTCGTGAGCACAGAATTATCAGAAGGAGATGATCATGAGCACACTTACTCAATCGGCGGCGTGGTTCCGGGACGAACTGGAAACAATCTCCAATGCGGCGGCTCGCGTTCTGGAGAAAATTGCAGATCACCAGCAGGCCAAGGCCGACGCAATCGTGCGGCCTTATCTTGCGCGGCTCTCCGAGGGGGAGTTGGTCGAACGTGGATTCTCGCGAACGGAGATCGCGAAGATCAAGGCGGCAAGCGGTCAGCCGCTGCCGGTGCACGTATGATTACATCACAGAACTGAAGTCATCGCACACGACGCAGCACCAGGGTCGACCAGCCGGCGATCCTGGTGTTCTGTTGCACGGTGAAGCCGGCGGCACGGTAGGTTGCGGTGATTTCGCGGGCCTGCTCGGTCAATAGCCCCGAGAGGACGAGGTCGCCGCCGGTTTCGACGGCGCGGGCGATGTCCTTGGCAAGGCGGATGAGCGGTCCGGCAAGGATGTTTGCAATCAGGAGATCGTAGGGCGCGCGTTCGCGCAATTGGCGATCGTTTAGGCCACCAGCGGCGATAGCGCGGATGCGGGCGCCGGCGCGGTTGGCCTGGATGTTCGCGCGGGCGACAACCACAGAGGCTTCGTCGATGTCGCTGGCGATCAAGCGGGCGTCCGGGTTGGCGCGGGCGACGGCGATGGCAAGCACGCCGGAACCACAGCCAAGATCGAGACCATTGCGGTGGGACCGCTTGCGGGTGAGTTGGTCGATGGCCAGCAGGCAGCCGTAGGTCGTGGCGTGATGGGCGGTGCCGAAGGCTTCGCCCGCCTCGATGAGGATCGCGCCCGGGCCCTGGGGAACGCGGTGGCGGTCGTGCGAGCCGTGGATGGTGAAGCGGCCGGCGTGGACCGGTGGCAGGGCGGCCTGCGACATCGCCACCCAGTTGAGATCGGGTACGGCTTCCAGGCGCGGCAGAGGAACCTCGAATGCGCCGTCGACGATTGCCTGGAGTGAGCGGTGCAGGCCGGCGATTGCCGGCGGATCGGCGTAATAGGCGGTAATCCGCCAGGGTGTGCCAGCGCCTTGGGACTCGAAAATCGACAAGGCGTCAGGGGGCGGGTCGAACAGATTTTCCAGGGCGCCCGCAAGCGTGCGGGCGTGGTCGCGCTCGGCGATCTCAATGACGATCGAAGACAGGTTGCCGGCGGTCGCGGCATCTGTGCCGGCGGCAACGCCAACGCCAACGCCAACGCCATCGTCAGCAGCATCGGCGACTAAGCCGGTCTCACCGCCGGTATGGTCTGGGTTCGTCAAGCTTCGAACGCCTGTGTTTGCCGGAGACCGTTTTCGGCGCGCAACTTGTCGACGTCCATCTCCATTCCTTCATGCGGATCGTAATCGGGAAGTTCGTCGAGGAGGACGTCCCACATCGCGTCGATGTGCTCGCAAGCGACTTGCGGCGGCAAAGTGTGCAGGTCGCCGTTGGCATCCTCGGTGACAAGGCCATCCGCCATCAGGCGATCGAGTGCGTCTTCCAGATCGAAATCGACATCGATGCCGAACGTCGACTTGAGGTATTGTTCGATGGCAACGTCGATGGCGTCCAGGTCGCGACGGTTGGCCTGCTCCTTGGCGAGCACGGAATAGAGCAGCATCTCCTCCTTCACGTCCTCCTCGGCGGCGCGGTCGATCAGCTTGATCATGACGCCGCGGTTGTCGGCCAAGGAGTGGAAATAGAGGTTCTGGGCCATCACGACCATGTACTTGTTGCGCTTGTTGACGAAGTTCATGGCGCCGCGGAATACGGCGCCGCCGACACCTATCATGACCGGGATCGCAACAAACGGGTTGGCTAATGCGCCGAACTTGGTGATCGCGCCGACAACGGGCCCGCCAAGGCCCGCGATGCCGCCGCCGGAAAGCATGATCTTGTCCATCATGCGGTAGCGCACCTCGGTGTTGGGGAACACCATCTCGATATCCGAGCGCGGGATGTTCTTGAACAGCTTCATGTAGATGTTGCCGGGGATGACGGCGGCGGGAAGATGGGCGCGCTGTTTTTGGGCCATGCGCTCGGCTTCCTTGTGCGAAATCTTTTCGCTTGCCATGATTTCGCGTACGCGCTGTTCCAGCGGCTTCAGTTTGAAGAGCAGGAACAGGCGCTGGAAGATCGGCACGTCGAATTCTTCCTTGCGCATGAACTTGCGAAGCGTGCGCTTCTGGTCCTTGCGCGTCGAAGCGCCCCGGTAGAAAATCAGCACCTCTTCAAACAGCGAGAAGTCGACGTACAGGTCGAGGCCGTAGTGGGAGTCCTTGGTCAGGATCTCAGCGACGGAAGAAGGATCGATTGGCCGATAGTTGGCCTGCGTCAGGATTTGTCTGATGCCTTCGACCATGCGACCTTGCATGTCGTCGAGTTCTTCATTGGTGAAGGATCGAGTGAGGAGGAGGTCGCTGTCGGGGCTGAACGGCTCGTAGGTCTGCTCCAAATCCAGGAGTTTGGCGCCGTAGCGCTGGTGGCGCCAGTAGTCGAGGTAGGCGAAAAAGCGGCGTGCGGCGGTGGCTTGGCCGCCCGGCCATGCATTCGGCATGGTGAGGCGATCCATCAACGCAAAGCGTGTGACGGGGATGAAGTGCTCCTTGGCGCGTTCGTCGTCAGGCGCGACGATATCAGGACCTTCATCGGGAAAGCCTTCAATCTCCAGACTTTCGGGGACGATGTGCGCGGAATCGTGGTGCGATGCGTTTGCAGCGGCGTCCATCGAGGCGGGCGCCTCGACGAGCCCTGGATTGGTGTCGGCGGGGGACATTGCGCAAAACCTCCCGTCTTGGGTGCACGCTGGTGCGCCCGACTCGATCGAAAACGCGAATTCTTTATCGGCGTCTTCTTTGTTTCTTCCCATCTGACCGGCCAAGAACTTGCGGCCCGGCCAAGCCACTATCAGTGTTTAGAGCGGGCAAGGGCGTTTTGTCGAGCACACCGCTACCTATTAGGGTAAACCCGGATTGTCGTCCTGGCAGTCGTCACCGGCTTGACGCAGTCCGTCCGGTGCGATCCCTCGCTTGCCGTCGAATTCGAAGGTTATCCGGGCAACGGAGCAGCATTTTGACCAATCGCTCAACGAGGCCTCGACCGTCCGGAAGGCGGGACGTATTGTGTCCTGCGGGTGGTCAGAAGCTTTGAAATGCAGCGGATTTCGGGCTTTGATGGCGCTTGCGGCCAGTCCCGGGGGTTGTTGGGAAGAATGTCGAGACCGTTCATGAGCGTGGGAGACGACCTCAGTCCTCCCGAGGAAGTGCTGCTTGCCTGCGCTGCCAAGGGTGAGGTGGCTGATCTTGGCGGTGCCAAGGTTCGCGGCATCGTCGTGCGTGCGCTCGTCAACGGCAGCAAGCCGGAGTGGACGGTCGCCGTCTCAGGGGTCCGGCTCAACAATGCGGTCATCGCCGGAGGCCTCGATCTTGAAGGCTGCACCTTGAGCGTGCCGCTGATCTTATCGAATGTAGGCTTCGAAGCGGATCAGCGCGGCGCCCTTATCATGCGGGATTCGCGGGTGAGGCGTCTCAGCATGCAGAAATGCCAGCTCGAGGGCTCATTGATTGCGGATCGAGCCCAGGTCGAGAACGGAATCCTCATCGCCGGCACGCACATCGGTGGACAATTGACGGCCCGCGGTGCGCAGTTCGGAGGCGCACTGGCGCTGGAAGGGTGTCAGATCGGGGATGGCCGCGAGTCGATCAAGGCTAACGGTTTGCGTTTGTCGGGGCCGCTTATTTTGCGGCGAACCCGGCTCAAGGGGGACGTGCAGCTGGCGCGCTCGGAAATGGGTTCGGGCATCTATGCGGACCAGATGACAGTCGAGGGCCAGGTGAACGGCTTCGATCTTGAGAGCGCAAGAATCGAGGGCGACTTCCTGGCGGTCGAAGCGCGCATCACGGGCGGGTTGCGGCTTGCGCATGCGCGGATCGGGGGGCGTTTCGAGGGCCGCGGCGTTGCGGTTTCCTCCAAGGAAACGGCGATCGAGGCGGCGAGCGTCAATATCGGGCAGGGGCTCAATCTTACCGATGCGCGGATCAAGGGGGGCATCGTTCTTAGCGGTGCGGAGATCGGCAAGGGGTTCATCGCCGAAGGTGTCGAAGTCGAAGGCGGCACGACCGCCATTGCGGCGGGCGGGATCTCGGTTTTCGGCAACTGGGACATGGCGCGCTCCAAACTCGTCGGGGCGATCAGTTTTCCCGGTGCGGATATCCGCGGCCAGTTGCGGCTGACGGAAGCGCGACTGTTCGGTGCTGAACTCGCAATCCGCGGCGACGGGGCACAAATTCGCGGCGGGTGCTACATGTCGCGCTCGATCGTGTTCGGGCTCATTCGTTTTCCGGCCTGCGAAATCGGCAATCAGTTCCGCATGACGGGAGCTTCACTCAAGGTTGAAGCCGGGGCCGCGCTGATGGTCAACGGCAGCCGGTTTGGCCGCGACGTCGAATTGAACGACGGCCTGCAGGCGATCGGCGCCCTCGTTCTCGATCAGGTCAGCGTTCCCGGAGTGCTAGATTTCTCGGGGAGTCACATCAAGAGTGCCGCGCTGGCTCGCGACGGGCGTCCGGCGCCGGCGGACAGCGACAAATTCGATGCGCTGACGGATTGGGACGAAGCGGCCATCTCACTCACCGATGCGGATGTCAAACGACTGTGCATGCCTTCCGTTCCCGATCAGCGTCCGCGCGGCATCGTCGATTTCTCGCGAGCGCGGGCGGCTTCCTATCACGACTTCGCCGATACTTGGCCACCCGGTACCGAAGAGCGAGGCCGTTCGATCGACGGGCGCGATATCGATCATCTGGTTCTCGATGGGTTCATCTACGATCACCTCAACAATCCTTCGGGTGCGCGGGAAGGCGGTTTACACAAGCACAGCAGGGCCGATGACCGCGTCGGACGGCAGCGTCTTGCGTGGCTGGAAGGCCAGCAGTCCTGCGATATCAGGGACCACTTCAAGCCGCAGCCCTGGGTGCAACTCGAGAACCGGCTGGTGCAGCAGGGCTATGACGAGGAATCGCGGCAAATCGCGATTGCGCGCATGCGCCGTGAACGCAACAGCCATGGAACGCGAACGCTGCAACGCTGGCAGGGCGGTTTTCTCGACCTGTTCGCGCTCTACGGCTTCAATCCGTGGCGGACGGTTGCGTGGATGGCGGTGTTCGTCATTCTATTTGCCGGCCTGTGGGCCTGGGCCGGTGGGCAGTGCGAAAAGGCGGGGTGCCGGGACGAAACGGTGTTCGTGATGACCAACCGGGATGCCTATTCGCAAGACTCGTTCGAAGCCGTCTATCCGGATTTCAATCCGCTGGCCTATTCGTTCGATGTGTTCGTGCCGTTCGTTTCGTTCGGTTATGCGGATCATTGGCGGCCGAACCTGTCGTGGCATCCGGTGATGGAACTGCCGCAACCAATCACTTTTGCGCCAATCGAGGATAAGTCGGGAAGCGGGACTGACAGCGTGCCGACGATCAACATAACGCTGGGCGGCATGATCTATTTCTTCACGATCCTCGAAACGATCATCGGCCTCGTCTTGACGTCGCTTTTGATCACCGGTTTTACCGGGTTGTTGCGCGGCGATTGATCAGCGCGGCTTGTCCCACACCGATTTAGCTTTGGAAAAGTTGCCTGCTCGCGCCTCCTATATGGTGTTGCCTTAGTCGCGCCCATGTTATGGCTAAGACCGCAAAATCATTTGTTTGCGTGCCACTTGTCGGGGGAAGGGTGCGTCGTTTGGCAGGTAGATCGCTCAGATTCGGTTTGGCCGCATTGGCCGTCCTGGTGGCGCTTGCGCCGCCCGGGCTGGCGCGTGCCGGTGAAGCGATCGTGATGCCGTTCTCCTGCGGCGTAAAAAGCGGAAAGCCGACGCTCAACAGCGCAGCGCCAACCCGCCATGAAATCATCGGTGAACGCGCGCCGCGCGAATATCGGGCATGCAAGGGGAAAGCTGAACGCGACTGCCGGTCCATGGCCATCTACAGTTTCAGCGTTCGCTGTCAGCATATCAGTGCGCCATGGCATGAACTGGCCGCGCAGATCCGTTCAAACGAGGTCGGTTTGTCCTGGATCGACGAGGGCCAACTTAATCTTGTCCTCAAGAACAAGAACGCTGGCGCGACGGATCGCCGGATGGCGCGCTTCGTGATGCCGAAGGGTTATGCTCCGATTGACGAATTGGGGGCGAAGATCGTCACCATTCCGGCAGCCGATGTCAGCAGCAGCGATGCGCCGGCGGGCCACTTCGGGGCGGAATTTTCGACGGGCCGGCAGCCGATCGTTCCAAGGATCGATAATGCAGTCATCGTCACCCCGGCGTTTGCCGGGGCCGAGGGTGGTGACGGAGCAGCCGGCGCGGATGCATGGACGACGGTCGTCCATCATGGCGACGAGGTTTCCAACGTCGCGGGCGGCGGTGCTCACCCGTTTACCTTCGGGCTCGCGCAAGGACCGTCGCTGCTGACGGTGATATTCTTGCTTGCAGGAACGAGCCTCGTTGCTGCGCTTGGCTGGGTTGGCCGTCGATATGCGGTCGCTGTCCGTGGCCGGGAACTTGCCCCGGCGATGCCCCAGCCAGATCTGGATACGACTTCCGTTGTTCCTGGCCGGACCTTCGTCCACCTGACAGGCGCCGCGGTTGGGTTGGGCGCGATGCTGCATTCGCGCTGGGTCGGATTCAAGTGGCGTCGGCTGAAAGCCGGGAAACCGTGGGAATGGAGCAACGACAGTATCGCCAACGGAGCGCGTTCAGCCGATGCGCTCTACGAGAAGGCGGAGACTGCGGTGAAGGCGCTTGGTCCGGCTTCCTCGCTGAAGGACACGCTGACGACGGAACTGAAGAGCGTGCGGCAACGGCTCGACGGCTTGCGGGGTGGTTCAGGGGAAAGACCGAAAACGGCGCGGGTGTCGGCAAGCCTGCGGGCGGTCGTTAGAGACCTGGAGCGGATCGGCCGGATCGCCGAGAGCGCGGGAGTCAGGGTGAAGGCCGGCGGCGATCAGATCGTCATGCCGAGGACAAAGACTGAGGCATTCGAAGTGCTGGGGGTCAATGCCAACGTCACCGATGGTGCACTGAAACGGATCGTCGATGCGCTGCGCATGGGCTGGCATCCCGATCATGCCAGGGATGAAACCGACAAGCGCCAGCGCGAGGAGCGCACCAAGCAGATCAACATTGCCTGGGATCTGATCGTAGGAAAGCGGGTCGCCTGACCGGGCGGATCAATCGCCGATCAGGGCCGGGCGGGCGGTCATAATCTCCGGGACGCTTGGCAAAAAGATGTTGTACGTTCCAAGAAAGCATACCGGCTTGCCGGGCGGGCTGTTCGGGTCCATTATCGCAATGGCGTTGGCGATGGGGACAATGGTGGTCGCCATGGTCCAGGATCCGAAGAATGGGGCTGCGGGTGATGTTTTTCACCAAGCCCGAAATGCCCTTGCCGCTGAAGTGGCGGCCGAGCTTCAAAGCATCATCGCTGAGAGGAAGTTGCCAATCGCGACCGAGCGGGTGCTTTACGCGCTCGCAAAGGTGCCTCGGCATGAATTCGTTCCAGACCATCTGATGCGTCATGCCTATCGGAACCGGCCGTTGGAGATTGGTCACGGGCAGACGATTTCGCAGCCGCTTATCGTTGCCTTGATGAGTGCACTGGCGGATGTTCAGAAATCCGACAAGGTGCTGGAGGTGGGAACCGGGTCAGGGTATCAGGCCGCCGTGCTCGGCGAATTGGCCGGCAGTGTCTTTTCAATCGAGATCATAGAGCCGCTCGGTCGACAGGCCGAAGAAACGTTACGGCGCCTCGGCTACGAAAATGTTCACACGCGCATCGGGGACGGCTATGTGGGATGGCCGGAGGAAGCTCCATTTGATGCGATCGTGGTGACGGCGGCTCCGGATTATATTCCGCAGCCGCTCGTGGAGCAGCTTAAACCAGGCGGGAAGCTGGTCATTCCAGTGGGGGATTTCCAGCAGGAACTGGTGCAGGTCGAGAAGCTGGCCGATGGGTCGACCCGGAAAAGGGAAGTGATCCCGGTTCGTTTTGTGCCGCTGACACGGGAAAACTAGTGCTCCGACTCTGACATATGGTTCCCTGCCGGGAACCTGAATGTCAGCCCGGAACACTAGGCAACCTTTTGATTGTGTTCTGGATTCACAGACGTTGCTCCGCTTGTCACCATCCCGGGCCTGCCCTTTTGTCTGCCGGAATTGTGGGGCATGATAGGCTTACGTCCGATCAATTAAGACGGCAGACGAGGGAACAAGCGGGTTATGGCGACGATAATTACCGTGCACGGCACGTTTGCTCACATGGGCGGCGTGCCCTCGGCGGAGGCTGCGCCGGGTGCCGAAGCGCAGTGGTGGCAGCGGGGGAGTGCAGCCGAAGCCGATCTCAAGGCGATGGTCGAGGGCGAGGACGGGTCCGTCAAGTTCGCGCCGTTCATCTGGAACGGCGACAACAGCGAACTGGAACGGCGCAAGGCCGGCCGTGCGCTGTTGAAGCGGATGAGGTCTCTTGAAAAAGATGGCGAGCCATACTGCTTGATCGGGCACAGCCATGGCGGCTCGGTGGTTTCATCGGCGCTGCTGGAAGCCGCGGCGCGGCAAGAACCCCTGTCCGGTCTCAAGCGTTGGATCACGGTCGGTACGCCGTTCGTCAGCTTGCGCAAGGAGCGCTCCTTGTTCCTGCGGCTGACGTTGTTGCAGAAGGCGATCTTCGTTGCCTCATTGATGCTGCTGTTGATGTATGCAGCATTCATCGGCGGTGAGCTGGTGAGCGGCAACGGCAAGTTCGACAGTCAAAACTGGCTTGCCCGTCTCGGCATCTACACGGTGCTGATGAGCTTACCGTTCGTGATTTTCTATACGGTGTTCAATGTTATCGACGGCCGCAAGCTCTATTTCTACAAGCCGGCAACGATAAGGTCGGCGCGGGCGCAATTCGGGCCACGCTGGCTCGGATTGTGGCACGAGGACGACGAGGCCGTTTCCGGCCTCGGCTCGATCGGTAAAATCAAGATGCAGATCTTTCACAGCACATTCGCTGTTCCGTTCTTCAGTATCGTGGCCGTGTTTCTGCTGCCGCTCTTGTACCTGTTCTTGCTGTTGTCGCCGGGTGCGATGGTCGGAATTGCAGAGGTCATGCGCGATCGGGTCTATCAAATTTCGGATTACGAGGCTTCCGAGTTGCGGGTAACGGCTGCGCGCCAGGAGGTGAGGAAGCTGCGCCGCTCGCTGCGTGAGGCGCGCCAGGAATTCGAAACGGCTGAGAGCGACGGCAATGTTGCGCAGCGGCTTGATGCGAAGTCAAAGGTCGAGTCGCTGCAGGCGAGGTTGAAGGAAGCGCGCGATACGATGCATTCCGAGAACCCGAATCTCGTGCCGGTCGAGCGTGCGATACGTTTCATGAACAGGTTCGTCGAGCGGGATGGCGTGCGTTGCGAGGGCGGAACACTTTGCGGCGGCGGGCGCGATATCGCACTTAATACCAAGCTGTTGTTCCACCTCGTAACCGACGAGGCTTCAAGCCTGGTGTTCGACGACGATCTTTGGCAGGGACGGGCCGGACTGCTGGTCCGGCTGCTGCTTCCGATTTTTCTGGTGCCGATCGTTTTCGGATTGATCGCCGTGGCGCTGGTGTATCTGGTGCAGGGGATCGCGCTGGCCTTGAGCGGGCTGCTGGCAACGGTACTCGACAGGCTGACCTGGTTCGAAATCAAGCGCTCGGCTCTGGGTAACGACACCGAAACCGAGGTCGCGCTGACTGCCGCGCCGCGGCCATTCTGGCTCGAAGGCTCGCCGTTGCCGTTGCCGCTGCCGATGGAGCTGGGTGAAAGCATCACCGGCTACAGCAACGACGTCGCTGCCCAATCGCTTGGCAAGTTCCGCAACGCGATCGGAGAGCTGGCATTCTCAGACGGGATGGAGAACAAGCAGCAGAGCGTCCTTTCGTACCTGACGTGGCGCGAACTCATTCACTCGTCCTATTTCGAGGTGCCTCAGTTCCGCTGGCTCCTGGCTGAGGCGATTG
>Ga0180009_10008469_pt1 | contig 10180 bp, 11 predicted proteins | sample OS_PC_MetaG_FD_123537 | JGI IMG/M metagenome (GOLD analysis project Ga0180009, IMG submission 123537) | Groundwater microbial communities from the Aspo Hard Rock Laboratory (HRL) deep subsurface site, Sweden - OS_PC_MetaG | ecosystem: Environmental > Aquatic > Deep subsurface > Groundwater... | reverse complement strand
CCGGCGATTCTCGAACCCAACTACGTAACTCGGAAATTTATACTAACGATTCTATAACATAGACTTCGGTAGTGCGCTGCCCCTCTGAGTATCCATTCTCTTCAACTACCAGCGCCATCGACTTATCGTCTGTCTGGATAGTCAAGAATAAGCCGTGGCCGTTCTTCAACTCAAAAGCGCTTTCGACTCTGCCACCAATGATCTTCCTCAAATCTTCTTTCAGATTCTCAGTAACGGACATGTTTACCTCCCCGTTTCTTTAAGTAATGGTTTTAGGTGATGATGTTGACATGAGAGTTGCATTTGTTGCACTCATTTCCTTTTAATCCAACGACACTCGTCGAATATCCGGTTCGTGATATCAGAAGATTCCCACACACAGGACAGACCGTGTCGGAAGTTCCTGCTATCTGCGCATTTCCAACGTATACGAAATCGAGCTGCTCATGAGCGATTTCATAAGCCTGCTCAAGAGACTTCATCGGTGTGGCATCAATATCCATTTCATGGGCTGGGAAATATCGAGATATGTGAAATGGAATACTTCTGCCGAGTCCTGCGATCCACAGCACCAGATCTCGAACATCGTCTTCGGAATCATTCAATCCTGTGATCAGTAGATTTGTGATTTCGACATGGATTCCTGCATGAACACAAGCTTCAACTGTCCCTTTGACAACGTCAAGATTCCCTTTGCAAACTCGCCGGTAGAACTCATGCCGAATCGATTTTACATCGATATTTACAGCATCGATATATGGCAAAAGCTCCGCCAACGGCTCCGGATTGATGTAGCCGTTCGTTACGCAAACATTATAGAGTCCGCGTTTGTGAGCTGCTTCTGCTGCATCGTAAAGATACTCGAACCAGATAAACGGCTCACTGTATGTGTATGCGATTCCTGGGGAATGTCGCTCTATCGAAATATCTACAAGTTGTTCCGGAGGGATGTATGACGTCGCTTGCTTCTCCTGCGATATAGACCAGTTCTGACAATTCTTGCAGGAGAGATTGCAGCCGTTCGGCCCTACCGATAGAATCGGGTCGCCCGGATGAAAATGATATAGCGGTTTCTTTTCGATAGGATCAATGTTGACCGAAACGACTTCGCCGTAGTTGGTGGCGACCATCTTGCCATTCTCGTTGACTCTTCCCATACAGATTCCCTCGTTGCCGTCGCGAATCTTGCACCTCACCGGGCACAGCAGACAGCGCACTCGCCCATCGGGCAAAACCTCAAAATGTCGTGCATCATGCTTCATCGGACGCGGGACCACCGGTCAGTACATCAATCGGTATCGATTCATATTAAGGCTTGTTGAGAAACCCTAAATGACGTCATTGCGAACGAAGCGTGGCAATCTCCGCATTTCACAATAGCTTTGCCTTACATAGAGATCGCCACGTCGCCTCGCTCCTCGCGATGACGACGATGGGCATATTTGGACTTTTCAACAAGCCCATATTAGCCGGTATGAATACGGTCTGGAAGAGGGGATTCAACAAAAACTATTCAGTGTTCAAGAATTTTCTGTATCCAGTGGGCAGCATCGAGAAGGTTGTCGGCAATGTAATCAGGCCAAGTACCTGCCGACTCAGATTTCTCCAATTCGGACTTGCCGTATCCTGTTAAGACGAGAATCCCTTTGCCACCCAGATTCTGGCAGAGCTGGACATCAGAGAGTTTGTCACCAATTGAAAAGCAGGTCCGAATATCAATGTTCAGCAGTTTTTCAGCCATCCTGACCATGCCGGGTGCTGGCTTGCGGCAGTCGCATTCGACACGATATTCAGCTACAGTAGCCTCCGGGTGGTGCGGGCAGTAGAAAAATAGGTCAGGGCGGGCATCCTGTTTTTCGAGGCGACGAAATATCTCCTCATTTATCTCGATCACTTGCTGCTCGGTTAGGTATCCACGCGCGACACCCGATTGATTGGAGACAACGACTATCACATATCCAAGCTTGCGCAATATCCCGATAGCCTCGCTCGAGTGCGGAAATATCTCGATATCGTCTACGTCCGTGAGAAAATCCTTCTCTTCGATCAGAGTTCCGTCACGATCGAGGAGAATCACTTTCTGATTGTCGTCAGTCAATTCCGGTAACCTCTCTGATGCTGTCGAGAATCAACTCCGCGTCCATCTTCGTAAAACAGAATCTCTCTTCCCGTAAACAGTCATCTGCGCCATGTTTGGAGCATGGCGAGCAGTATTCATCGACCGTCAGTGCTTTGCACTTGACGCCAAGAGGGGAGAATCCAAGAACGGGGTGGGTCGGTCCGAACAAACCGACAGTCGGAGCGCCTACCGCAGCCGACAGGTGCATCACGCCCGAATCGTTCGACACAGTACACTTGGCAGATGCAAGAACACCGGCCAGGCTCTGAATGGCGAGCCCTGTTAAGACAGACAATTGACCTGATTTGACAAGGTGGTCGAACAAATTGAGATATTCGAATTCATCTTTCTCGACGACGACTATCCTCAGATTCATCAACTGGACAATTCTCTCGGCAATATCGACCCATTGTGGTATTGGATAGTGTTTGGTTGGATGAGATGCTCCGACGGCGAAGACGGCATACCCACGCGGCGCCAGACCATTATCCTGCAATAACTGATTTATATTTCTTTCGACATCGTAGGGCAATACCAGTCTCGGAACCCGCGCGCCCGCAGCCACCTGTATCTTCTCAAGTATTGATAGATACAAATCTACCGTATGTCGATGCTCATCGCGAATCTTTTTCTTCACGGCTCTTTGTCTGGCTCGCCAGTTCTTGGAGTAGGTCACGATCTTGTTAGCATTGAGCTGGAATTTAATCCACCAGCTTCTCATGTTGTTATGCAGATCGATCACAAGATCATATCGCTCGTTGCAAAGCCGCTTAATAGATGCTGCAAGACCGAGGAGTGATTGATCTCGACCAGGAATTTCGAGAGTGTGGATGTTGTCCACACCGGCAAACAGTTTGACAACATCGCGATATTCTGCGCGTGTGAGATAGTCTATAACTGAGTCAGGGTACGCAGCTCTTATCGATCTCACTGCCGGTTCAGTGAGTATCACATCACCAAGATGCGATAGCCGTATGATGAGCACACGTTTCACTTGATGAATACGATCCCGAGAATTCCGGCGATCAAAGTGTAGATACCGAAGAGATATATCTTGCCGCTGATGACCATCTTTTGCAGCAGGAGCAGGGCGAAGTATCCCGATACAAACGCAACCGCCATCGCTATGATATAGCTTGATATTCCAAAAGAGAGCCCTGTTTCGATGGCATCGATTCCCGTGAGCAGAGTTGCACCTATTATCGCAGGCATCGAGAGTATGAACGAGAAGCTGAATGCTTCCTGACGGCTGACACCACTGAATAATCCTGCCGTAATCGTGCTGCCGGATCGCGAGATCCCGGGAAGTATCGCCAGCGCTTGCGCGCAGCCGATTAAGAACCCGCTTTTGAGAGTTACATGTTTGCCCTTCGGCTTTGCAAGAAGTGTCGAAAGCAATATAGCCGATGTCACTAACAGCATGGCGGAAGCCATCCTGGCAGACGAGAAGGCTGATTCAATCTGATCTTTGAAAAGCAACCCTATCACCATAGCCGGGATTGTTGCGATACAAATGATGACGAACTGGCTGAAATCACGCGTGGTCATTTCGTCGCGAATTCCGACAATAATCTTGATCGGCGAGAGGAATATCCTCGTCAGAACCGGGAAGAAGAACGCGACTACTGCGAGGAGAGTCGCAAAATGTGTGGCGACTTCAAATGATATGTCATTGGACGAGACTCCCAACAAATGCTCCACCAGTACCAGATGACCGGAAGAGGAGACAGGGAGGAACTCGGTCAGCCCCTGGACGAGGCCGAGAAGCAGCGCATCGAGAAATGTCATTCTATTCGGCGCTCCAGTGAGTATCGCATCGATCAATACACCGCAAAATTGATTCCGGCTATAAGACCGATCTGGTCATCAAACTGAAATTCCAGGTAGAACTGCACGCGATCCCCCGGCTTGTACTGTCCGCCCAGATTCAGACCGATGTCGAAGTCAGATTTATCGTCGTCCCCGTCCGATACACCCTCGATGCGCAGTTGCAGTCTTCCGTATGGCGAAATGCTGGAATTGTTCTTAAGTCTGATCGGATAGGAAGCCACCAACCCCATGCCTGCCAGCCACAGCGTGGCATTTTCGCCGATATCGTAAATCTCAGCCACCCAGTTGAGTGCCATATCCGGCATAGCGCCAGTTACCTTGTTGTAGAAGTGGTATTTTATCCCCGCACCAATCATGAAATTGGGATCATCTCCGCCTTCTGAATCGAGTATGCCGGACTTGACCTCGAAATCAGCATTAGACATGATTCCGATCGCGAAACGGCCAAATATCGTATTCGCGTCTTCATAAGCTCCGACGTACGCACCCAGGTCGATTGAACCGGGAGGAACCGCCTCCGCTGTAGAAATCTGCCCCGTAACGCCGCCGACGTTTAGTGACCGGTTTCCCGAGTTGGCGAGGGCCCTGTTCATATCCTGCTCACCACAATATGCGGTTTGAATAGAAACAAATAGCACGATGATTACTATAAGAGTTCCGTTCTTCATCTTACCTCCCGTAGAATTGACCAGCTTCGAACCTATTTTCCATCTTCCATACCGTTGTTGTAACTCATACGTAGTAAGGCAGCTGTTTGATCCAAAGATAATTGCCTAACCCGATTCAGCCTGGATCGAAACAGCAACACGTACAAGGTTGCGATTGACAGCGCAAATCCTGTTCGCCCATCATGGGTTGTCCCAGCTTCAAAGTCAACAACTAACTGTGGCGTAACTGTCACGGGGAGTAGGGATAGTGATGTTGTGTGATATTCGAATCATAGCGATGATCAATCGCATGGGCTGAAAGAGGTTGAGATTCCTACCAGTTGGGAATCCCAATATCGTCGGGATCTCCCGGCTGTGCGTCTGCATGAGAACTGACAATCAACAATTCTGATCCTGATCTTATCCAGTTCTTTTGAGCTCGGAGTGTCGTTCAGTACTTGGGCTGGCCGCTCAGATACGGCTCAGATTTCTATTGACCTTTTCGTCAGGGGGTATTAATTGCCGAAGTCAAGTAACTGGAGGCGGTATGGCACAGCAGACTGAGCACGATCTTTCGAAATACAGGCAGAAACTCGAACAGATTCGGGGTTATCTTTGACTTAGAGCAGCGCGAGTCGAAGATTGCCAAGCTCGAAAAGCAGTCCACCGACGAGAGTTTCTGGAACGACTCCTCAAATGCGCAGTCAGTCCTCAAACAGCTCAAGCTCGAAAAGAATATCCTGGAAGAGATCGATGGCCTCGATAGAGAACTGCAGGATATGGAAGTCCTGATGGAACTTGTCGAGGAGGAAGATTCTGCTGAAGCCCAGCAGGAATTTGATGCTGCTGCCGAGAAATTTGCCAAGAGGCTTGACGCTTTCGAGTTCAAGACATACCTCTCCGATCCTGATGATCCCAGCTCCGCGCTGCTAACCATACATCCCGGCGCCGGAGGCACGGAGTCAATGGACTGGGCGTCCATGATTTTGCGTATGTATATGCGCTGGGCCGAGCAGAACGGCTTCGAAACCGACACCATCGACTTTCAAGCCGGTGACGAGGCCGGAGTCAAGTCGGCCACTATCGAGATCAAGGGCGATTATGCGTACGGCTATCTCAAAGGGGAATCGGGGGTACACCGACTGGTAAGGATCTCGCCGTTCGACGCTAACAAGCGCCGCCACACATCCTTCTGTTCCGTATTCGTATTGCCTGAAGTTGAAGGTGATATCAACATCGAAATCAAGTCTGACGATTTGCGTATCGATACTTACAGAGCATCCGGAGCTGGTGGGCAGCACGTTAACAAAGTCTCGTCGGCGGTGCGCATAACTCACGAACCTACCGGCATTGTCGTGCAGTGCCAATCGGAACGTTCTCAGCTCAAGAACCGTGAGTCGGCAATGAAAGTGTTGAAGGCTCGTCTCTATCAGTTGGAGAAGGAAAAGGAAGAGGCGAAGAAGCAGAAGCTCGAAGCAACCAAGAAGAAAATTGAGTGGGGTTCCCAGATACGGTCGTATGTATTCCACCCTTACAATATGATAAAGGACCATCGCACCGATTATGAAACTTCGAATGTCACCGCAGTTATGGATGGGAATCTTTCTGAGTTCATTAACTCATATTTGATGTTCAGTAAGTAAGTGCAAGCGGAGGAATAATGAGCATCCTGGAAGAACTTCAGAATAAGGCGCGAGCTTTGAACAAACACGTCGTCCTGCCGGAGGGTGAAGAGCCCCGAGTAGTGCAGGCGGCTAAGATGATTGTCGAGAGTGGAATCGCGAAAGTGACCCTGCTCGGAGGCGAATCGAAGGTTGCAGCCCTCGCGAAGCAGTATGGTCTCAATTTGAATCAGGTTAATGTGATCGATCCGGGCAGTTCTGATAAGCTTAATGATTATGCGGAGCAGTTCTGCGATATGCGCAAGGCGAAAGGGACCACACTCGAACAGGCCAAAGAACAAATGAAGCAGGTGCTTTATTTTGGCGCCATGATGGTGAAGCGAGGCGAGGCTGATGGTTCGGTGGCAGGCTCGGTTCACACTACCGGCGATGTTCTCAGGGCGGGAATTCAGGTGATAGGCCTGGCTGAAGGCATCAGATCGGTTTCGTCATGCTTCATGATGGTCGTGCCTGAGTTCATGGGTGAAACCGATAAGGTCTTTCTGTTTGCTGATGGCGCAGTGATCCCCAATCCGTCTGCGGCTCAACTCGGTTCGGTCGCTGTTTCCACTGCTCGCACGATGAAGGTCCTCGTCGGGGAAGATCCAAAAGTCGCGATGCTGTCGTTCTCTACCAAAGGATCAGCGGAACATGCAGATGTGACCAAAGTGCGAGAGGGACTCCGAATCGCCAAGGAGATCGATCCGAATCTGGTGATTGACGGCGAATTGCAGGTCGATGCTGCTATAATACCGAAGATCGCCAACTCAAAAGCGCCCGGCTCACCGGTCGAAGGGAAGGCAAATGTGCTGATTTTCCCTGACCTCGACGCAGGCAACATCGCATACAAGATAGTGCAGCGCCTTGCAAAGGCTGAGGCTATCGGGCCGATCATTCAGGGTCTTGCCAAGCCTGCGAACGACCTTTCGCGGGGCTGCTCACCCGAAGATATCGTAAACGTGACAGCTATTGCGATGATAATGAGCACGCTGTAGTTTGAGCGAGAGTCATCCCGACTTGGGCTGCTGTTTTTTGGAGGAACTTACTCCGCCGGAGTGCTATTACATATGTGTTGATTTGGACGGAGAAAACTGATATGCCAACTTATGAATACCGCTGCAGAACCTGCGCCTACGAGTTTGAGGAATTTCAGAGCATTGCTGATCCTGCCCTGACAAAATGCCCAAAATGTGGCGGCTTGATCGAGCGCCTGATTTCGGGCGGCGGTGGGCTTCTATTCAAGGGCTCCGGATTCTATATCACTGATTACAGGTCCGAAGGCTACAAGAAGGCCGCTCGGGCGGACAATGCCCCCACATCGTCCACAACGCCGCCTAAATCGGGAGACTCAAAGAGCAAAAAGTAACAGTCCCGTTGTGGAGAGTATATGCCGCTTGATCGTGATGTCATTCGGATTCTGGAGGATGGATTTCCGGATGCCGTATTGCACTCTGACAGCGACGACTTCGGCGAGTACCTGCACGATGCCACCGAGATCGATCACACTCCCGATCTTGTCATTTTCCCCAGATCAAGTTCGCAAGTATCAAGACTTGTTCAGCTTGCAACCGAACATTCATTTTCAATCATAGCGCGCGGTGCCGGGACCGGATTCTCCGGCGGAGCGGTGGCAACTCACGGGGGCGTCGTAGTCTCGCTTGAAAAGTTGAATCGTATTCTTGAGATCAATGCTCAGAATCGATCTGCCACTGTAGAAACCGGGGTGATCACGTACGATCTCGATCAGGCGGCGAACAGGCACGGTCTATTCTATCCTCCCGATCCGGCGTCGCACAAAGAATCGACACTCGGCGGAAACCTCGCAGAATGCGCCGGTGGGCTTCGCTGTCTCAAGTATGGTGTTACCAAGGATTATGTTCTCGGATTGGAGTACGTCGATTATGAGGGCAATATCCATCGCACCGGCTCGATGAGTGATACATCTGAGTCTCTCGATCTCACTTCGCTTCTGACTGGTTCCGAGGGCACGCTTGGAATTGTGACAAGCACGCAATTAAGACTCCTGCCGATGCCTGAATCGCGGATGACATTCCTGTATACATTCAGAGACGAAGTCGACGCTGCCAGAGCGGTGTCCGAGATTCGACGATCGGGAATATTGCCATGTGCGATGGAGTTCATGGATCGTGGCGCCATAGGTCCCGTTGTTGCCCATCTGAAGCTGGCTGATATGCAGAATTCCACCGCGATGCTGCTGATAGAACTTGACGGTTCTGACGATGATGTGAGCCGAGACGTTGCAGCGCTGATGCCACTGGTACGGCGATTCAATCCGATTATCCAGAGGCAGGCTACCGATGACAACGAACGCGAGAGCCTCTGGCAGATTCGTCGAGAGCTGTCCACTGTCGTGAAAGCGCTCTCCAAGGTGAAAACATCCGAGGATGTCTGCGTACCGATCTCGAAATTCGCCGACCTGGTGGCCGAGATTCAGTCTATCGGCTCGAAGCACGGTTTGCAGACCGGATCTTTCGGCCACGCCGGAGATGGCAATCTTCACGTGTGCTTCATCATTCCCGAATTGACAGATGAGGTTCGCTTGGCGATTGAGGCTGCAAAAGCGCAGCTTCTTCGCGCAACTCTGGCACTGGGCGGGACAATCTCGGGCGAGCATGGTATCGGCTTCACCAAGAAGAAATACCTGTCGGAAGAGCTTGGTGATGATGGCATAGAACTGCTGAGAATCATCAAGCAGTCATTCGATCCCAGGGGAATTATCAATCCCGGCAAAATTATCTGAAGGCAATGTCACAACGTCTATTAAAAGAGGAAGCGGCCGATTAATTCGGCCGCTGAGGAAAAATAGAAGATTATGTCTTTGAAGCAGATGAATAATGTACTCTGCTTTTGTATACGCCCGGTTTTTGGAGAAGTTCGCCTTTTCGTGACTATGTTGGCAAAAAAAATGTAAGTTGGCTCGTAACTCGCGTTCCGGCTGATTTCGGCGCCATCGGTTTAGCTCGTCGTTTTTATGTTGAATTAGGCCTGTTTTCGGCTGTAATATACACGGGGACAGATGGATGTGTCGAGACAGACTCACGCCGGTCTCTGAGGTTGACGCATGAGCACTGATCGTACAGCTACGTTCAAAGAAGAGCAGCGGTTTCACCAGCCGTGGCTATGGATACTGATTACTGTCTCATCTATTCTATTGATAGGCATATTCGGTTATGGCATGTACAAGCAGCTTTTGCTCGGAGAACCATGGGGTACAAATCCGATGTCGGACAGACTGCTGCTGATACTCGGGCCGATTTACATTCTACTTGGCGTTGCCCTGTATGTCCTCTTTCGCACCACGAGGCTGATCACGGAGGTGCGTTCTGATGGTCTCTATGTGCGGTTCATTCCTTTTCATTTCAGCTTCAAACGCTTCCGCTTTGACGAAATCGAGGAGTACAACATCATGACCTACCGGCCAATTCGCGATTTCGGCGGATGGGGGATTCGGATCGGGCCGAGCGGATGGGCATACAACGTCAGCGGCAACAAAGGCATATACTTCATATTCCGTACAGGCAAGAAACTGATGATCGGCTCGCAGAAGCCGGAAGAATTCGCGCGAGCGCTCGATTCGATGATCGGATAGATCGCAGTCCGAAACGATTCCTGCTATTTCGATTCAAACAGCAGAGTCTGCGAAAACGGTTGACGGCGCAATCAAATCCTGCTTTCTTGCCCTGCTGAGAACACACCGCCGTAATTTGGCGGTCGATCCGGATTGTGATGAACCTTGAACCGGAGTAATCGATGGCTAAGATGTCAAGTATAAAACCGGCCAGCCGAACAGCTGATATCAGATATGCGGTTCGCGATATAGTCGTGCTTGCCAAAGAGGTTGCGAAGACACGCAAGGAAATGCTGTACCTCAATATAGGCGATCCAAACCAATATGATTTCGT
>Ga0180009_10008468_pt1 | contig 10181 bp, 2 predicted proteins | sample OS_PC_MetaG_FD_123537 | JGI IMG/M metagenome (GOLD analysis project Ga0180009, IMG submission 123537) | Groundwater microbial communities from the Aspo Hard Rock Laboratory (HRL) deep subsurface site, Sweden - OS_PC_MetaG | ecosystem: Environmental > Aquatic > Deep subsurface > Groundwater... | reverse complement strand
TATATTCTTCATTAGGATTGTTTTTTTGTGCATAAAGTCAAAGGCAAAAAATCAATTTTTTGTAATTAAATCTGCGACTCAGAGAACCACCCCCATAAATAACCTGTGAAGCCTGTGCGGCGTATGAGCACCAATAAAAATTTAAAACATAAGATAATACTAAAAGGTTATGCATGAAACAATAATCGTAAAGAACATTCTTGAGGAAATCAGCAAGAAAGCACAAGGGAAAAAAATAACTTCAATAACTATAGAAGTGGGAGACCTTGCTCATTTGTCTGCAGAAGAGCTCAAGGAGTTCATGTCAAACATGGTTGATTATGATATTATTGTCAACAATGTCAAAGCATTGGTTGAATGCGTGTGCGGATACAAAGGCGAGCCTAAAATCCTGATGCATTCGCATGATTTAACCTTGTTTGAGTGCCCGAAGTGTCAGCTCACTCCAAAAGTTCTGAAAGGAGAAGATATTGTTCTGAGAGAAATCAAAACTCAATAACCAGTATATATACATAATATTATTGATATATTAATAATATATTAATTATCTAGATATTTGAGTAACGAAAAGCTTAAATACTTATTTCTTGAAAATTAAATCTTAATAGTTTAATTCGTGTTTATTTAGGGTTTAAAGGGTGGGTGAAGTATTTATCACTATAGTTCTTGATTTTTTTATATTATTCTATTATACTTAAAAAGGTATAATACGCCCAAAATCAAAAGATTTAAATATAATATCATACGTAAATTAGAGTATTATTATACTCGAAACAGTATAATAGATGAGGTTGAGGGTTTTACATAGTGATTGGCAACGAATTAGAGCAAGAAATAATTAGCCTGTACTCTAAAGATATTAGTTCTCTGTACAGCATAAACCAGATAGCTCACAGGCTGGGAAAAAAATATCCCTACATAAACAAAAAAGTAAGCTTTCTCATCAAACAAAAAATCTTCAAAAAAACAATCATTGGACGTTCTTATCTCTGCTCACTCAACCTGAACAATGATGAAACCATCTATCTTCTGATTCTTAATGAGATAAGAAAAAAGAAAGCAGAACTTGAGCTCAACCCTCAGCTGCAGGAAGTAATTGATTACACAGACAAGGCAAGAAAAATCATCAACCTTCAACTGGTGATTAAGAGCAAAGACACAATCATGTTTGTGCTGCCAACAGCCGATGACAAGGAACAGTTTGAAAAAGCAATAGTAAAGCAAGTGATGAAAGATTTCAAAACCAGCATACTAAGCAAAGAAGAATTTCTCAAACAACTGCTGGACCAAAAAGAACTGCAGGAAAGACATGTGATTCTGCATGGCTATGAAAAATATTACGAGTGCATAAGAGAGATAGAGGACGAACTAAAACTAAGATATTCAAAACTAATACCATGAAACAACAAAACCCCAACCAAATTAAAAATAGAATAATCAAGAGAAGTATGATTCTATTTGTGGTATTAGTTCTAGTTCTAACAGGTCTGGCTCAAACCCTAAGCCAATCACAGCCTGAAACCCAAACCCCAACCCAAAAACTCCTCTACCTCTCTGTAGAAAAGCCATGGTATGAACTTGGAGAAAAAGTGACTTTAATCATAACAACAGGAAAACTTGAAAACTATGAGCTAAGTATCAGCTCAGAAGAGAACTTCTACAAATTCAGCGGAGAGCTAAGCAACAACATAGACTTTTATCCAAAAGAAGAAGGATTGCACACAGTTGAACTCACAGAAAAAACTAGCAACAATTTGGCTGACTCGCTTGAGTTTATTGTAGGAACAGACACAGCACAAACCAGCTCAGAAAAACCACTTGAAAAAATAAGCAATGAAATCATAAGCACAGATAAGATAGAATATTATCCTGGAGAACCAGTCACAATCATTATAAGACTGGTAGAACAATCATCAAATAATTTCAACTTATATTATGAATACCAAGGATTCAGCCAGAAATACATGGGCAACCTAAGTAACAACACGCAAATAGTACTCATTCCCCGCGGGCTTGGAACACACCAACTCATATTAATGAATAAGAACAACAACATAATTGACAATCACAGTTTTGAAATAAAAGAAAACCCAAGCATTAACACTATTTCAAGTCCTGTAAAAATAAAAAACAGTCAAGGAGGCGCACTGCAGGCCAGCATAACTTTTTACAATGAAGAAGACACACCAATAACAACCACAACCACGCAAAGCAGTTATGCCATACCAAAAAACACAAAAAAAGTCAAAATCATACCAACAGACCAAACTGTAGAAAACATAGTACTGGAAGGACTAGAAGGAGAAATCAACCTCGGCATGGAAAAAATCCATCCATTAAAAAACCCTGTACCAGACAGGCATTCTATAAGTTCATTTGCAATTGACCCAACACAAACCAATTTTACCAATGCCACAGTAACACGGACTGCCAAAGGAACCGAATTATGGAAATGCAAAGATTACACTTTTGAAACACAGACTTGTTTTGGAACATGGGAAAAAGTAATGAATATAACACCTGGAGAATCATACAGTTTTCTGCTCACACCAGAAGTTCCTCAGTTCACAGAAACAATAACAAATTTATTCTGCAGCTGCCAAGTCACAGTATACAGTATAGGAGGTGATCCAGACACAGATTCATGTAGTACATTCTGCTCAGCAACAATAGATGTGCCTGCAGGTGCACAAACAGGATACTTAATGAACATGAGTTATGGAGTAAGCATAACTTTAACAGGAGATGTTAATTCAATAACAGCTGGAAGCCATGAAGGGCAATTTGACCAGGATCAAACATATGGCAATGGAAATGCTGCAACAATAGGCTCATCAACCACAACAAGCACAACAAGCACAACCTGGCTCAACAATACATTAGTCAGTTCTGGCAGTGATGCTTTTGATGAGGTAAGTTGTGACGACTGGGCAAACACATGCACATGGTATGTTTATTTAAGTTCTGAAATAACTGTTGATGCTGGTGGAAAGTCAGATAAAACTGCAACCACAAACATAAGCCTTACAAGCATGAGTTATACCTGGAACTACACAATGCCAGGAGATCTAACAGTAACCCTTAACTGGCCAAGCGGAAACCTCCTCAACTATAGCAGCATTAATTTCAACTACACACCATCAACAACAGCCACACTCCAGAACTGTACACTTTACACCAACAGAACAGGAGTATTTACAAATGAAAGCACAAACTCAACACCACAAAACGACCAGCCAAATTATTTCAACCAAAGCTTTAGCAGTGATGGATATTATTTATGGAATGTTTACTGCGAAGACAGCGACTCAAATATGGAATGGGCGCCAAACAACAAAACCTTTTTGATAGACACAACAGAACCAACAATAAACCTAGAAAGCCCTGAAGACGAAAATGAAACATCAGCAGCAGCAATAACATTTTACTACAATGTCTCAGACACATATGGGATAAAAAACTGCTCCCTTATAATTGACGGTGAAATCGACCAGACAGAGCCTTCTGTCACAAGAGACACAAGCCAAAGCTTCACCACATCTCTTGCCAATGGAGAACACACCTGGGCAGTATGGTGTTATGATTTGGTCAACAATCTCAATAAATCAGAAAACAGAACCATTAATGTTACTCTGGCCAGAAGAATATGGACTGACAGATGGTATGAAACAGGAACCGCAAACTATAGCGGAACAGCAGCAGACATCTCACTGGAAAACCAGACTGACGGAATTCAAAATCAATTATACTATAATCTTCCTTCAGTGACACCTCTAAACTTTCTCAACGCCACTTCTCCTTATATTGGTGGAGACGGAGCATTCATAGGCAGTGGCGCCACAGTTACTTTCAGAATGGCATTTGCTGCTGCAGAAGCAAAAGCAGAAGTCAGCTGGCACTTATATGTATTGCACGCAGGCGGTTCCATGACAGAAGTTTGCAGCAACGGAGATGACCGGGGCGGTGGAACACAAGTAACAGTAATAACAGAAGCCACATGTAGTCCTTCATCAAACATTAAGCTATCAGGAACTGACAGGCTAAAACTAGTAATAAACATATACAACACTCAAACAGGCCAGTTAAATGATGTCACCCACTACTTTGACCACGCCAACTCTTATGTAAATATTGAGAACTTTGTAACCCTGGGTCATCTTCAAGTAGATTTAATCCAGCCAACTGAAAACTTAATTCTTAGCCAGGGAGAAACATACAATCAAACATGTAATGTTACATGTATTGACGGAACCTGTCTTAACACACAGACATATGTTCAATACAACACCTCAGCAGATCCCTGGACAAATATAAGTTCATCAGGAAATATAATATTAGGTGCTAGTGAAACCAATCCTCACATCACAGGAAACATAAGCAGTGCAACAAATGAAACATATTTAATTAATGGTAGCCAGCCCTCAACAAACTATGTGCGGTGTTATGCTGAATCACAATACTCAAGTGCAACAGGCACAACTCTCAGGCGAATAATTGTAGGAGATACCCTGCCCCCGGATGTAAGCCTGACAAGACCAGCAGACTTTAATTACTCTGACAGCAGCACAGTAACATTTTTCTATGATGTATATGAACTCACAGAAATTGCCAACTGTTCAATCATATTAAATGGAAGTATTAATGACACAAAATATACTGCAGAAATAGTTAATGATGAAGAAAACAATTTCACTGTAACTGGACTTACTGAAAGCAGTTATAATTGGACAGTAAACTGTACAGACAACGGAGGCTACACAGGAACAGACACGCCAAGAACAATCTACATAGACCTGACAGATCCATGGATATTCCTAAACTATCCTGGACAATGGGACACAGTAGGATATGAAACAGTTAATTTCAATTGGACAGCCAATGATAATTATAATCAAAATCTTGATTGTGATTTATATATTGATGGAGCAATAAATGAAACAGGAATGACTTCTCCTCAAGCAACCCCTGCAAACCAAACAGTCACAGGGCTTTCAGTAGGAAACCACACATGGTACATGAATTGTTCAGATGTATCTGGCCGAAGAAATATAAGCGAAACAAGAAACTTCACAATACAAGACAGCACACCAACAGTTAAACTGGAATTCCCTCCACCAGACCATGTAAATGATTCAAGCCCCTTGCTTTTCCAATACAATGCATCAGACAACAATGGATTCCTGAATTGTACCTTATTTATCGACGGTCAGAAAAACGAAACCAACTCCAGCATTGCAAACAATGAACTAAACAATTTCAGCATACTGCTCTCCGAAGGAGACCACAACTGGACAGTCACATGCATTGACACAGGATACTTAAATGATACAGCAGCCTGGCAGGACTTTACAATAGACCTGATAGACCCATATGTATTTTTAAACGAGCCCATACCAACTGAAAATTTCACAAATGGAGATGTAACATTTAACTACACGGCATACGACTCAATTGACTTAAGTCTGTCCTGTGAATTATTTATCGACGGAAATTCAGAAAGTAATGACACAGCCACAAACTCCTCGCCAGAACTGGTAAATATAAACAATATATTAGATGGGTTCCATTACTGGAATGTAACCTGCACAGATGACTCCACGCGTCAGAATATCAGCGAGACCAGAAACTTCACAATTAATGAAAGCCCGCATATTAACCTCAATATCCCTGCGCAGTGGAATGTATCAAATGAAAACATAACCTTCTTTTACACGCCAATCGATAATGATGGATTTACCAACTGCACAATATATATTGACGGAGATCCAAATGCAACAAACATCACAATATACAATGGCGTGCAAAATAATTTCACGATCGGAAAAATACCTGAAGGCAATCACACATGGAATGTAGGCTGCGTTGATAATGGTACCTATCTCAATTCTAATGTATCATTAACAAGAAATTTCACAGTCGACACAACAAACCCCACACTCATCCTTAACTTCCCAGGACCAGATGAACAAGTAAACCAGACACAAGTAGATTTCAACTGGACAGCCAATGACACATTAGACACAAGTCTTAGCTGCGACCTTTACATCGGAGGAGACCTCAACCAGTCGGGTATTCCGTCAGAAGCAGGCAACCAAACTGTTATAAGTAAAAATTTTCCAAATGGACGATATAACTGGAGCATAATATGTTATGATGATGCCAACAACTATAACACAAGTGAAACCCTATGGTTTAATGTCAGTACTCCGCCAAGTATAGAACTCACTTTCCCAGACCCAAATGAAAATATGAATTATACAGACTTGATGTTTGAATATATACCTTCGGCAGGAGCAGCCATCCAAAACTGCACATTATATATTGACGGACAAGAAAACGAGACTAACAGTAGCATAGACCCTGATAATTATAATTATTTCTGGATAACCCTTGGCATCGAAGGCAAACATAACTGGAGTGTGCGATGCATTGATGTTGATCTAATTCCAGGGTGGAGTGAGACTAGAAATTTCACCTTGGACTTCAAAGCACCAAGAATTGAAATGAATTATCCAGGAGACGACGACACAGTCACTCGAAACAGAATTGAATTTAATTTCACAGCCATTGATGACTACTCCTTAAACATGACTTGTAATCTGAGTGTTGACGGAACCCCTGTTGGTCTCAACTTGCCAGTACAAAATGATACTCCAAAGCTATACAATGAAACATATCCTGACGGAAACTATACTTGGTATGTGGAATGCTGGGATAATGCAACCAACTACAATATCACTGACACATGGAATTTTACAATTATTGCTCCACCTGATGTCACATTAATAAGTCCTGCTAATGGAAACTTCACAAATGCGACTTATGTAAATCTCACATACTTACCAGAAGATGATTATGTGATACCTAATTGTTCATTATATCTCAATGGCACATACTCAGGATACTATGATGATAACGTTGACACTAATGATAATAATTCATTTGACATAATCGGTCTTGGAGAAGGATACTACAACTGGACTGTGAACTGTACTGACCAGGATGAAAACACATATGCACCTTCAGAATGGAATTTCACAATAGACCAAACACCACCTATTGCAACCTTGCTGCTGCCAAGCCCTGGAGCATTGCTGACATCTGAAAATGTATTGTTCAACTTCTCAGTTGTTGACAGCATTGATGATAATGTTTCTTGTAATCTGACAATAAATGGGAGTATAAACATAAGCAACATACCTGTAAACAATAATTCATACTACAACAATACTCTGCAGAACCTGAATGACAGCCTTTACCTCTGGAATGTTACCTGCTGGGATACTGCAAGCAATAAAAACACAACAGCAACACAGAACTTCACAGTACAGGCTCCGCCAAAAATAGCACTCGGAAACCCAGAACAAAACAATCGGACAACAAGCCAGAACATAAGCTTTTTTTTCACACCAACAGATAATTCAGGAAGCATTGCAAACTGCACATTAATATTAAACGGAGATTTAAATGAAACTCTACTAATAGTTAACGAGAGTGAGGAAAACAACATCACTGTAAATAATCTTCCTAATGGAACATATGTCTGGACTGTCAATTGCACAGACCCGAGCGGAAACATAGGCACTAATTCAACTGGCAAAACTCTTTACATAGACCTCTATGGTCCGAATATTACTCTGCACAAGCCAGACCCTGAAAACCTATACAATGATGATGACATATTATTTAATTGGACAGCCACAGACTTCACAGGCACAAGCATAACATGTAATCTTTCTGTTTCAGATCCTGTAAGCTCAAGAAATGCCAGCATAATTGCATTGAGTGGAAGTGTATTTAACACAACCCTCTACGATCTAAGCGACGGCATACATTACTGGAATGTAACCTGCTGGGATGACCTGAACACTAATGCTACAAGCGAAACCAGAAACTTTACAATCACTCAGCCAGACCTTATAACAACAACAGGCAACATAACTTTCAACAATACCAACCCAGATGAAAACACTAACATCACAATAAATGCAACCATATTTAATATTGGAGGACGTGACGCAAATAATGCTGTTATAGATTTCTGGGATGGAAACCCGGCAACAGGAACATATATTGGAAATGACACAATAACAATCACAGCAGGTTCAAACACAATTGCCAGCATAATCTGGAACATAACTTCTGGTTATCATACAATCTGGATAATTATTGACCCAAGCGATGCAATCACAGAATTAAATGAAACTAACAACAATGCATCTAAAAACATAAGCATCTTAAAAGCATATTTTAACTCACCACAAAACCAGACAACAACAAATGATACAACTCCAGAGATAAATTTCACTATGGAGGATTATACAGGAGGAACAATTAACTATACAATTTATGTAGACGGAACACCTAATGGTCAGGCAGACAGCGGAACAGATAATATAAGTATTGCATTTGACCTGACAGCATTGAGTGACGGCAGCCACAACATAACTGTGCAGGCCACAGACAATCTCAGCAGAAGCAAGAACTCAAGCAGACTAATAATTATCATTGATACAACAGTTCCAACAGTGAACTTTGAAACCCGGAACCATACCTGGTTTAATCACAGCAATCCAAATGTATACTTTAACATAACAGACAGTCTTGACAATAATATAAACTACTCAACTTATCTTAACACCACGTTCCAGTCATCAGGAAACATAAGCAATGCAACAAGTACAAATAAAACTTTCACTTCTCTTGGAGACGGCCAGTATAATGTTACAATCCAGGCAACTGACGATGTGAATAATTCTGCAAACTACACACTAAAAATATATGTTGATACAACAAAACCAAGCATCAATTTAACTTCTCCAGAAGAAAATGCTAATTTCACCACTTCAAGTGTTGACCTGAATTTCACAGTAACAGACAACATGGCAAGCTCTCTTAACTGCAACTTAACATTAGATGACGGCTTCCTGCTAAATAACACTGGAATTGGAAATAATTCACCTTATTCAACAACAGCAACAAACCTTGCAGAAGGAACACATTACTGGAATGTGACATGTTGGGACAATGCAAGCAACACCAACACCAGCGAAACAAAATCATTCAACATATTCATACCACCTATTGTCAACTTGACAAAACCCGCAGACAATAATATTTCAAACAATCCAAGCCAAACCCTATACTTTAATGTAAGCGACGACACAGGAATTGAAAACTGCTCACTATACCTAAACGGAGAATGGAACACAACCAAAACACCACCACAAATAACCAACAACGCAGAAAACAATTTCACAATAACACTAGCAGAAGCAGAATACAACTGGAGCATCAAATGCTACGACAACACCACCCAACAACTAGAAGCCAACTCAGAAAACTGGACAATAACCATAGACCAAACACCACCAACACCAAACATAACCACAACCAACTACACATGGTTCAACACCAGTTCACCATCAATAGACTTCATAATAACAGACAACGTAGCAAACCCAATCAACTACACATTCTACGTCAACAGCAGCAGCGACACAACAGGAACATCAAACAATAACACACCAAACAGCGACACCCTAACAATAACCAACAGCAACTCAAGCTTCAGAATAATACTACAAGCAACAGACGACGTCGGCAACTCAGCAAATAGCTCAAGCATAATCATCTATGTCGACACAGTCAAACCAAACATAAACATATCAAAACCAACCAACGACCAGGTCTTTGACACCAACAGTGTACAATTTAATTTCACAATAACAGACAATATGGCAGATTATACAATGTGCAACCTGACAATAAGCAATGGAATGACTCAGCTTAACATCAATGCAACCAACGACACACTACAGAACATAACTAAGAGTGGATTTACTTCAGGAACCTATTTCTGGAATGTAACTTGCCTTGATTTAGCAAGCAACAAAAACACCAGCGTGACTTGCAATTTCACAATACTGGCACCTGACCTTGTCATCAACACAGGCAATATTACATTTAATGACAGCTCTCCAGAAGAAAACAAAAATATTACAATATATGCAAATATTTTCAATATTGGAGGCAGCCCTGCCTCAGATGTTATAGTTCAATTCTGGAATGGTGACCCTGACGGCGGAGGCACTAAAATAAATGGCAATAAAACAATATCTACGCTAAACAATGGAGCTAACTTCACAGTAAATGTAACTTATAATGTGAGCATAGGCACC
>Ga0180009_10008467_pt1 | contig 10182 bp, 10 predicted proteins | sample OS_PC_MetaG_FD_123537 | JGI IMG/M metagenome (GOLD analysis project Ga0180009, IMG submission 123537) | Groundwater microbial communities from the Aspo Hard Rock Laboratory (HRL) deep subsurface site, Sweden - OS_PC_MetaG | ecosystem: Environmental > Aquatic > Deep subsurface > Groundwater... | reverse complement strand
CGACGTTCGCGTGGTCGATGCTTCCTGGTATCTGCCGCAAATGCAGCGCGACGCCCGCGCCGAATATGAGCGCGAACACATTCCCGGCGCCGTCTTCTTCGACATCGACGAGATCTGCGATCTCGACAGTCCCTTCCCGCACATGCTGCCGAGCCCGGAGAAATTCTCCTCGCGCGTTCGCGCCATGGGTCTCGGCGACGGCAACCGCATTGTCGTTTATGACGGCGCTGGCCTGTTCAGCGCAGCACGCGTCTGGTGGATGTTCCGCGTGATGGGGCATGACGACGTGACCGTGCTCGACGGGGGCCTGAAGAAGTGGAAAGCGGAAACCCGCCCGCTGGACGACATGCGGCCGCGCAACTCGGCCCGCCATTTCACCGCGCGCCGCAACACCGGCCTCATCCGCGACCGCGAAGCGATGTTCCACAACATCGATACCTGTGCCGAGCAGGTGCTGGACGCCCGCAGCGCCGGTCGCTTCAACGGCACGGAGCCGGAGCCCCGTCAGGGCCTGCGCGGCGGACATATCCCCGGCAGTCTGAACCTCCCCGCGAACAAACTGGTCGCGGAGGACGGCACCATGAAGAAACCCGAGGAGCTGAAGAAGCTCTTCGAAGAAGCGGGCATCGACCTCGGCCGTCCTGTCGTCACGACCTGCGGCTCGGGCGTCACGGCCTCCATTCTGGCGCTCGGTCTCGCCGTTCTCGGCAAGCCCCAGGTTCCCGTCTATGATGGCTCATGGGCGGAATGGGGCGCTTGCGCCGAGATGCCCATCGAGGCCTGAAACGGAGGCAGGCGGCAGGGATGGGAAAGAAGCACAAGACGATCGTCACCCATCTCGAAATGACCGCGCCGCCGCGCCTGCCCCCTGCCCCGCATCCGCCCGGCAAGTATGCGCTGATGCGCGCCGAAAACCCGCCCGTCCATTTCTACCGCTATCTCTACGACGCCGTCGGCCGGGATTATGTCTGGGTGAACCGCAAGCGGCTTTCGGACGAGGTGCTCGCCAGCATCGTCCAGCACCCCGACGTGGAAATCTACGTGCTCTATTGCAACGGCGCGCCGGCGGGTTATTTCGAACTCGATTTCCGCTCGCTCCCCCGCGCCGAACTCTCCTTCCTCGGCCTGATCCCCGAGCAAGTCGGATCGGGCATCGGCAGCTTCATGCTGCGCGAGGCGATCACAATGGCCTGGTCGCGAGAGATCAACCGCCTCATCGTGCAGACCTGCACGCTCGATCACCCGCGCGCGCTGCCGATGTATCAGCGCATGGGGTTCAGCCCTTACGCGCAGGAGGAAGCGGAGCTTGAGGAGCTGGACTGAGCAGGCGCCATAAACAACGGTCGTCATGCGCGGACTTGATCCGCGCATCCACGTCTTTCCTTGCGGCATTAAATCAGAAAGGTGTCGTAGAGGTCGTCCCAAGCTGGATTGATTGAGTGAATAAGCTGCACCTTCCAGCCTCGGCGCCAATGCTTGATGTTTCTTTCGCGCTGAATTGCGCTCTCGATACTGTTGTGCCGCTCTGCATAGACAAGCCGCTTCAAGCCGTAGGTTTTCGTGAATCCGGCGAACAGTCCTTCGCGGTGTTCAAAAACGCGCCGCGCAAGATCGGACGTCACGCCTACGTAAAGGGTTCCGTGCGGCTTGTTGGTCATGATGTAAACCCAACCGCCCTTCATTCTTCCTCTCAGGAAAGAAAGACGTGGATGGCCGGGGCAAGCCCGGCCATGACGATTTTTTGGTTGAAAGACAAATCCGCCTAATGCGCCAGTATTTGCGCGAGGAATTCCTTCGTGCGCGCGTGTTTCGGTGCGCTGAAAAAATCCTCTGGCGGCGCTTCCTCGATGATCTCTCCGCCATCCATGAAGACGACGCGGTTTGCGACTTCGCGCGCAAAACCCATCTCATGCGTCACGCAGAGCATCGTCATGCCTTCCCGCGCGAGTTCGACCATGACGTCGAGCACTTCCTTGATCATCTCGGGATCGAGCGCCGAGGTCGGTTCGTCGAAAAGCATGATCCTGGGGTTCATGCAGAGTGCCCGCGCGATCGCAACGCGCTGCTGCTGGCCGCCCGAGAGCTGGCCCGGATACTTGTTCGCCTGCTCGGGAATGCGCACACGCTCGAGATAGCTCATGGCGAGGTCGCGCGCCTCCGCTTCGGGCATTTTGCGCACCCAGAGCGGCGCCAGCGTGCAGTTCTCCAATACCGTCATGTGCGGAAAGAGGTTGAACTGCTGGAACACCATGCCGACTTCGCGCCGAACCTCGTCGATGCGCTTCAGGTCCTCCGTGAGCTCGATGCCGTCGATGACGATGCTGCCTTCGTCATGCGGTTCCAGCCGGTTGATGCAGCGAATGAGGGTGGATTTCCCCGAGCCTGACGGCCCCGCGATGACGATGCGCTCGCCCTCCTTCACCGTGAGATCGATGTCCTTCAGCACATGGAAATCACCGAACCATTTATTCACGCCCTTCATCTCGATCATCACCTTGTCGGAGATTCTCATCCCGGGCGTTTCTTTCGGCGCTGCGTTTCCCTCGGACATGACTATCTCCTAACGCTCGCGTGCCGTGTTGAGGCGGCGTTCCATGAAGTTCGAATATTGCGACATCCCGAAGCAGAAGACCCAGTAGACCAGCGCCGCAAAGATATAGGCGGTGAGCGCACCTTGCGGCACTGTCCATGACGGGTCGCTGAGCTGGGCGCGCACCTGCCCCAGGAGGTCGAAGATGCCGACGATCAACACCAGCGTCGTGTCCTTGAAGAGGCCGATGAAGGTGTTGACGATGCCGGGAATGACATGGCGCAGCGCCTGCGGCAGGACCACGAGGCCCATCGTGCGCCAGTAGCTGAGGCCGAGTGCCCGCGCTGCCTCGTATTGCCCGGCCGGGATTGCCTGCAAGCCGCCGCGCACGACCTCCGCCATATAGGCCGACGAAAAAAGCGCCACACCGACAAGCGCGCGCAGCAGATTGTCCGGACTGAGGCCCTCAGGCAGGAAAAGCGGCAGCATGACGCTCGCCATGAAGAGCACGGTGATGAGCGGCACGCCGCGCCAGAATTCGATGAAGACGACCGAAAGCATCCGGATCGCCGGCATGGACGACCGACGCCCGAGCGCGAGAACGATGCCGAGCGGCAATGAGACAACGATGCCGGTCAATGCGACGACGAGCGTGACGAGAAGCCCGCCCCACTCGCTTGTCGGCACCGGACGCAGCCCCGGCCTGTCGCCCGCGAGCAGCACCAGCGCGATCAACGGATAGATCACCAGCAGGAAGATCAGATTGAACCGCTTGGCAGGCGCCGACGGAATGAGCGCGGGCACGAGCGCCACGGCGCCGAGCGCGAACACGACATTGACGCGCCAGACTTCATCCGCCGGATAACGGCCGTAGACGAACTGGCCGATATTTGCCCAGATGAACGGCCAGCAGGCGCCCTTGTCCGGTCCGAGGCAGGCGTCGCGCGTCGTGCCGCTCCAGACGGCGCTGAAGATCGTGAAATCCAGAACAGGCGGTATGGCGAGCCAGAGCAGATAGAGGCAGACAAGCGTGAGCACGGTGTTGCCCATGCTCGAAAACAGATTGCGCCGCGCCCAGACGACGGGCGAAACGCGCATCCCGATCTTTGGAGACGGGCGACCCGTCACATCTTCCATCGCCATGCGTCAGCGCTCCTTCAGCGCGATGCGCGCGTTGTACCAGTTCATGGCGAGCGACGTGATGAGGCTGAGTGTCAGATAGACCGCCATGGTGATGGCGATGACTTCGATCGCCTGGCCGGTCTGGTTGAGCACCGTGCCGGAAAAAACCGCCACGAGGTCCGGATAGGCAATGGCGACGGCAAGCGACGAGTTTTTCGTGAGGTTGAGTATCTGGCTCGTCAGCGGCGGGATGATGAGGCGCAGCGCCTGCGGGATGATCACGAGGCGGAGCGTCGTCCCTTCCCTGAGACCGAGAGAGGCGGCGGCCTCGCGCTGCCCCTTGCCGACGGACAGAATGCCGGCCCTGACAATCTCGCCAATGAAGGCCGCCGTGTAGAGCGTGAGGCCGAGAACGAGAGCGACGAATTCCGGCAGCAGGCGCATACCGCCCGTGTAGTCGAATGCGCCCGTGACCGCGAAATCGAGATGAAACGGTGCGCCCGCAATGGTCCATGTGGCGGCAGGCAGCAATACGATGAGCGCCGCGGCGCAGCGCCATGCAGGGAAAAGGAGCCCCGTCGCGCGTTGGCGCCGCCTTGCCCAGACGATGAGGACCGCACTTGCCGCCATGGCGACGATGACGGTGGCAAAAAAGGCCACCGCCCCCCCATCGAAAACCGGCGCTGGCAGGATGAGCCCGCGATTGTTGAGCAGCACGCCCGGCAGCGGTTCAAGGCTCTCCGACGGCCCCGGCAGCGGACGCAGGACGGCGAAGTACCAGAAGAAGAGATGCAGCAGCAGCGGAATGTTGCGCATCACCTCGACATAGACGGCGGCGAGTTTCGCAATCAGCCAGTTGTTAGAGAGGCGCAGCACGCCGATGAGAAAGCCGAGCAGCGTTGCGAACACGATGCCGATAACGGCGACGACGAGCGTGTTGATGAGGCCGACGAGAAAGGCCTGGCCATAGCTCGATTGCTCGCTATAGGGGATCAGCGTCTGGATGATGCCGAAGCCGGCTGTGTTGTCGAGAAACCCGAAGCCCGACGAAATATTGAGCCGCTGAAGGTTTTCCTGCGCGGTCGTGGCAAAGAACCAGACAACGGCGACGACGGCGGCAAGCACCGACGCCTGATAGACGAGGGAGCGGACGCGCGGATTGTTCCAGCCGAGCGGCGTCGCCGGGTGTCCGCCTCTTTTATGTCCCCGCCCCCGGTTCATGCGCGCCTACCGGACCGGCGGCGCATATTGCACGCCGCCTTCCGACCACAATGCGTTGAGGCCCCGCTTGATGCCGAGCGGCGTTTCCGTGCCGACATTGCGCTCGAACATCTGCCCGTAATTGCCCACGGCGCGGATCGCGTGAACCGCCCAATCGGGCCTGAGACCGACCGCTTCTCCATAAGCGCCTTCGCGCCCGAGCAGCCGCTTCACGCGCGGATTATCGCTGTCGAGCATCTCGTCGACATTGCCGGAGGTGATGCCGAGTTCCTCGGCATTGAGCAAGGCGTTGAGTGTCCACCGTGCAATGTCTTCCCACTGAGGATCGCCTTGCCGCACAGCCGGCCCGAGCGGCTCCTTGGAGATCACATCGTCGAGCACCATGTTGGCGTCGGCATCGGCCAGCTTCAGCCGCTGCGCATAAAGGCCGGATGCATCCGTCGTATAGGCGTCGCAGCGGCCCCGGTCGTAGGCAACGAGCGCTTCCTCGTTCTTTTCGAATGAGAGAACCTTGTAGCTGAGGCCGCGACTGCGGAAATAGTCGGCAAGGTTGAGTTCGGTCGTCGTGCCCGTCTCGGTACAGATCGTTCCGCCTGCAAGGTCCTTGGCGCTTTTGATGCCTGCCGCCTTGCGGACCATGAAGGACTGGCCGTCATAATAGGTCACGCCGATGAAATCGAAACCAAGCTGCGTGTCACGCGACATCGTCCAGGTCGTGTTGCGCGAGAGGATGTCGATTTCGCCCGACTGAAGCGCGGTGAAGCGGTCTTTCGCGGAGAGCGGCCGGAAGCGTACCTTTTCCGGATCACCGAAGACCGCCGCTGCAAGCGCGCGGCAGAAATCCACATCGATGCCGGACCAGTTGCCACGCTCATCGGGACTGGAGAAGCCGGGCAACCCCTGGCTCACGCCGCACTGGAGAAAGCCGCGATTGCGGACCCGCCTGAGCGTCTCGCCGGCAAAAGCGCGGTCGGCACCATCGGCGGCCTCGGACGAAACCCGCGCCGCGCCGCCACCAAGGGTGAGGGGATCATAGGGCAGGAAAAAATAAAGTCCGCCGACGCCGATCAGGATACCGACGATCAGGGCGACCAGAGGATTCTTCATTCTTCTCCTTTCGGGCCGATGGCAGGCCCGTTTGCGATTCGACGAGACTACCCGCCGGGACCGCTGGCGCAACCCCTTGGCAGGCCGGTTCACGGCCTTTTGCGTCACTCCCTATTTTACCCTTAAATGCCGGAACGAAAATCGGACATCGAGCCCCGGCGGAAAGAATGACGAAGAAAAAGCAGGATACGGTGATCGTGACGGCAGGCCGCGACCCGGAGGCGAATTTCGGCATCGTCAATCCGCCGGTTTATCATGCCTCGACTGTGCTTTATCCAACGCTCGAGGCGGTGAAGACCCGCGCGCAGCCCGTTACCTATGGCCGCCGCGGCACACCCACGACATTTGCGCTGCAGGATGCCATTGCCGAACTCGAGGGCGGCTACAAGACCGCCCTCACCTCCTCCGGCCTCTCGGCCGTGACGATCGTATTGCTCGCCTTCCTGAAATCCGGCGATCACCTGCTGATGGTCGACAGCGTCTATCAACCCTCGCGCCACTTCTGCGACACCGTTCTCGTCCGCTACGGCGTGGACGTCGAATATTACGATCCCCTGATCGGCGGCGGTATCGAGCGCCTGGTCCGCCCCGAGACCAAAGTTATTTTCACGGAATCGCCCGGCTCGGTGACTTTCGAGGTGCAGGACATTCCGGCCCTTGCCGAAGCTGCGCACCGCGCGGGCATCACCCTCATGCTCGATAACACCTGGGCTTCGCCCCTCTACTTCAAACCTTTCGACCACGGCGTCGATGTGTCGATACAGGCCGTCACCAAATATCTGTGCGGTCATTCCGACGTAATGATGGGTTCGATCACGACCACGGAAGCTGCGTGGAAGCCGTTGCTCGATACGCATGGTGCAATCGGCCAGTGCGTCGCACCGGACGATGTCTATCTGGTGCTGCGCGGCATCAGGACGCTCTCCGTGCGCCTCGAACGGCACATGAAAACCGGCATCGCGCTGGCGCAATGGCTTGCGAAGCGGCCGGAGGTGAAGCGCGTGCTGCACCCCGCTCTTCCGGACGATCCAGGACACGAAATCTGGAAACGCGATTTCACCGGTGCTTGCGGCCTCTTTTCGGCAGAGCTTGCGCCTTGTTCGGAGAAGGCTCTCGCCGCATTTCTCGACGGCCTCGAACTTTTCGGCATGGGCTATTCCTGGGGCGGCTTCGAGAGCCTTGTCATTCCGCAATATCCAAAGAAGATGAGAACGGCGACTGAGTGGAACGCGGAAGGCCAGATATTGCGGTTTCACGCAGGGCTGGAAGATATCGGCGATCTTGTCGCCGATCTCGAATCTGGATTTGCGCGACTTCATGCAGCCGAGAGCTGAAATCGACGGAGGCGAGACGGTGTCCCGGAAAGAAGTGAAAAGCGAAATCACCGGCAAGGTCTGGAAGATCGAAGCGAAACCGGGAGACCGGCTTGAGGAAGACGATCCGATCCTGATCCTCGAATCCATGAAAATGGAGATACCTGTATCCGCAGCTGCGGATTGCCGTCTCGTGGAAATCCTCGTCGCCGAGGAAGACGCCGTTTCGGAAGGTCAGGTCGTCGCGATCGTCGAGTTCGACTAACTCACCCCGAATATCCGCTTCAGATGGGAATTGAGGAATTTCCCTGCGGGATCGAGACGCTGCCGCACATTCTGGAAGTCGCTCCATCGGGGATAGAGCGTTTCGAAGTCGGCGGCGCCAAGCGTGTGAAGCTTTCCCCAATGCGGCCGCCCTTCATAGCGGCGAAATATGTCTTCCACGCCCGCGAAGAGCTCCTTGTAGGGCTGCTTGTGATACTGGTGCACGGAAATCGTGACGCTGTCCCGATTGTAAAAGGGGCTGAGCCAGGCGTCGTCCGCCGCCACATAACGAAATTCGAGCGGGAACAGAAAATTGATCCCGCATCTGCGCATATGTTCGCCGACCTCGCGGATGCAGTCCGGCCCTTTCCCGGCCGGCACCGCATATTCCATCTCGTTGAAGCGAACATTGCGGTCACTGGGGAACGCGTCATGCGACCAGCGCACCTTGCCCTTCTCTTTGCCCTCGCCCTCCGCCGCACCGCCCGAATAGCGCGAGCCGCTCGACGAGGTCAGAAACCTCTGCAGCGGTCCGCGCAGGAAAGGCAGATAACGCGATGCCTCGCAGGCCAACATCATCGTCTTGTCGCTCTGCGCCATTTCACCGTCGGGACGGCGGCGCCTTGGCCGCGGCTCCTTGTCCGTCTCTTTCAGGAATTTCACCAGCGCCTGATCCGCGAACGGAAACCAGAAGAATTCGAAATGCCGCTCGCTGTCGCGAAGTTCCGGCGCGCGCGCAAGTGCCTCTTCGATCGGCATGCGCCCGCCCGTCTCCTCCAACGCATAGACCGGACGGCACTTCATGGTGATCTCGGTCATCACGCCAAGACTCCCGAAGCTCACCCGCCCCGCATCGAACACGTCCGCGTTTTCATTTCGGTTGCAGGTGATGATATCGCCGCTCGCCGTTGCCAGACGAAAGCCTTCCACTGCCGCGGAGACAGATCCAAGCGCGCCGCCGGTTCCATGCGTGCCGGTGCCGACAGCGCCCGCCAGCGCCTGCCGGTCGATATCTCCTTGATTGACGAGAGCGAGTCCCCGCTCGAAAAGCTCGGGCCCGAGGTCCTGGATCGTCGTGCCCGCCTTGATGCGTGCGGTCTGCGCCGCTTCGTCGTGGTCCACGACACCGCGCAGCGCCCACATTGTCATGATGGTGCCGCCCGTCTCGACAAGCGGCGTGAAGGAATGTCCCCGCCCGGCAACGCGAACCGGTGCTGCAGCCGTCTTCAAGGCCTCGGCAACTTCCTCCTCCGTCGAGGGCGCTGCCAGTTCCTTCGGCCAGGCTTTCACCCAACCCGACCAGTTCGACCAGACATCAGTCATGCAGCCTCCGCTCGTTGATCCGCCAATGATAGCGAATGAGAAGACCCCATGTACGGGAAAACAAAAGCCCCGGCATGATAGCCGGGGCCCTATGGTTCAGCGCCGCTCCGCGGCCTATTCCACGGCGCTTTCTCCGGTCAGCGCCTTCGCGGTTACGCTCATCTCGGCGGCGCTCTCTTCGCGGGTCAGCGGCTTGAAGGCGCGCGCCATTCTGGTCGCCTCCTTGATTTCGCCCGGCGTCATCGTCGCCGAAAGTTGTTCCAGCGCCTCGGTGGCAAACTTCGGAAACCCGCCCTCGATCGCCAATTGATAGTACATATAGGCCTTCACCTTGTCGGCCTCGACGCCCGCGCCCTCCTCGTACATGACGGCCGTATTGTATTGCGCGCTCGGATGTCCCTGGCGCGCCGACGCCTCGTACCATTTGGCGGCTTTGGCAAGATCCTGGGGAACGCCCCATCCCTTGTCGAACAGCGTTCCCAGATCAGCTTGCGCGCGTGCATCGCCCCACTCCGCGCCGATCGTGTAGTACTTGATGGCCTCTTCCAAATTCCGTTCGACGACGGCGGCATCGAAATAGGCTTCGGCGAGCTGGAAAGCCGCACCGGCATCCTGCTTCTTTTCCACGGCCCGCTTCCATTCGGCCATCGCCTCCGGATAGAAGCCGCGCTGATAGAGATCCTCACCGGACGCCTCGTTCGGCGCACCTTCGATAGCCGGATCGGGCTTGCTCGGATCGGCAAGCCCTTCGGCTCCCGAAGCGCCCACGCTGATCGAGAAGACGAGGCCGGCCAGAACGACGAGCCACGCGATTACACCCGGCCGCAGCCGCGCATTCCCGCTCCGGACAGCAGCCGTCCGCTTCGCATTATAGTCCATAGCTTTCCTCCCTCCGCGCTCTCGGGCAGTCTTCGGCCCGTCGGCGCATTCTCGTTCTTGCCGATGATCCGGGAGCCGTCGGCCCGCCTCAAGTTACAGCTTGGTCAGATTCCCGTTCCCTCAACAATATGGAGAAATAGGGCCGTTTTCAGGCGATGGTTTTGGAGAAGCCGATGTGAGGGATACACGCCTGCAATGGCGATCCCGGCAGGACTCGAACCTGCAACCGACAGATTAGAAATCTGTTGCTCTATCCGGTTGAGCTACGGGACCGGGAACCAGCCTCAGTGAGTCCAGAGACTCTGGCGGCCGAACTTGAAATTGTCGGCATAGGACTTGATCGAGCGGCGCTGCGTTCTGGGCTCGAAAACCTGATACTCGATACCGTGCTTCTCGGCATAGGCAACGGCCTCTTCCTTCGTG
>Ga0180009_10008466_pt1 | contig 10183 bp, 8 predicted proteins | sample OS_PC_MetaG_FD_123537 | JGI IMG/M metagenome (GOLD analysis project Ga0180009, IMG submission 123537) | Groundwater microbial communities from the Aspo Hard Rock Laboratory (HRL) deep subsurface site, Sweden - OS_PC_MetaG | ecosystem: Environmental > Aquatic > Deep subsurface > Groundwater... | reverse complement strand
GAAACCTCTTTGACCAACGGCTTTGATCTACACCCATGACAGGGTTAACGACGTGGTTTCGCCTTCTATTTCAGAGCCATCTTTCCCGCCACATCTCCCACATCAGCAGGGACCAGAGACGATACCAGTGATTGACCTTACCGGTGAGATGCCCGCTGACCATGTTTTCGACCATACCTGCGTCAAACAATCCTTCTTTTCTCAACCGATCAACCGACAGGTAATCCTGCAGGAGTTGTTTCATATCACGGCGTAACCAGTCGTGAATGGGAACACCGAACCCCATCTTGGGCCTTTCAAACAATGCTTCCGGAACATATCGCGCCAGGAGTCTCCGCAGTAAATATTTTCCCCGGCCGTTCCTGTATTTCAGGCTATCGGGCAGTATTGATGTGAATTCCACAACGCGATGATCCAGAAGCGGCACCCGAACCTCCAGGCCGACAGCCATGCTGGCGCGATCGACTTTGGTCAGCATGGCATCCGGCAGATACGTGTTCTGATCGACTCTCATGAGCCGTGAAAGGATGGGCCAGTCCGCGGTTTCTTCAAGCGTCTCTTCATACCGGCTTCCGGTGGGAGCTCTGCCTATCAACCGGCACAGTTCCTCCCTGGACCAGTAGCAGATGGTGCTCCGGTAAATCTCTTCGATATCGGCATGGCGCATGATACCGATCAATTTCTGCCATTTGTCCGGGAAATTGGTCACTCGGAACCGCTGGGGAAGATACCGATTCCACGGTATATAGCACCGCTCGACCCAGGAAGCGGGGATTGTCCCGAGAAGTTTATGCAACGTCTTTAGGACCGCATCCGGGATCCATCGCAACCCATCGGCCATGGCCCGGGTGCTCCAATAGCGTACATACCCGCAGAACTGTTCATCTCCGCCGTCACCGGACAGGGCCACTGTTACATGGGAACGTGCAAGTTGAGAGACCAAAAAAGTGGGGATTGCGGACGAATCGGCAAAAGGTTCGTCATAGATTTCCGGCAGGCGTGGAATCACTTCCCTTGCCTGCCCCGGCATGACGTACAGGGTGGTATGGTCGGTACCCAAATGTGCGGCCACCTTTTCGGCCCACGGCGCTTCGTCATAGCCCGGTTCATTGAACCCGATGGAAAAAGTCTTTACCTTGGCGCTGCTCGTCTTTTGCATCAGGGCGACCACCATGGAAGAATCGATTCCGCCGCTTAAAAGGCCGCCGATGGGCACGTCGCTGATCAGTCTATCCGATACCGCCCGGGTAAGACGGTTATCCAATTCTTCAATAACATCTTCTTCACGCATCTCCCGCCACACTGAATTCGACATTGGATCCGGAGCGGTCCAGTAGGGTCGAATCGAAAGATCCCGACCGTCATACAGTGCGTAATGGCCCGGCAGAAGTTTATAGGTATCTTTGTAAATGGTCTTGGGGGTCGGAATGTACTGGTAGTGCAGGAAAAGAGGAATGGCGTCATCATCCAGGTCTTTGGGAAACGGTGTCAGGGCCGTCAGCGCTTTCAGCTCTGAAGCAAAAAGCAGTGTTCCGGTCGTATGGTGGTAATAAAGGGGTTTGATCCCCTGGCGGTCTCTTGCCATAACTATCGTTTTTGACCTTCCATCCCACAGCGCAAAGACAAACATACCCACGAACCGACTGAGACAATCGACTCCCCACTGGAGGTAGGCCTTCAGGATGACCTCGGTGTCGGTTTGGGATTTGAATCCATGGCCGTATCCTTTCAAGACATGACGGATCTGCCTGAAATTATAAACCTCCCCGTTGAAGACAATGTATACGGTTTCGGTTTCATCGGTCATGGGCTGGCGGCCGGCCCGCGAAAGATCGATGATTGACAGCCGTCTGTGGCCCAGGCCGACACCGGTATCTGCGTCCAAAAATAAGCCTGAATCATCCGGCCCCCGGTGGGCCAGCCTTAAAGTCGCTTCGGGAAGGGATTCCTGAAACCGTTCAAAATCCCGATCTACCCTGAATCCGATAATTCCACACATATTTTACCCGTCGTTATTCAACCGGTGCCTTTTCAGCTTCGCTTCGAGCCGTAAAGTTTTAAATGGGCGTCTACCATTTGCGCAACCGTAAACAGTTGTTTAACACGCTTCTGTCCCTGAAGCCCCTGCATCTTAGCGCCTCCAAGATCATTGAGTGTTAAAATAATCTTCTCTGCCATGGCTTCGGGATGTCTCGGCGCCACCAACCGACCCGTGATTCCATCCGAAACCGCTTCCCGGTTGCCGCCCGCATCCGTAGCGACAACCGGTAATCCCGCGGCCATCGATTCCAGCACCACATTTGAAAAGCCTTCCTCGTGGGACGGAATTACGGAGAGATCGCTTGCTGCCAGTAGCTTTGGAATATCGTTCCGTTGGCCCAAAAACATCACCCGCTCTGAAATTCCCATGGCTTTCACCTGATCTACAAGTTCTTTCTGAATGCCCCGATTCTCTCCGACCAGTAAAAACCTGCTTTCCGGAATTGCTGCTATCACCTTCTGCGCCGCTCTAATAAGATCCGTATGTCCTTTGTACGGAATCAGGTTGGCGACAGTTATTATCACCGGTTCATTATCCTTAAGTCCGAGTTGCCTACGGACAGCTGCTCTTTGGGAGTGGGCGGACTCGAAGGGCGCTGAATCCACCCCGTTGTAAATCAGCCTAAGCTTTAAAGGATCGATATGATCACGTCGAACCGTATCTTCCCAGACCGCTTTTGAATTTACGGTCACTTGATGGCTCCAGGCATTGGCAAACCGATCCAACGGCTTTAATATCGCGTGTCTTTCCTGGTGGGTTGCCAGCGCACGACGGCTGGTGATGACCGACGGAACGCCGCTGACCCTGCCGGCCAAAGCGCCCATGAAAGTGGCAAGGGGCAGAAAGGAATGGACGACCTGCGGTCGTATGCGCAAAAGCACGCTGATGAGCTTCCATTGGGATAGGAGGAGCTTCCATGGCGCTCTGTAAAAATCCGAATCATTCAAATCGCCGGAATAAACAGAAACGCCGAGATCGTTCAGTACGCCCTGAAGACGGCCGCCCGGCTCCAGGGCGAAGACATGACACAGATGGGTTTTCCGGTGCAGATGCCTCAAGAGGGTGATCACCTGATTCTCGGTCCCGCCCTTTTCCAATGACCGGATGACGAAAAGAATCCCCGGTAGAGAAGGCGGGGATGGGGGACGTCTTGAAATCATGCGAATTCGTATTATTCCAATAGCTTAGGGATTGTTCAACTCATAATTCAATATCATGTATCATTGTTTTCGCGCCTTGTGTCTTTCTGCTTCTCAACAGTTCCCCGAGTGCCGCTCGTGCCGCTTTACTGCTAGCAGAGAATCATTTCGACTTGGGAGGGCTCACGACAGCCTCGCCGTCGAGCACCGTAACACCATTCTGATTAATGCAGGCAGTTTTTAATTTGACCCGGTTTTCTTCCGAAAGGATTTCAATTACCTCGGCTTGGGCGGTTACCGTATCACCAATGTGTACCGGTGCAAGGAAATTGAGTTCCTGTCGAATGTAAACAGAACCCGGTCCGGGAAGTTCATTCCCCAATACGGTGGATATAAGTCCTGCCGACAACAGTCCGTGGGCAATCCTCGTCTTGAAAAACGTATTCTTGGCATATTCCTCGTTGATGTGTGCCGGGTTAAGATCACCCGTCACTCCGGCATAGAGATACACATCCGATTCCGATATCGTTTTAGTGAACTCCGCACTTTCACCGACCTTGAGTTCCTTGATGGTCTTTCCGATCATGAGGGTTGCTCCTTATTCAAATTTTTCTCCACGAACCAATCGATGAGTTCCCGTGCGATGCTGAGCTTGCCGGGAAGCATCGGAAGGTCGTCTGCGGCAAACCAGCCGGCATCTTCGATTTCAGCGTCATCCAAGCGGAGGTCGCCGCTATTGTATTCGGCGGTAAATCCCACCATCAGGGCGCCTGAATAGGCCCAGTACTGGCTTCCGAAATATCGAATATTCTTGACTTCGATACCTGTCTCTTCTTCGACCTCCCGTTTCACACATTCCTCGAGAGATTCTCCCATTTCCACGTAACCGGCAATGACGCTGTACATGTTATTGATGAAGCGTCCGGAATGGGCAAGCAAAATTCGATTATCCCTGATCACAGCCACAATAATGGCCGGCGATATACGCGGAAAACTTAAATACCCGCATGACCGGCATATCTGAGCTCCCTCCTTGTTTCGATCGGCTGCCTGTTGCCCGCATCTGCTGCAAAACAGATGATCCATATCCCACTGAACCAGCTGCATGGCCCGGCCGGCAATTCCGTATGACATGTCATCCAAACGGCTGAAAAGCGTCCGCATTCCCTGAAAGGCATAGCCGTCCGGCACACTGTTTTCACTATCCAATCGAGTCGAAAAACAGGGATCATCTCCGAGTTGTCCGACATGAAGAAGTCGTTTTGGATCGAGGTTTAATTCGCCTGGAGCTGAAACAAACGGAACTTGAACGTCATCATCTGAAATTTTTACCAGCAGCTTGTCTTTACAAAACACGAACCACCATCCCGGCTGTGCTGCCGATGCAACCGGATTATTTAAGGACTCATATTGCATTCAAACCACCCTTATTAAAACAATATATTTAATCTTTAATGGATCATTCAACTTTACCATTTGACTTGTAAAAGCGGAATAATTAAGAAACTAGTCAGTGGTTATCCCTTTTGTCAATAAATAATGATTAACCGACTGTATTTCATGCCTTTGCCGAATAACAAACTGAACCTGAACGTAGACGATACGGAAATCGCCAAATTCTCTGAGCTTGCACATAGCTGGTGGGATAAGGAGGGCAGATTCAAGTCGCTCCACGATATCAATCAGTTGCGGGTCGATTATATTGCAGATCGTGTACCATTGTCCGGTTTGACCGTTCTGGACGTCGGGTGCGGCGGAGGCCTTCTTTCCGAAGCGCTGGCTATCCGTGGAGCCCGGGTCACCGGCATCGATATGGGCGATGCACCTTTGGCGGCAGCTAAGTATCATATGCAAATATCAGGGCTGAATATCGAGTATCGAAAAGCAACGGTTGAAGCGCTGGCGGAAAGGGAACCGGAAGCCTTTGACGTGATTATCTGTATGGAACTGCTGGAGCATGTACCGGACCCGTCCTCTGTGTTGAAAGCCTGCACCAAGTTGACGAAACCGGGGGGGGATCTCTTTTTTGCCACCATCAACCGGAATATAAAATCGTATCTGTTTGCCATTATCGGTGCCGAGCACATCCTTCGTTTATTGCCCAGAGGAACCCACGCGTTTAAAAAATTTGTAAAACCATCAGAAATGGTTGCCTGGGCGGAAGATAATGACCTCTCCTTGCAAAACATAACCGGATTGCACTATAACCCTTTCACCCGAAAGTATTCTCTTGGGGGAAACGTGCATGTGAATTATATGGCGTACTTTAAAAAGAAGCTCAAAGCTGAAAGCTGAAGGCTGAAGGCTGCAAGCCAAATAGAATTAGGAGGTAACAAATGAGCGTGATCGTCGATTTTGCAATTTTTCCCATGGACAAGGGCGAGAGCCTGAGTCCTTATGTGGCTAGAGCCATAAAGGTCATCAACGAAAGCGGCCTGCCGCACAAGCTGCATCCCATGGGCTCCTGCATCGAAGGGGAATGGGAGGAGGTCATCGGGGTGGTGACGAAGTGCCTCAAGGAAATGGAAAAAGACTGCAACCGGATCAACGTCAATTTCAAGGCAGACTACCGGAAAGGGGAGCCGGGCCGGATGGATCGAAAAATCGAATCCGTTGAAAGCAAACTATAGGTCGATTGCCACACGAATTTATAGACATTCCGATATGCATATTTGCCTTTTCGGGTGGATATAACGATGCGTGGGCATGAAGTCTTCGAGTGACTCTCATCTGATTGATAAGCGGATATTCATCCATTGTCTGAGCGAAAACGGCAGGCGAGGATACCCGAGTCGTCGACGCCAACCGACCATCCGGGCGGCACAACCGTGGTTGCCCCTGGTTCCTCGACAACCGCCGGGCCGTCGAATGCGAATCCGGTGTCTAACGCGTTACGATCATACACGGGACAATCCACGAAGCCGTCTTCAAGCCAGACCGGACGGTGCTCGATCAAAGGTTTGCCCGTTGGTGCCTGTACGAAGTCGACTTCCGGCTTGTCGATCAAACCAATGGAAACGACGCGGATATTTACGATCTCGATTTCATTTCGCTCATCCTTGAATCCGAATGTCTCCGCATGGCGTTTATCGAAAGCCCGGCGCAACGGTATCCAGTCGATGTCTTCTTTATTCCACGCCACGGGAAGCGTAAAAGACTGGCCGGCATAGCGCATGTCGATGGTGATCCGGTGTTGGTGCCGGTCGGATGGAACACCGTCTGCAATCAGCTGTGCGGTTGCACTCTCCTGCATAGCTGCAGTTTCACATCTTAGGACGGCGATGTCCAGCTCGCCCAGTCGACCCCCCCAAGCCTTTACCGCATCCCGTCTGTAGTCGGCCAAAAGCTGCCCCAAGGCGGACAGGTGGCCGGGCAGGCGCGGAATCAATGCGTGCGAGATCGCCAGCTCTTCTGCCACAAAAAGAGCGTGCATGGGTCCCGCACCGCCGAAGCCGATCATGGTGAAGTCTCGTGGATCGAAACCCCGGTGCACCGAAACTTCGCGCACCGCTCCTGCCATTTTTGTCACCGCAATCCGGACGACTCCATCGGCAAGGCGAACGAGATCGTCGGTCCCGACTTCCTCGGCCAGACGGCGAAAACTGGCTTTTGCCAGTTCCCACGAAAGCCGCAGCCCGCCGCTCAACTCCCGATCGGCAGTCAGTCGTCCAAGCAGGAGATTCGCGTCTGAAATCGTCGGCGCTTCGCCGCCGCGCTGATAACAGGCCGGTCCCGGCACGGCCCCGGCACTATCCGGCCCGACTTCTATCGTTCCGTCGGCAAGGCGGTGCACAATACTGCCACCGCCGGCGCCTATGGTATGGATATCGAGCTGCGGTACCTGCAAGGGGAATGCATCGATTTGGTTGGCGTATCGAATTCGTGGGGACAATTGATGAATCAGAGCGACGTCGGTGCTGGTGCCGCCCATATCGAAGGTAATACAGTCTTTTGTCCGGGCCTTTTCAGCCACGCGCAAGGCGCCGTTGACCCCACCGACCGGACCCGAGAGGAAAGTGCCTACCACGAAATCCCGTGCCTGGGCGAGTGTCATTGTTCCGCCATTTGAGCCCATGATGCTGACCGGTGCGATGATTCCTTTGACCGCCAGCTCATCACTCAGCGTGGTGAGATAGCGCCTGACGGTCGGCATCAGGTAGGCGTTCAACACGGCTGTAGAAAACCGCTCGTATTCGCCACGCTCGCGAACGATGGCAGCCGATTCAGAAACCGGCACATTTTCCAGCAAAGTACTCAATCTCTTGCCGGCAAAACGCTCGTTGGCATCGTTGACATATGCATTCAGGAAGCAAACAGCGAGTGCTTCAATACCTTCCCGGCGAAATGTCTCGATTAAATCAGTGAAATCAAAACCATCCAAATTTGCCAGCACTTCGCCATCGCCGGCTGTGCGCTCAGGCACCTCGAGTCGCAGTTCACGCGGCACCACTGGGGCTGTGCGTTGAAAGAAAATATCGAACAGTCCCCCCACCAATCTGCGCGTCCGTCCGATCTCAAGCGTATCGCGGAAACCCGCCGTGGTAACCAATCCGGTTTTCGCTCCCTTTCGCTCCAGAAGCGTATTGGTGGCAATGGTTGTGCCGTGCACAAAGGCGGTAATATCGCCCGGATCGATGCTGAGTGCGGTCAGCGCATCCAATACGCCATGCCACTGTCCATCCGGGATCGACGGCACCTTGGCCGACAACAGCTGTTGTCGGCGCGGCTCATAGCACAAGATGTCGGTGAACGTCCCGCCGACATCGACACCGATAAGATATTGACCACTGTTTTCGGATTGTACCATCTCGACTACACCGCTCCTTCAGGCCGAACGACGCGGATCTCGACCGCTTCGCCGGGCGTCAACTTTAGAAGCTCGAAGCCCGAAGGCCCCATACTCACAGCATCGGCACCTTCATCAATCTCTACCCAGCCCCTGAGTGCGACCCCTCTACCGGTTGAGAGTTCGACGAGATCCCCTTCCTTTACCCCGAGACGATCCGCTATTGTTGACGCCAGCCGAAGCCTTCGTTTGACGCCATCGAACAGCTCATCACTCGTCTTTCGAAGCGGTACGTGCACACGATTCGAATTGAGCGACTCGCGCAGGTCCGCCGTCGCATTCTCATCGACGCTGCCGTCTGGGTCGAAGATCACGCCATAACGCACTTGCGCCTGTTCGGCAGAAAGGTAACCGCGTCGGACATCGACCCGCACGTCTTCGCAGTCGCGGGCCAGGGGGTCGCCATGGCCGCCTCCGCCGGCGGTTTCAATACGAACAATATCATCACAGACCAGGGGAAAGCCCGAAACCTTCCCAGGTACCGGGGAAGGCTCGATCACCTCTCCGTCACGGATTACTGTGTATCGGTTGACCGCTCCATCACGGCCGCCGTCAACGCCATATGGCGGAATCCTGTTTTTTTCAGACAGCACCGAGAGAACCGCGCGCACGCCCAATATGCGCACGTCACGGCGCATGCCGAAGCCGCCACGCTTTTTCCCGTCGCCGCAGCTGCCCCGGCGCAATTCGCAACGCTCCACCCGGAGCGGAAACGCGCTTTCCACGACCTCAGACGAATTTATGGAGTTGAAGTCGCCTTCGGTGAACAAGCGCTGCGCATTGTTGCCGTCGGAATAAGCAGTCGCTCCGGTACCTCCCGCCGGCCACTCGTAGAAGAGATAGATTCCCTCACGATCGCCCTTCGATCCGGAAATATAAACGTGGTTACCGCCGCCCTTGCCGTCGCCGATGACCATCTCAGGCACCGCATGTGCCAAGGCTGCAACAACGACCGAATCCATCAGTGCCTTGCACTCGACCATACCGCCACATGGCGCCGGGTAGCGTGCGTTGATAAAGCTGCCTTCGGGTGCGACCACATGGATCGGCGCAAACGAGCCGTGATTGATGGGGGTGGCGGGGTCGAGGAACGATTTGACCACAGTCCCAACGGCGTTCATGGCCATGGCAGGCCCGACATTCGTCGGCCCGTTCGTCTGCGGCGAAGACCCGGTGAAGTCCGCGGTGATGCTGTCCCCCGAAATGACAAGCCGAAGGCGCACGACCAACGGATCCGGATTGTATCCATCGCTCTCGATATAACCTTCGGCGTGGTAGACCCCGTCGGGACAGTCACGGATCTTCGCCCGCATCACTTCCTCGGAAAGCCGGAACAGTTTCTCGATATCCTGCAGAATCCCTGTACCAAACCGCTGGAACAACCGCCCGACGTGCTCGGAGGCTTTGCGGCAGGTGCCGAGCATGGTGTTGAAATCACCGCGTCGCTCTGCAGGGTTGCGCATATTGTTGAAAAGAAGACTTAAAAAAGCCTCATTGAGTCGTCCTCGTTCCGCGATTCGTGTCGGTGTGACCCGAAGACCTTCCTGGATGATCTCGTTCACACGTCCCGAAAGACTGCCGGGCGTCATTCCGCCCACGTCTCCCCAATGACAGCGTGCCGCAGCAAACATAACCAGCCGGTTCTCGTGGAAAATCGGATAGAGCATGAGAACGTCATTTAGATGCGTACCACCGGTATAGGGATCGTTGTGCAGGAAAATGTCGCCGTCGTGGATATCATCCGAAAAGGCATTAATCACCTCCCGTGTTGAATAGGGAACTGGAAAAATGTGTAACGGATGGTCGTCGAGCGACTGCGCTACCTGTCGTCCATCCCAACTCATCAACGCGCAGGAGAAGTCGTGCCCCTCATAGATGATTGAGGAATAAGACGCATGAATGATATTCGCCCGCATCTCGTTGACCACAGCCACGAGACTCTCGCGAATGAGTTCGAGCCGAACGAGTTCGTTCACCTGGGTCGGCATTATCCGGCGATCCTTCCATCAGTATGGGCCAAAGAATAGGGGCAGGCTAAGTGCTCTAATTCGTAAATTCGATGACGTATTTTTACCAGGACGACTATCCTGTATAAGCTGAAATCGAAAAGTTTAAATTTGAAGTGCCTAAAGTGAGCTAAAGTTGAGGAATGCGCTT
>Ga0180009_10008465_pt1 | contig 10185 bp, 8 predicted proteins | sample OS_PC_MetaG_FD_123537 | JGI IMG/M metagenome (GOLD analysis project Ga0180009, IMG submission 123537) | Groundwater microbial communities from the Aspo Hard Rock Laboratory (HRL) deep subsurface site, Sweden - OS_PC_MetaG | ecosystem: Environmental > Aquatic > Deep subsurface > Groundwater... | reverse complement strand
CCTTTGCCTACGAACTGCCTGAAGATTACAACAACGTAGAGGTGGTGCTCGAAAACCTCGACATCGTGGCTTATGTTACCGAAACCCATCAGGAAGCCATCAGCGGAATCATGGCCAACGAAACCTATATCGCTTCAAACGACTACGATGCGGCTATCCTGTCGGCTTACTACCCTAAAACAGCTTGCGCAGGCGTAATAGCACCGGAAGTTGTGTTGAAAAATTATGGCGTTAACGCCCTTACCACACTCACCTTTAAATATACCATGAACGGTGGTGAGGAAGCAACTTTTGACTGGACCGGAAACCTGGCCCAAAACGAGTCGACTATGGTTACCTTGCCTGAGATAGCTTACGATGTGCTGGCAAACAACACGCTGAACATCCATTGCGAACAGCCTGACGGAGAGGTTGATCAGCTCCCGCAAAACGATAGCTTCAATAGCAGTTTCGAGCAATCGCAGTACTACCCTGAAGCTGGCTATTTTGGAGTACAAACCCTTGGCGATCCTCAGGATGTTACCTGGAATCTGACCGACGGAGATGGCACTGTAATTGCCGAAGGCGGACCATACAGTACACCGGGTCTACAGCTCGAAGCCATCGCCTTCCCTGAAGACGGGTGTTATACGCTCACGCTAAACGATGCCAGCGGACAAGGACTTTCGGGCGGTTTTTACATCATTACCGACGAAAGCACCAACGTGTTGTGGACAGGCCCAGCTTTTAACAACAAAGTATCTGCTGAGTTGGCTTACGATTCACAGGTAGGTCTGAGCGAAGTTGATTTCACCGGTGAGATCAACATTTTCCCCAACCCGATTGCCGACATGGCCACCATGGAATTTGAGTTAAACAGTAACGTGGTAGCTGAAATTGGCTTGTACGATCTGGTAGGAAGAAATATCGCCACACTCTATCAGGGTCAACTGACTTCAGGACATCAGTCAATTCCGCTAAACACCCGTGGAATCAACAGCGGTGTGTATTTCGTAAAGATTAAACTCAACAACCAAACAGTCATCAAAAAGGTGATCATAGGTTAAAAATACTTACTCCAAAAATGCCATCTCTTATAAAAGGGATGGCATTTTTTTGGGGAAGTGAAATGAGGAAAAAGACACTGGATGCTCCTACAGGCAAAAAGGATATCCAACTTCCTTTTACCGTGGTAATCAACTCCCGCTATTTGCTTTAGCTACTGTGGATCCACATCGTATTGTATGATAATGGGGCGGAATTGGCTGTTTGTTTTGAAATGGTCGGCTGAATCGAGCATCTGCTTTTTAATGTGGTAGCTGTCGGCTTGGCGCGGGAATTTGATAAGAATATGCTTAATGAAGTAGTTTCTTACTTTTGAAACCAACGGATATTCAGGGCCTAAAACGAGTTTGCCGAATTTTTTTCGGTATTCAACGGCTAAACTGGAAGCCCCGGCATTAAGCAGATTCGCATCTTTGTGCTTTAGCCTGACGATAATCAGCCTGTAAAATGGGGGGTAATTAAACTTTTGTCGTTCGTAAATCTGCACCTGATACATTCCGACGTAATCGTTATTTACCACCAATTGCAAAACGGGATGCTTTGGTTTCCAGGCCTGGATAATCACCTGACCCTGCTGGTTTTTTCGTCCGGCACGCCCACTTACCTGTGCCATGAGTTGAAAGCCACGCTCATGGGCTCTGAAATCAGGATAGCTCAGCATGCTGTCGGCACTCAGCACGCCTACCACTTGCACATGATCAAAGTCGAGACCTTTAGTCACCATCTGCGTTCCGGTAAGGATATCGGTTTGTCTGTTTTCAAACTTCAGCAGGATTTTCTGGAACGCGTTTTTCGATCGGGTCGTATCGTAATCCAACCTGTCGATTCGTGCTCCGGGCAACAGAACGGCCAGATCCTCTTCCACCTTCTCTGTCCCAAATCCTTTCATTTTCAATCCGGTAGCACCACAATCGGGGCATGAAGGCGGCACAGGGGTACTATAACCACAATAGTGACACTTCAGTAATTCACTCTTTTTATGGTAGGTCAGGGTCACATCACATTGCTTGCATTGTGGTACCCAGTGGCAGGTATCGCACTCTATACGCAACGAAAAGCCTCTTCTGTTTTGAAACAGGATGGCTTGCTTGTCGTTAGCCACCGCGGTGCTAACCTCATTGAGTAAGACGGAGGAAAAATGTGATTTCGACAGCCTCAGACGCTGTTGTTCACGCATATCAACAACACGAATTTCCGGCATTTCAACCCCGCCAAAACGTTCGGTAAGCTCAGCCAGCCCAAATTTACCCTGCATGGCATTAAAGTAGGTTTCAACCGCCGGTGTAGCAGAGCCCAGCAGCACCTTTGCGCCGTGCAACGAAGCCAGATAGATAGCCGCATCGCGGGCATTATATCGTGGCGCGGGATCAAACTGCTTATAACTGCTGTCGTGTTCCTCATCCACAATAATCAAGCCCAAGTTACTGAATGGAAGGAAAATTGCCGATCTTGGACCGAGTACTATATCCCGCTTTTTTTCAGTTTTTTCGGCATTTAGACCCAACCATACTTCGGCGCGTTCGTTGCGTCCAAACCGGGAATGGTATACCCCGATCCTGTCGCCAAAATAGCGTTGTAATCTGGTAATTATCTGTGATGTGAGTGCTATTTCCGGAAGCAAATAAAGCACTTGTTTGCCCATATTCAAGTACTTTTCCATCAACCGGATGTACACTTCAGTTTTCCCGCCCGAAGTAACACCATGCAACAGCACGACCTGCTTCTCCACGAATAAGTTGTTGATATGATTGTAAGCTTGTTGCTGGTGGTTGCTTAAAACAACCATTTCTTCGGCTTGTCCGGCCACAGTTTCTATTCGGCTCACCTCCCGTTCTTCCATCTCAAGAACACCTTTGTCCACCAGCGTTTTAAGCACCGCAGCCGAAGCACCGGATTTGGCCAGCAGTTCTTGCTGCCTGACTACCACAGCGCCGTTAAGCGGAAAACCAACCAATCCAATAAAGGCCATCAACACTTCCAGCTGCTTGTGTGCTTTTCGCCCTAATTCGTCCATCACCTGCCTGAGGTGGTCTTCGTCGGCAGCCGCCTCTGAAAGCCGGATAAATTTTTCTTTTTTTGGTTTATAGGTCTCCTCCAACTCCTCTTCCATGATGATCAGTTGTTGCTCGATCATGGTTTTCAAAACAGGCAACACTTTGGCGATACCGGCGATACGCGTGAGTTCGCCGATGGTCAGTTTTTTTTTGTACAACAAGGCTTCCGTAATCCGGTATTCGGCTGTTCCAAGTGGCTCACGATCCGGCACATACGCAGGGTGCAGCATGACTTTCGACTCACTCGCCAGCTTGAACACCGAAGGTAAAGCTGCCGCCAGAACTTCTCCTTCCGTACTCATGTAATACGATGAGATCCATTCCCAAAAACGCAACTGAACCGGAAGAACAACGGGATCGGTGTCAAGAATGGAAAGGATATATTTTGGAACGTAGTTAACAGGAACTTTCTCATGAACCGATTTGACAATGCCGGCCAAAACACGCCTTCCTCCAAACTGAACGGCAACCCGTTTCCCAACGGCAATGTCCTCATTCATGGCAAACGGAATGCGGTAGGTAAATGTACCCACTACCGGCAGTGGCAGCAATATTTCAGCAAAAAGTGTGATGCGTTCCATTACGACAAAGATAACAAACAAGCACGCTGCCCGACCCCGTAACCACGAAAATTATCTGAAAACGCAGACTCCATTCTTCGGAGCACTTCGGTCGAAGACAGGGTTATACCGAATCAGCGCAGGATTACAAATATTTTTGTTTGTTCCTTTCAGGTATAACTACTTCTAAACAGTTGCCACTTTGCGCACCTGTTAAGAATTAGTATAAATCGTTAGTAATCAAACATAATTGAACATTCATAGTCCGAGTTATTAACAATTTTTCACTTCGTTCATTGTTAATAAGTTGATACAAGCAATTTTGCAAAACACAAACCATTGATTTTCAATATTTTTAAAATTTGGCCAAACTTTTTTTATGTTAAAAACGCAACTTTTTTTTAACAATGTGGTAAAAGGTGGTAAATAATGTAAAATTGTGGTAAATAGTTAGTACATTTACGCCATAATTCTTCGTTTTCAATGATCAATATATTAGGGACATACGAATGCAAACTGGACACGAAAGGACGTTTAATGTTCCCCGTGCAATACAAATCCCAGATTGGGGAGGCGCTTGCTTCGGGTTTTGTGATCAAGCGCAGCATTTTCAAAAAGTGTCTTGAATTATTTCCGGTGAGCCACTGGCAGGAGGAAACTGCGCTGGTGAGCAAGCTCAACATGTTCAAAAAGAAAAACGCGGAATTCATTACCAAGTTTATGGCTGGTGTAAAACCCCTCGAGTTGGACGGAACGGGCAGGATGCTCATTCCTAAAGATTTGATGAAATACGCGGGTATCACCAAAGAGGTTGTACTTACATCAGTTGTAAACCGCATCGAAATATGGGACAAAGTGGCCTATGAACAGGCGGTTGACTTTGACCCGGATGATTTTGCTGATTTGGCAGAAGAAGTGATGGGCGAGTTTGAAACTGAATAATATAAAATGTATCACAATCCGGTATTACTAAACGAAAGCATCGAAGGTTTACGCATTGATCCCAACGGGATTTACGTGGATGTTACCTTTGGCGGCGGCGGTCATTCACGCGAAATCCTGAATCGATTGTCGGGTGGCAGGTTACTGGCTTTCGACCAGGATCGGGATGCCCTGAAAAACAGCATCAACGACGACAGGTTCACGCTGATCAACCATAATTTCACGTTTCTGATGAACTTCCTCAAGTTGCACGAGGCCTTCCCTGTTGATGGAATACTGGCCGATCTGGGCGTGTCGTCGCATCAGTTTGATGAAGGCCAAAGAGGATTCTCCACCCGATTTGATGCTCCCCTCGACATGCGCATGGGCCAAAACAACACCATGACTGCCGCAGAGCTGGTGAACACCTACAGTGAAAAGGAGCTCATCAGAATTCTTAAAGAGTTTGGCGAGCTGAAAAATGCTTATCACGTGGCACGTGGAATCATTAAAACACGCGAAATAAAACCCATTGCCACAACGGCCGAGCTAATTGCCGCAGTAAAAACCTATTTTCCTGTTCACAAACTAAATAAATACCTGGCGCTGGTTTTTCAGGCTTTACGCATTGAGGTTAACGATGAAATGAATGCCCTGAAAACATTGCTCACCGAAGGCATGAAAGCCCTAAAACCAGGAGGACGTATGGTGGTCATCTCTTACCATTCGCTGGAAGATCGCCTGGTAAAAAATTACTTCAAGTCAGGAAATTTCGATGGCCTGCTCGAAAAAGATTTTTATGGCAATATACAGGTCGATTTTAAAACCATTTCCGGACGACCAATCACTCCGGGAATCGAAGAAATAGAAACCAATCCGCGTGCCCGCAGCGCCAAACTTAGAATCGCAGAAAAAAAATAACAATGGCAAAGGCTAATACATTAAAAAAGAAAGAACCGGTAGTTGAAGAATTGCCTGCCGCTCCCACTCAGAGCTCACGCTTTGGCGTGGCTATGAAAGGCGTTCTGGGCGGTGATTACCTTTCGCAGGGCACGTTCACGCTCCTGCCTTACCTGCTTTTTATTGCTTTTTTAGCCTTCACATACATATCCAACAACTACCTGGCTGAAAATAAAATTCGCGAGATAAATCAGTTGCGAAAAGAAGTGAAAGAACTGAGGTATGAATACATTCACCTTAAATCAACACTTACCCAACTTGAAAAACAATCGCAGATATCGCAGAAACTTCAGAAGAAGGGGATCAGGGAAAACACCGAGCCGCTTAAAAAACTTATAGTTCCACAAAAACGGAAATAACAACAATGGATGTAAAAAAAGACATATTGTGGCGTGTGTATCTGGTTTATTTCGGGATGCTTATCTTCGGAATAGCTATCGTTGCAAAGATTGTTTATATCCAAATAAATGAAAAGAAGGCCTTAGAGCAAAAAGCCATCAACCAGGAAATAAAAGTATTCGACATTGAAGCCGCCCGTGGAAATATTCTGGCTGCCGACGGAAGTCTGCTGGCCACTTCCGTACCCATCTTCGAAGTAAGATTTGATGCCGCCAACCCTGCCATATCGAATGCTGTGTTTAACGAAAGTGTGGATTCAATCGCCAGAGGTCTGGCGCAAATACTGAATAAGTCGGCCAGAACCATTAAAAACGACCTGGTAAAAGCCCGAAAAAACGGGAACCGCTACCTGCTTATCAGCCGAAAAACAAGTTATGACCAACTTAAAGCCATAAAAAAACTACCTATTTTCAGAAACGGGAGATATCAAGGCGGATTAATTGTGCTGCAGAAAACTAAAAGAGCGCTACCCTTCAACGAAATGGCTGCCAGAACGATCGGTTATGTTATCGAAAAGGAAAACCTGTATGTAGGCCTCGAAGGGGCTTACTCTGAAACACTTACAGGTAAAAACGGGAAACAGGTCATGCGCCGGATAAATCAGGGCGACTGGATACCCATACACGATGAAAATGAAGTAGAACCCATGGATGGGTTAGATATCGTAACTACACTTGATATCGAGATTCAGGATATGACCGAAAAAGCGTTGCTCAACACGCTCATCGAAAACAAAGCCTTCCAGGGTTGTGCCGTTGTTATGGAGGTGAAAACAGGAAAAATCAAAGCCAATGCCAACCTGCGTTACGACAGCCTTGATGGACGTTACAAAGAAACCTACAACTACAGCATCGGCGAAAGCATCGAACCCGGATCTACCTTTAAGCTGGCTTCCATCCTGGCCGCCCTCGAAGACGAAAAAGTCCAACTTACCGACAGCCTGATCACCGGTGAAGGATACACCACCTATTATAACAGAGGCATGCAAGATGTTCATAAAATTGGAAATGGCAGGGTAACAGTACGCGATGCTTTTGAACATTCCTCAAACGTGGGTATCTCTAAAATCATTTATAATGCCTACAAAGACGAACCGGAGAAATTCGTCGAAAGGCTCTACTCCTTCGGGCTTAACAAACCCCTCGATCTGGAGATTCAAGGAGAAGGACGTCCGCAGATCAAGCATCCGTCGAACAAAAAAACCTGGTACGGCACTTCGCTGCCCTGGATGTCGATTGGTTACGAGCTCACTATCACGCCCTTGCAAACACTCACGCTGTACAATGCGATTGCCAACAACGGAGTCATGATGAAGCCCTATTTCGTTACCGATGTAATGGAAGGCGGACTCCCCAAAGAGCACTTCGACCCGGTGGTGTTAAACAAAAAACTTATAGCCGACACCACGCTAAAGCTGGCTCAATCGCTTCTCGAAGGAGTAATTGAACGTGGCACAGGAAAATCCACTTTCAGAAACACACCTTATAAAGTAGCCGGAAAAACCGGAACGGCACAAATTGCCACCGGAGGTAAATACAACAAAACCAACTACAACGGCACTTTTGTAGGCTATTTCCCTGCCGACAATCCGGTTTATTCGTGTATCGTTGTCGTTAACAACCCGTCGGCTGGTAAATATTACGGTGGAAGTGTGGCCGCTCCGGCATTTAAAGAAATTGCTGATAACCTGTATGCTACTTCTATATCTCTAAATCTGCCTACAGATCAATCTACTGACACCATTCGCGTGGCCAATGCTAATCGCCCTGTTTATTTCGCGGATTTGGCAACCATTTTTAGTGATCTGAAAATACCTTTTACCGAAAGTCAGGGCGCTGAACCATGGGTAATATCCAACACAGAAAGCGGATCGAACTCCATCTATGCTGTTCGTTTTCACAACAATACAGTCCCAAACGTCAGAGGGATGAAGGCAAAAGATGCCGTATTCCTGCTCGAAAACATGGGAATCGACATCACCCTTTCCGGACGCGGGGTCGTCAGATCACAATCGATAAATCCCGGTCAGCCAATTACCTCAAACATGCACATCAAACTAGAACTATCAAATCTGTAAACATTGAAATCGTTACAAGACATATTATACGCTTGCGGAGCAGTTGAAACTCGCGGACAATTGGATATTCCTGTTGAAAGGGTTGCATTCGACTCCAGAGAAGTATCTCAGGGCACTGCTTTCGTGGCTGTTAAGGGCACACGGACAGATGGACACGACTACATCGGACAAGCGATTATAAAAGGTGCAACCGCCATTGTTTGCAACGAACTGCCGTCCAACATGAGTGAAGGGGTAACCTATATCCGGGTAAAAGATTCCGCGCTGGCCTTGGGTATGATGTCCTCCAATTTTTTTGACAACCCTTCCAAAAAGATGAAACTTGTAGGGATAACAGGCACCAACGGTAAAACAACTACCGCCACCTTACTTTACAAGTTGTTCCGGAAGCTTGGGTATCCGTGTGGATTAATCTCTACCATCTCATACAGGATAGAAGACACCGAATGGCCTTCAACACATACCACTCCCGACGCCATTAGAATTAATGAATTACTCTCGCGTATGGTATTGGCCGGCTGCAGTCATGTGTTTATGGAGGTCAGCTCACACGCTGTAGATCAGGGACGTATCGCAGGTCTTGATTTCTCGGGAGGCGTTTTCACCAACCTCACCCACGACCACCTCGACTACCATCAAACCTTTAAGGCCTATCTGGAAGCCAAAAAGAAATTTTTCGATCAGCTGCCCTCCAAGTCTTTTGCCTTATCGAACGCCGACGACCGGAACGGCAGCATTATCCTTCAAAACACACGTGCCCGGAAGAAATATTACGGATTAAAAAACATGGCCGATTTTAAAGGCAGGGTCATGGAAAACCAGATCAACGGTATGCATATAAAAATTGACAATACCGAGGTCTATTCACCACTTTCGGGTCTGTTTAACGCATACAACCTCATGGCCATTTACGGCACAGCCATGCTTCTGGGCGAATCAAAAGAAGATGTCCTGAGAGAAATAAGCTCGTTGCAGGGCGCAGAAGGAAGGTTTGATGTGATTAAATCATCCAACAACATTACCGCTATTATCGACTATGCCCACACACCGGATGCCCTCGAAAACGTGCTCAGGACTTTGAACGACCTGCGTACCCACAACGAGCAGCTGATAACCATAACAGGCGCAGGAGGTGATCGCGATAAAACAAAACGCCCGTTGATGGCCGCCATAGCTTCGCGGTTAAGCAACAGACTGATACTCACGAGCGATAATCCGCGTACCGAAGACCCTCAGGTCATCCTGGACGAGATGGAAAAAGGTGTTGAGATTACGAAACGATCAAAAACAATGGTCATTGTCAACCGCAAGGAAGCCATTAAAACCGCCTGGAATCTGGCTCAGCCGGGCGATTTAATTCTAATTGCAGGCAAAGGTCATGAAAAATACCAAGAAATTGGAGGGGTGCGCTATCCCTTCGACGACAAAGAAATTATTTTGAACTTAATGAATGAAGAATAACCATGCTTTACTCACTATTTCAATATCTGGACAATGCTTTTAACTTCCCCGGAGCCGGGGTGTTTAACTACCTCTCGTTTCGGGCAGCTATGGCAGTGATTACCTCTCTTATCATTAGCCTGCTTTTTGGCAACAGGTGGATTTCGTACCTCAACCGCCGACAGGTTGGCGAAACCATCCGCGATTTGGGGTTGGAAGGGCAGCTCGAAAAACAAGGCACGCCTACCATGGGGGGTCTGATTATTCTCGCTTCCATTTTAGTCCCAACGCTTCTCTTCGCAAAACTTTCCAACATCTATATACTGTTGATGCTTTTCACTACCGTTTGGCTTGGCGCGATAGGTTTTTCGGATGACTACATCAAGGTCTTCAAAAAAGACAAAAAAGGTCTTCGTGGCATTTACAAAATCATTGGTCAGGTAATTCTGGGTTTGATCGTTGGCTTAGTGATGTATTTTAACCCACAGGTGGTGGTACGCGAAAAGGCCAAACCCGCCTCCGAAATTGTCATTACCCTCGAAGAATCCGGCCCTTCTTCAAAGTTTGCTTATGAGCAGATACAGAGCACCAAAACCACTATTCCGTTTGTAAAAAACAACGAATTTGACTACTCCAGTTTATTAAGCTGGATGGGCGATGGTTACGAAAAATGGGCTTTTCTGATCTTTATCCCACTGGTCATTTTTATTATCGCTGCCGTATCAAACGG